>ERZ773173.6-NODE-6-length-187379-cov-13.484540_pt1 | contig 187379 bp, 140 predicted proteins | sample MGYA00580535_ERZ773173 | MGnify/ENA primary metagenome ERZ773173 (study PRJEB29015, sample SAMEA2737856) | human gut metagenome | biome: human gut; feature: human-associated habitat; material: faeces | place: China | collected 2012 ...
TTTACTACAACCGGGAAAGGGATTATTACGTATGCCCGATGGGACAACATATGGAATATACAGGTCAGAGGAAAAGTAAATCCGATTTGGGATATGTATCCGTACTGAAGCGTTATCAGGCACAGAACTGTGAGGGTTGCCCGCTGAAATCTCAATGCCATAAATCAAAGACCAACCGGATCATAGAAGTTAACTATAACCTTAACAGGTACAAACAAAAAGCACGGGAAAAGCTCATGAGTGAGGAAGGTATTTATCATCGGGGCAGACGATGTATAGAACCGGAAGCTGTCTTTGCACAGATAAAGCATAACTCGGCGTGGAATCGGTTTAGATTAAGAGGGCTGGAGAAGGTAAAAACAGAATTTACCCTGGTTGCTATTGCTCATAATCTAAGGAAACTGGCTAAAAAAGCCGGCTTTCTTTTATTTTTTACTTATTTCTGTAGGATGACTTCTCGAAGAGGGATAATTGAGAAGACCAAAGATGTTTTAAAAATAAAAATGGATAATAAAAGGGCGGCATGACAAAAAAAAGAAGGTATCCTTTTTAGACACCTTCTTTCTTCTTTGGTATAATTTTATTGACTGTTGCGATAAGCTTGAGGACTCATGCCGACATGGCGTTTGAAATATTTTCCGAAAAATGATACGTTCGGGAAATTCAAGGAGTAAGAAATTTCCTGTATTGTCAATTCTGTCGATTTTAGTTGGGCTTTAGCGTCGAGGATTACCATTCGGGCAATAATGTCGGAGGCGGTAAATCCTGTGATTTGCTTTATGGTCGTGCACAAGTGTTGCGGAGTGATATTCAGTTGTTCGGCGTAAAATGAGATGGAACGTTCTCGTGTATAATGTTGCATGACAAGTCCGACAAACTGTTTCCGGATTTCTTCTTTCCGGGTAAGGGCAGGCGGATTCAATGTATGTTTCTGATACATGTATCCGATTCCTTGCAGCATCGATTGTAGGATGCTCTTGGTAATTTCCGTATTGAATATTTCTGTGATCTGTTCCTGGGTTTTCACCAGTAAAGAAAAATATTCTGCAAGAAGTTCTGCGCTTTCTTGTTTTAAGGATATTACCGGATTTTCTATGACTTGAGGCAGGAAATCTGCTGAAAATTTTACCATGTTGGTTTGGCTCAGAAATTCCGATGAAAAAGCGACGAAACACAATCGGACTTTTCCTTGTTGTCCGATAAACTGAAGGATATTTCCCGGTAAAATAGAGACGAAATCATTCTTCTTTATATAATAGTCGGTCATTTTTATGGAAGCATGTATCTCTCCTTCTAAACATAACACGAAGATTCCGGCTTTTAATCGGAACGGTTGTTTGTAAAATGCCAAGATTTCTTCGGTGATATCTGTCCCTATAATGATATTTTCAGATATGTCGAATTGTGGTAAATCGGTTCTAAGCATATCTTGTATTTTTAATATTCGATTGCAAAAATAAGAAAATAAAACCGATATTCCTATGAAAATATTAAAAATAGATCAATTTATATATTGTATCGTTTATCTGCTCCCCACATGAGTTTGTCTCGTAAGGTATCAATAAAAACATGATTGTTTCGTTTCACGATAGGGGTAGTGAAAGGGGCTTTGCAAATAATTAATTCATGATTTGTACCCATCATGGCGGAACGTCCGTCCAGACTTACCAAAAAGTTGTTACTTCGGCTTTCGATTTGCATACGGATCGTATCTTGGTCATTGAATACCAAAGGACGGACATTCAAACTGTGGGGAGCAACCGGTGCTATTACGAAGTTCGGAGCTTGCGGAACGAGTATCGGGCCACCTACGCTCAATGAATATCCGGTCGATCCGGTAGGAGTCGAAACAATTAGCCCGTCAGCTTGATAGGTGTTCAGAAATACATCGTTCAAATATGTGCGGATGGTGATCATTGAAGAACTGTCTCTTTTCAGAATGGCGGCTTCGTTCAGTGCAAAAGGCCAAAACTTAACGGGGAGAGCATCTGCCTTTAGTTGTAGCAGAGAACGCTCTTCGATTCGGTAATCGCCGTTAAACAGTTCTGCTACAGCTTCATCTATTTCATTTTCGGCTACATCGGCAAGAAATCCGAGACGTCCGGTATTGATTCCCAATATCGGGATGTGTTTGTTCCCGACCCGTTCGGCAGTTTTTAAGAATGTTCCGTCTCCGCCGAGGCTGAGAGCCATATCTGCCGAAAAATTATTGTCTGTAATCAGCTTGCTGTATCGAGGTTCTATTTTCATTACAGTATGCAGAAAGCGGTAGAACTCTTCACAAATAAGAATTTCCGCATTATATTTGCTTAATGCGTTGAAAAGATGCTTTGCCTGTATGCTTTTTTCTGCTTGATATAAATTCCCGAAAATGGCTATTCTCATCGTTATTTACATTTTTTATAAGCTTTTTGATCTTTTGCTAACGTTTTTCTTTAGATTTCTGTAAAACCTATTAATTTTGCATCAGCACAAAGTTCTTTTGCAAACGTACATAAAATTTTTGGCTTCGGAGATATTTTTCAGTCTTACCGGGTCGAAAAAAGTTCTTTTTATCATAAGTAGAATTAATTTTGGAAAAATGACCAAATTAAGTGTAAATGTAAATAAGATTGCCACATTGCGTAATGCCAGAGGTGGCAATATGCCTAATGTCTTGAAAGTCGCGCTGGACTGTGAAGCTTTTGGTGCTGACGGAATCACGGTACATCCTCGTCCGGATGCACGGCATATCCGCTATTCTGACGTGTATGAGCTCAGACCTCAGTTAAGAACTGAATTCAACATAGAGGGTTATCCGTCCGATCCTTTTATAAATTTGGTGTTGCAGGTCAAACCGAATCAGGTGACGTTAGTTCCCGATGCTCCGGATGCGATCACTTCCAATGCCGGTTGGGATACACGTACGCATTTCGATTTTTTAAGCGAGATAATAGACCGATTTAATCAAGTCGGTATTCGAACATCGATCTTTGTGGATACCAATCCTGAATTGATAGAGTTTGCCGCCAAAACCGGGACGGACAGAATCGAATTATATACCGAACCGTATGCTTCGGCTTATGCTTCGGATCGTGAAAAAGCTGTCGCTCCTTTTATCAAGGCTGCGGCATTGGCTCATAAATTGGGCTTGGGGATCAATGCCGGACATGATCTGAATCTTGAGAATTTGCGATATTTTCATGAGCAGATTCCTGTTTTGGATGAAGTTTCTATCGGGCATGCTCTTATCACTGACGCCCTTTATTTGGGATTGCAGGAGACTATTCGCCAATATAAAGATTGTCTTAAATAACATCGATAACCGAAAAATAAAATTATATGAATTTGTTGCTTTCTCTTTTAGCTGATGCTAATATGGTAATGCCGGTTTCTGCCGGGACGACTGCAGCTCCTGTTGCTGAGTTGAATATGTGGGATTTGTCGCTGAAAGGCGGTGTTATTATGATTCCGCTTCTGATATTGTCTATTCTGGCAATTTATATCTTTATAGAACGGGCTGTGGTCATCCGTAAAGCGGCACGGGAAGACCGTACGTTTATGGATCGCATCAAAGACTATATCCATGAAGGAGATGTAGATGCGGCTTTGAATCTTTGTAAAAAGACCGATACTCCTTATGCACGCTTGATTGAAAAAGGAATTACCCGATTGGGACGGCCTATGAATGATGTGCTGGTAGCGATAGAGAATGTCGGTAATCTCGAAGTTGCGAAGCTGGAGAAAGGTTTTCCTTGGTTGGCAACGGCTGCGGCGGGCGCGCCGATGCTCGGATTTCTTGGTACGGTGACCGGTATGGTAAGAGCTTTTTACAATATGGCATCTGCCGGAACGAGTGCCGATATCACAACTTTGTCCGGAGGTATTTATGAAGCGTTGGTTACTACTGTTGCCGGTTTGGTCGTGGGGATTATAGCGCTGTTCGCTTATAATTATTTGGTAGCCCGTGTAGATGGAGTGGTCAATCAGCTCGAAGCCAAAACTATGGAATTTATGGATCTGCTGAATGAACCTGCAGATTAAGTTGGAGGTGAAAGTATGGCTCTGAAACGAAGAAATAGAATAGAGGCCTCATTCAGTATGGCTTCTATGACCGATGTGATTTTTCTGTTACTGATCTTTTTCATGGTAACTTCGACTTTTGTTTTTCCGAATGCGATAAAAGTGCTGTTGCCGCAAAGTAAAGAGCAGACGGCCGCAAAGCCTTTGGCAAGGGTGACAATCGATGCACAGCTCAATTATTATGTCTCTTTCGGCAATGAAGCGGAACATCCTGTTCAGTTGGAGGAAATAGCTCCTTATTTGCTGAGTGCATTGAGTGAAGAACCGGATATGTATGTTGCTCTTTATGCTGATGAAAGCGTACCTTATAGAGAAGTTGTTAAGGTGTTGAATATTGCCGGAGAGAATAAATTGAGAATGGTATTGGCTACGCGTCCTATAAAGGAGTAGTCCCGAAAATTATGATCTGTGAAAGACAAGACGAAAAATAAATTATGTGGTATAGCTGGGACGGTGTTATTCCATCTCCTGTTATTTCTTATGTTGTTTTATTTTACTTTTCCCCGTCCGGAGATTCCGGATGAGGCAAGCGGTGTTTTGGTTCAGTTGGGAACAATCGATGAGGCGAGCGGGACTTTTCAACCCGAAATGAGCGGGCAGAACGTTGCTGATGCGATGGAGGCCGAGATACCGGATGAAGCATCCGAAGAATCTATCACACAGGATATAGAGGAGAGTGTGGCTGTCCCGGATAAAAAGAAAGAGGAGAAGAAACAGCTTGAGCCCGAGAAAAAAACACAACCGAAGCCTGAGGTAGATAATAGAATTAAAAATCAAGTGGCCAATGCTTTCAGTAAAGGGAATGCCGGATCTAATCGAGGAACATCGGATAGGGGTTCTGGAGCAGAGGGAAGCCCTAACGGAAATAGTACTACCGGTGCTAAACACGGTTCTCCCGGTTATGGGGGTTATGATTTGGGAGGTCGAGGTTTAAAAGGGGAATTGCCTATTCCTCAATATGACGCCAGTAACGATGAGGGAACGATCGTTGTTTCGATATATGTCGATGCTCAGGGAAAGGTGACTCAGGCTGCGGCTACGCCGAGCGGCAGTCGCGGAACGGCATATGCCAATCTTACGTTACGGGCAAGAGCCGAAGCGGCTGCACGGAAAGCTGTTTTTGAAAGAAAACCGGGTGCGGTTACCGAGAGGGGAACGATTACTTATTATTTCAGACAAAATTGATTTAGGGTAATTTCGGCCTTTATTACGAGAAAGAATGAACGGTACGGTTATTTTACTTATTATTGTCATCTATTTTGCTTTTCTGATGCTTATATCGCATTTGACCGGGCGTAAAAGCGATAATGACACATTTTTTTTGGGAGGGAAACAATCTCCTTGGTTTTTGGTTGCGTTCGGAATGATCGGTACATCTATCTCCGGAGTGACGTTTGTTTCTGTTCCCGGTATGCCGTTGAGTATCGACATGACTTATTTGCAGACCGTTTTGGGGTTTACGGTAGGATATCTCGTTATTGCAAAGATATTGTTGCCGCTTTATTATAAGCTTAATCTTACGTCTATTTATACATATCTTGAAAAGCGTTTCGGTCGAAATGCTTATAAAACCGGGGCATCGTTTTTCTTGCTTTCTAAAATCATAGGTGCAGCTGCACGTCTTTACATTGTCGTACTTATTTTACAACGTTTTGTGTTCGATGCATGGAATGTGCCTTTTGTCGTTACATCGACTGTGATCGTTGCGCTTATTTGGCTCTATTCCCACAGAAGCGGAATAAAGACGATTGTTTGGACGGATGCTCTGCAAACAGCTTTTTTATTGGGAGCTTTAGTGTTGATAATTTGGCAGTTGACCGATAAGATGCAGCTCGATTTTCCCGGAGTGGTGAATACGGTCAGGAACAGCGGTATGGATCGGATATTTGTTTTTGATGATTGGCAGACAAAACAGAATTTTTTTAAGCAATTTTTCAGCGGCATATTCATAACGATTGTTATGACGGGGCTCGATCAGGATATGATGCAAAAAAATCTCTCTATACGGACCTTGAAGGCTTCTCAGAAAAACATGTACTTTTACGGAGTCGCTTTTCTTCCGGTAAATCTTTTGTTTCTTGTTTTGGGGATTTTGCTGATTACGTTTGCCGGTCAGCAGCAAATAGCTATACCTGCTCTGAGCGATGAAATGCTTCCGTTTTTTGCTACGCAATATTTAGGATTTCCGGTGCTGTTGTTTTTCTGCATAGGAATTATTGCGGCTGCTTTTTCCAGTGCCGACTCGGCATTGACGGCTCTCACTACCTCGTTTTGTGTCGATATTCTCGAGGTCGGGAGATATCCGGCTTCAAAAGCGGTATTATGGCGTAAGCGGGCGCATGTTTTCATTTCGTTGCTTTTTGTCATTATTATTTGCGTGATCAGGGCTGTGAATGATAAAAGTATTATCGATGCTATCTATATGATAGCGGGTTATACTTACGGTCCGTTGCTCGGTCTTTTTTCTTATGGACTTTTCATGCACGGAAATCCTCGGGATAAATGGATTCCTTACATCGCTTTGTTGTCTCCGGCTCTTTGCTTCGGTCTCGATTTCTTGTTGAGAGAATTATATGGTTATAAACTGGGATATGAGATGCTGATGATAAATGGGGCGTTGACATTTGCCGGGCTTTATCTGGTCGCTTTGGGTAGAGACGGGAAAAAGAGCCTCTGTCCGGAATCTTGATATTCGGAAGATATAAATATAAAAAACCGGAAACAAATCTCGTAATATTCATTTCCGGTTTTATTTAGAAAATTTAAACAGATACTTACTCTTCTACATAAGGTTTTATAAGATCTCGCCACATGGCATAAGCCGGTCCTAATAAATGTAGTCCGTCATTGGTATATTGAATATTCATTTTACCTGAAGAGTTGGCAAAAAGGGAGTAAACGTCGACATAGGTCAGTTTATTTTCCTTTGCGATTTTTTTCAGTTCTTCATTGATCGGGACAACCATTTGCCAGCGGGATGTGTGTTCCTCGAATTTCCCGAAATAGTCGTTTACAGGCAGTAGACTTTGTAAATATAATTTCGTTTTGGGAGAAACTTTTTTGATCTTTTTTACTAATTTGTCGATATTCCCGGTAATTTCTGTGATGCTGTGACCTTTAGAAATATCGTTTATGCCTGCCATTAAAAATATTTTGGATGGCTTCCCTTTCAGAATTTCGTCTATGCGATCATTTATGCCGCTAATGACGTCTCCGCTTATTCCCCTGTTTTTGACATTTTTGTTTTTAAGAAGTTCATGCCATTCGCAGCCGTTTGTGATGCTGTTTCCTAAAAAAACGATGTCTTTGGACGTGATTGGCAATATGTCGAATAAAGACGCACGTTGATAATAATAGGTAGAATATCGGGGTAGAGTATATCTGTCAGTGCCGTTCGTGATCCAATCTAATGAGAACCGCATAAAATACAGGCTGAATCCGTCTTCTCCCGGTAGATTTTTGTCCCATTTGCCTTCCTCGACGACAATGCCGATCGTTCCGTCCGGTAATACGGTCATTGTAGAATAAGCAGAATAGCCCGGACATATCGTTTTCTTTATAGGCCAGGTCGATCCTTCATCATAACTGACAGCTATAGATACGTTTTGTCGTATTGTTGTGTCATTGGGGAGAGAATGCAGAATACAGGATTTGTTTCTTAGCCCGAGAATCGATGCATAGTTAAGTATGTCTCCGTTACATGCAGGCTCTTTTAAATCGGTGTTTTTCGAAGCTTCCGACCAATTGACCCCCCGGTTTGTCGAAATACTGAACGTGCGGTTTTTAGGACTGCGAATGCTCATCATTATATTGCCGTTGTTCAGCTCTACCAGTTTGGCCTCGTCTCCGGCAGATGTGGCTGCATTTTCTGATACGGCCCATGTTTTGCCGCCATCATCGGAGTAGCATGCATAATTTGATAAATTGCCGCCCCATGGCCGTGTGTCAGGAGTTCGTACGGCAAGGACGAACATCAAGCGTCCGTCTTTCAGTTGTAGGCCTCGTCCGGAAGCGGCAAAAGCTCCGTGCCAGTTACGGCGTATAGGGTCTTTACATTCCGCGCCGTATATTTGCGAGGTAATATCTTCGGTAGGAGTCCAAGTCTTCCCGTTATCTTTGCTGCGTGACAACCCTATACGGATAGGATCGGATGCGGTAGATTGCCATAATCCTTGTCCGAAGGCATAGATACACAGAATATCTCCCGTTTTCTTATCTACGATCAATAGCGGATCTCCATATCCCTTTAAGTCATCATCAGCTCCGGTTACAATCGATGTGGCCGACCAGGTTTTCCCTTTATCTACACTGCGTTTGGCAACAATGTCTATATGTGAGGGCAAGTCGTTCAATTGCGTCCATCTTTTGTCTGCGACCATGATCAAAGAGCCGTCAGCGGCTGTCGCTAAAGCGGGAATACGATAATATTTCGAACCTTCATCTCCGGGAGCGAAAAGCAGTTTACGTTCCAGAATGATTTCTGTTGTTCCTCCGGCTTCATTTTGCGATAGCGTACAAAATCCGATAGTCGATTCTAAAGACAATAATCTGATGTTTATACGGTTTCCTTCATAAGCATTGTTTCTTACCGAAGCTACGATATAGAAATAATTGTTACCCGAAGAGAGCGGTTTGTCAAATGCGATATGAATATCATCGGATGAAATGTCGGTAACAGAGGCGCATAATGTTGCCGTCTCTGGTTTAAACCGGTCGTCTGTATTTTGACTGTAAATTTTTAGTGCAGTAATATCTGTTATGTTCGTAGATCCTTTGAGATCGATATTTATGCCTTTTAGCCGATGCGGATTTTCTGTATCGGTAGTTCTGACGTTGAAAGACAATATCGCTTCGGAAGAGCCCCTTCCGACCAAAGTAGCGGTTCGTTTTAACGTGACATCACAAATTGCAGATGGTCGATTGCTTTGTGTACACTCCGTTGGTCGGGTGGAATATTCTTGTCCGACCGACAGATATTCAGGTATTGCATTACAGTAAGTCCCGGAGAAACCTTGTGTAGAAAACAAGCATAGACATGCGAATGTTAAAAATCTGTTCATCATAGCATTAAATCTGATATATTATTGCAAATATACAATAATGATTAAATTTTTAAAGAGAAATATTTTGTTTTTTGCATTTTATTAATCGAAACGGATATTTCCGATAAGTTCTGTTTGTAATATTTTTCAATATTTATTTATTATGCTAAAAGATTGCATTTCGATGAGGAAATACTACCTTTGCAATAAGGGTCGGCTTGAATTTTGCTCAGGTCTGGTATGAATGTTTCTTTCAGGGGTGTTCTGTTGTTTTTATGAAGATGATGACGGATTATCAGACGAGCGAAAGGGAGAAAACAGTCATGGAAGGAAACGCAAAAATAACTTGATAGTGTTTTCTTATCGGAAAATCTGGACGGATTCTAAGGCTATCGAGATTTTAGAGAACTTGAAAACGGGATTGAATGTTATAAGACTAAAAAAATAAAAATATGAAAAATCGGATCTCTTTTACAGGCTTGTGCGCACTATTGTGTACTTTTTTATTTTTGTTCTCATGTAGTGAAAAATCGGAATATATGCAGACTATTCCTTCGGATGCCGCTTTTGTTATGACATTTGATATGAAGTCTTTATCGGAAAAAGGAGATGTTGCCGATTGGATAAAGTCAGAAAAAAACGCATCTCTTTTTAACGCTTTTAGCAGCGGTATGGGTGAAGGAACTGTGAAACTTTGGAAAAAGATACAAGAAGATCCGGAAATCTCAGGACTTTCTTTTACGGATAATTGGGTCTGTTTTGCTGCCGGAGAGACAAATCCTGTACTTTGTATTTTAGCCAAGATTTCCGATGTCGATAAATGGAGGGAAGTTATGAAGGCTATGGAGGCTGAAGGTGTTGCGACTCCGATATCGAAGGAGGACAATGTAGAAAGTTCTCTTATCGGTCAGAGAGCCAAATGTCTTTTTGACAAAAACCGAGTGTTGTTGTTAATAGGACAGGATGCGACAGGTATTTTGGAGAGTAAAACGGCGGCCGGATGGTTTACGCAAAAGAAAGAGAACAGTCTTCTGTCGAATGGAGAATTTTCTGCTTTTTTGAAGGAACGAAAAGACGTTAATTATTGGTATCGCATGGGGGCTCTGCCGGTATTTTTCCGTTCGGTATATAGCGCTTATTTGCCGGATGGGATTTTGTTGGGATCACTTTACTCGATCGGGTATTGTGATTTCCAAAAAGGAAAAATCGAAGTAACATCCGGATTGCGTTCTGATGATAAAGATTCGATGAAGAAACTGGAAGAAATTTTTAAGATGGGAGGAAAACAGTCCGGTAAGTTCTTGAAACAAATTCCGGCAAATGCTCTTTATGCTGTCGGCATGAATTTGGATGGGCAAAAGCTGTATAAGTTTCTTTCGGCATTGCCCGGGCTCACCCAGACACAGATGAATGCAATTCAGAGTGAAGATACAAAAAAAATAATAAGTTCTATCGATGGGGATCTGTTGTTATCCGTGATCGGTTTGTCCGGAAATGTTTCCGGATTTATGGGGACTGCAATACCGGATGTGGCTGTTTTTGCTCAAGTAAATGATGATTATGCCGTAGAGTTGATAAAACGTAATTTGGGTATATTGGGAGTAAAAGAGATCGGGAAAAACCGTTATAAACTGAGTATGGGAGAAGCATCGTTATATTTCGGGTTGGAAAATAAAAAGAATTTTTTCATTACGAACAGTACGCAAGTATTCGAGAATATTAGTAACGGTATGCCGGAGTCTATGGCAAACACTCCTTATGCTTCGGCTTTCAATAAGCAGTCTTATAGCGTTATCGTTAATATGAAAGAGGGAATCGATAACCTTATGCCGATGGTTATGGGCTCTTATTCTTCAAGACAGTATGTCCCGTTATTTGAACAATGTCCTTTTACATATTTGGTCAGTTCAGGTAGCGGGGTGAACGGCAATATCGAAATATTCATGTCTGATGACAGTAAGAATGCTTTTGCTTCTATACTAGACTGGGTGACGATGATGGCGTCACAAATGATGTAGTCAGATTTTTATGAAAAAAATTATTTTTAAACAAGTACTTCCCCATGTCTTTTCGGAGAGTGGGGATGTTCTTGATTCGGACGTCTGGAAAAAAGACGTAACATTAGAGAGAGGTCAGGTTTATCTGATAGAGGCTGCTTCGGGCACGGGAAAGTCTTCGTTTTGCAGCTATTTGTACGGTTACCGGGACGATTATTCCGGGCAGATTTATTTTGACGATCAAGATATAAGGCGGTTGTCTGTGTCCCGGTGGATCGATCTTCGCTGTCATTCGTTAAGCCTTCTTTTTCAAGAGCTTCGACTTTTCCCTGAATTGACGGCTTGGGAGAATGTCATGATAAAGAATAATCTTACCGGTTATAAAAATGATAAGGAGATAGAAGCCTTTTTCGAGCAGCTCGGAATAGCCGATAAGAAAAATTCTTTGGTCGGAAAGATGTCTTTCGGACAGCAGCAACGGGTTGCTTTTATCCGAGCGTTGTGCCAACCGTTCGACTTTATTTTTTTGGATGAGCCGATCAGTCATTTAGATGAGGAGAACGGTCACATTCTCTCTTCTATTTTATTGAAAGAGGCAGAGAATCGGGAGGCCGGTGTAATTGTGACATCCATCGGCAAACATTTGGATATAAGGTATGATAAGGTACTGAGATTATAGGGGGTGTTACGGCTGCATGAGTATATAATTAAAAAATGGTTTTGAAATTATGGTGTGGAAACTCTTGAGACGGCATCTGAGCATAGTCCAATTTGTAGGATTCTTTTTGGCAAACCTTTTAGGAATGTTCATTGTGCTTCTTAGCATTCAGTTTTATCAAGATGTGAAGCCTCTTTTTTCACAAGAAGACGGTCTTATGAAAAAAGAGTATATGATCTTGTCCAAGCGGGTCAGTACGTTGGGTTCTCTTGTAAAAAAGAGTTCGGGCTTCACTTCGGAAGATGTTGACGAAATTAAGAACCAGCCTTTTGTGAAAAATGTCGGAGCTTTTACTCCGGGACATTTTAATGTATCTGCGGGAGTTTCGATGGCCGGAGGCATGGGGATGAGTACACAGATGTTTTTCGAGTCAGTTCCCGATGCCTATATTGATGTAAAATCTGCCGATTGGCGTTTTGATGAGCGGTCAGATTTTCTTCCGATAATCCTTCCTCGTAATTATTTGAATTTATATAATTTCGGATTTGCCCAATCTCGGAATCTTCCGCAACTTTCCGAAGGGGTGTTGGGTTTGGTCAATGTGGATATCCATATTTCGGGGAATGGAAAAAGCAGATCTTTTAAAGGGAACATCGTTGGTTTTTCCAATCGACTTAATACGATTTTAGTGCCGGACAGATTTATGCAATGGGCAAATGGAGAGTTCGGAAACAGAGAAGTGAAAGATCCTTCTCGCTTGATAGTGGAAGTCGGTAATCCGTCTGACGAGCGAATTGTGACTTTTTTACAAAAGAAGGGTTATGAAACCGAAGGCGGAAATCTGGATGCCGGAAAAGCTACTTATTTTCTCAAGATCGTCACGGGGCTGGTCATTGCAATCGGTCTGTTGATTACGGCATTGTCATTTTTTATTTTGATGCTGAGCATTTATTTGCTGTTGCAGAAGAATACACGGAAATTGCAAAACCTGTTATTGATCGGTTATACTCCTGCACAAATATCGCGTCCTTATAGGATGCTTACGATAATGCTGAATTTGTCGGTTTTTCTTTTTTCGTTACTTGCCGTGTGGGGAAGTAGGGAATATTATACCGACTTGCTTTCCCGTATGTGGCCCGGATATGAGCCGGGATCGTTTTTACCGACCGTCTTTATCGGGTGCGCTCTTTTATTGGCCGTATCGTTTTTTAATTGCCGTGCAATATATCGAAAGGTCATGAGCTTGTGGCGGATAAAATAATGATTTCAGGGGGGGGCTATTTTGTTGGTTTCAGACCTTTGGAAGCGGCAAAGTCGAGCATGAAGCGAAAAGCGGCATCCCTTTCGTTCGGGATAATACCATCGAGAATAGCGTCTTTGATGGCGCTTTTTATATCTCCGACCTCCCGGCAAGGTGTCAATCCGAAAATATCCATGATCTCTTCACCGCTGATCGGGGGCTGCATATTTCTTATTCGATCTTTTTCCTCTATCTCTTTCAGTTTACCTCGTACCAGTGTGAAATTGTCTAAGAATTTTTTTACTTTTTCTTGATTTTTAGATGTAATATCCGCTTCACAAAGGGTCATGAGCTCCTCTATATCGTTACCGGCGTCGAATAATAGACGCCGAACGGCAGAATCGGTGACTTCTTCTTCGGCCAATACGATAGGACGCATGTGCAAGTCGACCATTTTCTGGACAAATTTCATTTTGTCGTTCAATGGCAGTTTCATGCGCCGGAAAATACCCGGAATCATTTTGTAACCGATAAAATTATGGTTATGAAAAGTCCATCCTGATTTTTTGTCGTACCGTTTTGTTACCGGTTTGGCAATATCATGTAATATGGCGGCCCAGCGTAGCCATAAATTATTACTTTTCTTTGCAACATTGTCCAGAACGGTCAGTGTGTGATAGAAATTATCTTTATGCCCCCGACCGTCGATGGTTTCTATTCCTTTGAGCGCATTCAGCTCGGGGAAAATTAAGGGCAATAGTTTCGATTTGTCCAATAATATAAAACCCGTAGAGGGTTTTGAAGATGCTACGATCTTATTTAGCTCATCGATGATTCGTTCTTTTGAAATGATCTCTATACGTTTACGGTTTCGCTCTATTGCAGAGAAAGTTTCTTTTTCGATAGAGAATCCCAATTGGGTGGCGAATCGTATGGCCCGCATCATGCGTAACGGATCGTCACTGAATGTAATATCCGGATCTAAAGGCGTGCGGATAATACCTGCTTTCAGATCTTCCATTCCATTAAACGGATCGATCAACTCTCCGAAATGTTCTTTATTCAAGCAAATCGCTAATGCGTTTATTGTGAAATCCCTACGGTTTTGATCATCGCAAAGAGTACCGTCCTCTACGATCGGTTTGCGTGAATCATGGGTGTAAGACTCACGGCGAGCTCCGACAAATTCTACTTCGATATCTTTGTACTTGACTTGTGCCGTACCGAAGTTTTTAAATACCGATAGTCGAGCCGACTTTCCCAATTTCTCGGCGAAAGTCGTTGCCAATTCGATACCGCTTCCTACGGTAACGATATCGATATCTTTCGAATCCCTTTCCAGAAAAATATCACGAACATATCCTCCGATAACATAGCAAGGGAGGTTCATCTCGTCTGCGGTTTCGGAAATCTTCGGAAAAATAAAATGGCTCAAATGTTTTTTTTGCAGGGCAATGTCAAGTTGCATCTTTATTAAGAATCTGATTTTCGATTGCAAAAGTACAATAATTGAAGATAACGAAAAAAAGTTAAGCCTAAATTTGGATTGCAAATGAAAAAACGTAATAAAGTTTACCTTGCTGTAAAGCTATTTTTTCTCTATATAGACTATATCCATTGTTATATTTGAGGTAGAATGGATAGAAGTCTATGCAGTTTCGGAGGAGTATTTCTACTCAGATATATAGGGATGACATGCACCCTTCGTTTATAGACATGATATGCACTTTTGTGAGTGTCTTTCATATCGCTTCTTAAAAAATGAAAAGGGTGTATGAAGTAGTAAATTAGCAAGAATAGTCTAATATTTATTGGGAATATCATTGATTGGCAGAATCATTCTTTTCTTTTTTTCAAATGACCACTGAACTTGCCATGTCCGCCCGTCTATTTGGTCCAATAATATGAAATTAAATGTATTAGTGGTCGGATAGAGTGTAAATCTCCCATTTTCTTCTTCTTCTTTCATAACTAAAGGTGTATTATTTAATATTGTCTCAAATCTATCGCTTCCTGTATCAAATTGTACTTGCCACATCTTGCCATTCCGGGTATTTAGCTTTATAAAGTTCCACATATTGCTTGTCGGAAATAGTTTATAAGTTTCACTTGGAACTTGTATTATTTTTGTGTCACTATGCGTGAGGTTCTCATAATATGCAAGCTCATTATTTATTTTGTCTGTGTACTCTAACAAAACATGATTATTTTCTATAAATAAAGAGATTGTTCCTGTGGAATGTTCAAACATAGTACTGAACCGAGCATTTTTTATTTTGTCAAAGTCATTATTGGGTAATGAGTCAGATAGAAACTTTTCTGTACATTTTGAGGGTTGTCCATATATTTGTTGTAGAGCATTTTTTTGTGATATATAATTTTCATGAAGAGCCGTCCATGTATCACAATATGGAAATTCTACAATAACACCGACCATATTATCATTAACAATAGATGATAATAAAATGACAGAGCAATCTTTATATTCTGCATAGTCCCCTATTAAGGTAATTTTACCTTCCCTTTTTACAAGGAGAAGTCTATAATTCTTTGAGATTAATTTCTCTATAAATTCGCTTTGTTTCCCATCAATAGGAATTTCCTCGAATTTCAAATGTTTGGTCTCTGTTTGTGAGAAAGTTCTTAAAGAAACACTGAGAAGTACTAATAACAAATAAATCTTTTTCATATTATTTTTATTTTAATGAGATAGGCGTGTAACTATCCGCATTTGTCTTTTATTGAGATTATTTCCAAGAGGTCTGTTCACGACAAATGTAAAACACTCCAAACTTTATAAACATGAACATCCAATTGTCTTGTTCTAATCAATGTTCAAATGAAAGAAAACAAATGCTAAAAGCTTAATTTATATTTCAAGTTCCGAACGGGACATTTCCTAGTGGTTAATAATTTCTTTGTTGCAAAAATAGCTATTTTATCAATCTATCGAAACGGTATTTAATATAATTGCAATACATAATTAGAAAACAAATTCTTATATTATCATGAGCAACTCAGACGTTGTATTATTCGAATGCTTTTTTGAAAACAATAACTCTCTCTTTGATTGGATTTTGTTGGTTATATAAAGATTTATGAAAGTAAAAATTTTCATTAAACTATTGCAGAATAAAAAAAAGTATCTATCTTTGCAAACGCAAAAGGGAACGAGAGAGTTTCCAGTAAAAATGGTGCGGTAGTTCAGCTGGTTAGAATACATGCCTGTCACGCATGGGGTCGCGGGTTCGAGTCCCGTCCGCACCGCAATAATATTTTAAAGCCCTTGAAAGTCAATCACTTTCAAGGGCTTTTTCTTGGGGACTCAATCGGGAGACCAGTCCTATGGCATATTGTAACGCATTCTGATACGTTGCAATTTTTAACAAGCCATCCTTTTCTTATATTCCTGTCTGCAAATAGTCTTTCTCAATAAATCGCTATGCTTATGCTTTGACGAAATACCCAAATAGCTTTTGCATAGTTCCCTGATTGATACCGATTGAGAGACCGACGGTGCAGTCTACAGTACAATGCGCATACTGTGGGCTGCACCGTTTTTTTTGTTCTATACCTTATTATAATATAGTCGGCAGAATACCAATTCTTATTATAGATATAAAAAACTGTTTACTAAATAGTTGTAAATATTGCATCTTATACTTTTTTGTAATTTTGCATTCGGAATCACAAACAATGCACATGCTTGCAGCGGTGAGTGAAATGTGCTGGTTGAGTGGTTGAAGTATATTAAAATGATAAAGTATGAAACAAAATATCACTTTTATCAGCACTTCGGAACTTCTCTTGAAGTTGGAGCAACTTTTGGATGAACAGCGTGTGACAATTAGGTTACAGCTTTCGTCGCATTTGGTTCCCGTCTTGAGGGCGATTTCCGAAACTAAGTATTGCTGTTCCTATATTGATGCTCTATATTAAGGTATAGCACCGGTGAATATTTGGGGGGGGTATGCTAAGTCGGATTCTCAAATGAATTTGTATCAAATTTTCTATTCTCGACAAATTGGCTCTAAAACATTTTGTATTTTCCGACAAAATAAAGTAAAAACATTTTCTTATTTCCGGCAAAACACATATCTTTGTAGTAAATAAACTTCAGTTATGCCCGAAAAAATATTCAAGCGTAAGATCTACGAAAGGATGCTCCGATGGAAGCGGGAAAGCGATGGACATACGGCACTTTTGATAAAGGGTGCGCGTCGAATCGGCAAATCAACCATTGCCGAGGAATTTGCCCGCAAAGAGTATGAATCCTATATCATCATCGATTTTTCGATAGCAGACGATGCGGTCAAAGAGTTGTTTTTACATATTTCAGATCTGAATTACTTCTTTTTACGGATTCAGTCGCTATTCAATGTGTCATTACATGAACGGAAATCGGTCATCGTTTTCGATGAAGTACAATTATGTCCTCCGGCACGGCAAGCAATCAAGCATCTTGTAAAGGACCACCGATATGACTATATAGAAACCGGCTCCCTTCTTTCTATCAAAAAAAATGTGAAAGGAATCGTGATACCGAGCGAAGAAACACGTATCGCAATGTATCCGCTGGACTACGAAGAGTTCTTATGGGCTATCGACAAATCCCAGATTTATGAGTTGCTCAGATACTCGTATCAAAATTTTAAGTCTCTGGGAGATGCAGTCAATCGTGACCTTATTCGCAATTTCCGTCTGTACATGCTCATCGGCGGTATGCCGCAAGCTGTAAATGCGTACCTTGAATCGAATGATTTTTCAGTTATAGATGCGGTAAAACGAAACATTCTCGAACTGTATATCGATGATTTCCGTAAAATCGATCCGGCAGGACGTGCTTCACGTTTATTTACCTCGATTCCGGCAGAACTCTCCCGCAATACGACACGTTATAAGGTAGGAAGCGTGATTGAGAATGCAACAGCCGCCCGGCTCAGTGAGTTGCTGATGGATATGGCGGACTCCATGACGGTGAACTTTGCCTATCATGCGAATGATCCCAGTGTAGGATTTTCTCTTCATGCCGATTATGACTATTTCAAGATGTTTCTTGCCGATACGGGATTGTTCGTTACGCTTGCTTTCATGGACCGTGACTATACGGAAAATGTGATATACCGGAAACTCCTTTCCGATAAACTCAGCACTGATTTGGGATATGTATACGAGAATGCAATCGCCCAAATGTTGAAGAGCGCAGGCAATGAGCTTTTTTACTATACATTTAAGGAGGAGATACTGAAAGACGAAGAAGGGAATAAAACTGTCCGCAGTTATGAAATAGATTTCCTGCTTTCGCGTAAAGATAAGATATGCCCTATCGAAGTTAAATCTTCCGGATATAACTCACACAAATCCCTCGATAAATTCCAGCAAAAGTTTTCGGCGAGAATCCTTCACAGGTATCTCCTCTATACCAAAGATCTAAAAAAAGACAAGGATATTTTTTGCTTGCCCGTATATATGACGGAATTATTATAAAGAATTATCAAAGCAAGGTAGTAAAGAAATAGGATTTATTGATACTGAAAGATTGGTTATGAGAGATACGATATTTATAAGTCATGCAACACCGGCAGATAATGATTTCTCCATTTGGGTTGCTTCCCGATTGGAGATGTTAGGATATAAGGTTTGGATCGATAAAGAAGGGTTACTGGGTGGAGAGCATTTTTGGGCGACCATTCAAAAAGCTCTGGATCGCTCGATAAAAGTTTTGCTCGTTTATTCAAAAAATATTGTAACTACCGATGGCATACTCCGGCAAGGCATTGAGGATGAGTTGGAATATGCAAAAAGCATTGCAGTACAAAATAGATTACAGGATTTTATCATACCTCTGCACATAGATAATTCCAACTATAATTTAGCGATAGGATTACCCAATATTAATCACATTCCCTTTAATAGCAGTTGGGCAGAAGGATTGAAACAGTTACTTAAAAAATTAGAGAAAGACAACATCCCGTGTAATTTAGACAATAAGAAGTCTTCATTTTCAGAATGGTATGAAAATGAATATATTTCTAATTGTTCAATTATAACCCATAAAGAGCGTTATTACACTTCGTGGTGGTCAATTGCAGAAATGCCGAATAAGTTCTACATGTATCAATTTACAAATGCAGCTCAAGCTAAAGCCATCAGGGACTCAAATAAAGAGATTCCAATTAGTTTGTTATCTAACTGCATTTCTTCATTTGACGGAAATCTGATTTTTTTCGTTCAGAGAGATAATGAAACGATTGAGGTTAGACCGGAACACACTTTCACATTTTCTCTAACTGATATTTTGGATGGGTTCTGTTCTGATAAATTTCCCCAGCATAGGGATGTTGAGAATCACTTTAAGAGGCTGATGTATTGCGTAATTGCAAATTTATTCAGACGTGCTGGCTTATGGAAACATGAGATGTCGAATAAAAGATTGGCTTATTTTCTCCCGAAATATGATAAAATTACGAAAGTAAAGTTTACCTATCCTGAAAGTACAAGGAAAAAGGCAAAAGCTTTATTAGGAGAAATGCGAGGAGCTGGATTCTGGCATTATGGAGTTTCCCTTCAACCGACATTATTTCCTTTTATTGGATTTTCTCTTAAATCTCACCTTCTGTTTACGTCGGATGGAGTGCAACTAATTGAAGATGAAAGAAAACAACATTCCTTTAGAAGAAAAAAAGGAAAAGGTCTTTTTAATGAAGCATGGAGAGATTTGTTTCTTGCATTTATTCAACGCCTGAAGAATAAAAATGGAGAAATAAGCATTCGGGTGACGATGCAGGGGGAGCAATTTACAATGAAAGAATGGCCGGAAATGTTTATTAGTGAAAAGGGATATATTGATCCGAATGCTAAAATGAGTGTTGATAAAATAGAAGATTATTACGAAGATTTAACTGCGGAGGAAATAAATGATTGAACCTACTCTCAAATATATCAGTGAACCATCATTGACATTCGGCAGCGGACAAACCGCAATTGACCCTCGGGATGGTTTAATGTTATTTGGTCCTTTTGATCATAAAAGGATTAAAGGTGCTAAAAATATTGGTATCATCGGTCCGTCTAACTTAAGGGGAAAGATGACTGATTACCTGAAAAGGATACATGGTCCGATTGTTAATGGGGACTTATCCATTGCCCGGCCAAATTTCCCTGGATTAGAATCTACATTCGGCATATCGATCAATTTTGATAATATTATTCAACTTGATGTTAAGCAAAAGGATATTGATGAATACCTAAAATACACGGACTCCCATCAACGGGTTCATAACTTGGTAAACCTATATGTTTTGCCTTTAATAAAGTATACTGAACATGAGGAAATGCCTGTGGATGTATGGTTTGTCGTAATACCGGAAGATATCTATAGATTCGGTAGACCAAATTCAAAAATTCCCAAATCAGAAGATAGTATTAATATTGGGTTGAAGAAGAGTGAACGGAATTCAATCCAATTAGACTTGTTTTTCCAAGAGGAAAATGATGCGCTTCGGGAGGCTTATGAGTTTGAGGTTAATTTTCATAATCAACTAAAAGCTAAAATATTATCTACAAAAATCGTCACTCAGATAATTCGGGAAAGTAAAATAGCTTATGAGAATTTGTTAACCGATAAACAAATCGAAAAAGAGAAAAAATTTGATACAGCTAAAGCCTGGAACATATCTAACACCCTCTATTATAAATTAGGAGGTCTTCCGTGGAAACTTGGCGAAATCAGGGATGGAGTTTGTTATTTGGGATTAGTATATAAGAAAACAGAAAGCGATACAAAGAACAAAAATGCTTGTTGTGCAGCTCAAATGTTTCTTGATTCAGGCGATGGAATGGTTTTCAGAGGAAATGTTGGTCCTTGGTGGAATCCTACTACCGGCGAATTTCATCTTTCACAGCAAGATGCTTTTGAAGTCGTGTCTCAATCTTTAGAAGCATATTATAATCGCTTTGAATGTTATCCCAATGAGATTTTTATCCATGCAAAAACATATTTCGATGATCCGGAGTGGGCTGGATTTGAAGACGCTGTTGCGGGCAAGTCAAAAATTATCGGAGTAAGAATAAGGGAAAATAATACCTTTAAGCTGTATCGGCAATATTCGTATTGCGTTCCCAGAGGAACGATGTTACAGTATGATGATAGAAAGGCCTTTCTTTGGACAAAAGGATTTATCCCCAGATTCAAAACTCAGATTGGTTTAGAGACGCCTAATCCAATCGACATAGCTGTAACCAGAGGAGAAGCAGATATTGAAGTAGTTTGTAAGGATATATTAGGTTTGACGAAGTTAAATTACAATGCTTGTATATATGGTGATGGCGTTCCTGTCACATTGAAATTCGCTGATTCCATCGGTGAAATCCTCACCGCCGGAAAAGAAATCAAAACAGGGGTGTTGCCGTTCAAACATTATATATAATCCTATCTGTATTTATACATCCGATCGCTTTTTACTACAAGATCAGAGTAAATAGGTTAATTTCGATTGCTAAATATCTTTTGTCATATTTTGGAGAATGTAAGTCCCGGTCTGGATTTCAGAATATTTTTTGCGTTATTCTTCTGTTCTATAACGATGTCAGTGTCGTTGCAGTCTCTTTTTTAAAAGGAAAACAGACTATTCATGTGAATTGCTCTCTAATATGATCTGTGTAAAATCGGATAGTTTCTAATTTTTTCGATAAGAAATTATATATCCCGGACATTTTCAGACATGTATTCGGTAATGAGTAGGATAATATAGTTAATGTTTTGTAATTATCTTTTGGCTTTTCTTAATTAACGGTTACCTTTTAGTTATTATATTTGTAGTATGACAGATAGGTTAGGAGGGCAATGTATTATGAAAAAGTTTATTTTTGTTTTTTTATGGGTAATCGGGGGGATGTGCACAGTTTTCTCTCAGGGGATTACGAAAAATGAGGCTGTTGCTATGCGGGACAAAACGGCGAAACCGCGTACGGCTTTGGTTGAAGCTGATGAGAATTTGAAGAATGCGATACAAGAAGAGAACAATCCTTTGATAGCAAAGTATCTGCTCGAATATGTGCATTATCAGTTACGAATTTCACAAGATAGTTTTCCTTCGTTGATACGGTTTGCCGAACATTTGAGGGAGTCTTCTACCGATTCGGTGCAACGTGCCGTGCTCAGCTCTATTGAGGCTCAGATGATCTTTGATTATTATGAGGATACTCGGGGGGGATTGGAGAATGGTGTTCCGACAGATGTAGCTCCCGATCTTGCGAAGATCGATGAATGGGATAGAGCAGCTTTTGTAAGGAAGATATCCGATCTGTTGCAGTCTTCCGTCAAACCGGCAGAAATTTTACATAAAACTTCTACTCAGATTTATAAGGAAGCTCTGGATACCGATAAAGATTGGGAAATATTGACCCCGACCATGCTCGACTTTTTGGCGTACCGTGCAATAGATATATATGAGGGATTATTGTCGAATCCGGTGCTTCCTCTTATTCTTGAAGAGCCTTTGTTGAAAGAATTGAATATGCCGGCGGCAGATTTTGTAAACTATCCGTATTTCCCTGAGAAATATCAGTTGAGACATCAGGTAATTGCCGTGTATCAGTTGTTGTTGAGATTTTCCGATCCGGGATCGCCCTCTTACCTTATAGCTGATTTGAAACGGTTGAAGTTTTTACAGGATAACAACTCCGGGGTTGAATACTCTCAAAAATTAGAGAATCTGCTGAATGTTTATAAAGATAGTCCCTATTCGGTAGAAATAGCGATAGATTTATTGGATTATTATAGTCGGATATGGAATACATCTCCCGAAACCAAAGCCTATCTGGTAAAGTTATCTGATCGGTTGATTTCCCGTTTCCCGGAATATCCCCGTTTGGATTGTCTTAAATCTGAACGAGATCAATTGACGGCGTATAGCTTCAATCTGAATATGGGTCAGGTTTTATATCCGGGAGAACCGCATACACTCTCTTTTGAGTATAAGAATATCAAGCAGCTTTATTTGACGTTGTATCGTACGGAGGGTAATGACAGCATACTGCAATTTGCAGATACTTTGCATTTGAGTGATACGTTGAGTTTGGCAAATCGCACCGGGAAATGTGTTCTTCCGGCACTGAATAACGGAGAGTATTTCTTGAGATTTTTTTCGAAAGAGAAAGCTGATCTTGGAAAAATCGGTTTTTATGTTTCCCGCATCTACGCGGCGACTTTAGCTCCGACAGAAAAAGAGACGCTCGTTATCCTGACTGATTCTAAAAGCGGAAAACCGTTATCCGGGATTCCGGTAAAATTGTTTCGTTCAGATTCTGAAGATTCTTATGTGAATACGGTAAAGGCAGATCGTTTGGGATTGGTTCGTTTGGGTGAGAAAGATACGGTAATGTATTTTAAACCCGAAATGAAGAATGATGTTTATTATCCGCTTCAGAACTTGAGATATGGATATTGGAGCGGTGATGCGGATACGGAACGTGAAATGATTTCTCTCTTTACCGACCGTTCTGTTTATCGTCCCGGACAGACACTTTATTTTTCCGGAATTGATTATCGGGTGGGAGAAAAAGTCGGGACAGTCGTGCCTGATGGACGTTATACAGTCGTTCTTTCGGCTCAAGGTAAAGATATTGCCCGCTGTACGGTTCAAGGCGACTCGTTCGGTTCGTTTACCGGATCTTTCGTGCTTCCCTCGGATATGGTAAACGGATATTGCCGGATTAGGGTAGAAGGACGTAACGAAAGTTTATCTGTACAAGTGTCGGAATATAAAAGACCCACTTTCCGTATTTTATTCGAGCCGGTAAAAGATGCCGTATCTTTAGGGCAGGTGGTCTCGGTTAACGGCAAAGTCATCAGCTTTTCGGGAGTTCCTGTTTCGGGAGCGGATGTTTCTTATACAGTGCAACGTCTTGCGAACAGTTGGTGGAGAAATAAGGGTGAACAGATAGCTCAAGGGGAATTGTTTACGGGAGAAGACGGTGAGTTTACTCTCCGATTTGTTGCTCGGAAAAGCGATAAGGATGTGTTGAAAACCGGAACTTTTTATCGATTCAGGATTGATGTAAATGTAACATCTGCTAATGGTGAAACGCAATCTCAATCTTATTGGGTGACGGTGGGAGAAAGTCCGTTGTCGGTGCAGATGGAAGTTCCCGAAATGATTGACAAGAATGCGCCCAATCCGGTCAAGTTCAGGATAACGAATATGGCAGGGATGCCGGTTTCGGTGAAATGTAAGTATATATTATATTCGATGTATGGTTTGGAAAATCCTATATCGAAGCATGATATTATAAGTGCCGATTCGTTGAAAGTGCGGATGCAGGTAGAAGAAAAGAGTTTCGTGTCGGATAATATTCCTGCTTTGGGAAGTTGGAAAAAATTGCCTTCGGGCATATACCGTCTTGTACTTCAGGTGACGGATACTAATGGAAACTTGGTTATCAGAAATGCCGATTTTGCTTTATATAGTATGCAAGATAAAAAGCCTCCGATAAAAACGTATGAATGGATACCTGAAGATTTGTATCAAGTTTCGGACGGAGAGTCTGTCGATGTCATATACGGGACTTCTATCAAGCAGGCATACGTTTTGTATAATTTATATGATGGATTTCGGTTGGTAGACTCCCGGAGAGTAAAAATATCGGATAAAAATTACCGATTCCCTGTTTCATATAAACCGGAATATGGCGATCGTCTTAAGCTTTTCGTATCTTTTATAAAAGAAGGATGTTCTTATAACTCTGTGATAAATATACATCGGAAAAAGCCGGATATGAAATTGTCGATAACGACTTCTACTTTCCGGGACAGAACAGTTCCGGGCAGTCAAGAGTCTTGGAGCTTTACAGTGAAGGATGCATCGGGGAAGCCCGTTTCGGCACGCTTTATGACCGAGATGTTCGATGCTTCTTTAAATGAGATAATGCCTCATGATTGGAGTTTCAGACCGGTATATAATCCGATAGATTATGGCCTGTTTTTGCGGGATATAGGCGGGCGGAATATCTGGAAATCCGAGCAGATAAGCACTTCTTGTTTTCCGCTTTATTTCGGAAGGTTTGTTTATTCAACTATTTACAGAAGAATGACCTCTTTGACTTTTGCGACACAGATGAATACAATGGCAAAAAGTCGGCCCTATATGTCTGTTGAAGATGTAGCAGCACCTGCAGTCCCGGAGGATGCGGCCGGTTCTGGAAATTTAGAGCAAACACCTGTGCAATATCGGCGGAATTTCAATGAAACGGCATTTTTTTATCCTCAATTGACGACAAATGAGCAGGGAGAAGTGTCTGTTAAATTTACGATTCCCGAAAGCAATACCGAATGGCAATTTCAGGCGTTGGCTTATACGAAAGATCTGAAATACGGTTCGTATAAAAATAATATGATCTCTCAAAAACAGTTGATGGTAGCCCCGAACATACCTCGTTTTGTGCGTAGAGGAGATGAGGTTTCGATTGCTACATTAATGCAGAATATATCAGATCGTTTGATGAGCGGCAGTTTTACATTCGAGTTGTTCGATCCATATACTGACAAAGTATTGGAACAGAAAAAGCAGGAGTTTATTCTTGAAGCCGGAAAATCAAAATTGGAGAGTGTGGATTTTACAGTTCCTGAGGGGGTGGATGTGTTGGGTATCCGTGTAAACGCGGTGACTCCCGGAGTAAGCGATGGAGAACAGCATATAATTCCGATATTGCCGTCGCGGACGTTGGTGACGGAGGCTGAACCTTTTGTGTTGAAAGGCGGGAAGGAAATAAAAAACATACGGATGCAAGGGCTTTCTGATGATGCAGAGGAAAATTATCGTATGGTATTGGAGTATACGGCTAATCCTCTTTGGTATGTAGTGCAGGCTCTTCCTCAATTAAATGAAGTTTCGGGTACCGACGTTATTAATATTACGTCCGCTTTATATGGCAATACGGTCGCTTCGGTTTTAGCTCGCAATAATCCTGAGATCGTTTCGGCATTACAGACTTGGAAAGTTAAAAATGAGACCGGTTCATCTTTAGCATCTCCTTTGGAGAAAAATGAAGAGTTAAAATCTGTATTGATTTCAGAGACGCCTTGGGCGTTGGATGCACAAAATGAAACGGAACGATTACAATCACTTTCCGGTTTGTTGGATGTTTCCCGTGCTGAGCAGTTGCAAAATAAAGCATTGGAATTGCTTCGTGACTTGCAGAAGCCCGAAGGCGGCTGGGGTTGGATGAAAAAAATGCCGGTTAGTTTCCTGATGACGATTAATACTTTAGAAGGTCTGTCTCGCTTGACGAAATTAGGTGGAATACAGTATGACGAGGCTTCTAAATATATGCAGATGCGGGCGATCAATTATTTGGATAGTTGCATTATTTTGGATCAGGAAAGGAGGAAAGCTAATAAGTCGGGTGTGGTATCTAAATATGGCAAGCTTCTTTATGTATATGTGAGAAGCAGCTATCGGGACATACCGTTGGCGAAAGCGCTGAGCGCTCATAAAGAGATCATCGAGTATATAAAGAGGAAGTGGGTTTCTTTCTCTTTGTACGAAAAAGCTGTTGCCGCAGTATCATTGTATCGTTACGGTTTTACGGCTGAGGCCAAAGAGATATTGGTGTCTTTGCGAGAATATTCTACAACGACAGAGGAGCTGGGTATGTTTTGGCAAAATAATAAGTCGTCTTATGCTTACAGAAATAGTGCAATACAGGTACATGCTGCAATAATGAATGCTTTTGCAGAGATAGATCCGAATTCAAAATCTGAGTTGAATGAGATGAAACGTTGGTTGATTATGCAGAAACAGACACAGAATTGGGGATCTGTGCCTTCGACGATAGATGCTGTCAATGCAATATTGAATACCGGAGACTATATGTTGTCAGCATCGAAAAATGCGGTAAAAATCACATGGGGGAAAACTGTTTTAAAACCGGAGGTTGAGGATGGTTTCACCGGATATGAACGGTATGCCCGTCAGGGAGCGGAGATTACTCCTGATTTGGCAAATGTCGAAGTATCGGTCGATCAGAAACAACCTTCATGGGGAGCGTTATACCGACAGTATTTTGCCGATTTTACACAGATACGAAATAAGGCGGTCAAAGGTTTTTCTATCGATAAGCAATTTTTTGTGGAACAAATGTCGGGAAAAGAAAAAGTATATGAGCCTTTGAATAAAGTAACGCTGAAGAGCGGAGATAAGGTCAATATCCGTTTGATAATAAGAACAGATCGTGATTTGGAGTTTGTCCATGTAAAAGATCAACGTCCTGCATGTTTCGAACCGGTCGATCAGCTGTCGCGCTACGAATGTAAAGACGGAGTTTGCTATTATCAGGAAACAAAAGATGCGGTGACGAATCTCTATTTCGATTTTCTTCCGAAAGGTACTTATGTAGTTAGTTATGATGTGTGGGCCGATCGTCCCGGAAGTTATCATAACGGTATTTCTACAATACAGTGTCTGTATGCTCCCCAGTGGGTTGCCAATACAAAAGGGCGTATGATAATCGTGAAGTGAAATTGGTAATCGCATCGGAATCTGCGAGAGCCGTTTTATTTAAATTTTGTACAAATAATTTGGAGGCATATAAAAGTCCTGCCGGTAAGAATTCTTACCGGCAGGACTTTTATATATGGCCCGGTTATCGCGATAGTTTGTCTTTTGAAGATGAAATGTTAAAAATGAACATTGAAAATCTCTTTTTCAGTACATGGATTTTGAAAACGTTAACAATCTGCTTACCTTTGTCGATATTATATATGTTTCTTTTTGAAATTTATATGTTTGTCCTGTAACTGATTACTTAAATAAAAAGATATGAACTTGAAAAATTTATTGATTATGGCGGCGATGTCTGTGATGGCGTTCGGATTTGCCGCATGTTCTTCTGATGACGATGATGATAAAGACGGAATGCTTTATGATGATGTAAATTCGGAATATAATGACTATGTCAGTGTTTGCGGAATAAAATGGGCAAGAGGTAACCTTCAGCATTTAGGTGAAGATTGGAGGATTGCCGATCATCAGTGGGAATACTTTAATTATGTCGATGGTAATACCGGGTCGTCTATTTCACAAAGTTCTTCGCAAATGGATCATTTCAATTGGGGAGTATGCGGTGCAAATGCTTTGACTACCAGTTCCAGTGTTTGTGCAAAGAATGTGTCGCAGGATATAAGCGGTAAAATGTTTACCGATGAGGCATGTACGGCCGAGACCTCTGATTTTGCTGCCGCATTATACGGAGATATTGCTTATTGGGCAACACAAGGGGCATGGAGACTGCCGACACAAGCGGAGTTGCAGAAATTGTATAATGAAGCTTCATATCAATATGGATATTATACGACAGAGGATGGTAAAAATGTATATGGATATTTGTTTACTCCTCCGATGAAAAGCGGTCGTGTAGAGAATACTTCAGCACGTCAGATTACCGATGAAGAATTGGTCGGCGGGCTTTTCCTTTCGGCAACGGGGTATCGTATCTATCCGGGATCAACGATTTCTAAAAGCGGAGAAGTCGGCTATTACTGGACATCTCAGTATCGTAGTGCCGGAGATAATGATTATGCCTATTATTTAGAGTTGCAACCGACTCGGATTCGTTGGGCGGGAAATGCCAGCTATTACGGACGGTCGGTACGGCCTGTGAAAAATTAGATTGTAGAGTAACCTGATTAAAATTTCCCATAAAGGAATCCTCAAAGCAGACTTGAATAAAATTTAAAAAAGGTAGCCGTTTCCGATAAATGTCAGGATAACGGCTACCTTTTGGTATTATAACAGCTTTATCGATGGGTTCTCATTCTGTCTTTTGCCATTTCGGCATATTCAGTACCGGGACGTCCGTAATTGCAATATGGGTATATGCTGATCCCGCCTCTCGGTGTAAAAAAACCGGTAACTTCGATGTATTTGGGATTCATAAGTTTGATGAGATCTTTCATAATCAAGTTGACGCAATCTTCATGAAATCCTCCATGATTGCGAAAACTGAATAGGTAAAGCTTCAGACTTTTGCTCTCTACCATTTTTATATCCGGAATATAATCGATCTGTATAGTTGCAAAATCCGGTTGTCCTGTAATAGGACAAAGACTTGTAAATTCAGGACAGTTGAAACGTACCCAATAATCCATCTCCGGGTGTTTATTATTGAATGCTTCCAATACTTCAGGAGCGTAATCTTGGGGATATTCTGTCTTTTTTCCTAATAGGCTTAGTGTCGTTTCTTCCATATATAAATATTATACTTCTTTTATTTTTAGTATATTATAAGAAATGTCGGTGTCATATACATCGCTTCCGTCAATTCGTTTGATTAGCTTTACCACTCGTATGGTAACCGGTAAAATAATAGCTTCGTAGGCCGATTTCAGAATTGCTTGAGTTACAATGAGTATCAGCAGCTCGTTAAACGGTACGACTCCGGCGAAAGCCACAGGAAAAAAGATCAAAGAATCTGCGCTTTCTCCTACCAGTGTCGATACCATTGCCCGAAGCGAAAATCTTTTACCTTTGCTGGCTATTTTCATTTTGCTCATAACGTAAGCATTCAAAAACGATCCGGCCAAAAATGCGATCAAGCTGGCTACTGCGATGCGGGGAGTTGCGGCAAATACCATGGAAAAGGCTTCTTGTCCGTTCCAGAACGAAGCCGGAGGCAAAAGTATAGCCAACTGTATAAGCGCTACGGCAAGAAAGTTCATGGCAAATCCTGCCCAGATGATCAACCGGGCTTTTTTATATCCCCATACTTCGGCAATACAATCATTTATAATATACGAGATAGGGAATACGATAAGTCCGGCAGTTGCCGTGACAGGACCTAAAGAGATCATTTTCACTTCCAGAATGTTGGAAATGATGAGGCATACGCAAAAAAGTATGCTCAACACCATAAAGGGGAGGCTGACTGTTTTTTTCATACATCTTGTTTTTTACGTGGTTTATCAAGCACACGGGAGTGCAAAGGTACGATCTTAAGGAATACTTAATTGTTAAAAATGAAAAAATATTTATGCTTCTGTTTTTCCGAGAGATGGAGCTCTGACAATGTAGAGGTGTGTCATCGCTTTTGAGGGACATTGGCTTATTTTTATAAGATATAGATAATTGGCTTGAGTATATTTTTCTCTATTTTTGTTTCTCATAAATAATATCGGATAATTATGAAATATTTTATTGTTGGGGTCTTAATCGCCTGTTTTACTGTTACAGTAGCTTCTTCAAAGAATGAAAGAGAGTTGAAGATGCGTATCGCTTCTGTTCTGAAAGAGAAAAGGGCAATCGTAGGAGTTGCTGTTTTATATGGGGATAACCGGCTTTTTGAAGTGAATAGGGGCGATTATCCGATGATGAGTGTTTGCAAATTTCCATTGGCTCTTGCAGTTCTCGATTACCTTCATAAAAATAATCTTTCTCTCGACACCGATATATTTATCCGGGAATCAGATCTGTTACCTGATACATATAGTCCTTTGAGAGATCGGCATCCTCAGGGTAATATTAAGATGTCGATACGGGAGTTGCTTTCTTACACGGTATCGTTGAGCGATAATAATGCGTGTGATATATTATTCGGGTATATCGGCGGGACAAAAGTTGTCGATGATTATATTAAACGGTTGGGCATTTCGGGAATGTCTGTTGTTGCGACGGAAGCGGTGATGCATGAGTCGTTTGAGAAACAATACTGCAATATGGCTACACCGTCTTCTGCTGTTCTGTTGTTGGATAAGTTTTTAAAAGAAGATTTGTTCAGAGACGAGTATGGGAGCTATTTAAGAAAAATCATGATAGAAACATCTACGGGAAATGATAAGATAAAAGCCGGACTTCCTGAAGGGGTGGTAATGGGGCATAAAACCGGAAGTTCTGATCGGAACGCTAAAGGAATAAAGGCGGGAGACAATGATCTGGCTTTTGTACAGTTACCCGACGGACAGCGCTATTGTATTGCCGTTTTTATACGGAATTCGAAAGAAGATGATAAAACAAATGCAGCTATAATAGCCTCTGTTTCAAAAGTTGTTTATGATTATATTGCAAAGAAGTAATAAGAGTCGGCTTTAATAAGCAAATTTTATCCTATTTGTTTAGGGTAATGTTGAGGGTATTTGTTCCTTTATGGATTGTGCGAACAAGTATTTGATAGAGATAATAAAAATAAGATTTACAAAAAATGCCGATAAAATACTCGTAAAATATTTTACCGGCATTTTTTGTAAATCTTTACTATGCGTTTTCTGTCATCATTCCTTTTAAAACAGAGTCGGCGGTTTCTTTGCCCAATGTGTTTTCGATAATTTTTGCGGCAAATTTTATCGTAGAAGCCGGGCCGTTTCCGGTAATAATGTTTCCGTCTATTTCGACCGGTTGAGCTGTGTAAGTAGCTTCGGTGAGAAATTGTTCGAATCCCGGATAGCAAGTGGCCCGTTTACCTTTCAAAATTTCGTTCTTCCCGAGAACGAGAGCCGGAGCCGCGCAAATTGCAGCGATATTTTCTTCTGAAGCTGCCCTTTTTTTCAGCATTTCGATCAGTGGTGCATACTCTTCAAGATGTTTTGCGCCGGGCAATCCTCCGGGTAATATGATCCATTGTGCGTCAGATATAGTTTGTGTATCGAAAGTCATATCTGCACGGACAATGATGTCATGGGCACCTTTGACTTCTAATTTCGGAGAGATAGATACTGTTTTTATTTCCATACCGGCCCGGCGTAACATGTCTGTAGTAGCAAGCGCTTCGATTTCTTCAAAACCTTCTGCTAATAAGAGATAAGATACTTTCATAGTCGTATTGAATTAATTCTTGTATTTTAATGAATATAACAAATATACAATAAAGATTTTGGGATTTTGAAAATTAAATTCGATGAAAATTTTTTTTAACAACAATTTATTCCGGTTGACTTTCGGGATTGTGAGAATCGGCAAAATTTTTCTTTATATGGAAACGCCTCCGAAAATTTAAGAGAAAATTTTCGGAGGCGTTTCAAAATTTTTAAAGAACTGTTTTTATTGTAGAGTCCCTTGTTCGGCTTGTTTAATCATATTTTCGTTTGCTGTGATATAGATATCCACCCGACGGTTCTGTGCACGTCCTGCTTCAGTATCGTTGCTGGCGACAGGTTCGTGGTATGCTTTGCCGGCTGTAGTCATTCTGCTTCTGGGAATACCATTTTGTACGAGAAAGTCGGCAACAGCCTCAGCTCTTTGAGCGGAAATCCTTTCGTTTACGGCTAAAGTCCCGGTATTGTCGGTATGTCCCCATATTGTAATATCAGTTTCCGGAGTATTTTTTAGAGATGCGGCAAATTGAGACAATGCTGTTTTTGAAACTGCATTCAAAGTTGAACTGTTCAATTTAAATAGAATACCGTTGTCAAAAGTCACTTTAATAGCTTGAAGTCCGTTTTGGTCTGTTACGGTAGAAACTTGAGCATTTTCTATTTTTTCCAGTTCGGCTTTTTGCTTATCCATCTTTTTCCCGATAAGAGCTCCTGCACCGCTACCTACCGCAGCACCCACGGCAGCACCGATTGCTGCACCTTTACCTTTTCCTATAAGAGCACCGATTCCGGCACCTAAAGCAGCACCGCCACCTCCCCCGATGAGAGCACCTTTACCTGTATTGTTCATCGTACCACAGCTGGCGAGCATCATAATCGCTGCTAAAAACAGCGCTGTAAATTTCAGATTTTTCATTTTTCTCTGTTTTTTATTGATAAAAGATTAAAATCTTGATTACAAATGTAGGTATTTTTTTAGTTATTGTACTTTGTTTCATTCTTCTTTTTTATAGAAATAAAAAGATTTTTTTATTGGAAAATTTAAAGTTCTAAATAGTACCGTTTTTATCAGAGTAATAAAAAAATCGGGAAGATTTTACCGTTAGATAAGTTTAATTTCATGTTTTTCTATTCAGGAAAAAGTCGTATCTTTACTTGCATATATTTTAGTAATATATTTAGACGATGAATAGTTTCGGAACAATATTCAGGCTTACTTCATTCGGTGAGTCTCATGGAAAAGGAGTAGGAGGCGTTATCGATGGGATGCCTGCAGGAGTTGAGATCGATATGGATTTTATACAGAAAGAGTTGAACCGTCGTCGTCCCGGACAGTCTTCGATTGTTACTCCGAGAAAAGAAGGAGATAAGGTAGAGTTTCTTTCAGGCATATTTAACGGATATTCTACAGGAACACCTATCGGCTTTGTCGTGTATAATGAAAATCAGCATTCCAGTGATTACGATAATTTAAGAGAAGTCTATCGTCCGTCCCATGCAGATTATACATATCAGCAGAAATACGGATACCGGGATCATCGAGGAGGCGGTCGTTCTTCGGCAAGAGAGACGATTGCCCGGTGTGTCGCCGGGGCTTTGGCAAAGTTGGCATTAAGAAGACTCTTTGTCGATATCAAAGCGTTTACCTCTCAGGTAGGGCCGATCAAATTGCCTAAGGATTATACTCATTATGATTTGGATAAGATAGAATCGAATATCGTACGTTGTCCTGATGCTGATACGGCAGAAAAGATGATAGAATTGATTGCGGATGTCAAGTCTGAAGGGGATACGATTGGCGGGGTCATTACCTGTGTCATTAAGAACGTCCCGGTGGGATTGGGTGATCCGGTGTTTAATAAATTACATGCCGATTTGGGTAATGCCATGTTGAGCATTAATGCGGTAAAAGGTTTCGAATATGGTATGGGATTCGACGGTGTTCAGTATCGCGGATCTGAAATGAATGATGTGTTTATAAAAAAGGACGGTAAAGTTTCTACAATGACAAATCATTCGGGAGGAATACAAGGAGGAATTTCCAATGGAGAAGATATCTATTTCAGAGTTGCATTCAAACCTATTGCTACTATTTTGCGTGATATCCGAACACTGGATTATGCCGGCAATGAGATAAATCTGAAGGCAAAAGGACGTCATGACCCTTGTGTATTGCCTCGGGCAGTTCCTATCGTCGAATCTATGGCGGCAATGGTTATTCTCGATCATTTTTTGTTAAATAAAACGAGACATATGGATTGAATGTATTTGAAAAATAAAGATTTGAAATATGAATGTAAAAGAATATATTGAGAAAAATCGCGGACGGTTTCAGGAGGAGTTGTTTTCTTTGATCAGAATACCTTCTATAAGTTCAGATCCTTCACATAAGAACGATATGCAAGAGTGCGCTTTGCGCTGGAAAAATTTATTGCTGGAGACCGGTGTCGATATGGCAGAGGTGATGCCGACTTCAGCAAATCCGGTAGTATTTGCTTCTAAAGTTATCGATCCGTCAGCTCCTACGGTTTTGGTTTATGGGCATTATGATGTGATGCCTGTCGAGCCTTTGGAGTTGTGGAATACCGATCCTTTTGAACCCGTAATTCAGGACGGACGTTTGTGGGCGAGGGGGGCTGACGATGATAAAGGTCAATCGTTTTTGCAAGTCAAGGCATTTGAGATTGCTTTGCGGGAGAAGCTGTTGAAATGCAATGTTAAGTTTTTGTTTGAAGGCGGAGAGGAGATCGGTTCTCCCGGGCTTGAAGATTTTTGCCTTGCTCATAAAGACCTTTTGAAATCGGATATAATTTTGGTTTCCGATACGAGTATGGTGGGAGCGGATGTCCCTTCTATTACTACCGGTTTGAGGGGATTGGCATATTGGGAAATAGAAGTGACCGGACCTAATCGGGATTTACATTCAGGTATTTTCGGAGGTGCGGTGGCAAATCCTATAAATGTTTTGTGTAAAATGATCGCCGGAATTACCGATAATGACGGACATATTACGATTCCCGGTTTCTATGATGACGTAGAAGAAGTTTCTGCTCGGGAACGGGAGATGTTGGCTGCCGTTCCTTATAGTGAAGATAAATATCGTGAATCATTGGATGTAAAAGCTCTTTTCGGAGAGAAAGGGTATTCGACGCTGGAACGTACGGCGATTCGTCCGACATTCGATGTTTGCGGAATTTGGGGCGGCTTCACGGGAGAAGGGTCGAAAACGGTTCTTCCATCTAAGGCTTATGCTAAAGTTTCTTGCCGTCTGGTTCCGCATCAGGAACATGAAAAAATATCAGGAATGTTTATCGATTATATCAATCGTATTGCTCCTGATTATGTACGGGTAAAAGTGACACCGATGCATGGGGGAGAAGGGTATGTATGCCCGATAGATCTTCCGGCATATAAAGCTGCGGAAAAAGGCTATGAGGATGCTTTCGGGAAAAAACCTTTGGCTGTTCGTCGGGGAGGGAGCATTCCTATTATTGCGGCTTTCGAGAAAGTTTTAGGAGTGAAGTCTATCCTTATGGGCTTCGGTTTGGAGTCGGATGCGACGCATTCACCGAATGAAAATATGCCGATAGATATTATGGACAAAGGGATAGAAGCGATTGTCGGATTTTATAGGGAATACGGAAGATAAGAATGGATGATAAACCTTATGCCGATTTCGGGGCATTTCTGAAAAAATATTTTCGAGGTAAAGTTCAGAAAATTTCTATAAATGCCGGATTTACCTGTCCGAATAGAGATGGAACAAAAGGAAATGGAGGTTGTACTTACTGTAACAATCAGACTTTCAGTCCTGAATATTGCCATACCGACAAGTCTATTACCGAACAATTGGAGGAAGGGATCGGTTTTTTCGGACGCAAGTATCCCGACATGGAATATTTAGCCTATTTTCAGGCCTATACCAATACGTACGGAGATTTGCGATCGTTGCAGGGTAAGTATGAAGAGGCTTTGAGCGTTCATGGTGTTGTGGGGTTGATTATCGGTACACGTCCCGATTGTATGTCGGATCGACTTCTTTCCTATTTATCGGAGCTGTCGAAAAAATATTTTGTCTTGGTCGAGTACGGCATAGAATCGACATGCGATGAGACGTTGAAAAGAATAAACCGGGGACATACTTTTTCCGATTCTGCGGATGCGGTAATGCGCACGGCAAATGCCGGAGTTTTGACCGGGGCTCACATGATTCTGGGACTTCCGGGAGAGGATCGGGAAATGATTATTTCTCATGCAGAGAAGCTGTCCCGGTTACCGTTGTCGACATTGAAGTTACATCAGTTGCAACTGATCCGCAATACCCGTATGGCATATGAGCAGGTGGAGAATCCTGAGGAATTTCACCTGTTCGATGTCGATGAATATATCGATTTGGTGATCGATTTTATCGAACATCTGAGACCGGATATTGCAGTCGAACGTTTTGTTTCCCAGTCTCCCGATGATTTGTTGATAGCTCCGAAATGGGGATTGAAAAATCATGAATTCACTGCTCGTTTATTGAAACGTATGTTGCAGAGAAATAGCAGGCAGGGAAAAATGTGTGTTCCGTCTGTACAGTAATATATTTTGAAATCATAATTTTGCAGTCATAAATTTATCTATATGGAAAAGTCTAAAGTTTTTTTTACCGATCTGCACACGACACCGTCCAGTAATTTGTTGGATAAGATGGAACGTCTTTGCCGTAGGGCAGGTATTGCAGGATTGGATTTTTCGAATCCGTTTACTGCAATAAAAATTCATTTTGGCGAACCGGGTAATTTAGCTTATATCCGTCCGAATTATGCAGCTCGTATGGCTAATTTGTTAAGAAGTTTAGGCGCGAAACCTTTTTTGACCGATTGCAATACCCTTTATTCGGGACGTCGTTCCAATGCGGTCGATCATTTACGCAGTGCTATGGAGAATGGTTTCAATCCTATTTCGGCGCAGTGCGATGTAATTATCGGAGACGGACTGAAAGGGACTGATTATAAGGAGATCGAAATAAATCAGGAATATTGTCGGACTGCAAAAATAGGAACGGCAATTGCCGATGCAGATGTGATCGTGACAATGAATCATTTTAAAGGTCACGAACAAGCCGGGTTCGGAGGTGCTTTGAAGAATCTCGGAATGGGTTGTGCCAGTGTCGGAGGAAAGCTGGAGCTGCATTCTGCTTCATCACCCAGAATAGAGGAAGCAAATTGTAAGGGTTGCAATATTTGCGTAAAACATTGTGCTCATGATGCGATACACCTAAATGATCGTCATATCGCTCAAATCGATTATGAAAAATGTGTCGGATGCGGGCAATGTGTAGCCTTGTGCCAATATGATGCCGCACAATTGGGTGAAGGTGATACTTCGGAACGGCTGAACTATAAGATTGCCGAATATTCTTTGGCCGTATTGCAAGATAAACCTCAATTTCATATCAGTTTTATTATGAACGTATCGCCTGAATGCGATTGTTGGAATCATAATGATGCGGCTATTGTTCCCGATCTGGGTATGGCTGCATCTCTCGATCCGGTTGCTTTGGATATGGCTTGTGCCGATTTGGTAATGAATGCTCCGTTGATTCCGGGCAGTCGTTTAGCGGAAGAACATCCGCATGAACATCTTGAAGGTGTGGATAAATTCGCCTGTCTGCATCCGGATACCAATTGGCGGGCAGGATTGGAACATGCCGAAAAAATCGGTTTGGGTATACGTGATTATGAACTGATAAAGGTTTGATCGACAGACATATTCAAAAACGGATAAATTAAAGTGTTTTGAATATAAAAAATGTTTTAGAGGCAGTCTAAATTTTGTATGGACGTTTTTAAAAAGAGTTTTTTTGAGAGAAATTTAGTTGTATAAATAGTAAGTTTTCTAGAAAATAAAATAATATGAGAATAAGATTGTTCATGTATTATTTGTTCTGGTCTTTTTGTATTTTTCATTCTAAGGCTCAGATTATAGGACCACAAGTTAATGAAAATGTAGAACTTATGAGTATTTTGGCGCGCTTGGCTGGATATCCGGAATATAATATGGACATGGCCGGACAATATATTACGGACATTGACTTACATTTCAAAAATACATTTGAACATCCGGCTGTAATCTACATGAAAGACCTTAGGAAGCAACATGGGATATCGTATGATGCTGTTATGTCCATGGCCCTTCACGTAAAAGAGAAAGAAGGAAAATTTTTTCTAATAGAAGAAGAAATAAACATGCTGAGAGAGCAGTGGGATAAAGTGGACAAGAATAAGTTCCTGAATTTACTTGCTGATTTCTATAAAGAAAGTCGTTTCCATGACTTCTTTAAAGCTCATCAAGAGTTTTACCAGAAAGGTATACAAGCTTACGAGGACAAAGTTTCTAAATATATTGATGAGAATTGGTTCGAATCATTTTATGGAAATGTGTTGAACGAGAAATTTTCTATCATCATCGGTTTTTGTAACGGTGGCGCAAACTATGGCGTAAGTCGTCATATAAAAGGGGAACAAAAAGAAGTGTTTGCTCTTGTGGCTTATTTTGTAAACAACAATGAGAATAAACCATTATACGTTAAGGAGGATTTATTGACTTTAGTACATGAGTTTAACCATTCTTTTATCAACTATTTGTTGGATGAAAGCAGGTATTCTAATCATATAAAGGCTCTTGAAAGTTCTGGAAGTTATTTGCTTGAATCGTCAATGTGGGCTATGTCGCAACAGGCATATGGAGAGTGGAAAAGTATGATTAGTGAATCATTGGTGCGTGCTGCCGTAATATGTTATATGTTGGATAAGAACTACAAACCGGAAGAAGTGAGAAAAGAACTTTTGTATAATATGCAGCGTAATTTCAGATGGATGCCGGAATTGGTCGGGTTGTTAAGAAAATATGAGAGAAAGCAAAAAAAATACGGTAATTTTGAGAATTTCTATCCACAAATAATAGATTTTTTTGTAAATTATGCTGAAAAAGAAAATAAAAGATTGAGTAATGTAAAGTAATAGGAAATTTTTCTTCGGTAATATATATCTTGATAATAAGCTGTTTTTTTAGAGAACAGTCTTTTTTAGATAAGTTTTGTATCTTTTTTCTGGATATCCTAAATTGAAATGTTTTGGATGTAAAAATTTATTTTAGGAGCGAATAATATTTTTTGATAAGAGAAATATTATTCGCTTCTTTTTGTGTTATCTTCTATACCATAACGTTTTTGAGCTATCGGTACGGTTACCTTATCGAGAAAGTCTCCGACTATTCATGTGGATTGCTCTTGACTTTGATCCGATGAAATTCAGACAGAGTTTAAGAATGAAAGTCTTGCTCACTTTTTTTGCAAGAAATATTGCTGATTGTCGATAATAAATTATTTCAGATCGTTTTTGCGTATTTAAAATGTATTCGTTTAAGTTTAAAAATTTTGATATGACAAATTTTTTGATTTATAATACTTTGATTATTGTCATTGTATTATGACACAATTTTATATCTTGGTCTTAATACGAAGAAACAAATTAGTAGTATTCTTCATAAAAATGTTTAGTTATTAAGTAATATTCAATACATTATTTTTGAAATAATGGTGTTCCCTTTCATATCTTTTATCCGAACTATATAATATCCTCGGTTCTGAGCCGAAAAATCGATTGTTGTCGTATTTTTATTTTGAAAACAAAGTTTCCCAGATATATTATATATAGTAACGGATTTGTTTTCAGGAAGATATAGAATGTTCCCGGTTAAATGAATATTCGTTATATCGGTTACTTCCGTTTCGGGAACACCGGTGGTCATGTTATCAGGTTTTACGATAAAATCATATATATTCCATCCCGAAGATTTGGAAATAAGGCGAAAAAACAGGTCTTTTGTTCCGTCGAAATCGATGCAGATTGTTTTTCCTGTTGCATCGTTAGTTACTTCCAACAATCCTCCTGGAACGTCGGAAAAATTTATACCGTCTATAGAACTTTGCAATGATAGGGAACGGGGATTGATATTGATACCTGATGCCGCAACATGGCATATTACTTGTTTTACTTTAGGTTGTTTGGGGAATTGTACATAAGAGCCGTTGCCGTCTAATTTGACAGCTCCGGAAGATCCTGGTGCGTTTGCTGCTTGTGATGGAATAAAACTTCCCGATTTACTGCCAGTTCCTCCTATGGTAATTCCGTGCTGTGTTCCGGTAGTTCCTCCTGTTACTGTCTCGGCCGAAAAGATTCCCGGAATCGTACTGAAGTTTACCGTATAATCTTCGAGAGGGTCGGACGGATCGATATCTATATCTCCCGGTTGATATTCGTATGCGCCTAAATCGGGGGCATTACCGTTATAGGAAATACCAGTAATGACGATGCCTTTGTCGATGAGCGAACTGGTCGATTTCAAATGCAGACAGGTGAAATCCGGTAAATTCCCGTTTTCGTCACGATCTGCCAAATATTGATTTATGTTCAGGCTTACAAAATCATCTGTGTTGCAATTCAGATTTTCGTCCCATGTGTTATGACTCATATCTATCTGATCTGTACGACAGCTTATATTCGGTGTCGTATTCGATACTGAAATGCAATTTTTTATCGTTATTTTTTTCCCTTCAGCCAGATCTTGCTGTTTTTCTTTGGCCGCTACGAAAATATAGTCGTTTCCTTCATTAGCATAGGATGTACAATTATATAGAGTCATACTACCTATATTGCTATTCCGGTCAAAACCGTTTTTTTTATTTTTGGCCGCTACGCAATTTTTTAATATGGCATTATGCGAGCGTAAAGCATCAGCATCGCATCCTCCCATTTTAAAGCCATTACCGTCTCCAGCCGCAGTTCCGTCCTGCAATATTCCGTTCATAAAAGCATAACAGCCTTCGTAAGTCGTAGTGATGTCGTTGCTGTCTTTTAAATATCCGTCATATCCGTCATCAGAGTTCATCCATGCACGGCAATATCTGAATATGTTACCTGTTCCGGCACTTGTTTTACAGGCAAAACCATCTGCATTTCCCATATTTTTATCTGCATTATAATATGAATCGCAGTTCAGGATAAGATTATATGTCGCACCTCCTCCGATTTGTAATCCGGTATCTCCGTTTTCACTGAACCTGCAAAATTCTATTGTGTTGTAGTTTCCCCCATCGATATAAAGTCCATTGTCACCGGCTTTAATAATATCCAATCCTGTAATGTGCCAATAATCTCCCGACAATTGAATTCCCCGGGCATTACTATCGAAGCGAGGTTGTCCGCTGAAGTCCAGAACCGGACGTCCGGTTTCCGGCTCGGGTTGCATCTTGATTGGAGAAGAGGTTGTTCCGTTTCTACTTATTTTAACGGTTTCCGATAGAGAATAAGTCCCTCCGGCAAGATAGATAACGTCTCCCGGATTTGCTTTTTTTACGGCAGTCGTTATGTTGTAGGGGTTCTCTTTGCTTCCGTCGCCCTCCGGTTTTCCATTTGTCGACACATAATACGTTGTTGCAGAAACGTGTAAAATCAAGAATTGGAACGCTAAAAATAAAATTTTCCGCATGATTTTGTTTATTTAGGTATTTTCTAAATGCAATATTATATCACATAGGAGATAAAAGAGCGTATTTTTCGGTATAAACGGTGGAATATTTGATACATTCGGAATAATAAAAACAAAAACTCCCTGATGTGAGAGTTTTTTGTTTTTTATTTACTTGTTTTTTCCTTGTATCTTATCTTTATATTCAGTAGGAGTCATTCCGTACTTTTGTTTAAAACACCGACTGAAATAGCGAGGATCGCTGATCCCTACCATATAAGATATTTGAGAAATGTTGTATTCATCGTTACAAATCAGTTCGGTAGCTCTTGTCAAGCGAAATTCTCTTATATACTCTACGGGGGAAAGACCGGTAAGCGCCTTCAGCTTTTTGAAGAAGACAGTTCTTCCCAACCCTACTTGTGATACTAATTCATCGATTGTGAAGTCGCTGTTATCGAGTTCCTTTTCCAATACGACGGTAATTGTATCAATGAATTTTTGATCGCGGGAGTTCAGTACCGGTTGATCGGGACTTTTTGTTTCAGAATTTTTGTTATCGGTAGAGTGAGAAGCGTAGTATTCCTGAAGTTTTTTACGTGCTCGCAAAATGTTCTCGATTTTGGCTTTCAGATAAGTTGCGCTAAACGGTTTGGTGATATAATCGTCTGCTCCGTTTTCCAAACCCTCCATTTGATTCTCAAGCGATGATTTTGCTGTGAGCAAAATTACAGGAATATGGCTCGTATTAATGTCTTCTTTGAGTTTCCGGGTAAACTCTATTCCATCCATTTCGGGCATCATAACATCCGAAATAACAATATCCGGTTGTAAATTGCTTAGCCGGTTCAAAGCATCTGCACCATTTATGGCTTTATGAACTTCATATTCGGAACATAGGATGGTGCGAAGAAATTCTTGCAAGTCGGTGTTATCCTCAACGACCAGTATAACTGGTTTTCCGGTAGATTCTTGCATCGGATTTCCTGCATTGTCCGTATATCCGATATTTTCTTGAATATTTTTAGTTTCCTTATCTGTTGTTTCGGTTGTCAGTTCTTTTTTGATTAAATCGGCTTCGTTCCCGAAATGCCTGTATCCTTTTCTGAAAGTTACAGTAAATGTACTGCCTTTACTTTCAATGCTTTTTACCTGTATGGTAGCGCCATGCATATTGATCAGTTCTTTTGTTAAGTGCATGCCTACTCCTGTTCCCGGCTGCTTAGAGAGATTTTGTTTTTCGGAACTGGAAAATCTGTCGAAAATCGAATTGATTTTATCTTTATTGATCCCTATACCTTCGTCCGAAACTTGAAGGATTAAGTTATCATTTGTTTCAGAGGTCTTGACCGTAATAGATTTATTCGAGAATGTAAATTTGAAGGCATTCGAAAGCAAATTGCTCAGGATCGTTTCGAGTTTTTCTTTATCAGCCCATAAAATCGCCCCGTGCGAATGATCTTCGACAGAGAAATGGATGTGACGTTCTTCTGCTAACGGATAAAAATTTTCACAGATTCGTTGTACTTCAACCCCGAAATTAATTTCTTCTACGCTTAGACGCATTTTTTTGTTTTGAATTTTCCTGAAATCCAGGATTTCATTGATCAGCCTAAGCATACGATTTGTATTCCGCTCTACTAATTGGAGCTGTTCTTTGACTTCGGGATTTACTTTTTCATTATGTAAAATATAATCTACCGGTCCGGCAATTAATGTCAGAGGGGTGCGGAGTTCGTGAGAAATATCCGTAAAAAAGCGAAGCTTCATTTGGGTCAGAGTGTGTTCCATCTGCACTTCGTGTTTCAACCGATATATGGTGAACAGCACATACATGACTGTTCCCATAATAAGAAGCAATACTATGATATAAAATATATATCCGGCTGTGCTGTTCCAAAATGACGGTAAAACCTTTATTTTAAGTTCTCTTTCGTTATCGATCCATTTTCCGTCGCTATTTGTTGATTTTACACGAAAGGTATATTCTCCTTTGGGCAAATTGGTATAAGTTGCAGTCCGTTGGTTATTTGCGTATGTCCAATTTTTATCAAATCCTTCTAATTTATATGCGTAATGAATCAATGAAGGATCTCTGAAATCCAAGGTTGAGAACTCTATACTGAAATCGGATTGTTTGTGCGTCAGTGTCATTTCTTCCTGATCATCTAAAAGTTCCTTTAACGGGGAGTCTTCTGTTGTCGGATCTACTTCTCTCCCGAACAAAAGAAAACGGCTGAATGTCAAAGGCGAAAAGTAATCTTGTTTTTTTAGTTTCTCGGGCGAGAAGATATAAATTCCGTCATCACTGCCGAGAAGAATATCTTTACCCATTTTGCAGATTGTCGCTTCTGAAAAATAACGGACGTCAATTCCCGACTCGATGCCATAGTTCTCAAAAGTATTTTCTTTCGGTTTAAATTTGGTAATGGTGCTTTCTGTTCCCATCCATATATACCCTCGGCTATCTTCGGTAATGCTGTACACGATGTCGCTCGGTTGAGGAACTTGAGAAATATAATTTTCAAATTTGAAACGCTCATTCCATTGATATGGTGGTGTTATTTTCAGCAGTCCGCCTCCGAAAGTACCGATATAAATTGTGTTATCCGATGCCGGATAAATGTAATGTACATCATTGGCCGTAAGGCCGTTTTTCGACATATTGTCTTGCCGCAAATGGTTGAATTCAAGGGATTCTGGAGACGTGAAATGTGTAGAGAAACAGAGAAGCCCGCCTGTTGTTCCGACAAACATATTACCGTTTTTATCGCAGCAGATATGACGTGTACGGAAACAGGAGGTCATCGGATAGTTTTTCAATTGATTTCCCGGATGGATAAATCGTGTTTTGCCATTGGCGGTATCGATATAATTGATACCGCCACCATAAGTGGCTATCCATATCCGTCCTTCTGTATCTTGTGTGACGCAATATACATTATTATGGCTCAGGCTGAAGGGGTTTTTCCGATCGTGTTTGAAATTTACCATACGAAATCCGGAATGAATATCTTTTCCGGTTAACTTATAAAGACCGTTGCCTTTTGTCCCTAACCAGATATTTTTATCTTTATCTTGAAAAATACAGTAAACGATTCCTTTGAACGGGGTGCCGTTACCTATTTTTCCGTTATCTAATAATTTGCCTATGGGGGAGTAGTTGCGGTCATACAGGTATAACGAGCCTTCTTTTGTCGCTACCCATAGATTATTTTGATCGTCTTTGAATAGAAATCTCACTTCGTTTACAGAGAAAGAGTTTGCCGAAGTGTTCGGTCGGAGTATTTCAACGGGAGTTTCTACAAAGCTTATTTTTTCAAGGCCTTTCGAGTGTGTGCACAACCAAAGGTTGCCTTGGCGGTCTGAGAAGGCGGTGTGCAGGATATTCGAAAATTTTCTTGCCGGGTCTTCCGGTGCATTATAAAAATATTTTAGTTTGTTTTCTTGTCTGTCGTAATAAGAGAATGCACCTCCGGACGGGCGTATCCATAATCTGCCTTTGCAATCTTCTGAAATAAAAGGTGTAGGGGGGTATGAGTAGGGATTAATGACATCTCCTTTTAGCCAGAAATAATCGGTGGTACCGTTTTTGAGATTGTGATGCAAAACACCGGTTTCGGAAAGTAGTAACCATATTTCGTTATGGGAATCTATAAAAGCCGAAATCATTTGCTGATGACGGGCTTGTAACGGAAATGTGTCTTGTTTTACATGGGATATTTGTCGGGTCGTTATGTCATAGATAAAAAATCCGTCTCGTTCGGTAAGAAAAAGAAGCTGTTTGTTTTTAAGTTGTTTAATGGAACAGATTATGTCTTCGGTCGGAAGTTGAATCAGTTCTGATATTCCGTTGTCGCTTTGCCTGAATATTTGACCGGAAGAAGAAGAAAACCACATGTGTCCTCCACTGTATAAAGCATCGTATATAATCGGTTGATGTACAGATGAAGGATAACGTACAGGATACGAATTTCCTACGGAATCTACCGAAATCATACCTTGCTTTGTCATGATCCAACTGTTTTTCTGAGGATCAGTATAAATTTTGTTTACGATGTCACTCGGCAGTTTTTTATTTTTTGTAGAATACCAATGGCTGGTTAGATTGTGCGTTTCAGGATCGGTTTCGATTCTGAAACAGCCTTCGGTATCGGATAATAACCACATCTTTCCTTCTCCGGCATGTTGAATATGTGTAATCCCTTTTCCACGATTGCTCCTTTCATGGGCATTTATCGGAATATTGTTGAATTTTTCTGAGCGGGGATCAAATCGGTGTACCTGACCGTCATAGGAGAGTACCCAAATGTATTGGTAACTATCTTCAATAATCAAGTCTACCCGGTTGTTTATCAGGCTTTCAGGATCAGAAGGCGTGGATTTATAAGTTTTAAACCGATACCCGTCGAATTTGCTTAACCCATTCCATGTCCCGAACCACATGAACCCCTTTTTGTCTTGAGTAATACTCATAACCGTTTTTCCGGATAGTCCGTCGTCAGGAGCATAATGAGCGAAACTGCACTTTGGCTGGGCGTATGATAGCCCTTTAATACAGCATAATAGTGTTAGGATGATAGTAAATTTAAGTTTCAAGGCTCTTTATAATTGGTTTCGAAACAAATTTAATAATTTATTTCTAACAAATTGCAAGGCCGGGAAGCCCAAATTCGGACATATTTGAAAAAATCCTTTGAATTGTGATATCCGAAAGTTTCTTTGTGTGAACATACGGTTATGCGATAGTTTATTTGATTGTTATTGTCCGGTTCGACCAAGTATAAATAATTCGCTTTGTCTTCAGCGGGTTTGATGCATTTTGCTTTTCGAAGATCTACCGCTAAGCCGAGAGTCTGTTTCCCGTATTTTATTGTATCGTTTACAGGGAAATCCGTACCCCAAACGGCAACTCTGTCTTTTCCGTTTTGATCCATTTCGCAGTCTTTGATTTTTTGTACTCCGGTGCAAAAAATAAGACTGTCCGTATCTCCGGTAAATGTATTGTAAACTTCTGCATCGCGATGTCCTGCATATAAAATATAGCGAGATTTCAAATCTATTTTTTTTCCATTGTAAAGCCATCCGTAGCTGTTCATATCTACTACCGTTCTTAATGGGCCGCTTGCAATGATGCGGGCTTCACGGTTATCTACCGGTTCTATATGTATGGCCTTTTTCCCGTTCCAACCTTTTAGTGTCCCGACTCCGGTACTTCCGCTTACTCTCAGGATGTCATCACCGAATCCTTCGGCAAGTTGTTCATCTGTCGGATACCAAAGCGAACGTGCCAGTTCCAATTGTTTATGATATTTACCATATACATCCACAGTCTGTTTTTTATCAAAATAGATGCGGTAAGCCATTAGTTCAGATTCGAATGCCGGTCCGTGATGATGGAGATTTTTGTAGAGCGTTCCGGTCGGAGAAGATGCTTCCGTAATCGGAGTAATGGATTTATCTTTCTCTTTTTTGAACATTTGAGCATGTACGCGGGCTGCATATCTGTTTGTCGGGAATGGCTTTTCAGAAAATGTAATAGTGAATTCCTTTTTTTCTTTACCTTTAAAATCCGAAAGAAAAACGATTTCATCGGCTATGCCGTCTTGGTCGAGATCATCGAGCTGAGATGCAATTTCTTTTCCTTTATAATAGATGGTGACTCCTTTTACGTTGTTGTCTTTTACAGGTAGAACGATAGCTGCATCGTAAATCTGCTCATTCGAATTGTTCCGGACTCTGCATGTCCGGGTTACTTGAGCTTGTACCCACAGACTTGAGAATATGAAAATGAAAACGGTTAAATATTTCATGTAATAAATTTGTCGGGACGGATAATTAAAAAGAGTTTCCATAAATTTAAACTGGTTCTGAGGTAAAACCATAAGCACGATTTGTCTCGGCTTATGGTTTTGTCAACACACAAATAATATGATATTAAAGGATAATTCCGGTAATTTGTCCGAAGTCATTATTTCAAAACAATTGCTTTTTCGGAAACTTCAGTTCCGATTTTTGCATTTGCTTCCAGCCGGGAAGAGTTTTTGATCTGAATGTTTTCAGTCTTTTCACCGCTGATAGTAAGTGCTCCTTCTTTTGTCGGACAAGAAAAATTATCTACAAGAATATTTTTCGAGTTCTTAATTGTCAATGCAGCTCCTTTAGAAGGGGATATTTTTACGTTCTTGAATATTGCTCCGGTAGTTTCGACAACTTCTGCTCCCAATTGTGCTGTGATATTGCAATCGCTGACAGTTACATTTTGTACGTTCATTTCGGGGAGTCCGTTGAAATACATCGCCCGGCGAGCACCTTGACAGTTGACTCTTGAAATTGTAATATTTCTGAAAGCCGGAGTTTCTTCGGTTACGGCAGGGATGTTGCTTTCTTCTTTTACTTCATCCCCGTCGGCGAGAACTTCAGAAGCGGATTTACCTCCGTAGTACAGATCGAACAGTAACGCATCGGTAGGGATATTGATCATGTCGATGTTCTTGATAAAGATATTTTCTACGACCCCTCCGCGTCCCCGAGTACTTTTAAAGCGCAGTCCGACATCTGTTCCAAGAAATTGACAGTTCGATACCGATATGTTTTTCACACCGCCAGACATTTCGCTTCCTACGACAAAGCCTCCGTGTCCGTGATACACGACACAATTATCGACAATAACGTTTTCACAAGGTATTCCACGTTTGCGTCCGTCAGCGTCTTTCCCCGATTTTATACAGATTCCGTCATCACCGACATCAAAAGAGCAATTTGTAACGATCGTGTTTTTACAAGACTCTATATCTAATCCGTCACCGTTTTGAGAATACCATGGGTTTCGGACGGTAAGATTTTCTATCGTTACGTTTTCGCACATGAGAGGGTGGAGGTTCCAACTGGGAGAATTTTGAAAGGTTACTCCTTGTAACAATACGTTTGTGCAATCGATAAAACTTAGTAGTACCGGACGAAGAAAGTCTTTTACTTCTTCCCATTCTTCGTCGGTTTTCAGCCCGCGAGGAACATTCATGTCACTACGCTCGTTTCCGAGTTTCGATTTTGCCGAGGGATACCAAATATCCTTTTTGTCATTCAATACTCCGCCTTTTTGCAATAAGGCTTTCCATTGGCTTGCCGTGAGTTTCGATTTCTTGACAGGACGCCAAGCATCTCCGTTTCCATCGATAGTTCCTTTCCCTGTTATAGCAATATTGACAGCTCCTTTGGCACTTATAGGCGATTGGCATCTGCGTGTATCCAATCCTTCGAAAGACGTATGTACGATCGGGTATAAATCGAAGTCGTCGCTGAATAAAATTATAGCTCCTCCTTGGAGATATATATGAATGTTGCTTTTCAATACGATCGGTCCTGTGTACCATATTCCTTGAGGTATAACAAGAGTTCCGCCTCCTTTTTTTTCTAAGGCCTCTATTGCTTTGGCAAAGGCTTCGCTATTGAGTGTAGTCCCGTCTCCTACACCTCCGAACTGAGTTATAGTAACTTTATAATCGGGAAATACGGGGCGTTGTACCGGATCCATTTTGAAAGGGAGATTCTTATAGAGTTCTTGAGATGACACTCCTTTACTTTTTGCTAAAACGGATGTGGTGAACATTGAAAAAATAATAGTACCGAATAGTATCGGTTTGAAAAATTTGTTCATCATGTTATTTATTAAAAAGGTGTTATATATTTATATTGCAAAACAACTCCTTTATTTTAGTATAAACGTGTATTTTTTGTGCTATTAGGTGGATAATCATGAAAAACGTTATTTTATTACCGGATAAATCTCTTTTACAGAGATGATAGCGTTTTTGTTGCCGGCTTTCACGATTTCTTCGACCAAACTGTTTAAATAAATTTCCAGGTAAGTGTAACCGCTCGAATGGGTTTTAGCCCCGTCTGTTTTGTCATTCGGATTCAGATTGTGAGCTATTTCCCATTCATCAGGGATACCGTCACCATCACTGTCTTTAGGCGCTGGAGCCGATTGATAAGTGATATAACCTCCTACATCGTTCTGGCTGTCGATAATTCCTCCTGTACTGCCTTTTGATCCTTTGTATTTGAATGTCCCGGTCATAGTCTCGTTAGTTACGCGTGTATCTATAATATCCCTGGCATAAGATGCTCCGGCATAACGTAAAACAGCGAGGAAAGCTTTCTGGGCATCATGGGTTGTCGTATTTTCGAATGGAAATTCAGTGTCTGATTTGAAAATATCTTTGTCCATAGTTTTAGGTTTCGGTTCTATTCCTTTCCAATTATTCTTGGTTACATCGGGAGCTCCGTCCATATAGTTTCCGTCAACATAAAATTTTCCCGTAACGCCAGCAGGTTGATTGTTTTTTCCATCATCTACCCCCGGAGAAAAAATACGTTTTCTGTTTTTCAATGTTGCCGGTCCTGGTTTATAATAGTTGTTTACGATGTTGTAATTCCCGCCTTCTGCAGCATAACCGCTGTTCGATCCCCAGTTATAAATGACATTATTTCTGAGATCTACAAGTTCCAGATCAGGACGGTTCGTATAACGACTTCCGCAAAAACGGGGGTTGCGACTATCGTGACAGGCTAAAAGGTTGTGATGAAAACTTGCTTTTTGGCCTCCCCATATTGCTCCGTATCCGTGATTTCCTTTAGCGTGGATCGATGTTCTCAGACTTTCGCTTAGGATGCACCATTGCAGAGTGAAATTTTCGTTGTTATAAAAAGAAGAACACTCATCGGTACTCCAGCTCATACTGCAATGGTCTATGATAATATTTTTATGATTTCGTCCCCACAATGCATCATTCTCGTCTTTTTCCTGATCGCCTAATCTGCATCGGATAAAGCGGATGATGACATTGTCGGCCTTTATTGCAAGAGAATGATTTTTCAGGCAGATACCGTCTCCCGGAGCTGTCTGTCCGGCGATGGTAATATCCCCTTTATTGATACTGAGAGGTTCGTTGAGTTCTATCGTTCCGGATACGTCGAAAACAATTGTACGAGGACCTGTTTTTCCGATGGCATGACGCAGTGTTCCCGGCTCTTTCGTGTCGGCCAGAGAAGTTACATGATAGACAGCCCCGCCTCTGCCTCCGGTAGTTGTATAACGGGCATATCCTTCAGCACCGGGGAAAGCGGGAGTTTGAGCTTGTATAGATAAACTTAAGCAAAGTGATAAGCAAATCGACAAAATAATTTTATGTGTCATAATGTTATGGATTTAAGAGCTAATTTTATGAGTGCAATATTATATACTATTTATAAAACTAAGGTGCACAAATTAGCTGAATAAGAGTAAATATTGTTACTTAAGCTATCCTTTCAGAGCCTGTTTGAATTTTCACCTACATTTTTTTAGAGAGGTTTTCTGTTTTTGATAAGGACTATGGGTTATATGACGTGCAGGAACGGAGAAACAGATTGAAAAGAGAGCCCAAAAGTTCAGGTATATAATTTTATATTGGAAAATTTAAATAGGCTCTTAACGAAGATTACTGCTATTTCATAGAAAAAAGATACATTTGCAATTCGTTAGCAAATTGTCAAAATTATCACGTATTATGAAGAATTATCTTTATTCTCTTCGATTTCTGTTTTCAATACATATTGCAGGGTTATTGTTGTTATCTCTTTTCCGGCTGATCTTGTTTTTTAGGGGAACAGCTAATCTCGGAGATGAGAGCGGGGAATATCTGTTGCAGTCCGAAGCTTTTTTAAGAGGATTGTGGTTCGATAATGTCGTTGCTTGTTATATTTTGCTTTTGCCGTTGGCTGTAGCCTCCATTTCTGCATGGTTTGGTTATTATGGCGCTCGGTTGTATAGAGGCTTAACTATATTTATGGGTATTATGTACGGAATCACTTTTGCTATCAGTGCATCGGACATACCCTATTTCGAATATTTCTTTAAGCATCTCAACGCATCCATATTTAATTGGATGGGATATGGAGAGACTACTTTGAAAATGATGTTCGGTGAACCGGCATACCGTTGGCCGATCTTTTTCTTTGTAGTGGCAGTCGCCATATTTTCTGTTTTTTTACGTCGGATGCGTAAACTGACGGTCGCTTCTTTTGAGAAGAATCGTTTCAGATCATGGAAATCTGTCGGAGGAATCGTCGTTTTAACGGCTTTGACTTTATGGGCTTGTATGTTCGGCATACGAGGACGCATGGGGTATAATCCTATTCGTGTGAGTGCGGCATATTATTGCAATAATACTTTTTTGAACCAGTTAGGGATAAATCCGACTTTTAATCTGTTGCGTAGTACTTTAGAATCGACAAAAAAAGAGAATAAGAGCCTGAGGCTTATGAATGAAAAAGAAGCGATTGAGAATGTCCGGGAATTTCTTGCTATCGAAGAGTCATTTCCGGATATATCGCCTATTGCCCGGACAATAAATGCCGATACGTCATTTGTCCGAAAGAATGTCGTACTGGTATTGATGGAGTCTATGTCCGGAAAGTTCATGGAGCGTTATGGCGATAAACGAGGATTGACTCCATTTTTGGATAGTCTTGCCGGACAGGCGACTTGTTTTGACCGTTTTTATTCTGCCGGGACGCATACGAATCACGGATTATATGCTACTTTATACGGTTATCCGGCAATGATGAAAAAGAATTTGATGAAAGGCGCTGTTATTCCTTTTTACACGGGATTGCCTCGTATTTTGCAAGAAAATGGATACCGTACGCTTTTTTTTATGACCCATGAGTCGCAATATGATAATATGAACGGTTTTTTGCGATCGAACGGATATGACGAAATTTATGCGCAAGAAAATTATCCGTCAGAAAAGGTCGTCAACAGTTTTGGGGTTCAGGATGATTTTTTATATGAATATGCAATTCCTGTTTTGACCGAACGATCAGCCTCTGTACAACCGTTTTTTGCTACGTTATTGAGTATCAGTAATCATCCTCCTTATATAATTCCTCCGTATTTTAAGCCGCATAGTAAAGAGACAGAAGAACAAATTGTCGAATATGCCGACTGGTCTTTGCGTAAATTTATGGATGAGGCATCTCGCCAGCCTTGGTATGAAAATACGATTTTTGTGTTTCTTGCCGATCACGGGAAATTAGTAGGAAGTCCGAAATCCGATATGCCGCTGACTTATCATCATATACCGTTGATTATATATGAACCGGGACAGTCTCCCCGCAAGTCGGAAGTATTGGGCGGACAAATAGATGTCGGTCCTACAATTTTGGGAATGTTGGGTATCTCGTATATAAATAATATGTTCGGGATCGACTTGTTCCGTCAAAACCGTTCTTGTATTCTTTTCACTTCGGATGATGCTGTCGGCTGTATGGATAGAGATTATTTTTATATATATCGTCCCGGAGACGAACAGGAATGGTTGTTTAAGGTTCAGGACGGAGAGGAGGGGAGTGCCGTAACAAACGACACGATTCGGAATAAGTTGAGAAATTATGCTTTTTCTGTACTGCAAACAGCGCAGTCTATTATTGATAATGAAGAAACAGGAAAGTATAAAGGGTATGTTCCGAAATGATAGAAAGCGGTTATAGTAAAAGTTTTTTATTTCATCGGAAAATCTGGACAGCCTCTTAGAAGTTTATGCGGATACTTATAATTATGCCGACAATGAAGTCTTCATTGCCGGCATAATGAGGTCAGAATCTTTTTTATAGATTGATCGGAACAAGTATTTTGAATCCGATATTTCTTCCCATATTGAAAATCCCTTTTCTGCCTGTTATGACATTTGTGTCGGCATATTTCAATCTACTTAGATGATTTTGATAAGCTTTGTTGAATATGTTATTTACCATAATATAAAATGAGAAAAGGTTTTTCTTACGATATGTTATGTTTGTACCGGCCGACATATTGAATAAGGTATATGACGGTGTCGGTGTTTCTGAGTTGTTTACTCTATATACATGGTTTTGTTTGAAATTATAATCCATTTCGACCTCTATATATGTATTATCCAATAGTTTGCTGTTTATATTGATATCATAGTGCAGGGTCGAAAGCCAGCGTGGTGCAGGAGTAAATGGGAGGAATCTGCTTTCTTCGGGCGAATGTAATTGTACGCTATTTATATAGGAAAAAGAATTCTCGAAATGTAGATGGCGGACTGGATGTATGATGATGCGAGCCTCACCTCCCATTATGCGTGCGTTGCCCGCAGTATATCGATAAGCGGGAACATCTTCGATTTGTATATTTCCCAATTTCTGTATAAAAATGTAATTATCTATGCGGTTGGCAAATAATGAAAGTTGAAAAGACATGCGTTCGAACGAGTAGTCTATTCCGGCATCGAATTGCCAACTATATTCGGGCTTAAGTCGTTTGTTCCCGATTTCATAGCGCAAAGTGCCTTCATGTTCCCCATTACTGCCCAGTTCGCTCAGATTCGGCGCACGATAACCTCGTGATGCGTTAAATCTTATGTCTAACTTTTCCGAGACATTATAAATGCCTCCGATGCTTCCTGTTAAACCGTTGAATGTACGGGAAAAAGCAATGAAACGTTCTTTTTCTCCATCCATAAGAGAATGACTATGCAAGTGTCGGATATCGAAACGGAGTCCTCCGGTTAAATGAAGACGTTGGAACATTGATTTGCTAACAGTTATGAATGCCCCTAAATCAAACAGATCGTATGCCGGAATAAGAAATTCTTCGCCTTTGTTCAGAGACTTTTGATACATGCCGTTAATACCTGCATTTGTTTTCCATCCATTGTATTCAGGCAAAATATAACGTACATCGTAATTTATAGTATGCAACATAAAATCGAGACCACATTCATTTTTACTCTCTTCATATTCTTGCCTGCGATTTTGCTGATAAGCAGCGATAATTTTTAAAGTTCCGGATTTTAATAAAAAGGAATTATCTAATACGGCTTTATAGTGACGTACTTGTTGGAACGGAAGTTGCTTGCCGTAATGTTTGCCTCCGCTCGAGCTTTCCAATTCTCCGGTTTCGTTATTACGTTCACCTTCTATTATTCCCGGCGTGAGATGATAATAGCTTAATTTCAGTCTGGAATATCCCCAATCCTTATTTAATCCTGACATCCCGGAAAGAACCCGTTCACGAAAACGGGAATTCGGAACATAACCGTCATACCGGTTTTTGTAATCGTGCGCCATCTTGTCCGAGTATCTCCAATTATATACAAATCCTTTCTTGTTTCCTTCAAAATTTACGGAATAGTTAAACAGTCCATTATTCGTTTGATACTCGCTAAAGACATTGGCTTTCATTTCTCCCGGAGATAAAATCGGTTTATCATGGAAAATCAATACTCCAGCCATAGCGTCCGAACCGTATATTAGAGAAGCCGGACCTTTCAGTATTTCTACGGAATGTATGTTTTGCGCATCGATCTCGACTCCGTGTTCATCTCCCCACTGTTGACCTTCTTGACGGATACCATCATTTACGACCAGTACTCTGTTATAACCTAATCCTCTAATAACCGGTTTAGATATTCCACTACCTGTCGTTATTTGAGATATACCGGGTTGTTTGGCAATAATATCGATGATATTGGTGTATTGGTGTGTCTTTAAAAATTCGGGATTTATAATGGATATCGGAGACGGTATTTGTTTGATGTGTGTACTGCCTGTGAGTCCTGTAACAGTGATTTCTTTTAGGTGTACACAACTATCCTGTTCCTCTGCGCGTATGCATAAAATACTCCAGAGCAACAAACATGTTATTTTTATTGCTTTCATTTTTTTATTCTGTTTTTAAGGCTTGTTTAACAGTCACTCTAAGAGCTGGTCTAAATTTTCCAACAAAAAAATATTATATCAGGTCATTTTTGTGTTTTCTTTCGGTCTTTTTCCCGTTTTTACTTGTCAAATAGCTAGTTATCAACTTCGTAAAGACAGAAAAACATCTTTGAAAGAAACACCTAAACCTGACCCGAATAAAATTTATACAGGCTGTTAAACAAGCTTTGGTGATTAATGCTTTAATAATTATATCAACTGAAAACAGAATATACAGGAGGAGCTCTGATAGATAGAGAACATATATAGGAATTACGGACTTTAGTTTCAGGTGAAATCCATTCAAAGGAAATAAACGGAAGAATAAAGTCTGTTTGTATTCGTTCGGATTCGATGAAAGGAGACAAGAAAAATTGGCAAATACAGCAATTATCCGGGTCATGGCTGTGTGGAATATTCGAATGGGAGGAAATATCTTCTGTTACATTGTGGAAATGAAGAGCCTTCACAATGTGTACAGGCATTAGTGATGCGATCAAAAGCCATGCTAATACAATATGTTTTCCTCCTTTTGCCATAGTTATCCTTTGGTTGCAAAGGTAAATATAAAAAGACAAATACAATATATTTCGTGTCTGTTTTTAGATTATTTCTTCGATTTTATGTAAGTTTGGAGATCAAAAATATAAAAATGAGAAATAAAATATTCGGAGGTTTAATTTTAATTTCTTTATTAATTTCCTGTAATAAAAAAGGGAATACCTCTTCCGGTAATGAGGTTGATACGGCTTCTTATCGGGTGAATTATGCAGAGATGTTCCGTGTGAACCGTTTTCCCGATTATACGGAAGTGCAGGTGCGAGATCCTTGGGATACGACTCGTTTGCTTCAAAAATATATATTGATACCGAAAGCTTCTTCTTTACCGGCATCTTTGCCTGAAGGAACAGTCGTACGTACACCTTTGTCTCGTGTGGCCGTGTATTCATCGGTGCATTGCAGTATGTTGGCGCAATTGGGAAATCTTTCCGATATTGCGGGAGTTTGCGAATCTCGTTATATAATTATCCCGGAAATAAAGAAAGGCGTCTCAGAAGGGAAAATTATAGATTTAGGAGAATCGTATGCTCCGGATATAGAAAAAATTATAGATCTGAATCCTGAAGCGATAATCTCTTCTCCTTTTCAGAATATGGGTTACGGAAAAGTCGAAAAACTGGGTATTCCCATTATAGAGGGTGTTGATTATATGGAAACTACGCCTTTGGGACGTGCCGAATGGATTCGTTTTTTGGGGTTGTTTTTCGGAAAAGAATCGCTTTCTGATTCGATATTTGAAAAGACGGAAAGGTCATATCTTACTTTAAAAGAGAAAGTTGAGAACGTCTCTAAGCGCCCTACCGTTGTTTCGGAGATGAAAACCGGTCCTGTTTGGTATGTGCCCGGAGGAAATAGCTATATGGCACGTTTTTTTGCCGATGCAGGGGCAGATTATTTTTGGAAGGATGTTCCGCAAACGGGATCTTTGTCTCTCTCTTTCGAAGCTGTCTTCGACAAAGCTCAGCAGGCTGATTTTTGGCTGGTAAAATATAATCGGGATCGGGATATGACATTAGATGATTTGAAAAAAGATTATGCCGCTAATGCTAATTTCAAAGCGTTTAAAGATAAGAATGTGTGGGGTAGTAATAGTGCGAAAGTGCCTTTTTATGAAGAAGTTCCCTTACATCCTGATTATTTGTTGAGAGATTTTATTTTGATATTTCATCCGGATTTGTTACCCGGTGATACACTTCGTTATTTTAACTTGTTGAAGTGATGAAGCCTTATTTTTATATCGGAGGATTATTGTTTTTGGCTTTGTGCCTGTTTATCGGAAATTTGTTTTGGGGATCTGTCTCTATTCCGGCGAGTGCGGTTTGGGATATTTGTTTGGGAAATGAGGTGGAGAAAAGCAGTTGGTCTTATATCGTATTGCAGTCTCGTTTTCCTCAGGCGGTTACGGCATTTTTTGCCGGAGCGGCTTTGGCAGTTTCAGGTTTGATGTTGCAGACTGCATTCAATAATCCGTTGGCCGGACCGTCGATTTTAGGAATTAACTCCGGAGCGAGTTTGGGAGTAGCCTTGGTGATGTTGTTTTTAGGTGGTTCGTTAGGCTCTTTGGGATCATTCGCTCTTTCCGGTACGATGGCGGTTTTGGCAGGTGCTTTTATCGGAGCTGTATTAATATTAGGCATTATTATTCTTTTTTCTACGATCGTACGCAGTAACGTAATGTTGCTTATTGTCGGGATTATGGTGGGATACATAACTTCTTCGGCAATATCTCTGTTGAATTTTTTTGCTACGGCTGAAAATGTTTTTTCTTATACATTGTGGGGAATGGGAGATTTTTCAGGAATATCGGTGGAGAGATTACCTTTTTTCTGTATTGCCGTTACGGTAGGTCTTGTTCTTTCGTTATTGCTGATAAAGCCTTTGAATGCTCTTTTGTTAGGAGAAAGATATGCCGAAAATCTTGGGGTGAATGTCCGTCGTGTCAGGATTGTATTGTTATTAACGACCGGATTGTTGACTGCTGTGGTTACGGCATTTTGCGGCCCGGTCTCCTTTATAGGGTTGGCTGTACCCCATATTGCCAGACTTGTTTTGGGATCTTCCAATCATAAAATCTTGTTACCGGTAACGATTCTTATCGGTGCTGTAATTGCATTGATTTGCAATTTGTTGTGTGTGCTTCCGGGAGAAGCGGGGATTATTCCTTTGAATGCAATAACTCCGGTGTTGGGGGCACCTGTAATTATTTATGTGATTGTAAACCAAAAGAAAATACAATATTTCAATTGATGAACAGAGTACCGGTTATTGAAGCAGAAAATTTATCGATCGGTTATCGAGACGGGAGTAAAGCACGTCAGGAACTGTATGACAGTTTGACATTTTCTCTTTATCGGGGAGAACTTACTTGCCTGTTGGGAACTAACGGAGCCGGGAAATCGACACTGTTGCGAACATTAGGCGCTTCGCAACCGGCATTGTCCGGGACATTGTTTTTAGAGAGAAGATCATTATATGATTATTCGGCAACTGAAATTTCCCGAAGAATAGGTCTGGTGTTGACTGATCGTTCTTTGGCGGGAGGACTCCGAGTCAGGGAACTGGTAGCTTTGGGACGTTATCCTTATACCGGTTTTTTCGGACGGCTGAACCGTTCGGATGAAAAAATCGTGGAGTATTCTCTCGATCGGGTAGGAATCAAACATAAGGCATCGGATTATTTTTCGGAACTTTCTGACGGTGAGCGACAAAAAGTGATGATTGCTAAGGCCTTGGCCCAAGAGTGTCCTGTCGTACTGTTAGATGAGCCTACGGCTTTTTTGGATGTTCCGAGTCGTATAGAGATCATATCTTTATTGCGTGAACTTGCTACTGCCGAAAAAAAGACAATTCTCTTCTCGACACATGATATGGAACAGGCATTGTTATTGAGCGATCGCTTGTGGCTTTTGTCCCGTCAGAACGGATTGCAATGCGGTGTTACGGAAGATATGGTTCTATCCGGAGCAGTCGGTGACCTTTTTTCTCACTCGTCCGTAAATTTTGATGTCTCTACCGGGAGTTTTTTCCCACGATACGTGTTAAACAAGAGAGCTGCAATTTCAGTTCCGGATAATATGGCTTTTTGGGTTCGTAACTGTCTGATGAGGGCGGGATATGAATGTTTGCCTGCGGGAACTCCCGGTACTGATGTTTCTCTTTTTTTCGTATCTCCTGAGGAGATCAGGTTGATATATAAAGGAGGTGAGGAAATATCGCTGTCTTCATTTGCTGCTTTGAAGACAGCGCTCGGTGATCTTTCGGTTTGAAAATTTTATTCGAAATACACTTTAAAGCGGTAGATCGAAAGCCTTTTATAAACTTTTTATGGTTGCGACAATTTTTTTTGCTGCATTTTGAGGAGCACCCGGATTTCCTAATCGTTCGGCTACTTCGGCATATCCTTGTAACATCTGTTTCCGTTTGTCCGGATCGTTTAATATTTTGTCCAGTTCGTTTTTTACATTTTCCGTAGTGAACAAATGTACCAGCAGTTCTTTTACGATTTCCCGGTCGGCAATCAGATTTACTAACGACACGAACTTTACTTTCAGTATATGCTTAAAAAGATTATATGCGATTTTTCCTCCTCCCATTTTGTAACATACGACTTGAGGAATTTTCAGTATAGCGGTTTCGAGGGTTGCTGTTCCTGAAGTTACCAATGCTGCCGAGGATTGTTGGAGCAATCTGTATGTTTTTTCAAAGACGATGGAAACCCGTTTGCCTGAAATAAATGTATGATAAAAATCGGGAGATATGCCCGGAGCTCCGGCAATGACTAATTGATAATCTGTAAATGAGGAGGCCGCATCGATCATAGTCGGCAAATTTGCTGTGATTTCAGCTTTCCGGCTACCGGCTAATAGAGCAATGATAGGTTTGTTTTCAAGATTATTTTCGGAAATGAAAGAGTCGAACTTTTCATCGGCAAACGGTCTCACCGCCATTTCATCGACAGTGGGATTTCCTACATAGTCGATCTGATAATGATGTTTTTGATAAAACGGAATTTCGAACGGAAGTATCGAGTACATTTTATCTACATACCGTTTAATGTCCTTAATACGATACTCTTTCCATGCCCATATTTTAGGCGAAATGTAATAATGTACCGGAATATTGAGCCGGGTTTTAGCAAATTTTGCCATTCTCAGGTTAAATCCGGGATAATCGACAAGTATCAGTACATCAGGATGAAACTCTTCTATATCTGACTTACATAAACGAATATTGTGCAGTACTTTGTCGATATTCAGCAATACGGGAATAAATCCCATATAGGCCATTTCACTATAATGTTTGACCAGTGTTCCGCCTTCTGCCTGCATCAGGTCGCCTCCGAAAAAACGGAATTGAGCTTGCGGATCTTCTTTTTTAAGGGCATTCATAAGTTTGGAGGCGTGTAAATCTCCGGAAGCTTCACCGGCTATCAGATAATACTTCATTGCGCAAATCGTATAAATTCTTTTTACAAATGTACATTAACTTTCTCATTTTATCTGAAAATAAGGTTGTTTTTGTCGATTTGATTACCTTTGTTTCCGGAATATTGTTTCTCTTAATCTGATATTTTGCAATAACAACCGGATTTTTCCGTTAATATACAACAATGAAGAAAAATATTTTCCATATAGTTTTTGTCCTGTTCATTTTTTCATTTGTTTTATCAGGATGTTTCGACGAGAGTTTTTCGAATGATCCTAACGATCGTTTGACTTTTTCTACAGACATTGTAAAGTTTGATACGATTTTTACACAGCGCGGTACGGCTACACTATCCTTTAAAGTTTATAACCATGCGAAAAAATCGTTGAAAATAGAGTCCGTTACGTTGGCGGATGCCGCTAATTCCGGATTTTTTATTAATGTGGATGGTTCTAAAGGTCCGGTAATACGAGATTTGGAAATAAGGGGTAAAGATAGTTTATATGTTTTTGTGGAAGCAAATGTCGATCCGACAAACCAAAACTCTCCTCTATTGATAAAAGATTCTATCGTATTTGTTACGAATGGAATTCGTCAGGATGTCAAATTAGAGGCATACGGACAAGATGTCAATGTTTTACGGGGTGAAGTATTGCCGGATGGAGAGAATGTATTTACCGGAGAAAAACCTTATTTGGTTTATGACAGTCTTGTGATTCCGGCATCGTCGTCTTTGGTATTGTCCGAAGGCACTACGCTTTATTTTCATAGCAAGGCGACGCTTGAGGTCAAGGGAAAGATAGACGCTCGCGGCACGGCTTCGCGTCCTGTAACTTTTCGAGGAGACCGTCTCGACCGTATGTTCGCTGATTTGCCGTATGACTATTTGCCTGGACAGTGGGGAGGAATTCGTATCCATACGGATAGTTACGATAACCGTTTCGACCATGTTGCCATGAGGGGCACTTCTACCGGAATCGTTATCGATTCGTCTGATGTTTCGAGAACTAAAATCATATTCAGCAATTCGGTGATTCATAACTCCAGCAATAATCTGGTTTCTTCGACGGAAAGCAGGATTGAGGCCTGGAATTGTCAATTTTCTAATGCCAGCGGTGCTTTAATGAGTTTGTCGGGAGGAGAAGCAAAATTTGTTCATTGTACATTTGCCAATTATTTTCAATTGATGGATGTCATAAAATCCCCTTTACTGGTTTTTGACAGATATACTCAGACAGAAGAAAATTTGCCGTTGAAAGCATCATTTGAAAATTGTATTATTATCGGTAACAACACGTTGATGCAGCCTTTAGAATTGTTGAATACCCAGATTTATTTTAAAACTTGCCTTTTCAGGGTGAATGGTTCGGACGATGAGAATTTCATTCAGTGTATATGGAATGGAGATCCTATGTTTGTGGCCACGGGAGATAACTATCAGTATGATTTCAGATTGGCTTCAGAGTCTTCGGCAGCTTACAGAGCAGGAAATCCTGAATTTGTCGATGAGAATACACGTACGGATCTTTTAGGCAATCCTCGCCCTGAAGGGGTAAATCCGGACGTAGGCGCTTATCAGTATATGACTCCGACAGAATAAAATATACACTTAGTCAAAGCCTATTGGGGATATCGTCATGCCAGTTCTAAGCCGAATTTGTCTTTTAAATGCATAATGTTGGGATTTTTCTGAACCATAAGGTCGAATCGCTCCCGTTGGCTGAATGCCTTGTGCTTTTCTTGTTTCTCGCTTTCTCTTGGACGCATGGAGATACGGGTGTTTTTTAATTCTTTTTTCAAGAATTGCATTAAGTCCGTTCCTCTTTCGTTCAGCCGGTCTAACTGTTCTTTGTTATCGACTACAACTTCGAAGTCTGTTGCATTCAGCATTTTAGGCGGACAAGTGCGCATCGTATTCACCAGAACGGTTTCGGTAGGAATCGTGTTGGTAAATTTAATCCACGCTTTTTGCAGATCCTCTTCAGAGAAAGAATTATTCATGTCCACATCTTTCCTTGTCTCCTGAACCTGTTCTTTTGTTTCGATAATCGGTTTTTTTATCGATATAGAAGGGATCGGAATCGTTCGGGGTTTCGGCTTTTGTGCAGGATGTTGATTATTCGGTAACTCGTTTAATTGAGCTTTATTTACCACCGTTTTATCGGTCTGTATTGTTTCTGTTGCCCGAGTACCGGTGCTTGTTTGGGCTGATGATGCGACAGTAGCATTTGTCGTAACGGTCCTCTTTTGTTCTGTCGGAGCATTCTGGATCGGTGAAGAACTTCTTTGGGGGACAGTCTGTGCCGCAGGAGAAACCTTTTGCAACGTTGGCTGTTGTTCGGACTGTGAATTTTTTGCCGCAGTTAATTGGCAGAGCTGTATCAGTGTCAATTCTACCAATAATTTTTTATTATTACTGTTCCGGTAGTTCAAATCGCATCGGTTACTCAACTCGATGGCTTTATACAAAAATTCGTTGCTGCATTGCTTCGCTTGTTCGGCATAGCGTTGTGCTGTTGCCGGACCTACTTCGAGTAGAGGTAGGGTTATAGGATCTTTGCAGACTAACAGATCTCTGAAATGATTACTTAATCCGCTTATAAAATATTGAGCCTCGAATCCTTTTTTCAGTATTTTGTCAAAAAGAATTAGTGCTTCGGGAACTGCATTCCGTAAAAATGTATCGGTCAAGCTGAAATAGTATTCATAATCGAGGACATTCAGGTTCTCTATCACCGATTGATAAGTAATGTTTCCGTTAGAAAAACTAACAACTTGGTCGAATATAGATAATGCATCCCGCATTCCTCCATCAGCTTTTTGGGCAATGACGCTCAACGCTTCCGGTTCGGCGGTAACCCCCTCTTGAGAAGCTACATATTGCAGGTGTTCTACAGTATCGGCTGTCGTGATTCTTTGAAAATCGTAAATTTGACATCGAGACAGTATCGTCGGCAGAATTTTGTGTTTCTCGGTGGTTGCCAGTATAAATAGTGCATGATGAGGCGGTTCTTCCAATGTTTTTAGAAATGCGTTGAATGCGGCTGTCGATAGCATGTGTACCTCATCGATGATGAATACTTTGTATTTTCCTATTTGAGGCGGAATGCGGACTTGTTCGGTCAGTTGCCGTATATCGTCGACCGAGTTGTTAGATGCAGCGTCTAATTCTAAGATATTGTAAGATCGCTGTTCATTGAATGCTTTGCAGGATTCACATTCATTACATGCTTCTCCATCGGCTGTAGGATGTAGACAGTTGATTGTTTTGGCAAAGATTCGGGCGCATGTTGTTTTTCCTACTCCCCGCGGACCGCAAAAAAGATAAGCGTGAGCTAATTTCCCTGAACTGATCGCATTTTTTAAAGTCTGGGTCAAAGCTTTTTGTCCTACAACGGAGTGGAATGTGGACGGGCGGTATTTCCGTGCCGAAACAATATAATTATCCATTTATTCTTGAAAGTTCTGTCTTGTAATTCTATATTTACAAAAGTAATAAAAAGTAATCGGTTTGTATATTGAAAAATTTTAAAAAGTGAAATTCGTTTTTATCTTTCCATACTTGATTTATCGAAATGCAACGGTAATAGAGTTTTTATAGAATCTACAATATAAATGTCGTCTTTACCGTACATCAGTATCCGTATGGGTTGGTTAAAACGATTTTCTGTTTCTAAGATTACTTGTCGACAAGCTCCGCACGGAGCAACTTGACCGCTTGTGTAACTTCCACCTGTCTGGGCAGCCAATGCCAGCATTTTTACAGGAATATCGGGGTAGTTGGCATTGGCAAAAAAAAGCGTTACGCGTTCTGCGCATAATCCCGAAGGATATGCGGCATTTTCCTGATTGTTTCCTTGTATTATTTCTCCATTATTCAGTAGGGCTGCCGCTCCTACTTGGAACCGAGAATAGGGTGCGTAAGAGTGATTGCTCGCCTCTTTTGCCCGATCGATCAGAATTTTTTCTTCGGGGCTCAATTCTTCATAAGAACAAACTGTTATCTTTGTATCGAGATTCAACTTTTTCATATCAGGACTAATTTTATAGCGTTAAGATTATTAGAATATATGCTTATCACTAATTGGTAAAATAATTCGGTAATAATACAAATATAAAGAAGTTTTGAAATATTCGTGCGAGTTTTACGTTCTTTTTTCGAGTTATAATAAGGATATTGAGTATGAGTTTTAAAAGATTAACACTGTTTTTGCTTTTTGCCATTTCTGTTTTTTGGGGGGGGGATGTGAGTGCTCAGAGTCGGAATCGTCTTTATATGCAGTATATAGATACGTATAAGGATTTGGCAATCAGGCATCAGAAAAAATATAAAATACCAGCCAGTATTACTCTGGCTCAGGGCCTATTAGAATCTGGCGCTGGAAGAGGAACATTGGCGCGTAAATCGAATAATCATTTCGGTATCAAATGTCATAATAAATGGACAGGAGCTCGGGTTTATCACGATGATGATGCCAAAGGAGAGTGCTTTCGTAAATATAAGCATCCTGAAGACTCTTACGAGGATCATTCTTTATTCTTGACCCGGAATATGCGTTATGCTCAGTTATTTGAACTGAAAAGTACCGATTATAAAGGTTGGGCGAGAGGTTTGCAGCGTTGTGGATATGCGACTGATAAGGCGTATGCAAGTAAGTTGATTCAGATTATAGAATTGTATGATTTGTACCAATATGACCGTAAGGGGCGTTCTTCTCAAGAAATTCCTAAATTGCCGGTAGGATATAAGCCTCATCAGGTGTATCGTTCTTCGGGCTTGTATTACATCGAAGTTCGTGTGGGGGACAACCTTAAGAATATAGGAAAAGAGTTCGGTATCAGTGTAAAGAAATTATGTAGTTATAATGAGATTCCGAAAGATTATCCTTTAGATCCGGGAATGGTGATTTATCTTGAGAAGAAGAATAAAAAAGCGGACAAAACCTATACGCGACATATCGTTTCGGCAGGTGAGTCGATGCATGATATTTCTCAGATTTATGGCATTCGTATGAAATATTTGTATAAAATGAATCATAAAGATAAAGACTATGTCCCGTCAGAAGGGGATGTGTTGATCCTTCGTTGATTTCAATACACTTAAACACATGACAATAGAAGTTTGGTTACTCTCTATTTTTGAATGTGATGTATTTGACGCTTTTCTTCTTGATGGAGCTTAAGTAATAATTGGTTATAATTGGTTTATTGGTATTGGAGTGCTTCAGAATTTATTATAAATCATCTTTTGCGTGTTCTCTAATGATGTTGCTATTATCTTTGTCTTTATAAGAAAGCATTACGAAACATGATAAAGAACTGTTCGATCCAAAGGGTGATTTCACCATTGTCGGTTGTAAATTGGCTCTCGTATTGGCATCCTCCCAATAGGGCATAACTCATTTTTTCGCTATTGTTACGAGGTTCATGGAAAAATTGGAATTTTTCAGTGCAGGCTGATGGCTTGCCGTATTTTTCTGTCAACAATTCTTTCAAATGGGTGTAATCTCCATAAAGGTATTTCCACTGTTTTTGTTCCGGAAAAACAACGGAGATTTTTGAAACTAAGTCCTTATTATCGAGTGTGGTTACATAGATCGTACATTCTTTGAAGTCGGCAAAATCACCTTGCAGTATCTCTGCATTGTCCTGTGTACCTATATGTTTGAATCCCTTGCGCTCCATGCGTGACTTAAACTCGTCCAATTTTCCGTCAATGGGTACGCCTTTAAATTTAAGATGAGTGCTTTTTTTCATAGTTGCATCATCTTCTTCTACGTTTATAGCTACCTCTTTCTGTTCTTCATTTATAACTTCTTTTGAGCTGTTCATAAAATAGTAATACCATAAAAGGCAAAGAATCGCGATAAGTGCTGATAAAAAGAGTTTCTTCATATTTCTCAATCTTATTTTAATTAAATAAAAAAGTGCGGATATTCACTGTTTAACAGAGAGATTATAGATATTAAAGTGAAAACGGCAGACGATTTTGTCTGCCGTTTTCACTTTATTTTATTAATATGCTGCAGGTACGGGATTATAGACTTTTTTATTTTTCAGTTTCGGGTCGGTTCCTAACGGGAAATTTATACCGAAACTGAAACTCATGTTTGTCGTATTTACAGGTACATATTGCGGAGTATATTTTGCAGCGATATAGTCAGCTCCCAAGAAAAGGTTAAATCCTCTGGGGCATAAATTTATCAAAGCTCCCCATGTGCATCCGGTATTCGATACCGCTCCGTTGAGTGCTGCCATGAACCATTTTGCCGGGCGGAAATTGGCTGTCGCCATCAGTTTTGTCCATGTTTTTGGAGTACTGAACCGGGTCGAGGATAATAATCCGAATGATATTTTGTTATTTAAAATGCCATATTCTGCCCCTATATTCATAGTCGTTTTCAACCAAGTACTTCTGGAAGAAGCTCGAGTTTCTTTAAATTTGAATAAAGCTTCGAGATCATCTCCGATTTTATCGGTTTCGTCGTCAAAGGCGTTATTGCCGTTATCATCATCTTCAGCTCCTAAGTGTTTGAATCCATCGAATACGAATTCTCCTTCAGGGGTTTCTGCTTTTTTATTTTTATTCCAGCGGATAAAACCTATATCTGTTAAAGCCATGGACACAGTAAGGTTGTCAAAGATTTTATAAGTTGCACCGAGATCGATAGCACCACCGATACCGGCGATTCCTAATTTTCCTGTGTCGAAATCGAATCCGTCGATTTCACCGTTACTGTCGGTTTCCAGGGTCACTCCGGCAAGAGACAAGTCGGCTATACCTTTACTTTGTATCATCCATCGTTCATCGGATAATGTCATAGTCATGCGGTCTATTCTTGCATCCAGATTCCCTGCACCGATTAACGCTTTCAGTTTAGCCCCTATCGTTAACCTGTCGTTTATGCGGTGAGCATGTCCTAATGCCAGCTCGACATAATTGTTGCTTTTCGCCCGTATATCTTTCATTTCGTATTGAGTAACCTCTCCGGTTTGGCCATTTTTCAAAAAGGCAAATAAGTCTTTAGGCAAGAATATATCGGTACTGCTTTTTACTGATAAATCAAAAGTATTGAATCCGTTAAATGCGAAAAATCCGAATGATAAAATCGTTTCATCGATATTTAAACTCAGGTTGTTCCGGTTCTTTAACGATCCTATAAACTCGTTTGATGAGATGCTCGGGTGGAATCCTGTTAATAATTCGTCTCCTGACGGATACAAAAAGTGAGATAAGGCCATGTTGCCGTTTATTTGAATATCGAGATTTCCTAATCCGGGGAAACTGAAGTATCCGTAATCATTTATTAAAGCCGGATTCAATCTATGGCGATGGGGCATCCGTTCTAAAAAATATGATGAATATAAGGTCTGTGCCGATACTCCTGCAGAGACCAAACATAGGATGAATATGATGATTTTCTTTTTCATTTTATGTATTTGTAAAGAGTTCGACATTGATTTTAGAAGTTATCGATATCAGCTTGAATACCTTTTACCTTTAAGGCGACTTTCGCTTTAATGGATTGGCTGGGTTTTAACGGAACACCGCCTACAGTACCTTCATTTGCCCCCAGTCCACCTGTAATTAACAGTTCCAAACCGTCCAGACGTCTTAAAGCTCCTGAGCCTTCTCGCTCTCTGACTTTAATTAAAAGAGTAGTTTCAGAAGTATTTGTCGATCCTGTTTCGCTATTATATGTGCCTGCAGCAACATACCCTTCTTCTTTTCCGTTGTCGAACGTGAAAGATAGATCGTTTGAATCGATAGTGCTGACACAACCTGTCGATAGCGGGATAACTTTCAATGCCAATTCTAAAGGCAGGCCGTTATATACGGTCGCTTTTATCGAAATTTCGCTCGCTGTCGCTTTTTCAAAAATGTCGTCTGTATCGTCTTGTATGTTATCGATCGTGTCTTTATATACGATATTGACATCTTTACCTAAAACGAAAGGTACATCTGCGTTGCAGTCGATCAGTACTTGAGAGCCTCCTTTTGAGAGATCTACCGTGTGCCAGTTTTCTCCTTCTACGGCTTTTGGAGTCGGAATAGCGTCTATTACTATACTGTCCGGAACGTCTTTGATTACGCTTTGCAGTTGACTGAACGGAATTGCTTCGAATCCTTCAGGAATACCTTTTGCTATGTATTCGGGTGTCGCTAATATGAATTTTGAAGTTTTAGCTGTTTCTTCTTCTGAAGGATTTAAATCGTCATAAGCTGCGATGGTCATGGTTTTATCGGGTCTTAATCCGCCTGAAGCTAAAGGATTTCCGTTTTTATAGGGAGTAAAAATCAGATCGACGTTGATAGGTACTCCGATCGGGTTTGTCGCAGTCAATTGGAAATTAGCATTCGGAAGATACAAGGCCGATCCTTCTTTCAGGTAGTCCGAAAGATCTCCTAAATTTATCGATGTGTGCGGATTATCGGAGATAACGTCTTCGTTGACTTCTCCGGCTGCCAATTGTATGTTCATCTGTTCTACATTTACAGATGTTTTGACATTTAGATTTTGAAGATCGTCGAGGCTGACGTTTCCGGACGATACGGAAGCTCGACCGGTTATTACCGCGTTCTTTTCAGGTAATATGAGTTTGTGATCTTCTGTCAGAATGTTTTGGAATTCACTGTCTGTGAAATCAAGCTTTGTAATATGCAGTTGATTATTATATTTCCATGTCCGTTCCGTAGAAGAACCTTTGATAAATTTTTGGTTTTTCAAAATCAGGCGTTGGCTTTTTTCTCCGGTTTCAGGATTAGTATAGTTTATTACACCTGAATTCTCGTCAAAAATGATGTATTGAGGAAAATCGATTATCAATTCATCGAATTGTAAATCTCCAGCTCCGTCTGTTATATTGATGTTCGCTTGCAGATTTACGGCAGTGTTCCCTTTCAGCTTAACCCATTTTAGGGCTTTTAGTTCTTTCGGGACATCAGTCTCATCAACTTCTATTTTTGCTGTATTATTTCCGAGATCGGCGGTAAACGATTCTGTCTCGACATCGGCATCAGCAATATTCAAGATACTTTCCTGAAGTTTGAAATCAATTTTCGAATTGTTGTTAAAACTTTCTATTTTCTTGAATGTTGTGTTGCCCTTAGCATATGTAGTAAAAGTATTGACTTTAAATTGTGGCTCGAAAGACAACGATTTTGTTCCGTCTGTTTCGGTCTTTAGTGCTTTTTGAGAGAGATCTATCGATTTTAATTTTACTTGTTTGGTAAATCCGGTTTTCAATTCATCGATTGTAATGACGAGATTATCTCCATTCCATGTATTACCTGTTTTATCAAATTCGAAAGGAGTATTCGGATCGTTCAGGTTAATAGTTATCTCTCCTCCGGAAAGGTTTAATCCGGCAAGAGTAATAGGTTCGGATTTTAAGGTAAGTATAGAATTGTCGTCAAAATATACCTTGTTTATCTTTTTTACATCTTTGTTTATATTGGTAACCTTGATATCGGTACTGAAATTTGTCTGTTCTACATCTATTTTTAGATCTGAGACGGTAAGATCCATATCATCGATATTGATATTGGAGCTGCTTATGCTTATAGGCATAGAGACATCTATTGATGATAGATTAACTCCTTTTGTGATACCTTTTATGCTGATATATCCTGATTGAGAATAGTCGATCGATTCTTCAAATCCCGAAAATTCGCCTTGTGCAGCATCGATTTCCTTGTTATAACTTACCAGATTGAAGTTTACTATGTTATCGGTTAGTGTCAGATTTACATTGTCGAGCCTCAAAGTGTGACTATTTATTAATGAGCCTTTTGTCGGGTTTGAAATCTCGAATGTATTGGGAAATGTTATTGTAAAATTTTTCAATGTTACGGTTGCCTCGGACAGATTTAGTGTATTTTTCAGCTGGTCCATATCCATTTTCAGTTGTGCGGTTGTAGCATTGAATTTGATATTGGAGATGTGTGTTACTTCTACAGGGCACGTTCCTTTTGCAACAACAAAAGATGTCTGATGCTCATCGAGTCGAAACTCTTTATCCATTATGCTGACTTCTCCATTATTCGGAACATTTATCGGAGCATTTTCCGAGATCTTCATGGATACATTTCCTGTAAAAGACTGGGTGATCTCAGGTTTATCGATTATGTTTTTTTTTCAGCAACATATCCGGCTGATTCTCATCGATCTTTATGGGATCTATTGTCAATTTTTCGAACGAAATGTTAAAGTCGGTAGATGTATTTATAGCATTGATCGATACCGGATCGAATGTCGGAATATCAGCTTTTACATTTTCTTTCTTGTGGATACCGTATTGATCGTCATCGGTAGTTAAATCTTCTATATCTTCCGGTTTTAATAAATCGCTGAGAAGTTTTGTCTCGGTTTCTCCTAAGGGAAATCCCAATTCTCCTCCAATTCCTACGATTGTAGAAATGTCTTTGGTAAGATCGTACTTTTGGTCTATACAGGAATATCCGAAAATAAGGAAACTTGGGCACAGAGATAACATAATTATCTTGCCGATAGTAAATTTTTTCGCATTCATGCGTAATCTCATTTTTGATAATTGATGATTTTAATTTTGATATAAATCAATGTTTTGCAAACATAGTATTTTTTTTATTAAGTAATGTAACATTCTTGTAAAATTTTATGGATGATCCCGTATATTAACTTTTTAACTTTACGAGTATTGAAATTTTCATATACCTTTCATTTATTGGATTTTCCGTGTTTTCGGATCATTGGTTTTGTATTATTGTGAGATCTCCTTTTTTCGAATATAAAATAATCGATTTGTGAAATTTTACAATAAAGATTTCTAAATGAATATTAGAACCTGTTTAAATTTAATCGGGCTATTTCTTATAGATGTTTGTTTCGGTTGTAAGGGGATGGTTTTCGGATTCTTGAGTTTTTAAAATTTACGATAGCCAGGTAAATTTTGTGTTTCTTCCGGATTATAATGATGTTGCGGTATCCGGAGTCTGTCGAAAGGGGAAACGACTGTTCTTGTGGATTCTTTTTAAACTTTACCTGGGCAAAATTTAGATAGCTCTTTAATAAAATAAGCTATGTTCCTAAGTTTCTGTTTAGGTATTGATATTGACTTTTTGCTATAAATGATGTGGCCGAATAATTGGCATATAGTAAATTTAACCGACAAAAGGTTATTTATTATGGTGTTATTTGCTATTTTTGTCAAAAAATAATTCTGAGGAATATGTCCGAAAAGAAAATTTCCGTATTGATCATCTACACGGGTGGTACAATCGGTATGATACAAGATCCTGAGACCGGAGCTTTGATGCCGTTTAATTTTGATCATTTGTTGGATAATGTTCCGGAGTTGAAACGTTTGGGTTTTTTGATTTCATCGATTCAATTTGAACCTCCGATAGATTCTTCGGAAATCGACCCTGCATCTTGGGTTCGTTTGGTAAAAATCATAGCAGATAATTATGATACTTATGACGGTTTTGTCGTTCTGCACGGAACTGATACAATGGCATATACGGCTTCGGCACTTAGTTTTATGCTTGAGAATCTGGCAAAACCAGTTATTCTGACCGGGTCTCAATTACCTATCGGTATGTTGAGAACAGACGGGAAAGAAAATCTGATTACGGCTATTGAGATTGCAGCGGCAAAAGAAAACGGATTTCCGGTTGTCCCGGAAGTGTGTATCTTTTTTCAAAATCATTTGATGAGAGGAAACAGAACCTCGAAAATTAGCGCTGAAAATTTCAATGCTTTCCGTTCTCTGAATTATCCGGCGTTGGCGCGGGTCGGGATGCATATACGGTATGACAATAATCTTATTAATAAAGTGCGTGTTCCCAGACCGCTGAAACCGCATTATTTAATGGATACGAATGTTGTGATTCTTAAAATTTTTCCGGGCATTACTCCGCAAACGGTAGATAGTATTTTGAATATCCCTCATTTAAAAGGTGTCGTCTTGGAAACATACGGTACGGGAAACGCCCCTTCAAAACCTTGGTTTCTGGATATGTTAAGGGCAGCGGTTGCTCGGGGAATTGTGATCGTGAATGTGACTCAATGCTCCAGCGGTAGTGTACAGATGAGTTTATATGGGCCTGGAAATAAGTTGGCTCAAGCGGGGATAATAAGCGGATATGATTCGACGACGGAGGCTGCGATAACGAAATTAATGTTTCTATTCGGGCACGGCCTTTCTTCGGAAGAGGTGAAAGACAGAATGCGTTTACCGTTGACCGGGGAATATTCTACTCAACATTTAGAGGATCAGATAGAAGCTTGAGTTTTTTGAAATAAAGAAAGAGCTGCATCTGCAACTTATCGGAGTTGTAAGCAGCTCTTTCGGTTTATACATCTCGTCTCCTCCCAAGATGTACGTTATTTGTCTGTCGTTGTCATTTCTTCTCCCGGGGTTGCCGGAGTCAAAGTATAGGTTAGCGTATTGAGATCGACACTTATGTGGTAATAACCTTGTGGAGAGATAGAAATATCGCCCCCTTTCAATGCTAAAGTTCCCGGAGCGCCTCCGCTGCCATATTCTTCACCTTTGTTCCATACCGGTTCTGTAGTTAATTTGAATGTAATCGGTGCATCGGGATTATTTTCATCGACGAGATTCAGATAACCTTCGTATTTGTTGTTCATTCGGTAAGAAAGCAGGGTAGGAGCATTGGCAATGTTCCATCCTTGATAAGATCCCGGAACATATAATTTGGGATAGACGATTACCATAGGATATGGTGTAATTTCTAATGTAACGTACCCGGAGTAAACGATAATGTTGGAGGTAAGTTCGCTTTTCAACCGTACGTATGTTTCGAGAGGAATACCGCTTTCTCCTCCCAAAATCAGAGTTGCCATGTTTAGTTTCCCTACATTGACAGGAAGGTATAAGTTGTGTGTTTCTGCCAATGAAATAGGGTCGGAAAACGACTCGGTATTGTCTATTTGGAGAGTGTAGAGAGGTGCAGCTTGAAATCCGTATTTCCCGGCACTCCATGAAAATGTTTCAGCGATGAAATTTTCAGCTTCTTCGTTGAGTACAAGGCTGGAATTATCAAGCGGGCTTAATTCCGGGGCGGCTGTAAATTCATATACAGGAGATTTATCGTCATTACAAGATTGCAATAGCAGAAATATTCCGATGCTGAAAAATAGCCAGTATTTTATCGTATGATTCATAATCGTATAAAGTTATATTTAGTATCCATAATTTTGTTGAGTACCCGGATTCGCTGCTATTTCTTTTGCCGGAATCGGATACAAATTATATTTGGTTTCAAGAGACTTTCCTGTCAGTACTCCGCCTTTCCATGCCCATAAATAACTTCCGGATGTAAAGACTCCGAAACGTATCAGATCGGTACGTCGGTGACCTTCCCAATAAAGTTCTCTCATTCTTTCTGCGAGAATTTCATCTAAAGTAATATCCGTAGTAGAAGTGTAAGTGGAGATACCTGCCCGAGTTCTCAGGTAATTCATATAAGTTTTGGCTAAATTCTGGTCTCCATAACCTCGGTAGGCACATTCTGCGTACATTAGGTAAGTATCTGCAAGTCGGAAAATGGGAAAGTCCGTGTCTGGATAAGGATATGCACGTTTGCTCGTGTTTTCCCAGTCGGTCGATAGCAGATTCGTAAATTTAGTAACGGCAAACCCATCTTGAAAATTTCCCAGATCGGTATTTTCGATATTTGCTCCGTCGCTGTAGAATGCATATCTGGAATCTCCGTCTTCAAAACTTTTTACCAGATTTGATGTCGATCTTGGTCCTGCCCATCCGTCATTGACTCCATAATTTTCTTTTATCATGGTGCCTCCATAAGCACCGATAGTAAGATATGTCGTTCCGCCGTATGTTCTCGTCCGGTCTCGATCGTATGGGACGACCATCAGAATTTCACCCTGTTCTCCGCCTCTTGCGAATTGATCATTATCGGCACAGAATAAAAATTTATATGTTTGCGCCAATCCGTGATTAGTACCGCTTCCGTACTGTCCGATAATTTGCTGGCAAGTTGAAGCACATTCGGAATACATCGGAGTTCCTGTATAAACAGATGCGTTCAAGTATAATTTGGCTTTTAGCATCCATAGAGCACCCTTTCCTGCACGTCCGTATTCAGGATTTACAGGTAGATCGTTTTCAATGGCATTCAGTTCGTTCAGTAGAAATTGAAATATTTCGGCTCTCGATTTTTGTTTAGGAGCTTCCATAATTTGTTCATTTTCGGTTACGAAAGCCACATTCCCGAACATATCTATTGCATGCCAGTAAGAAAATGCACGTAGGAAGCGGGCTTCTGAGCGGTATTTGGATATTTGTTCTGCAAGCTCTCCTGTAATGTTGTTTTGAGCTAAAGCTTGAGGTGTGGTAGCTTTTAAGAAAGAGTTGCAAAGAGCTATTTGAAAAAAGATGCGGCTATACATGACATATATAAACCCGTTTGCAGCAGACCATTTTGAAGTGCTTAATTCGGGTACGCCTGCATCGTTCCAACCTAATAGAGCTTCGTCGGTCGGCAATTCCTGAAGATTCCAGTATGACCGGATATATTGTGCCATGCCTTCATCGAAGCCTTCTATATCGGGTTTTCCGGCAGGGCCTTCTTGACCGGAAACTGCTAATCCTGCATATACTTTTGCCAAAAACTGAGTATAGTATTCGTGATGTGATTTGAAATCGGAGTCTTGGATCAGGTTTTTATCGATGGGTTTTAGGTCAAGATCTCCTAAACACGATACAAGAGTAGATGAGCCTGCAACGAACAGTGCAATAAGACAGCTATATATTGTTTTTTTCATATCGTATTTTTTTATTAGTAAGTGATTATAACTCCCAGCAAAAAGGTTACGGGACGAGGATACACATTATTGTCGATACCCGAAAATACTTCAGGATCGAGTCCTTTGTATTTGGTGATGACAAAGGGGTTTTGTACAGCTCCGTATAGTCTGAGTTTCAGTTTATTTTGTGCCAACTCATTCCATGTATAACCGAGAGTGATGTTATCGCAGCGCAAAAATCCCGCATTGTGCAGATAGTAATCGCTCATGTATTGCGGATTTTGAAATTTTGTTCCGCGACTTATCAAATTGTTCAAATATCCGGCACTGTTATATATTGCCGAATAACTTGAATTATTGGATTGTACGTTATCATAGACATAATTTCCGAGATTGGCGCGAAGAGAAAATCCGAAATCGAAATTTTTATATTCCATCCGTGATGTGAAACTCATTACGACTTTTGGATCTCTGCTTTTATATAATCGTTTGTCCGCTTCATCGATAACCCCGTCTCCGTTTCTATCGACATAAAGTCCTTCTATCGGGTTTCCATCCTTGTCATATACCTGCTCATATAGAAGATAACTGAATGCCGGGTATCCGACCTTATGAGCCTGTACGGTATTTCCTGTTCCTCCGCTGATACCTCCGACAGGTATATAATAATCGGCATCGTTACTTTTATTTAACTTTGTAATTTTGTTCGAATTATAGGCAATGTTAAATCCCAGATCCCAAATAAATTTGTTTGTTACAATTGGTTTTGAACTGATGCTGAACTCTACGCCTTCATTTCTCAAACTTCCGATATTCGTGTATATTTCATTTGTCAGATTCGATCCTGCCGGAACGGGAATACGACTGATCAGATCATTCGTTTCTCGATAATAATAGTCGAAAGATCCGCTGATCCTATTATCCAGAAAAGCAAAATCTAAACCGATGTTCCATGTAGTCGTTTCTTCCCATTTTATGTTCGGGTCATATCCGTTTGGTCGTAGAGTATTGTAATATCGGTCTCCGAATGGATAAGAAGCTGTTGGAAATCCCATCGAATATAATGGCATATACGGGAAATAGTTGTCACTGATGTCTTGCTGTCCGGTGATACCATATCCTAACCGTAATTTTAATTCGTTCATTACATTAGCAACCGGTTGCATAAACGGTTCGTTGATAATTTTCCAACCCAAAGCCAAAGCCGGGAATGTTCCCCAACGGTGATCTTTAGAAAAACGGGAAGTCGCATCACCCCGTAAAGTGAATGTTAGCAGATATGTATCTTTGAATGTATAGTTGATTCGTCCGAAAAACGAAAGTAATTGCAGGTGGTCGGCATAAGTTTTGTCATACCAAGGTTCATTATCGGGCATAAGTGTTGTTATGGTGCTTCCGTCTTTATAGAATTTTTGCCATGAATAACCTGCCATGACCTCTACTTTACTGTATATTTGGCGGAAATCGTTACTGTAATTCAAATAAAAATCCAGTAATTGATTTCTCTTTAATTGTTTCAGCGTTTCGGTTTGTCCGATCCCCAGTTTTTTATTCTCTTTATAAGTTATAGGAGAGTTGGGGAACATTTTATTCCATTGTCGGCTTTTCGACACATCATATCCTAAGTTGAGATTTGCTCTCAATTCCGGAAGGAAAGGCATGATATAATCGAGTTGGATATTTCCCAAACTGCGGTAAACATGAGAGATCATAGAACGATCATCCAGCAAAGAGACCGGATTAAGAGGAGCAATTCCTATAACTGCTCCTGTATTTTGTTGCAACCACATGAAATATCCATTTCCGATTTCTTGTCCCGGAACTTTAACCGGTTGAGTCGGGTCGAAACTTACAGCTCCCCCGATAGCGGCCTCGTCAGGAAATTCGTTGCGTATATATAATCCCTTGACATTCATATTTACACTTAGCGTGTTGTTGAAAAATTTAGGAGTAAGGGAAATAGATGCCGTAGTACGGTTCATCGAAGATGTCTTTAAGATACCGTTTTGGTTCGTAAAAGTTGCCGATACACGGTAAGGCAATATTTTATATTGTCCGCCTACGCTTAAATTGTAGTCTGAGCTGACAGTCGTTCTCAGTACTTCATCCTGCCAGTTTGTATTGGCATTTCCCAATAGCTGGTATGCCTGACTGGAAGTTCCGGTCTGTTCGGCAATCAGTCTTCTGAATTCATCGGCATTTAGAACTCCGGTAGTTCTGCGGGAAGTACTGACCGACATGTTTGCATTGAAATTTATCTGGGGCTTTCCGCTCATTCCCTTTTTAGTGGTAATGATGATGACGCCGTTCGATGCTCTTGATCCGTAAATTGCGGTTGCCGACGCATCCTTCAGAATCGTAAAACTCTCTATGTTGTCGGGTGGAATCATACTGAGAGGATTCGACATTCCGGTAACTCCTGAATTATCTACTGGAACACCGTCTATAACGATCAGCGGGTCGTTTGTCGCATTTAAAGATGAACCTCCTCGAATACGGATTTCTCCTCCGGCTTCAGGTTTGCCTCCGGTTAGGGTAACGACAACTCCAGGGGTTTGACCTACCAGCAAATCTTGCGCAGATGTTGCCATACCTTTGTTTATTTCATCCGGTTTTATCTGTGTAACTGCTCCTGTGGCGTCGCTTTTCTTTACGGTTCCGTATCCGATAGCGACCACTTCTCCTAAAGTAATAACATCTTCTTCAAGAATAACAGATATTTCAGTCCTGTTTTTTATAGGGATACTTTGAGAAATGTATCCGACAAAAGAAAATATAAGAGTGCTGTCTTTAGGCGCTTCTATCTGGTAATTTCCGTCAATGTCAGTTACTGTTCCGGATGTTGTGCCTTTTACTATAACATTCGCTCCTACCACAGGTTCTCCATAGGAATCTTTTACATTACCATGCACTTTGATTCGTTGTGCTTGGATGTCGAGAGAAAGAAAAATCCCAGATAATAAAATAAGGAAAATTTTCCATCCCGGTTTAAAATTCATGTGCTCCATGCAAGAATTACGTTTTAAAGTTTATAAATTAATTAAGTAAATCAAAAAAACGTGTGTTGGGTTTATGTTCCCGGGATTTGTATGAAAAACAGACACGCGGGAGGTTCTTATTCTTCCTTAGAACACTGTTTGTACAGATTTTGTTTTTGTATGTCGCTTATTTAAGACTATATAAAGAAAGACGAAGGGTTGTTATATGTTTTATCTACTAAAGGATTAGTTATAAAAACGGGGCGAGGGAATTTTAAATTCTCTCGCCCCGTTTTTATGGTTTATTTTATAGTAATCGTATTAACTTATTTGCCGTTAGATATGGCTTGAGTCAGGGCTACTACATCTTCATCGTAGAAACTGATAGGAGCGGAAACCGGTTCATAATCAAACGGGATGAATTGTAACACTTGTGCCGATGCATATTTTTTGTCTTCGGAAATGAATAAATTGAGCTTGATCCCGGCTTTATTCCCTTCTGCAGGTTTTAATTTGGGCAATACGTCGAATTGTTTGTTTTCCAATGATTGCTGCAATCGATGCATTTCATGATTGTCGAAGTACAAATCGCATCTTTTCATCGGACATCCGTTCGCTTTATATATAATCTTCTTTTTCCCGGCCATGATTTTTACGAGACCTACGATTGCAAAGACAGATCCGGCAATCATCATAGCCATTTTTAATGAAGTATTTTCACCTTGTATAAGCGTATTTCCGAAAAATATGGCTATAGCTACCGCCAAGTAAATGATCCCTGAAATAGAGAGAGTTTTTTTGTAAACGATATTATCATTGATAAATTCTTTTTTTTCGTTTGTTTCCATTTTTAATATAATTAGAGTTTATTTTTATAATTGTTTTTATAGATATCCAAAAGGGATGTGAATATCATGATGTAATAAATCGTATATCCAAAAAGACCTATACCTGTAATGGGAGATTAAGAAAATCTCTGTTCTTCAGGAGTTATTGGTTATTGGATAACAAGAAGTACACCGAATAAGTTACTTCAAAAACAAAATAAAAATAAACTCTAAATGCGCATTTGACAGAGGGCATAAAGATAATGTCCGTCACTTCTCAATTGAGAAAAGTATTGGGCATTTTCTTGTAGTCTTGTCTTATAGGCTGTGTATAAATATGTTTGCAGATGTAGGGCATCTGCTCGATATGTAGTCTGAAATTTTGATCCGCATTGAAACAAAAAAGACGAAAAGTGTTCATGAGAAGTAAGGATGTATGGTGTATGATGTACCAATACATCGATAGTCGTGTGAGTATTATGATGCGAAGGGTCTTGGGAAACGGCTATGGAATCCTGTATTTTCGAATTCAACACAGCATTCGTAATACCCGCCATACTGCTTACCAGCATGGCTATTATTAAGATTACGATATGTCTGTATTTCCGTTTCATATACTCTGGTCGCAAAAATATCAATTTTTGCTGTAATAACAATTTTTACTTTGGGTTTTGTCAGAATTTTTGCATATCGACCAGCCGTTTATAGTAACGGTTGAGAGCTATCAGCTCGTCATGACGTCCTGACTCTACGATCTTTCCTTCATGCATGACACATATCAGATCGGCGTCTTTAATAGTAGATAATCTGTGAGCTATGACTAAAGTTGTCCGGTTTTTCATCAAATTTTCCAAAGCTTCTTGTACCAGTCGTTCAGACTCGGTGTCGAGAGCGGATGTAGCTTCGTCCAATATTAATATCGGAGGATTTTTAAGAATGGCTCTGGCTATGCTGATCCGTTGGCGTTGTCCTCCGGAAAGACGGCATCCTCTGTCTCCGATATTAGTGTTGTATTGTTCTTCCGTTGCCATGATAAAATCGTGAGCATTGGCTATTTTGGCCGCTTCTATCACTTGCTCTTTCGTTGCATGTTCCACTCCGAAAGTGATATTATTATAAAAAGAATCGTTGAACAGTATCGCTTCTTGATTGACATTTCCCATCATTTCACGGAGGTCGAATACTGCCATATCTTTAATATTGACTCCGTCTATGAATATCCCTCCTTTTTCTACATCATAGAACCGCGGCAATAAATCGGCCATTGTCGATTTACCGGATCCTGATTGTCCCACAAGGGCGACGGTCTGTCCTTTTTTTATGGTCAAATTGACATCTTTAATAACCCAGTCGGTATTGTATTTGAATGATATGTCCCGATATTCGATTTTGTCGTTGAGCGAGTTGATACGTACCGGATTGGCAGGACTTTTGATGGGGTTTTCTGCTGATAAGATTTTATCGACCCGTTGCATGGATGCAAGCCCCCGTTGAACGGCATAAGCCGCTTTTGACAAATCTTTTGCCGGATTGATAATGCTATAAAATATAACTAAATAGTAAATAAAGTCTGCTGCGCTTATCGTGTTGTCGCCCGATAGAATTAAGGAACCTCCGTACCAGAGGACGATGGCGATAGTGCAAGTTCCTAAAAATTCGCTCATCGGATGAGCCATTGCTTGTCTTCGGCTGATCCGGTTCGTAATTTTGAAAAATTTATTGTTCGATTTGATAAACCGATCTAAAATCTTATGTTCTGCATTGAAAGCTTTGATGATGCGCAACCCTCCGAGAGTTTCTTCGATTTGGGACATTAAACCGCCCCATTGTTGCTGTGCCTCAAGAGATGTCCGTTTCAGTTTTTTCCCGATTTGTCCCATTACAAATCCGGCAACAGGCAGTAAGATTAAAACGAAAATAGTCAACTGCCAGCTTATGGCGAACATGGTGCTTAAATATATGATAATCATGATCGGGTTTTTAAACATCATATCCAATGAAGCCATAATGGAATTTTCTATTTCGGCTACATCTCCTGTCATTCTCGACATTACATCTCCTTTTCGTTCGGTTGTAAAGAATCCAATAGGTAAACTTATTACTTTTTTAAATACAAATGTGCGGATATCCCGAACTACGCCAGAACGGATCGGTATCATGAAGTATGAGCTCAGATAGCTGGTACATGTTTTGGCGAATGTCATGACAACCAAAAAAGCCCCTAATATCATTAAAGCCCATGCTTCGCTATGGGTATTTATCTGTTCGGTGATAAACCAGTAAAAATTATTTATTGCTATATCTTTCAAATCCATACCTGTAGTTTCCCATGGAATGAAATTATAGGAAATCTCTTTCATCTTGAACAGAATTTCCAGAATCGGGATGATCAGAGCAAAAGAGAATAGACTTAGAACAGTAGAAAATATATTAAAGAAAATATTTAGAAACAGATATTTTTTATAAGGAGGAACAAAACGTCTGAGTATCTGTATAAAATCTTTCATCATAAAATTTGAGATCTGATTGTGAGTTCTTGTTTTTGATTATTCGGCGGTAAAGATACAACAAAGAAACGAGAAGAAATGTAGATTACGGAAAGAATATTACGGTTTGGTTTTCTATATAGTATTTGATAAATTTGATTTTGGGAAAAATGTATAAAAATTTTTTTGGCAGAAGCCATAATTAAATATGAAAATCGTATTTTTACTTGTTTTTTTATTAAAACCTATTTTGAAGAATAGCTGTAATTATGAAATTTAAGAAAATAGTCGGAGTTGATGAAACTTTATTAAATGCTTCTGCTCTTGAACAATTGCGTTCTTTAGGAGAAGAAGTTTTTATGTATCATGATTTTCCTCTTCAAGAAAAAGAGATTATTGATCGCATTGGTAATGCCGATTGCTTGTTGGTTTCTTTTAGAACATTAATTACACGTGCTGTTCTTGATGCTTGTCCTAATATTCGTTATATAGGCATGTGTTGTACGCTTTATGATCCGAGTAGTTGCAATGTTGATGTCATAGAAGCATATAGGAGAGGCATTACTGTATTGGGAGTGAAAGATTATGGAGATGAGGGGGTTGTCGAGTATGTAATTTGTGAGTTGGTTCGTTTGTTACATGGTTTCGGAGGGGTACGGTGGTTGAAGGAGAGTACCGAACTGACGCAACGTAAAATCGGGATTGTCGGTTTAGGAAAGACCGGTAGAATGATTGCCGATGCGCTGTCGTTTTTAGGTGCGGATGTTAGTTATTATAGCAGAACTCGAAAACCTGAGGCCGAGAAAGTCGGTATAGTCTATAGACCGTTAGAAGAATTGCTTGCAGATGTAGAAATCGTTTGTACTTGTTTACCTCGTAATAATTATATATTGGGTGAAAAGGAATTTGAATTAATGGGAAATGGCAAAATATTGGTAAATACATCAGTGGGTCAAACTTTTGAAACGGAGGCGATTTGTAATTGGCTGAGAAATTGTCCGGATAGTTTTTATTTGTGCGATGCAACGGGTATGGGAGGTTTGCAAGATAGACTGAATGGCTTTCCTAATGTGCTTTATACGCCTTATATTTCTGGTAAATCAATACAGAGTATTGAGCGCTTGTCCCAAAAAGTTCTGGCTAATATGAAGGATTATCTCTCTTCTCATTAAGTCACTATATCTTGTAGAAAATCTGTCTAAATTTTGCATGGGTAAAGTTTGAGGGGAATCTTCATAAATAATCGTTTCTTTCTCAAAAGGGTAGGCGTACCGATATCGTCGGCATCGTTACAGGCCGGAAAAAACACAAAAATAACCTGATAATATTTTTTTATCGGAAAATTTAAACAGTCTCTTAAACCTTTATAATTTATTTTTGTCCAATAATTCAGAATTGATTTTTTTGAGGAGATCGGTGCGGTTAAGAGAAGTTTAAGTTTAAAAAGATCACGATTCTACACAATATACTACACAACACAATATAATGACAATATGTCTTGTGAGTAAATAAATGATGAAAGGGAAAAGATTAATCGCGGCTTTACTCTGTTTATTGACGATTGTTTCTGTGACGGCTCAGCAATCTCAATCTTCCGGAAAGGTAACGCAAAATGCAAAAGTGGGGAAAATATCGGTTAACGGACTCGTAAAAGATGAGTCGGGGCAACCGATGGAAGCTGTTGTCGTCAAACTATTGTTACAAAAGGACAGCTCTATGGTTACCGGTGGCGTTACAGGAGCAAACGGTCGTTTTTTACTGTCCAGGATAAATGCGGGAAATTATAAGATAGTATTTTCTTATTTGGGATATAAAACTATTTCTAAATTAGTAAAATTTTCTGTTCAAGACTCTTCTGTCTTTTTGGGGACTGTTATGATGGAGCCTGCGAATATAGAGTTGAAAGAAGCTGTTGTTGTCGGAAAAGTTCCGGATATTGTCACAAAAGAAGATACTGTGGAGTATAATGCCGGGTCATTTAAAACACAACCCAATGCGGTTATCGAGGATCTTTTGAAAAAACTTCCCGGAGTAGAGGTCGATAAAGACGGAAAGATAAAAGCTCAGGGAAAAGAGGTTAAGAAAATATTGTTGGACGGTAAAGAGTTTTTTTCGGATGATCCTAAAGTTGCATCTAAGAATCTCCCGGCTAATATTATAGAGAAATTACAGGTGATAGATCGGAAATCGGACGAAGCCCGTTTTTCCGGAGTGGATGACGGAGAGGATGAGACCATTATTAATTTGACCGTAAAGAAGGGAATGAAAAAAGGCTGGTTCGGTCATGTGACGGGTGGTGCAGGTACTGATAAGCGGTATGAATTCAACGGAATGCTGAACCGGTTGGTGGATGAGACTCAAATTTCGCTTTTAGGAGGAACTAACAATACCGGAAATATGGGTGCGGGAGATATGGGTGCGTCGATGTTTTCGGGAAGTTCTCGCCGTTTTGGCGGTGGAGGAGGAAAGGGAACAACGACATCTACTACTACAGGCGCTAATTTCAATATGGGTAAGACCGATCAATTGCGGTTTGGAGGAGATATTCGGTATGGTTACTCGAATAACGATGTTTGGCAAAAAAGCGAGCAGCAAAATTTCCTGAAAGACAGTATTTCTTATGATAATTCGGAGAAAACATACAATACGAGAAGTCATAATATAAATATGAATTTTCGTTTGCATTGGGAAATAGATACCCTTACCGTATTGGAATTTATGCCGACTTTCGGTTATAATAAATCAAAAATGTATAATCACAGTACATCTGCTACATTGGGGGGGCACTCGGGAGAAGAGGAAAGCCTGCGTGATAGCATCAACAGCGGAGAGATGTTATCATCAAGCGACGGTCACGGATATAATTTTTCCGGTCGTTTGAGCCTGAGTCGTCGTTTTCGCTCTAAACAAGGACGACAGATGACTTTCTCTTTTAACTTCAGTTCTAATCGTAACGAAGAGGATGGAATGAGTTATAGTAGAAACTTGTTCTATCTGAATGATAGTGTCAGTGTTGTAGATCAAAAAGATGATAACCGCAATTGGGGCGGAAGTTTCGGAGTGAGGGTAACTTATGTAGAGCCGATATTTAAAAATCATTTTTTGACATTTGCTTATAACTATAACTACAATTATAGCAATGCCGACCGAATGGCTTATAATATACCGACTGACGGTTCTGGAGAGTTGCAATTGGATTCGCTGTACAGTAACCGTTTCCGGAATGTCTTTCAGTCGCATCGCATTAGTGTGGGATTGAGAGGAACATATCCCAAATTTAGATACAATGTCGGATTCGACATGAACCCGTCCAGTTCGGAGTCGGAGAATCTCATGGATCATGCACGGGATGTGCCGGGTAAAATGGTATTTAATTATTCTCCGCTGTTCAATGCCGCATATCGTATCAGTAAGCAGAAAAGCCTTAATCTTGAATATCGGGGAAGAACCCGGCAGCCGAGCGTCAGCCAATTGCAACCGGTGCAAAATATTACGAATCCTTTGAGGATCAGTAAAGGTAATCCTGATTTAAATCCGTCATACAGCAATAATTTCAGGTTGCGATATAACTCTTTCGAACCCGAAAAACAGCGGGGATTAATGGCTTTTGTGAACGGAAGTTTTACTTTAAACAGTATTGTCAATCAGACGACTTATGATAACAATACGGGAGTTCAAACGACTATGCCGGTCAATGTAAACGGTGTCTGGAATGTAAATGGCATGGTAATGTATAATATGCCGTTTAAGAATAAAAAGTTCCGTTTCAATACCATGACGAACGCATCGTATAACCATAATATAGGCTTTGTGAATACCGGGGGAAAAGAGAGTGAAAGAAATATTTCGAGGACTGTGAACGTGTATGAAAACCTGGGGCTGAATTATAATTCTGATTTGTTTGATGTCGGAATAACCGGAAATTATTCGTATGCTCTTACTGGAAACAGTATTCAAAGTCGAGAGAGACAGCAAACCATGAACTTTGGAGGGGGGATGGATGTCGCTGTCTATATCCCGGGAAATGTAACGATCGGTACAGATCTTCGTTATTCGGGAAGCTCGGGATATTCAGCCGGTTATGACCGGAATCAGTGGATGTGGAATGCTCAGGCTTCATGGCAATTTTTAAAGGGAAAACAGGCTACTCTCATGTTTAAGATATATGATATTTTGAGACAGGTTTCTAATATTTCAAGAACAGCGACCGGAAACTATATTCAGGATGTAGAATATAATACGTTGTCCAGTTATTGTATGCTTTATTTTTCTTATCGTTTCAATACGATGGGGAAAAGACAGCAACGATCGGGAAGGCCGGACGGCCCTCCCGGAATGATGAGAGAAAGGGGAGGGGGCAGGCCACCGGTCGGTAGAATGAGACCTTTCTGATACTGATTGTACGAAACACACATAACACACACACACATACACAAATTTCCATGACACGCACATGCCATTATATAGAATATTGGATTATATCGTTTTTTTTGCTTATACCGTTTTCTGCATTTTCTAAAGATGCGGAGGTTAAAGGAACTCTATTCGATGCTTCGTTGAAGATACCGGTCGAAATGGCGACCGTACGCCTTTCTCATTTACCGGACAGTACTTTTATATCGGGTACGGCTTCGGATAAAGACGGATTATTTAAATTGTCCGGGCTCGTTCCCGGAAAATATTTTATTCATATTACTTATTTGGGATATCAGTCTGTTTATAAAAATATCGAGATTAAAGCTCTTTCGGATAGGGTCGATTTGGGCCGATTGGTACTGTATTCGGCTGATACGCAATTAAAGGAGGCTGTCGTTGTAGGAAAACAACCGGGCGTGATGGTTAATAACGACACGTTAGAGTATTCGCCGACTGCATTTAGAACGACGAAAAATGCTGTTATCGAGGATTTGCTTAAAAAACTTCCGGGTGTAGAAATTGATGAGGAAGGAAAAATTCTGGTAAACGGGCAGGAGATAACTCAAGTGATGGTGGACGGCAAAGAGTTTTTCGGAAATGACCCTAAAGTCGCGACGAAAAATCTGCCGGTCGATATGATCGAACGTTTACAAGTTGTAGAGAAAAAGTCGGACATGGAAGAGTTGACCGGAATCGATGATGGAAACAGACAATATATTATCAATTTGAAGGTAAAACGAGATAAGAAGCGGGGAGTGTTCGGTACGGCTCTTGCCGGAGGCGGAACTCAGGAAAAATATGAAGCGAATGCCTTGATTAATAAATTTTCAAAAGAGACACAGTTGACCGTACTCGGGGGATCGAACAACACGAATAATATGGGCTTTTCGGATATGTTGAAAGGCATTCCTTCTCAAGTTGCAGCTCAAGCGTCTCAAGCAGCCCGTACTGGACGAGGAATTATGCGTACGCACATGGGAGGGGTCAATTATGCCGATCGTTATCTTGATGGAAAAATGAAACTGAACGGGAATATTTTTGTGGCGAATTTCAATCAAGATGAATCTCGCTCTCTTTATCGCGAGAATTTTCAAACATCGGGATTTAATACCTTGCATCGGAATCAGTGGAATAACAATAAATCTACACAGTTCCGTACAAATTGGAAATGGGAATATCAGATAGATAAGAAGAACCGTTTGTATTTCCGTCCTAATATCGTTTGGGGGGACGGTAATCGCAAAGAGTGGGCTGATTATAGAACGTTAAAAGGAGATACGATGTTACTCGATAGTTCCTATGTAGATTATTGGGCGAAAGAGAAAAATTATTATTTGCAGGGGACTCTTTCGTACGGGCATAATTTTGATAAACGCGGGAGGAATTTTTCGGTCGATATTTCGGGAACTCGTTCAAATACGAACATTAATTCAGATAGTCGTACGGATAAATGGAAATTCAAGAATGGTACGGAGATGCAGAATCCCGAACCTACTTATCAGCTCATGAATAGAGATATAAGTCGAAATGATTATCGTGTCCGTTTTTATTATACCGAACCTCTATCTCCTACATGGCAAATAAATGTGTCGTATCAGTTCCGGCGAAATAATTCGGAAGAGGACAGGCGCACGGAAAGCATGGATAGAGAAACGGGTGAGTTCGAATTATCTCCGAATCAGACTAACCGTTCCGAAAACATTTTTTACATTCATCGAATAGAAGCGGGAATCCGGAAATTTTGGAAAAAAATAAATTTAAGGATCGGTGCGACATTAGAACCTACCGATATGAGAAGTTCCAGTTTCAGAGCCGATACTCTATTTTATACGATTGCGAACAAAAGTTTCAATATAGCGCCTTATGTAAATTTTGTCTGTCCGTTCAGTAAAGAGCGGATTTTGAGAATCGATGTGTGGGGAAATAGTCAGCAGCCCTCTCCCTCTCAGTTGCAGCCTATTGTCGATGATGCCAATCCGAATCATTTGAGAGTAGGTAATCCCGACTTGAAACAATCCTTTACTACTCGTTTCAGGCTTCGCTATAATGATTATAATAAAGTTACTCAGCGGACTATAGTTTTGAACATGGGTATGAATTTTAAGCAGAATTCTATAGCAAACCGTACCGAGTATATAGAAGAGGGAGTGCAGAAAACAATGCCGATCAATGTAAACGGCGTTTGTGACGGCTATTTTAATTTTATGTACAGTATGCCGTTAAACCCCTATTTTCGATTGAGTTCTTATACGACCGGAAATTATAGTCGTGGCATAAGTTTTTTATCGGATAAGGATGTGTTGGGAGAAAAAAGTATCAGCAATGAAATGCGGTTGTATGAGCGTTTGCGTGTTACCTATACAAACGAGTGGCTGGAAGTAGGGATAAAAAGTCTTATACGATATAATACGGCGAAGTATTCGCTTCAGTCGAATATGAATGTCAATGCATTCGATATAAGCAATGGCGGAAATGTCGAGATACGTTTTCCTAAAGATATTACATTCTTATGTGATTATGATTATAATTTCAAAACAGGATATACAGACGGATTCGATCGTCCGCAACACATTCTCGGAATACAGTTGAATGTATCTGTATTTAAGAAAAAACAGGGAACGATCAGTTTGAAAGGATTCGATCTGTTGAATCAGAGAAGAATCGTATCCCGTATCGTTCGTTCCAATTATATAGAAGATTTGACCTATAATACACAACCTCGTTATTTTATGTTGCAGTTCAGTTACCGGTTTAATTATTTTGCGCGTCAGAAATAAAATTTGCAGATATTCTCTGTTTTGAATCCGGATTTCTGCTAATGTCGGAACAAATTAGTATCTTTGGCCTTTCAAAGAAGAGGAATCTACATGGGAAAAACAATTGCGTATAATCCTTTGGATTATCCGATATATGTTATGGCAAAACCGGTAGGAGCGATGTGTAATCTCGATTGCAGCTATTGTTACTATCTGGAGAAAGGTGAACTTTACCGGGGGCAACGGTCTAATCGGATGACAGATGAAATGCTGGAAAAATTTACAGAGGAATATATCAATTGTCAGACTACACCTGAAGTTTTGTTTACATGGCACGGTGGTGAAACGTTGTTGAGGGGTCTCGATTTTTTCCGAAAGGCCGTTGCTCTGCAAAAACGTTATGCAAAAGGTCGTCCTGTCGCTAACTCGATACAAACCAATGGAATTTTGCTCAATGATGAGTGGTGCCGTTTCTTTAAAGAGAATAATTTTCTTGTGGGTATTTCTATCGATGGACCCGAACATGTGCATGACCGTTATCGTAAGGATAAAGGAGGAAGAGGCACTTTTGCCCGGGTGATGAGAGGAATCGAACTGTTGCAGAAGCACCAGGTCGAATTTAACACTTTGTCGGTCGTCAACGATTATAATGCTCATTATGCACTGGAAACGTATCGTTTTTTTAAAGAAATAGGAAGCTGTTATATGCAGTTTTCTCCTATTGTAGAGCGTTGGGGAGATCGTCCCGATGGGCTGGAATTGCTTCCTCCGGGCGAATTTCCGGATACGGAAATGCCTCCTTGGTGTGTCGATCCGTTGGATTATGGCCGGTTTTATTGTGACATTTTCGATGAATGGGTTTGCAATGATGTCGGACGTTATTTTGTACAGATGTTCGATGCCACGTTAGCGGGCGTTGTCGGAGCAGCTCCGGGAGTTTGCATTTACGGGAAGACTTGCGGACATGCGGCAGCTATGGAGTATAACGGCGACGTGTATGCTTGCGATCATTTTGTTTTTCCCGAATATAAGCGAGGAAATATAAAAACAGATACTTTGGTAAGTATGATGTTGTCTCCTGAACAAATGGCATTTGGCAATGCCAAACGAAATACTTTGCCCCGGCAGTGTCGTGAATGTCGTTTCTTGAATTTATGTAACGGAGAATGTCCTAAAAACAGGATTTCGAAAACTGTAACAGGAGAGCCGGGATTGAACTATCTTTGTGCCGGATTACAAAAATATTATGCACATGTTATGCCTTATATGAATTATATGGCGGAGGAATTAAAAAATCAACGGCCTCCTGCAAATGTGATGCAATATGCCCGGGAACATTTAAACAAAAAATGAACGGATGAGTATTTTTGAATTACTAATATTGGCAATCGGACTTTCGATGGACAGTTTTGCCGTATCGGTGACTTCAGGGGTGGTGTTAAAGCCTTTCCGGATATCTTCGGCATTAAAAATAGCTTCTTTCTTGGCCCTGTTTCAGGGGGCTATGCCTTTGATAGGTTGGTTTATTGGGCGAGAGTTTCAAAAATATATACAAGATTATGATCATTGGGTTGCTTTCGGGGTGCTGCTCATACTCGGGATAAATATGATTCGTGAGGGGCGTTCTAAAGACGAAGAGACTCCTTGTTGTTTTAATCCTGCAAAGACAAAAACTTTGCTCGGTTTGTCGGTTGCGACGAGTATCGATGCATTAGCGGTCGGGGTATCGTTTGCATTTTTGAGCATGAATATGCTTACGCCTACGGCTATTATTATCGGAGTTACTTTTGCCTGTTCTATGATAGCCCTTTATTTGGGCAGATATTGTGGAAGACGGTTGAAACATAGAGCAGAAATGCTGGGCGGAGTTATTTTGATTTTGATCGGAACTAAAATTTTAATAGAGCATTTATTTTTTCAGTAAAAGTATCTTTTTGCCGGTTTTCTGCCGGATAAATAATTTATCAAATGAAGAATAAGAGAGGATTGGTTGCATGCATATTGTTTCTTATCGTTTTTGCCATAGTGACAATATATCGGGAAACAAAACAGACAAAAGAAGCCGTTTATCAACAGAATGAAGGAATTATCTTCAATACGATTTATCATATAACTTATCAGTATAATTCTGATTTGCAAGCAGAAATAGAAGATGAGCTGCATCTTTTCGATGCGACGCTCTCCCCGTTTAATAAAACATCGGTCATAACTCGGGTAAATGAAAATGATTCTACCGTAGTGCTGAATGAATGGTTTGTCAATGTTTTCAGCCGTTCTCGGGAAATCTGGACGCAGACGGACGGAGCTTTCGATCCTACGGTGTCGCCTTTGATCAATGCTTGGGGATTCGGATTTAAACAAGGGTATTCGTTATCATCGCACGATATAGACAGTCTGCTTCAATTTGTCGGGATGGATAAGATATCTTTAGATAACGGGAAGGTGATAAAACAAGATCCGCGCATGTCGCTTAATTTCTCGGCAATAGCCAAGGGGTATGCCGTTGATGTCGTTGCTGAACTTTTAGAGTCGAAAGGCATCGAGAATTTCTTGGTAGAAATCGGAGGCGAGTTGGTCGGCAAAGGGCGTAATCCCAAAGGCGAGTGCTGGCAGGTGGGAATCAATAAGCCTGAAGAAGATAGTGAAAGTGTAATGGGTGAAATAGAAGAGATTGTGGCGATTTGCGACGGGGCGATGGCTACTTCGGGTAATTATCGTAATTTCAGATATGAAAACGGTAAAAGAGTAGCCCATACGATAGATCCGGTCAGCGGATATCCTGTGCAGCATTCTTTACTCAGCGCTACGGTGATTGCGCCCGATTGCATGACAGCCGATGCTTATGCTACGGCTTTCATGGTTATGGGGATTGATAAAAGCCTGCAATTAGCAGAAAAGTTGCAATTGAATGCTTATTTTATTTATGCAGTCGATTCTGTAAATACGCAAGTTAAAATGACTCCGGGTATGAAAGACCTTATTGTTCGGGATACTCATTGATAATTTTCTCATGGTCAGATTTGAAACAGATCGGGCGGTTGTCAGGGATGTGGTAGAGGGAGATATGGATATTATGTTCTCTATTTATACGCAAGAAAAAAATATGAGGTATATTTCTGGCGGTAGGTATGATTGGACAATATTCGAGCTTAGGGATAAATATTCCCGGATAAACAAAAGCTATTCTTATGGATACGGTATTTTTATAGTTGAGCTTAAAGATTCGGGTGAGGTTATCGGTGAGGCCGGATTGTTTTCTTTCGATCGGGAAAATAGAATTTTTGAGTTAGGGTATATTTTAGACTTTGTTTATTGGGGGAAAGGGTATGGAACGGAAATATGCCGAGGATTGATAAATTATGCATTTGCTTCATTAAAAGCAAAATGTGTACTTGCCCGCATGTATGCTTCCAATAAGGCCTCTGTTCGTTTATGTGAAAAATGCGGTATGCAGAAATGGAATTCGGGAATTACCGAAAACGGTAAAGAATTTTATGAATATCGTTGTTATAAAATTTGAATAATCATTTGAAAGTCATTTGAAAATCTTTTCTTTTTATCAGCTCTATTTGTAGTCTTCTGTATTTTATCGGTTGTGTTGGATAATGCAATATCTTTAAGGTTTTATTGTTAAATAAAAATAAAACAGAATAGCTGTTTTTAGTATCTATGTATTCTTTTTATAAATTTATAGATATTATCACTTGGTGATTATCGGCATTTTAAAAATCTGTTTAAATTTTGCATAAGATCTTTTTTAGAGATGTTTTCAAGAATGTTAGGTACAAGAATGAGAAAACAGGTCGAGAGGAAGTCCTAAAAAGTTTAAAAAGACGATTTTATCGGAAAAATTTAAATAGGTTCTAAGATTATCAAATGTTTTGCAAAGTGTATAAATATGTTAGGGTTCAGGATTGTAATTAATGGTGAGGAAGAGATTTCTGTAATTTCTGATAATTTGGTGCATGTAATGATGAATATAGGACATGGATATGACATTATGTGTATAGATGGAATAGATTCGAAGTCGTATCACCTTCGATGGCATAAGCGAAAACTTAAATTGGGAGATAAAATAAAAATACGGGTAACGAAGGTTGATGAGGAGATATATCCTTTATTAGAACGCTATCCGATCAATAGGGCGGAATTGATAGAGAGATATTATACTCTTAAAAAAGAATTGGAAGGAAAGAGTGAAAGATGATAGGATTTATTGTTAAATATTTAGGCCGAAATTTTAAAGTCGGTTCTTCTGAATCTGATGCTACGTTGAACGTGACGTTGGTAAGAAATGAGTTTATTCTTGAGGGGAGTAGTGGGCAGCCTTACATAAGTTCGTTTCAATTGCAGAAAGACGGGATTGAACTTGATGTCGAAGTGGCTGAATTTGATGAGGCTTCTATCCCGATTACAGCTGATAATTATAAAGATACTTGTCAGATCGATCCTCTGTATATCGAAATGATAGATAAACAGAAAGCTGATGTTGATTGGAATTTGAAGTGCAAACTTGAGGAATTTAGAAAATTAGAGGAGATTCTAAAAGAAGAGAATCTGATATGACTTTATAGATAGTTCGATACTTTATAATACTTATGGTGAAATGGTTACAGTTCGGAATGAAAAAAAGAGAAGTTTCTGCTCGCATTGGAGGTATAACTTCGGGATAATGAATTATGGAGTTATTATGATTCTGATCTAAAAGAAGATAATGCTATCACGATTTTTTTTAATGTGACTTGTATATCAACTCCTTACGCTAAACATAAATAAATTATAGAGCGGTGAATAAACAGGCAAAATAGAGTGAAAATGAAAAGTTTTGAAATTAATTATCGTGGAGTGACCACAACAATTTCTGCTAAAAATGAAGAGTCGATAGTTATTCTTATTAATGATAGTAAAGAACAGGCTTTTATTTATGCGGGAAGTACAGATCGTGATAAGAAACGCAGGAAGGTTTGGTTCTCAAATGAACCGATAAAACCGGATGATGTAGTCGATATTAAGGTAATTGAGTCAGATGGTATGACGGAATCTGCGATTATGACCGATATAGCAAATATTAAATCTCCGATTTCAAAGTTGGAGAGTTTCTATAAGTTGGAGGCGTTATTAAAGAAAAGAGGATTGCTATGAACGGCTTTATATTAAAATTGAATGGTGAGGTATTTGCTGGGGCAATGGACGGATGTTCCACTATAACTATTACGGGAAAGAATGATACCTTTAGATTAGAGTTTGGTGGTATGGATAAATTGGCACATTCTTGTGTATGGTGTACGAAAACTCTTGAAGCCGGAGATCGACTTTCAATAAAATATACGGATATAGATAAGTCGGAAATTTCTGCTTTTGCAGAGTTTGTCGATGTTGTCGATGAGTTTAAGCTGTTGGAATCATATCATCGGATGAAACAAGAACTTATGGATGAAGGGTTGATATAAAATTTTGTGAGAAAGGATTGTATGTATTTGGTGCTTGAAAATTTTCTGAATATTGTTACTTGTTGATTATTAGTATATGAAAGGTTTAAAAATTAACTATAAAGGAAAAAATACGATTGCCGCTGTCAAAGATGGTGATTTGTTAGTTGTCGATATGCATGATGTTCGGGGAGAGTCATTTTTTTATGCGGGTAGTGTCGATTATGATGAACAGCTCGGTCGGGTTTGGTATCCGATAGTTCCCATAGAGTTGGGCGATACTTTTGAATTTGAAGTTGTTGAAACCGACCAAATGACAGAGCCGGTAGAGACGAAAAAGAAAGATGTAGAACGGGCTATTTCGAAATTAGAACAATTTTATCAGTTAGAATCGTTAATAAAAGAACGAGGGTTATTATGAAAGGTTTTACGTTGAAATGGAATGGCAAAACAATATCGGGAGCTGTAAGAAATGCTTGTTCGGGAATAATTATTTCGAATAAAGATGATATAGATGTGTTGAGATTATATTTCGGAGGTATGGACGAACAAGGTCTTTTTCCGAAATGGTGCAGTGAGGATCTTAAACCCGGGGATAAATTTTCGATAACGTATGAGGATATAGATGAGTCTGATGTTTCTATGCCTGTCTTTATCCGGGATGTGAATGATAAGGAGCAGGAGAATCAATTATTGTTGGCTTCGTATAATCGATGAGGAAAAAACTTATCGAAGAGGGATTGATTCCTTCTAAAATAACCAAATAAGAATGAAGGGTTTTACTATTTATATTAATGATAAAAAAGTGAATATTGCAATAAAGCATGGTGTTTCTATGATTATTGTAGATCAGACTTGTGATAAATTTTGTATAACTGTCTCGGGATTGGACATTGAAAGGCAAGAGCATCAATGGTGGGTTAGACAAGATCTGACGATAGGTGATAAAATCAGAATAGTCGCCACGGAAATGGAAGAAAGTGATTTGCCCGTAAAGCGCACAATTGTTGACCGCCAAAATCTGTATAGAAGATATAGTGAGCTGAAAGAACGTTTAACAAAAAAAGGTCTGTTAAAATGAAAAGGTCTTAAAATCTTTTTTAATGGAGAAGAGATCGATGTCTCGTCTGATTTTGGAGTTAGTCTGATGGTATGTACTAAGAGTGAGAAGGAACAGAGTGTGGCCAATTTGGTGGGTATAGATAGGGAAAAGAATACTTATACTTGGCTTAATTCCTTGATGAATACCGGTGATGTTATTGATATGGAGATAGCTGAACTTAATCGATCTTCTGTGCCGATATCGGTTGAGAAGTTTTTTTCTGAAGAAGAAAAATCGAATCAGGAAAAAAGCGATGAGATGTGGGCTAAAGATTTGGCGGATTATTATGCGCTTGAAAAATTGCTCAAAGAAGAAGGCTTTTTATAGTATTAAGTTATTTGTGCTGTGGTAGATTTGTCATTTAATTGTAGATCGTATGTTGGGATTTATTGTCAAGTATTTAGGACGTACCTATAAGATCGGGTCATTAAGAGAACAAGTATCTGTTATCGCACTGATTAATACGCATTATTTTTGTATTGAGGGAGGATGTTCCGACCCGTTTATCTGTTCTTTTCAGAAACTTAGAGAGGGGGTTGGAATTTGAGATCGAGGTTGCCGAGTTTGATGATCCGTCAGACCCTATATCGGAAAAGAATCAGATTATCGAAATTGATCCTGAATATAGACAAATGGCATCCGATCCTGATTTCGGACTGGATTATAAACTGGAAATGTTTCGGAGATTAGAATCCATTTTAAAAAAAGATCATTAATACGAGTCGCTCGTTATCGATATTCCTTGGTCGAGTGTGACAAAAATGAAATTATTCTATTATGATTTATATCAAGCGTATAATAAATCGTAAACCGATAGAAGAAAGATGCGAATATCCCTATAATATTCCGTCTATATTACATATGGATGAGTTTGAGTTCCGGGAAAGCGTTACGTTTATTACTGGAGAAAACGGGGCAGGAAAATCTACTTTTATCGAAGCTCTTGCCATTTGTGCCGGATTCAATCCGGAAGGAGGCAGTCCTAATCTGAATTATCACACTTATGATTCTCATTCGAGCCTGTTCAATGATCTTAAATTGGTGAGATCGGCTTACCGGAATAAAGACGGCTATTTTCTCAGAGCCGAGAGTTTTTATAATGTATCCAGTGAATTGGATCGTATTTCGGGCCGTGCATTTCAAATGATAAATTATGGCGGTATGCTTCATGAGTATTCGCATGGTGAGAGTTTTCTGGCCCTTGTTCAGAATCGACTGTCGGGGAACGGCTTGTTTATATTCGATGAACCGGAATCGGCTTTGTCTATCTCCAGCCAGTTCCGACTGCTGATTCGGATGAAAGAACTGGTGGACAACAAGTCTCAGTTTATCATCGCTACTCATTCCCCTATATTGTTGTCTTATCCCGGAGCTGATATTTACCGCATAACGAATAACGGATTCGAATCGGTGACTTATGAAGAGACTGACCAGTTTAAGTTGACAAAGTACTTTATAAATAATTATCCCAAGATGCTTGACGAATTGGGAGTATCGGAGGATAACAATACATAGAGCGATAGAATTAAAGTCTATCGCTCTATATATAATGGCTCATATTTTAACGTATTGTAACTTGGGTTGCCCCATATCCGTATTCACGGAAAGATGCGTCTTGATAATAGAAAGTCTTATATTTTGTCTTTAATTCGGTTATCAATGCATTGCGTAATACGCCATCGCCTTTGCCGTGTATGAATATGATTTTTCTGCCTTTCTCGTTTTTATGTTCATTCAGAATCTCCCTTACTTTTTGCAATTGATATTGAAGTATATCAGAGTTACTCATTCCTGCAGTAGTATCGAGAAGTTCGTTAATATGGAGGTCTATTTCTAAAGGCTCGTTTATTGGACGGTGTTTCTTTTTGATCGCCTGCCGTTCCGGTTTTTCCGAATCTTTTTTTTGTTTTATGGCAGTTTCGATCTCAACGGGATCTATGATGAATGATCGTTCAGGAATATCATTGCGCACGATCGGGAAGATTAGGGCATCTTCATCGAAGTAATCATTTTCCCGGAAGCTGTGCAGTTTGTAAAATTTGACCGTGTCGATGCGATGTTCTACCGATATAGGATTTTTCTGTTTGAACGCTTTTTCTTTTTTATAAGCTATTGCCTGGATGCAGATACGTTCCAGGTCGTTCAATATCTCTTTTCCGAATGTTTCCAGGTGTAGCTTTATGTTGGGTTCGATAGATCCGTGGTATCTTACGAGCCAACCTGCGTCAGTTTTGCAGGAATAGGTAAAATCGAGAAAATAATTGCTGTCGTTTATTAAATAAGCATCGAAACGTGTGATTTGCAAATTCTTCCGCTCTTCCGGTACGAATGCTAATAAAATGTTCAGACGTTCTCCCTCCGGTGTTTCGAGTAGAGGCAGTTCATCTTCTGCTTCTTCTTCCTCTTCTTGAATAATATTCCGGGATATTTGAGGCGAATCAGTCCGTTTTTCAGGAACAGGATCGCTGTATTTTTTCCCGGCTTCTATCACTACGCATTCTCGTAACAGTACGGGAGTTTCAAACCCGTCTTCTTCTTCGACCAAAGCAATATCTTTATTTATTTTTTTTACGATTCCTCCGCCCACAGAGTTCAGGAAGCGTACTCTATCACCTACTTTAACCATATCTTTATCTGTTTATCTCACAAAGTTGCTTATTTTTGTAGATATATTCAATAGATTATGCAAAAAACACGAGATATACGTATCGAAGAATTCAATTATCCGTTGCCGGATGAGCGCATTGCAAAATTCCCTTTATCGCAAAGAGACCGTTCTAAATTGCTGTTATATCGTTCTGGTTCGGTTTCCGAGTCCGAGTTTTTTCATTTACCCGATCTGTTGCCGGAGAATAGCTTGTTGGTATTCAATAATACAAAGGTGATACAGGCACGGCTTCATTTCAGGAAAGAGACAGGTGCATTGATCGAAATATTCTGCCTTGAACCTCTTTCTCCGAATGATTATTTGTTGTCGTTCCAGTCCAACAGGGAATGTGTTTGGGCATGTATGGTCGGAAATTTAAAAAAGTGGAAAAGCGGAACATTATCCCGGACGGTTATTATAGAGGGTAAATCCGTGACTTTAAATGCTGATCGGCTGAATGCGTACGGAAATAGTTTTGAGATTCGTTTTTCATGGGATAATCCGCAAATCTCTTTTGCAGCTTTGCTCGATGCAGTCGGCGAACTCCCTATTCCCCCTTATTTGAATCGGGAAACGGAAGAGAGCGATAAGGAGACTTATCAGACAGTATATTCAAAAGTAGAGGGATCTGTTGCCGCTCCTACGGCCGGTCTTCATTTTACGGAAGATGTATTGGCTGCTCTGAAAGAGAAATGCATTCCGTGTCTGGAATTGACGTTGCATGTCGGGGCGGGGACATTCAAACCGGTGAAGAGCGAGACGATCGAAGGTCATGAAATGCACACCGAGTTTATTTCGGTCGAACGTTCATTGATTGCTTCTCTTGCCGAAACCGACCGTCGGATTATTGCCGTAGGAACAACTTCGGTGCGTACATTGGAAAGTCTTTATTATATCGGTCGGACGTTAGAATACAATCCCGATGCTGTTCTTGAAGAGCTGAAAGTCGGACAATGGCAGCCTTACGACGATACGGTGGTGGAGATCGATTATCGGAAAGCGTTGCGGAATATTGTAGATTATTTAGACCGAAAAGGTCTGTCGAGACTTGTAACAGCTACGCAAATTATAATTGCTCCGGGATATACGTTTAAGATTGTCAGGGGAATGATTACTAATTTTCACCAACCGCAAAGCACTTTATTGTTATTGGTCTCGGCTTTTGTAGACGGAAGGTGGCGGGAGATATACGATTATGCCTTGTCTCACGATTTCCGTTTTTTAAGTTATGGAGACAGTTCTCTGTTATTGCCTGATTAAATTGAAGCGGATGTACAATAATTTGCGGAATATGCCGTATAAACTATAAAATAATTTGCATTTGATGTCGAAGCGGATATACGTGCCTTTATCTCTTTTTTTATTAGCGTGGTTGTTTACGGGATGCAACAGTGCAAAACTGAGCACGGCCGAGGGACAATTTCGCCGGGGAGAATATTTCGCCGCCGCAGCGACATATCGTAAAGTATATAATAAGACCTCTCCTCGTAAAGAACGGGCGCTTAGGGGCAAGATAGCATTCCGTATGGCAACTTGTTATCGTATGTTGAACTCCGCTCCTCGTTGTGCCGGGGCGTATCAAAATGCGATCAGATACCATTATCCGGATAGTACGGCTTATTTATATTTGGGTAGAGCGCTTCAAATGCAGGGCAAATATAAAGATGCGATAAAGAATTATGACCTTTATTTGGAAAAGAAGCCGGATGATCCTTTGGCATTAAACGGGAAAAAAGGATGTGAATTGGCTGTGGAGTTAAAGGCTAAGCCGACACGTTATGTTGTAAAGCGGGCTAATCTGTTTAATTCCAGAAGAAGCGAATGTAGTCCGATGTTTTTGGGAAGTGATTATGATCAATTATATTTTTCTTCTACGAACGACAAGGCTTCAGGAAATAATAAGAGCGATATTACGGGGGTAAAGAATAATGATATTTTCTTTTCAAAAAAGGATGAAAAAGGGGCATGGATGCGTCCCGAATTGGTAGAAGGAGAGGTGAATACCGAGCTGGATGAGGGAATTATCAGTTTCAGTCCCGATGGCAGTACGATGTATTTGACAAAAGCAAGAAGAGAACCCAATTCGGATACGTCTGTTGAGATATTTACCTCGTCGCGTTCCGGGGCTAAATGGAGTGCCGGGCAGAAATATGAGATTACCGGGGATACGTTGTCTGTTTTTGCACATCCGGCAGTATCGCCTGATGGAGAGTACCTGTATTTTACCTCAGATATGCCCGGAGGATACGGAGGAAAGGATCTTTGGCGTATTGCTCTGAATGATGAAAAAGGAGGAGTGGAAAATTTGGGGAGTCAGATAAATACTCCGGGAGATGAAGTTTTTCCGTATATCCGTGAAAACGGAGATCTGTATTTTTCATCGGACGGACATCCGGGAATGGGGGGGCTCGACCTGTTTAAGGCAAAGATGAACGAGTATGGTGTTTGGCAGATTGAAAATTTGGGGTATCCGATCAATTCTTCTTCTGATGATTTCGGTATTACGTTCGGACCGGGTGAATCCGGATTTTTCAGTTCTAACCGTAATGATGCCCGAGGATATGACCATATTTATAGTTTTGAATTGCCTACGATCAATGTGTGGGTGACCGGAGTCGTTATCGACCGTGACGAAGAACCTGTTCCGGATGCTATTATCCGCATTGTCGGCAAGGATGGTTCTAATCAAAAAGCTATAGCCCGAAAGGACGGGACTTATAAATTCCCTTTAAGTTTAGGTACGGATTATGTGATGATGGCGGGATGCCGGGGCTTCTTGAATGCCAAGAATGAAATGCACACCAGTGATGAGGAAAAAAATATCACCTATTCGGTCGATTTTATTCTTGCATCCATAACGAAACCGGTATTGATCGAAAATATATTTTATGATTTTGATAAGGCTACATTGCGTCCCGAGTCGGCGACAGCGTTGGATGAGTTGATAAAAATGCTCGAAGACAATCCGAATGTGACGATCGAGTTGGGTGCACATACCGATATGAAAGGAACAGATGCCTATAATTTGAATTTGTCGGAACGTCGGGCTAAGTCTGTCGTAGATTATTTGATAGCCGGGGGGATTGCGGCAGACCGTCTTACTCCGAAAGGTTACGGTGAAAGTCAGCCTAAAACGATAACCAAAAAAATGGCACAGAAATATCCGATGTTTAAAGAAGGAGATGTGCTTACCGAAGAATATATTCTCGCATTGCCTGAAGATCAGCAAGAAATCGCCAATCAGATAAACCGTCGCACCGAATTTCGTGTGTTGAAAATAAATTACGGCTTGTATTGATTTCTCGAAATTTCCGAAAAGCATTTTCAGGGAATTTATACTGTCTTTAGAATATTCTTAAAAATAAAAAAGGGGCTTTCTCGCAGATTCTGGATTATCTTAAAAGTTTTTACTTTTCTTGATTTTGTGACATATTGTTCTACTATTGTGTGTATTTCCCGTATTTTTGTTATTGTATATCGAAATATTTAGGTATATTGTTTGCTATCATTTAAGATTGTCTTATCTTTGCAAGCGTAAAATAGTTAAGATGCAGAAAGTAATAATTTAAACAAATATCACCCATGAATCAGATTTCAGAACGTTTGGCAAGCCTCTCTCCTTCAGAGACGTTGGCTATGTCGCAGAAAAGTAATGAATTGAAAGCGCAAGGAATAGACATCATCAATTTAAGTGTAGGAGAGCCTGACTTCAATACCCCCGATCATATTAAAGCCGCAGCGAAAAAAGCGATTGATGATAATTTTTCATTCTATTCTCCGGTTCCCGGATATATGGATCTGCGTAAAGCTATATGTGCGAAACTGAAAGATGAAAATGCGCTGGAGTTTACTCCCGACCAGATTGTTGTGTCGAACGGTGCAAAACAATCTATTTGTAACGCGATATTGAGTCTTATCGATCCGGAAGACGAAGTGATTATTCCTGCTCCGTATTGGGTGAGCTATGTAGAAATGGTGAAGCTTGCCGAAGGTAAAAGCGTGATTATTACGGCAGGTATCGATCAGGATTTCAAAATTACGCCTGCTCAGCTCGAAGCCGCTATTACACCTAAAACTAAGGCATTGATCTTGTGTTCGCCGTCCAATCCGACAGGAAGTGTTTATTCGAAAGACGAATTGAAAGCTTTAGCCGACGTGTTGGCTAAATATCCTCGAGTGATTGTATTGGCTGATGAAATCTATGAACACATTAATTATATAGGAGGGCATCAGAGTATTGCCCAGTTTGAAAATATCCGAGATCGTGTAGCTATCATAAACGGAGTATCGAAAGCTTACGCAATGACCGGATGGCGTATCGGTTTTATTGCAGCACCTCTTTGGTTGGCAAAAGCATGTAATAAGTTGCAGAGTCAATATACTTCCGGACCGAGTTCTATTGCCCAAAAAGCTTCGGTGGCAGCTTTTGCAGGCGATCAGTCGTGTGTAGGAGAGATGCGCAAGGCATTTGAACGTCGTCGTAATTTGGTTGTCGATCTGGCAAAACAGATTCCCGGTTTTAAGGTAAACGTTCCTCAGGGTGCTTTTTATCTTTTTCCTGAAGTAAGTTACTATTTTGGAAAGTCTTTCGGAAACCGTAAGATAGAAAATGCTGCGGACCTGGCAATGTTCTTGTTAGAAGAAGGTCATGTCGCAACAGTCGGTGGCGCCGCGTTCGGAACTCCCGAGTGTTTGCGTTTTTCGTATGCGACTTCTGACGAAAACTTGGTTGAAGCTCTACGTCGTATAAAAGAGGCGCTGGCAAAATTGAAATAACCGGTTATTTCTGTAAAAATATGAAAGGGTTGTCTGTTTGCAGGCAACCTTTTTTTTGAGTTTCTATTTACACTTTGTTCTCAGTTCTCATGGATTTTCGTAATATTTATTGGACAAGCTCTTAGAAACTTTATTTCTATTTTTTTTCTTTTTTCTTGTGGTAAATCTGTTATTAAAAGAGGTGTCTTTTTATTGTTATATGTATAACCGGTTTTTGCATTATTATGTGCATAATAGTGAATGATATTGCATATTTATTTATATTGATGATTTCTTTATAAAATCTTTATACCCTGCCTTATAATACTTACAATATACTTATAACTTCAATTGTACATTTGTAACATCCAAAAGGGAAATGGATTACAAATGTTTAATTTTTAAAGACAGATAATAATATGGACGAAAAAAAAATGACCGGTCTGTTAATCGGGATGCAAAAGAGCTTGTTCAATTTTGCTTATAGCCTGACCATGAATCGAGATGATGCTCAAGACCTGTTGCAAGCAACTTCTCTTAAAGTGCTTAGCAATGTAGAAAAATTAGTTCATTATGAAAATCTGAATGGGTGGATGTATACGATCATGCGTAATATTTTTATTAATGATTATCACCGTAACGTCAATCGCAGAACGGTTTATGATAATGAAGACGAAACAATAATGAAATCTGTTGCAAATGATCCTTCGGACGATACTCCTGAATCTTTATATAATGTCAAAGAAATAAATAAAGCGATCAATAGTCTTTCAAAAGAATATCGTGTGCCTTTTTCACTTTATCTTGCCGGTTATAAATATCAGGAAATTGCCGATGAAATGCATCTGCCTATCGGAACGATAAAAAGCCGTATCTATATGACACGTCAGCAATTGCAGTCTCAATTGAGAGATTACCATTATGAAAGATAGCGTGTGAGTGTGTGTTGTAAAAAGAAAAGAGGAAGCCAAATAATAATCGGCTTCCTCTTTTTAGTTTTGCAGAACAGTGTTTATCGGTTTATATTTATTTTTATAGTTTTTCCGTCAGAGAGGTTTTTTATTAAATATACTCCGGCAGAAAGGGGAATGCGAATATTTCCGTTTACTTCGTATCGGTTTATATAAGCACCGGTAATGTCATATATTGCAAAGATGCTTTTTTGAAGAGATTCGATGATCAGTTCGTTCTGAAAGCTATATATTTTAAATAAAGAGTTCTCTATTCGAGTAATTCCGTCAGGATTATCGTAATCGCTTATCTCTATATCGTCTATATTGATGCGGTTACCTTTATCCTTCACTATTTTGATTCGGATGTTACCCGGCTCGTTAACTATATATGTAAATTTTTGCAATGTATTTGTCAATGTTTCCGACTTTTGAACGATTTTCCAAGTCGTCCCTTGATCGGTTGAGTAAAACAAGCTGAAACTACCGTCGTTATCGCTACTGAAATTTGCCCCGTATAGAGAAATCATTCCGATACCTCCCGGCTTATCTTTGGCCATTTCGATCGACCCTTTTATGCGAGCCGATTGTTTCCCGTTCTTTTTATCTCCCGATTGAGTTCCGATCAGAGAATTTTCCATATACCATTCTGTAGCTGAACATTCGACATTTCCATTATTGTAGCTACCTTTTGTTCCGTTCTCAAAAGTTTCGGAAAATGCTTTTTTTATTTCGATAACTCCGGATAAAAGTTCTGTTTCTTCTTCTATTTCGGATGAGGATATCGTTAAATCGGCAGAATAATTTCCCTGTGCTTCTGAAGCTGATAGTCGGACATAAACTAATCCGCCTTCTGCAGGAAGGACAAGTTGAGTATTCCATTCTTGTTGATCTCCAGATAATTCGAACGGACTTTCAGTATTTATTTGCAATGGAAGCGAAGTGTCTGTTCCGGATATTTGTATGCGTTTGCTGTCTGATGCATAACCTGTTATTGTCGTAAAAAGCAGCTCTCCGTCTTCTAAGTCATATTCTATATGAGGATTTAACGGCAGAGTCCGAATTGTAACCGTATTGGATGTCAAACCTCCTCCGGATAAATTGTAACTATATTCAGTGTCAGGTGTTAATCCTGATATTTCCATTTTTGTCGTATTTTCATCGACTGTTTTCGGAAATCCCGGAAGAGGAGAACCCGATGAGGTTTGATATACCGTAAGAGATATATCCTGTATGTGTGCCGGATTTATCCAATTTGCCGTAAATGAATTTTTTGTAATGTCCGTAGCTTGAAGAGCGGGAATACCTTCGACGGCTTCGGCTTTCAGATCTACATTAGCAATCAAAGATCCGCAAGAAACGGTTAAATTTCCTTCTGACCGTCCTGCTATTGCCGTAGTATAGGCAAGGGTAACATTTTTCCCGATTTTTCCTTCTTCTGCCGTGATCGTTTCAGGGGAGACAGAAAATCCCGTACCGCTTACCGATAAGGAAATATTCCCTTCGGGATTACGGACTTTTATTAATAATTCCCGGGATAAAGGATAATTGACAGCGGTCATACCGAGGTCGATTTCCGATTTATCTTTGGGAGAAATAATTGCCGGTTCATTATTATCTTCGGGATACCATTCCGTGTCTGTTTTATCTCCCCAGATATATTCGGCAAGTTCGGGATGATCGACAAACGGATTCCGGTTTCCTTGTATTTTATAGACTTTGTCGTTCCGAGCTATTTCCCAGTCATCGACGGGATCTTTTTCACACCATTCCAATAACATTTTTATTGTCCAATCCTCAAAAACAGGATAGGTGTTATTATCGAGTTGGTTTACCGAGTTTCCTGTCCATTTCTCGCTGAAATTTTCATAACAAGTAACCATGTACATATAAATGCGAGCAAAATCTCCTTTATATTGGTCGCTCGGTTCCCATGCCGTTATTTCGCCGCCGGGACGACTTGAAGATTTCCCGACTTTGATAACTCCGTTATCGTAAGTCGTTTTTCCATCGACTATCGCCATAGGCCAGCTTCCTTTACTTGAATTGGCTTTTGAATTGGACGGTCTTAATTGCTGTATATCTTTATATGCTTGATTTTTTGTGCCTCCCCACCAGCTCTTTGCGAAAGAGTGTTCTATATTCATTCCCGATCCGGCAGAGTTTCCGTTGGCTTTTACTCGGTTAGGCGAATACATATCTACATAATAACCTTCATCATCGACATCCGTTTGAACGAAACCGGACCAAGTTTTACCCGCTCCGCTGCCATAGTCCAAGACATCGGCTTTTCCTATAATTTTGTGTAGGGCCGTTTTTAGTTCGGCTTTCTTTTTCCCTAATGCACTATCGTAATATCCGTCAGGAATTTGTGCCCCTAATTGTAAAGATATTCCGAGAAAAAGTAGAAAAGAAATTTTTACTTTCGAGAACATACTGTTCATAGTTAAAGTCTTATTTTTTGTGTAATGATGTGTTTGTCGTTTTGGATTTTCAGAATATAAATACCTGATCGATTTGCCGGTATATGTATCTCTCCTTGTCCGTTTTGGGATTGTATCAAAGTTCCGTAAGTATTATATAGAAAAACATGTACGGGAACGGAAGTCGTAATGATTATTGATTCCTCTCTGGTAGCGATATGTATGGTGTTCATATCTGTTTTGCCTGTCGATGTCGGCAGATTGAATGTTATACCTTTTTTGTTTCCCCAGATATATTCAACGAGTTCGGGATAATCGATAAACGGGTTACGGTTGTGTTGTTTCTTTTGGACGGCTTCGTTCCGGTCGATCTCTTTCGAATCTACGTTGTCGTTTCTGTGCCATTTCAACAAAAGATCGATTACCCAGTCTTTGTAACCGGGATACGAATTTCCGGCAGTCATTTCTCCTCCGAATTGGGGAAATACATCTTCATAACATGTTGCAATATAAAAATAGGAACGGGCGAAATCACCTTTATATTGATCGTTAGGTTCGAAAACAGTTCCTGAATATCCGGGAAAGGAGCATGCCCCCAATTTGCTGAAACCATTATCGGATTTATAGATCTCGCCATTGGTTTCTCCATACGGATAATTACCTCGTTTATTATTAACGAGTTTATCAGTGGGATAAACATTGAATAAGTCGGATTTCATGTCCCCTGAGGCTTTTTCAAACCAACTTTGCGGAAATGAGTGTTCCCGATTATATTTATCGCCTTCTATTGTCCCTCCCGAACCTTTATCTTGATCTGTTACAAATGTGAAATTCGAAGTGTTTGAGTACATATCCCAAACTTTTCCGTCCGGACGGGCATCCGTGTCTTTATAAGCATCCCACAATCCGCTATATCCGACAACTTTGAATCCATTATTACTGATAATCTGATATAAGGCAGTCTTCAGATCTTTATCTTTTTTACCTTCGATTGCATCGTAATATCCATTAGGAATCTGTGCCCACAGAGTATATGTAGAGAGAGTAAAAAATAATGATATTATGCTTTGGCAAACAAAATATTTGATTTTCATAAAATGAAAAATTTAGTTTTCGATAATAACTTTATTGCTTTTACTTCCTTGCGGTGAGACTATTTTTACAATATAAACACCTGCTGTATCGATTGTATATTCTTCAAGATTCTCATCATGTAAAGTGCGTTCCAGAATCAATTGTCCGTCTATGGTAAATACATATACTTTCGTATTTGCCGGGGCATTAGAGACATATAGTCGGTTTGTATTACTATATATGACAGAATAACTAATATCTGTTATGTCGGGAAGAGCTGCAGGATCATCGGAAGTCGTTACTTTGATTTCATTCGATTTCGAAGCTGTTCCTCCGATAGGCGTAACTGTATAGTAATATTCTGTAGAAGGGGTAAGCCCTGTTACTGTTTCGGAAAGGGTATTTCCTACTTGTTTGGGATAACCGTTTACTCGTACTTCTTTGTATCCGCCTCCTTTACTGATGATGATTTCTTCAACATAAATACGTTTGTCCGAAGAGGCTTCTAATTTTATTACCGAAGATGGTGTGCCGGCCGGTAGTGGCATCTTTTTTTCTATTTGGCTGCTGACATTCAGCTCGTCTATCTTTTTACCGTCCAGATAAATATATAGTGATGCAGCTCCTTTATATGGAGATGCTTTTATATATAATGAAGTCTCATTACCCGAAAGGTCGAGAGCCGGAGTGGAGATAGATCCGTCTCTACTTCCCGAAGCCAGGCGTACACCGTTATCGCCTTCTATCGCAGCAAATCCGGAAGTTTCCCAGCCTTTAGGGATTTGAGTCAATTCTTTAAAATTCGTATTTAATACCGTGACTTCCTCTCCCGAAGATGTATTATCTAAATAATAGACATCCAACAAATATCCGGTTGCACCATTGGCCGCACTCCACTGTGCGGTAAAAGAATTATTGGTAATATTTATCGGGTCTAATGCCGCAAATCCATCTATCGCTTTTCCGGTTAGGGTAACTTGTGTAGAATAGGCCAAATCTTTTCCCGATATTGTCAATGTCGCGTTATTCAGACCGACTTCTGTCGGTAAATAGGTTACGGTTATCTGTTTCCCGTCGTTAATATCCGATGCGGAAACAATCGTTTCCGATAGAGAAAAGAGTGTTGCATCTGTTCCGCTAAGAGTAAGAGTCAGATCATTCTCGATATTTTTCCCTTGTATGAGAATATTGTTACTGACGGAGTGATTAAACAATGTAGTTCCAATGTTTATTGTCGATCCGCTTAATGGAGAAATCAGATAAGGATGTTCGCTTCCGTCAGGATTAAAAGGTTCGTCGGTCCTGTCCCCGAAGATGAGATCGACAAGTTCGGGATAATCGATGAATGGATTTCGGTTTCTTTGTTCATTATAAACAGCATTGTTTCTGACTATTTCCTTTTCACTTACGGCATCTTTTTGATGCCAGCGGAGCATCATATCCAAAGTCGGTTTGGCTAAATGAGGAAATGAAGAACTGAATACCTGACTTTGCCAGTTTCCGCACTTATCGGCATATCGGGTGGCAATATAAAAATAGGCACGGGCAAAATCCCCTTTATACATATCGTTCGGTTCGAATACCGTTCCGGTTATCCCGGGAGTAGCGGATGTCCCCCATTTAGAAAAACCGTTTGCCGAAGAACTGTATTTTGAGCCGACCTCTCCGAAGGGATTGTTTGATCTGTATCCGTTTATTTTCCCGTCTGTCGGATATACCAGCCATGCATCCGATTTCATAGGACGAGCTTCATTAAACCAGCTTTGCGGAACTGAATGTTCCCGATTATAGCAATCTCCTTCGTTTTTATAGTTCCCGCATGTATTACTAAAAGAAAAATCTGTTATGTCGGAGTACATGTCCCATACTTTTCCGTTCCGGTTATCCGAAGTTCGATAAACGGAATATAATCCGTCATATCCGACATCTTTAGCTCCGTTATTTAATATCGTAGATAATGCTTCTTGCAAAGCCTTTCCGCTTTTTCCTATAGCTTTGTCATAATAGCCTGTGGGAATTTCTTGGGCGTGTAAGGATAACATGCTTGCAAACAATAGCCACGAAAAGGAATAAAGTAAAAATTTTTTCATATTTATATTTGTTAGGTATCGTTTATCTTTCTGAAAGAAAAAGGGTATCAAAATTAGTATATATAAATAAGAAAGGAAAGATATTTACATAGAAAGTGTAAAGGATTTGAATTTTTTATTTTTTGTAATGCGATTGTAAAATTTAGATGACAGGTTCTAAGGGGCAAGAGTAAAAAGTATCTGAAGTTTTTCTTGTTCAGAAAAACTTCAGAATAACCATTAAAACCAACGACGTTTACGGAATAGCCATACACCGAAAGTAGATAAAGTGATTGATGCTATTAAAATGATAGGAAAGCCATACGGACTATCTTGCAACGAATTGGGTACGTTCATCCCGTATAGACTTGCGATGAGAGTCGGAATCATGAGAATAAGGGAGATTGAGGTTAGCTGTTTCATGATATCGCCCATATTATTTCCGATCACAGAAGCGTATGCATCCATCATACCGGCAAGAATGTCGCTATATATATTAGAGGTCTCAAGGGCTTGTCTCATTTCTATTTCTACATCTTCGACCTGATCGGGATCAATATATTTACTGCTCCTTTTATCGTGTTTGATCCTGTGCAGGAGAATAGTATTCCCTTTTAAACTGGTTATAAAAAAGACAAAACATTTTTCTATCTGCAATAGCGCTTGAAGCTCTTGATTTTTAATAGATCTTTCTAATTCTTTTTCGCTCTCCTTTATAATGATATTCAGTTGCTTGAGATATTTCATGTACCATACTGCCGCAGAAAATATGAGTTGAAGAACCAGATCATAGGGATTATTGAATCCGATCTCTTTACGTTGATTATACCGGATAAAATCCCCTATCATTTCATTTTCGTAAAAACATACAGAGATGATCAGGTCGTTTTTTAAGAAAATACCTAAAGGAACTGTCGTGTAGGCATATCCGGTATCATGGCCTTTTGTCGGGATACGAAGGATAATCATTTGCCATTCGTCCTCGTATTCGATACGTGGCCTTTCTTCAGGATCTTCTATGTCTTTCAGAAAAGACTCGGGAACATTGAGCTCGTTAAGCAGATAGTCGATATCGATCTTGTCGGGTTGTTCGATATTGATCCAATAATTAGGCATCCAGATTTTTTCGGGCATAAGTTTTATGCCGTTCAGATAAGTCTTCATATACAAATCTCCCATACTTTTACAGGTAGAATTTGTATAAAATCCTACCCTTGCGTTAATATTCCGAATGATAATCGTCCATTTTGTTTATTTTTAGAACGGTGCAAATATAGTAAAATGATTGTTTCCGTGCTTTTCTATTATTGAAAATTAAATTAAGAATCTGGGGAATATTATTGTATTTATATTTATCATGCTAAATATCAATATAATAATGGGATATTTAATAGATCAAAGAAATAAAATTGGCAATTTAAGCAATTTTCTGTTTTTTTACGCTTCACATGTTTTCATCTCTTACACTTGGTCGTATTTATAATATTTTCCTCGGTTATCTTCCGATTACCTACCTCTTGTACAAGTAATATCGTTCGACTATTTATGAATAAGTTGGTGCAGCCAAAAGAGAGAAAGTTTTATTGTATTTCTCTTTTGGCTACAATACGACTTTTGGGCTAATTCATGTTTCTTGAAGCCTATACGAATGGCTGAAAACTATTAAACAACTAAGTTCGGTATCAGACAGATAATAACGATTGTAATATTATCTTGTTTTATCTTTTTATTGCATTGTATTTTATATCTTTGTAGGCAAATATCAAACGGATTAAACATGAATAAACCAAAGAACCGTATAAAAGAGGTGCTTGAAGAAAAAGGCATCAAGCAGACATGGTTGGCGGAGAAACTCGGAAAGAGTTTTTGTATCGTTAATTCCTATGTCTGCAACAGACGTCAGCCGAGTTTGGATGTGTTATTCCAAATTGCAAATATTCTACAAGTTAATCCGAAAGATTTAATCAACAGTAAATAAGCCTAAACATATGAAACTATACGATATCCTTAAAGATTCCGAATACAGTCTGGAGCAGTTCAGCCAAGATGCCATTGTCGAGTTATAGAACCGAATCATTGAACGAACAGACAAAAAAGGCAAAATCTATCCTGCTGTATCATGTCTTATTCGTAATAAAGAGATAAAATTAATCCCATAAGAGATAGTTCAACAATTATACACAGGACAATGAAGTAAACAAAACCTATGATGTTGCATATAAAATATACGTGTACTGATTAATGCTGTCTAATTAAGTAACTATCGGATGAATATATTGTTAGATACAAACATTATCATTCCATTAGAAGATACGAGCAAAATACTCGATTCTTCTTTTGCTGAACTGCGGAAACTCTCCGCAGAGCAGCACCATTGTCTGTATATTCATCCGATGCAGTTTGAAGACATTAATCGAGACAAGAATCAACCATTCTTCGAGTCATTACGCCAATCATACGTAGGATTCGATAAGAGGTTTCAAAAGTGTGCAGAAGATAAGCGTAAATGCTGGTGCATCGAAGATGGGGACAGTAATGTTGCCGCAATCTGTATCTATATTCCTATTCGACCGCAATACCATGAAGATTTGTTCCCGGACTTCAGCAGCATGAAAGGTTCTTTGTTCGAGAAAGATCAATCTTTATATTCATGTCAAGGCAATACCATTAAAAAAGCTTATCTATGTCATTCTCGAATCAAATCCATTCGGAAAGGTGATATTGTTCTATTTTACAGGAGTAAAGATCGTAAATCCATACAATGTATGGGTTATAGTCGAGGATATTCTATCTTCAGAAAATATCGACGAAGTATTTCCTGCCATTGCCAAGAGAACCGTCTACAATTATTCGGATCTACAGAAGATTCTGGAGAAAAAGACGTTGGTAATACTTTTCCGTTATGTTGCCAGATTAGAGACACCGAAATCGTTAATATGCTTGGATAATAATATTGCCGCTCCACAATCTTATACATATCTCGCGGAGACAATCGAGGAATTGTGTAATAAATTAGGAGTAAAATGATTTGAAATATGATTAATTTTGACGAATACATACGCCAAGGCGAGCCACAGAAGCGGGAGAAGGGTTATGCATGGCAGACCGCAATAGGGTTGCAGGCTGTCGATGGCTTGAAGCCTTCCGACTATTTGATTGAGACTGCACGTAAAGATATCGAGGGCGAGATTACAATCGACGAAGCCGAACTGCTTATTCGTAGCTATTATCAATCGAAAATAGCGCATACGCCTGAAGATACAGAAATGCATGAGGCGGATATGGCATCGACCAACATCCGCCGACTTCTTACCGAGAAAACCTTTGCCTTTACTCTTGTTGGGCTGACATCGATTCATCGTCGAATTTTTGACGGAATATTCAAATTTGCAGGGCAAATCCGTGATTACAACATTACCAAAAAGGAATGGGTGCTGCGTGGTGATACGGTGTTGTATGTTTCCGCGCCCGATCTCCGAAAAGCGATCGAATACGACTTGGAGCAAGAACGTCAATTCGACTATTCCAAAGTGGATCAAAACGGGCTCGTGAAACACATCGCCAAATTTGTATCGGGATTATGGCAAATCCATCCGTTCGGCGAGGGAAATACCCGAACGACTGCCGTGTTCACGATTCTCTATCTACGTTCTATGGGTTTTGACGTAACAAACGACTTGTTCGCCAATCATTCGTGGTATTTCCGTAATGCGCTGGTACGTGCAAATTACCAAAACGTGCAAAAAGGTATCATGCGTAATTCTGAATATTTGGAACGGTTCTTTCGTAATCTTCTATTGGGTGAAACTAATGAATTGCGGAATCGACATATGCTGGTTAATGCTCCGGAAGGGCTGATTGTAGAACAAGTACAGCATATCGACCATACAAGTACCGAACAACCTGCCGTACAAGTACCCGAACAAGTTCGCGCTTTGTTGTTAGCTTTGTCAAGCGAACAGTTATCGTTAAAAGTTTTGATGGAAAAAGTCGGTCTGAAACATCGTCCGACATTTTTAGAGAACTATATAAACCTCGCTTTAGAGGCCGGGGTTCTCAAGATGCTATATCCTGACAAGCCTAATCACCCGAGACAGAAATATTTGTTGACGGCAAAAGGGTTGGCATTATACAATGAAATAAAGGAAATACAATGACCTTGATAATCGCTTTTATTTTGTCTTTTTTCATCCTTATGATGACATTATTTTGTGACACTTTTATCGGAAACTTTTGGCAGTCAGTGCTGTTCCTTACATTAGACGTTTGCTAAAACTATTTTGATTTGCTATGTGTCCTCGAAATTTATTTCGGGAGTCTAAATACTCTGACCGACATTCGCCATCGGAAGGATTGTCGCACAATCAGCAAGCAAAGGCAATAAGATTGTCCGATGTAGAGTCGATTATGGAGTGGCAAACGAATAGGCAGAATGTCTTATCGATCTGATCCATCGTTGCTTGTTCTCCGGCAAAATTTTTCAGGATGCGGATTGTTACCCAGATTTGGTCTCCGTCCTTTTTACCGCACTTTGCTTGATTCTCTTTGTAGGTCATCATTCAGTCCAAAAGAAAAACCTTTTCATGTGTTTCGATGTCGGCTTCACCGTTGGTAAGTTGAATGATCCGTTTCAATTGCAATAAATTCATTTTCAAATCTTTTGTCCCCTTTAAATTTTGTCAGTAAGATATGCTTAATGACATATATCATTAAAAGATTTATTATACGGAGTTCCTAATAACTGTTCATATTCTGAGCAGAATGCATCATAAGTGCTCTTCGCCAGTCCTACTTTACCATTTTTTACCAGTACGTTACATTTTAAGTGTATGGCATTTTCATCTGTAGGGTCGAATAAGAAAATAATGTCTGCAATTTTGGTAAGGAGTCTGAAATCTGTCAGATTCCCTGATTGTACGATATTCCATAACATATCTTGGACATAATTGGCGTAATCGGATTTGAAAGAGTCGACCCAGTCCTGATTCAGATATGGCAATGGTAATCCGTTAGCGATGAGATGCAGTACGTCATATAATTTATTTACTTGAACCTTTGATTGTTTTTGTAACTTTTTCAGATTCTCGAAAACCGTATAATAGTCGCAAAAGAACGGTTCGCTGCATTTTGTCGCCCAATAAGTATTTGTATTTACTAATTCGATACCTCCTATTTCTTCAAGCAAAACTTTTAGTTTCCGAATGGTAACCCGCCGGTTGTTCTGTGCGCTTTCATCGCTTTTGTCTGCCCACAAGATTTCACACATGGTAGAGTTGGAAATTCCTTTTCCGTTTTTCTGTGTGTAGAGAATGATCAATATAAGTAAATATCTTAATGTCGGAGTGAATGATTTGGTTATATCGTTTCCGTTTTTGTCCCACACTTGAAATCCTCCGAGAAATAATATTGCCGATCGATTTGGAATTGCTTCGGGAACATATTCTTCCATATTTAAGATTACCGAATCTTGAACTGTAGATTTTTTCTTTCTTATATATATTATGAATAGTGCCGTTCCTATAATCAGAATAATTGCCGTTGCGATATATAACCACATAAAGTCGGCCTTTTCCCGGGCCGGTTGAATAATGCTCGCTGTAGATAATGGCGGATACAGTAATGAATATACGGATATTTGAGATTTGTCTTTTTCGTGAAAAATGGTTACGGCATATAATTTATTGTCTTTCTTGCTGTAAAATAGAGAGCAGTATGCATTTATATCTTCGAATGGATAGGGAATCGTATCTGCTAATGTCCGGGAGTTTCCGTTGCTTATATCGAATGATTTCAGAACAATATGGCTGTTACTCCGGTTATTGGGGAAGCAAAGTGTGTAAAATAAGTTTTCGGTAGTATCTATTATCATAGCGTTCGATACGACAAAAGGCTCTTCTTGTTTATCCAACGACCATAACTTCTTTATTTTTCCCGTGTAGGGATCTGCTTCGTATAAATCATAATAATTATAAGGTCCTAATTCTTGTAATCCGCTGATATGGCCATATCCTCCGAATATCAGTATAGAGTTTTCCGATTTTATGCCTAATGCACTCAGATAACGAGGAGGAATCGAACCTTTCATATCGATTTTTTCCCATTTCGATTCGTCGGAATATAGTTTGAGAAAATCATTCTTATAATGATATTCGCCATATCCTCCGAATATGTATAAATTAGAATCTTTTGGAGAAATAAAAGAGTTATGGTGAGTATGGATAGGGTTCTTTGTGTCTTTATTGGCTTGACTCCACTTATGGGTTTTGAAGTCGAATCGGGAGATGATAGGACCGTCGAAGTCATAAGACCATAGTTCGTTTGTCGAAGGTTGATAAATTAACTGGTTCGAACTCACATAGTACGGGTTTCCCGATTGTACGAGGATTGTATCTATGCGGTTATCGGTCAAATGATAAACGAGAATTTGTTTTTGATCTGCAAAATAAAGTATATTATCTTTTTCGTTGAAGGCAATTTGAGTGTAATGTCCCGAAACGAAAGATCGTTCTTTTTCCCATTGCGTATGTTTATCTATTTCCCAAATGGGATTGTGTACTATTGCAGATCTACAAGAAACCGAGTCATATACTTCTGCGATCTGATGTTCTCTCAATGGCCAGTATGCTTCTATTTTACCTTCTTGATCTTCAATGCGTATATTTTTGATTGCCATGGGAGGGACATCGTAGGAAAGAAAGTCGGGATGACTGCAATATCCGAATTGAAAACGATATCGAGACAATTTTTTGTAATGATATGGAATTTTGATCTCCTCACCATTAAACGATATTGTTATTTCTTTTGTTTTAGGGTTTATACCGAAATGAACCGTAACCCAACTGTTTTTTTCGTATTGCTCCAATATCTGTCTGCTGAAGGGAGTGAATATTCTGTTTCCTTCGATAAAACTTAAAGATTTTCGTCCATCGGAATAATTGGATACCAAATCAAAGCATACCGTATCGTTAGCTATGATTCTGAAAATATATCCGTAGTTGTGCAATTCGGTTCTGAACCGCAATCCGAAATCCAAGGAAAATCCTTCGGGCAGGTAAAATTCTTTACCGTCATTCAACAATAAAGAAGTCCTTTTTTCTTTGATTACCTCATGGGATGCAAAATTTAAACCGGAGGAGATATCCGTTGCTGAAATATGTAAAAGGAAGAAAAACGACAAAATAGAAAATATGAAAATTTTCTTCATGGCTTTTGTTGATGTATAAATGTGTTTCAACAAAGGTAGTGAATATATTTAAAAGACTAAAACAAAAAAATAAAAAGGAATACCACTTTTTGCTTTTTGGGAAAATTAATGAATAATTTCCGTTTCTGTTTCTGTAAATTTTAGAGTAGGGCTCGGTTATTTTTTATTCATTCTCTTATTAATGAATAATTAATGACGGCAGATATAGGTCGGGGATATTTTTGCCATACGATATTTATTTGTTGTTTTTTAAATTAGTTGAGATGAAAGGCACGAACAAAATCCCTTTACTTTTATTATTTGTTATTCTGACCGGTTGTTCTCTCCGTGTTTCGAAGCCGAAATATGAGAGCAGCTTAGCTCCTGAATCAGGACAATTTTTTAAGTGTAAAATGTCTTCTGAAATTTGGGTTGCCGATTGCCGTAGGGATTCGGCGCTGTCGAAAATGGTGGCTACGGCAATCCAAGGGATTATTAATCAGGATTCGGCAGAAGTTTATTTATTTCTCGGAGATCATCATGTTCGTCAGTTGAATGATACGGAGCGGAAATATACGGTTCTGAATAGAGATTCGAGAGCCGGAAATGCGGGACTGCAATCATTGTTGGATAAATATTTGAACAGGTTCTCTTATATATATGTATGGGATACTTGTAAAGATTGGACGTGGAATATGGCTTTGATGCTTTCTTCCCAGAACAAAGGCATTCCGTTGACACGAGAATATGCCGATTGGGTGGTGAAGAAATATAATTGGAAAGGTGGAGTTGTCGATTTATCAGAAGAATGGGTGAATAAAGAGTCTGCTTATAATTGGGCTATCGCCGAATTGATTCCGAAATGTCATAAAAATATTCTTTTTTCGGTAGGTTTAAGAGATGATTGGCGCGGAGCTCCTTGGACTTTGTATGATTATGCTACTGCATCCGGAGGATTTGCTTTCTGGTTGGATGACGCTCAAAAAGATGAACAGCAAATTATCCGGAATATTTGTATTGCGGGTAAGTACAACCCCGGATCGATCGTTATGGGGTATGCCAAAAGCGGAGATGACTTGTTGGCTACAGTCAATAATTATGGAATAGGTTATGTGGTCAGTGATTATTATGCCAACGGAAGTTTCTGGAGTGCTTATCCGAATAAATCTTTTTATCAACCTAAAGGGAAAGCCCGAAAGGTCAAACCCGGTAAAATATATGTCAGTATCATATTTAGTGACGGGGACAATCTTCAGTTCGATCAGAATGCTTTGTATCTGATGTGGGAAAATGATTCGTTGCGGGGAACTGTTCCGGTCGGCACTACTATGGCGGCAGGTTTGCAAGAAATCAATCCGTTTTTACTTGAGTGGTATTATAAACATAAGAGCGAGAATGACGAGTTGGTTGCCGGACCTTCGGGATATCAGTTTATTTATGGTCGGGATTATCAAAAAGAGGGTTATGAATCGTGGTTAGAGAAAAATCGCCGTTGGCTTGCATCGGCGGGTTTTCATACAGCTTGTTTTTGGCATGCCACATTCGGAAGTCATTGTTTCGATCGTTTTATCGAGACTGCCGGATTGCAAGGGATATTCGATGGTGACGATAAAACCGGCATCGCATATAAGAATGGGGTGATCATTATGAATCAGGGAGAACATATTCGCAAAGAAGGTGAATTATACAATGCTTTAATGAAGGTCAAGGCAAAGGAGGATGAGCCTGTGTTTGTAAATGTATATCCGATTGCCGCCGAATATGGGAGGAACGGAGGCATTGCAAAGTTAAAGCGGGAAATAGACCGGTTAGAGAAAGAGCGTCCGGGTGTTTATGAGTATTTGTTACCGAAAGATCTTGCTGCATCTGCTGCTCGCTATTTTGATAAGAAAAAAAGATGATCATATATGTTTAATGTATTATAAATGATTGGGTTATAGGATATATTCCTTTGAATAGAAAGATTGTATGGAACTGAAAAATTAATGAATTATTAATGATGGAAAAGAGAAATTTCGGCTTTGTTTATTGTTAAATCGGGGTTGAACCATTTCTGTTAATGATAAATTAATGATCTTTTCTATATTACTATAATATATTCGTAACACATTTATGCTTAGAGAAAATATTGAGCCATGAAGAGTTTTTTAACGACAATTTTATTTTCGCTTTTTACTACCTCTTTGTTTGCAACAGAAGTGGTCGATTATGTCAACCCTCTTGTCGGGAGCATGTCGAAGAAGTTGCTTTCAACAGGGAATACCTATCCTGCTGTTGCTTTACCTTGGGGAATGAATTTTTGGACTCCGCAGACCGGAGAGATGGGAGATGGCTGGACGTATGTTTATACGGCCGATAAGATTCGAGGTTTTAAGCAGACCCACCAACCGAGTCCGTGGATAAATGATTACGGGCAGTTTTCTTTAATGCCTGTTATCGGATATAAGATAGGACAGGAGGAGAGAGCCAGTTGGTTTTCTCATAAAGCAGAGGTTGCTACACCTTATTATTATAGTGTATATCTTGCAGACCATGATATTACGACAGAATTGACCCCGACCGAACGTTCGGCGGCATTTCGCTTTACATTTCCTGAAAGCGATAGTTCTTATATTGTGATCGACGCCTTTGATAACGGTTCTTATATAGAGGTGATCCCCGAAAAAAATACGGTAATAGGATATACTACGAAAAATTCGGGAGGTGTTACTCCGGACTTTAAAAATTATTTTGTAATCGAGTTCGATACTCCTTTTGCCTCGTCTGATGTCTGGAGTGACAGTAAGGTCGTTCCCGGAAAGAAAGAATTGGAAGCCAATCATGTAGGTGCTATTATAGGTTTTAAGACTCGTCGAGGACAAACTGTTCAGGCGAAAGTAAGTTCATCTTTTATCTCTTTTGATCAGGCTTGGTTGAATCTGAAAGAGTTGGGAGACGGAAATTTCGAAAGAATTAAAAAGTCCGGACGTGATCGTTGGAATGATATATTAAGTAGAATACAGGTAGAAGGAGGTTCTACAGATCAGTATCGTACGTTTTACTCTTGTTTCTATCGTTCGGTTCTGTTTCCTCGTAAATTTTATGAAATAAATGCGCAAGGAGAGCCTGTTCATTATAGCCCGTACGAAGGGGGTGTAAAAAAAGGTTTTCTTTATACGGATACCGGGTTTTGGGATACTTTCAGAGCTTTATTCCCATTTTTGAATTTGATGTATCCTTCTGTTAATGAAGAGATACAGGCAGGGCTAGCGAATGCTTATAAAGAAAGCGGATTCCTTCCCGAATGGGCAAGTCCCGGACATCGTTTCTGTATGGTCGGTAATAATTCTGCATCGGTGGTTGCCGACGCATTTTTAAAAGGAATAGGTGTAGAATATAGTGAAACGCTTTATGATGCATTATTGGCAGCTACGGATAAAGTACATCCCGATGTTCCGTCGACAGGAAGATGGGGAGCGGATTATTATAACAAACTCGGCTATGTACCCTATGATGTAAAGATTCCTGAAAATGTCGCCCGTACGCTTGAATATGCTTATGATGACTGGTGCATCATGCAGATGGCTAAAAAGTTAGGACGTCCTGAAAAGGAGATCGAGCTCTTCCGTAACCGCAGTCTTAATTATAAAAACGTGTTCGATAAGAGCCATAACTTGATGCGTGGAAAAAATCAGGACGGTTCTTTCCAAACGCCATTCAATCCTTATAAATGGGGAGATGCTTTTACAGAAGGAAATAGCTGGCATTATACATGGAGTGTCTTTCATGATGTACAGGGGCTTATCGATCTGATGGGCGGTAAGAAGACTTTCGTTCAGATGCTTGATTCCGTGTTTGTCGTTCCACCTATATATGATGACAGTTATTATGGATTCTGTATTCATGAAATCAAAGAGATGCAGATTATGAATATGGGCAATTATGCACACGGAAACCAGCCCATACAGCACATGCTTTATCTATATAATTATGCGGGAGAACCGTGGAAAGCGCAATATTGGATAAGAGAGGTGATGGATCGGATGTACACGGCAGCTCCGGATGGTTATTGCGGTGATGAAGATAACGGGCAAACTTCGGCTTGGTATGTATTTTCTGCTATGGGATTTTATCCTGTTTGTCCGGGAACGGATCAATATGTAATCGGAACACCGTTGTTTAAGAAAATGACCGTTACTCTTGAAAATGGTAAAAAAATAGTGCTGAATGCTCCTGATGTAACTAAAGAAAACCGGTATATAAAACGTATTAAACTAAACGGGAAAGAATATACTCCTACATGGTTTTCATATTCCCGGTTAAAACAAGGAGCCGTAATTGATTATGAAATGAGTAATGTCCCCAATAAAAAACGGGGTATCGATAAAAAAGATTTTCCCTATTCGCTGAGCAATGAAAAATAATAGTTTAATAATGAAAAATTTCTTGAGTATATGTCTGGCGGTCGCATTTCTGGCATTGTCCGGTTGCAGTGACAAAAATGCGACGAGCCTTACCCATTGGGTCGATCCTTATATCGGCACGGGAGGACACGGACACACCTTTTTGGGGGTAGCTGCACCTTTCGGTGCGTTGCAGTTAGGACCGACGAATATAAATAAAGGCTGGGATTGGTGTTCGGGATATCACTATTCCGACTCAGTATTGATCGGTTTTTCACATCTGCATTTAAATGGAACTGGGTGTTGCGATTCCGGAGACTTGTTGTTTATGCCTTATACCGGAGAAATGAAGAAAATAGCCGGGACACAGGAAAATCCTACTTCGGGTTACGGTTCGCATTATTCTCACGATCGGGAAAAAGCTCGAGTAGGATATTATTCGGTTATGCTGGACGATTCTGATGTTTTGGTAGAGTTGACAGCGACAGAGCGTGTCGGCTATCATCGCTATACTTTCCCGAAAGAACCGGGAGGAAAACAATTGATGATCGACCTGAAAAACGGGTATGGAGATGACCGGACATTGGAAAGTTTTATCGAACAGACCGATGAATACACGGTAAGCGGTTATCGTTTTTCAACAGGTTGGTCTAAAGGTGTACAACAGATTTACTTCACAGCAAAATTTTCTTTGCCTGTTTCCGTTATATTATTAAATGACACGGCTGAGGTTTCCGGAAAATCTTTGAAAGCTCAGGGTGTGAAGGCAAATGTCCGTTTTGCGGATGATGTTGAAGATGTTCAGGTTAAAGTAGGTATTTCTCCGGTCAGCATTGAAAATGCGGCACAAAATATAGTTTCGGAAATCCCGGAATGGAATTTTGAACAGGTTGTCGCACAAACGACTGATGCGTGGGAAAAAGAGTTGTCGAAAGTCGTCGTAGAAACAAATGATACGGTAGCGAAACGTATTTTCTATACGGGCATGTATCATGCGTTTTTGCAATCGGTACTTTTTAATGATGTAAATAACGATTACAGGGGGGCCGATCGCCAAGTATATTCCAATGCACCTTTTAAAAATTATACGGTATTCTCATTGTGGGATACCTATCGGGCAGCTCACCCGTTATATACGATACTGCAACCTGAACGGGTTTCGGATTTCGTGAAATCCATGTTGGCTATTTTCGATCAGAAAGGATGTTTGCCCGTATGGCATTTGTATGGATCGGATACCTATGAAATGATCGGTATACAGTCTGTTCCGGTAATTGCAGATGCGATTTTAAAGGGGTATAATACATTTAACTACGAGCAGGCTTATAACGCCATGAAGCAGTCGATGCTAAGCGATTATAAAGGTCTGAATTTTGTACGTGAAAATGAATATATACCGGCAGATAAAGAAGGCGAAAGTGTTGCTAAAGGTTTGGAATATGCGTTGGCAGACTGGTCGGTGGCACAAGTTGCGAAGAAATTAGGTAAAGAAGATGATTATAGGTTGTTTATGGAAAGGGCGGGATATTACCGCCATTATTGGGATCCTTCAGTTCGATTTTTCCGGGGTAAGAATGCTGACGGAAGCTGGCGGGAAGGTTTTAATCCTTTCCGCTCGGAACATCGGGCTGACGACTATTGTGAAGGGAATGCCTGGCAATATGCCTGGCTTGTCCCTCACGATGTCGAGGGGTTAATTAAATTAATGGGAGGCGAAGAGGCGTTCGTACAAAAGTTGGACTCTCTTTTTGTTTTGAACGAATCCATGGGTGAAAAAGCTTCAGGAGATATCTCCGGACTCATCGGACAGTATGCGCATGGAAATGAACCCGGACATCACATTACATATTTATATACGTTGGCAGGACAACAGTGGAAGACTGCGGAAAAAGTACGCTATATCCTTAAAAATATGTATAGCGACCAACCGGATGGATTGCAAGGGAATGAAGATTGCGGGCAGATGTCTTCTTGGTATATTTTTTCTGCATTAGGTTTTTACCCGGTTGTGCCTGCAGGAGGTGATTATATTTTGGGTTCTCCGTTGTTTGACAAGGCTGAAATTTCTTTGCCGGAAGGAAAGAGCTTTAAAATTATTGCATTGAATAATGTTCCGGCAAATAAGTATATACAGTCGGTCAAGCTGAACGGAAAACCTTATGAAAAAGCTTGGATTTCACATGAAGATATTATGCAAGGAGGAGTTTTGGAATTGACAATGGGTAATGTTCCTGAAAAATCTTTTGGAGTTAAGAAACAAGAATTATTATATACTAAATCTGAAATACAATGAAACATCTAAAAGTGATGATTTTACTGTTTTTGGCAGGGCTGCCGCTGTCTTTGATGGCACAGGTGTCCGAGATAAACGGTGTAGTAAAAGATGGTGCGGGTGAACCGCTCATCGGTGTGAGTGTAATTGTAAAAGGTTCTAAAGTCGGAACAGCTACGGATGTCGATGGACATTTTTCTTTAAAAGCGGATAAAGATAAAGCTACTTTGATTTTTTCTTTTGTCGGATTTGAGAAAAAAGAAATTCCGGTGAAGGGAAAAAATAACCTGATCGTGGTTTTAAAAGAAGATACCAAACTCTTGGATGAAGTGGTTGTCGTAGGTTATGGAACTCAAAAAAAACAAGAGATTACCGGTTCTGTGGCATCTATTAACCGGGATGAGATTAAGGCTGTAACTACTTCAAACTTAACGAATGCTTTGCAAGGAAAAGTGCCGGGCTTGAATATCAAGCAAAATTCCAGCGAACCGGGTAGTTACGATAACAGCTTTAATATTCGTGGTTTAGGATCGCCTTTGGTTATTATAGACGGTATTCCACGTGATGACTTCGATCGTCTCGATCCGAATGAAATCGAGTCGGTGTCTGTGTTGAAAGATGCTTCGGCTGCCGTTTACGGTGTGCGAGCTGCGAACGGGGTCGTATTGGTTACTACCCGTCGTGGTACAAAGGGTAAACCGGAAATCACATTGAACGCTTCATACGGTATACAGAATATTACCAAATTTCCGAAATCCGTAGATGCTTATGGTTATATGGAACTTTATAATGAAGCGATGGCCAATCGAGGAGAAACAGTTCCGACTTACGATCCGAGTTTGGTAACTTCGGGATCTCCTTATGCTAATGTCAACTGGTTCGATCAGGTTGTTCGTTCTACGGTACCGCAATGGCAGATAAATATGAATATATCCGGAGGAAATGATCGGGTACAATATTTCAATAGTATCGGTTATTACTCGGAAGAAGGATTGTGGAAAGCGAATTCTTTGAATTATGAACGTTATAATCTGAGATCGAATATTACGGCAAAAATAACCGATCAATTGACTGCCGAATTCCAGATAGGAGGATATTATGACGACAAGGATGCTCCGGCTTATTATCCCAGTGAAATTTTCGATGCTGTTTCGGCACAAGTTCCTATTTATGAAGTTTATGCCAATGGTAATCCCGATTATTTGGGCTATCAATATAATGATGAAAAAAATGCTTTGATAAAAAGTTCACAGGAATATGGCGGATATCGTCGTACCAAAAACTTGCAAGTTCAGGCAACCGCTTCGTTACGTTGGGATATACCTTGGGTAAAAGGTTTGTCGGCAAAAGCACTTATTGCTTATGATCCTAAATATCATACAGATAAGATGCTCAAGAAGCAGTATAAAACTTATAAATACAATGCCGATGCGAAATCTTATGATGTAGTAACGACATCTTCTTTGGCAAGTGTGACGGAATGGCGCAGCAACACGGCAACTCCGACAACACAGTTGTCTTTGAACTATGAAACTTCGATCAAAAATAAACATAATTTGAAAGCTTTATTATTGTTCGAAACCCGTAAATGGGAGACTTCTGAATTGAGCGGTAGCCGTAATACGTTGATGGATGCCGTCGATCAAATTTATGCGGGATTGGTAGATGATGCTCGTAGTGTAAACGGTTCTGCCGACCGTAACTCAAATATGGGGCTTGTCGGACGTGTAGATTATGACTTTTTGTCGAAATATATCGCTCAAGTAAGTTTCCGTTTAGACGGATCTTCGAAATTCAGAAATAAGAAATGGGGATTCTTCCCGTCTCTTTCTGTCGGTTGGCGTCTTTCTGAAGAATCGTTTATTAAAGATAATGTAGACTTTATCGATAATTTGAAAATTCGTGGTTCTATCGGTAAGATGGGGGATGACAACACTGATGCTTACTTGTGGATGATGGCATTCGATTATCCGGGTGGTGATAAATATGTATTGGGAGATCAAGGTCTTATTCCGGGTGTCGGAATGCCTCAGATACCAAATTATGATGCTACATGGTACACATCTACGACAAAAAATATAGGTTTCGATATGTCGTTATGGAGAGGTGCTCTTTCTGTTGAATTCGACTTGTTCCGCCGTGATCGTGACGGATTGTTGGCAAATCGTATAGTTTCTGTTCCGGGAACTTTCGGAGCTACATTTGCAAAAGAGAATATCAACTCGGATATGCAATCGGGTTTTGAATTAGTGTTGGGGCATGAAGGAAAAGTTGCTGATTTTACTTATCATATCTCAGGAAACTTTACCTATACTTTGGCTCGTAATAAATATATCGAAAGTACTCCGTCCGGAAACTCTTATGATAATTGGCGCAATAATCAGAATAATCGAAACAGCAATATCAAATGGGTATATGATGTTCGCGGACAATTCTCCAGTATGGATGAAATTTACAGGAATCCGGTTTTAGACGGTCTTTATACGCAGTATTCTTACCTTCCCGGAGATTTGATGTATGTCGATTATAATGAAGACGGTATTATCGATGATTGGGATAAACAACCTCTTCTTAGGGGGAATACTCCGGTGATGAACTACGGTCTTACTCTTGGCGGACAGTGGAAAGGTATCGATTTGAATGTGACATTCCAAGGTGCAGCTATGTTTAATGCTAACTTGACCGACCGACCGTTACAGTTCGGAGGAGCATGGGATATTTTCATGGATCGTTGGCATAAAGTCGATGCAGAAGGTAATCCCGCACCGTTCGATAGTGAGGGAACGTGGGTGGCCGGACGTTATCCGTCGACTCGTTTGCAAGATCCTCAAAACTACGGGCAGGAATCTACATATTTCTATAATAATTGTAGCTATCTGCGACTCAAAAATCTTGAGTTGGGTTACACATTGCCGAAACAATGGACGAATAAAATCGGGATCAGCAATCTTCGTATATATGCGAACGGGTTTAACTTATTCACGATCTGTTCTAAAGATCTGAATTATACCGATCCTGAAAATCCCGGAGGTTCTCTTGCCCGTTATCCGATTATGAGAAACTTTAATTTTGGTGTAAACGTAACATTCTAAAGGCTAATATGATGAAAAAGATTATATACGGGGCATTGGCCATGACGCTTACTTTCGGTACGATTTCTTGTAGCGATTTTCTCGACTTGGCGCCCATCAATAAAATTACAGAAAACGATATCTTCGGTAGTGAAGCCGGAATAGAGGCTTACATGGCTACTTTGTACAACCGCCTTCCGATAGAAGATTTCAATTACGGAAGTGAATCCGGATTTAATAATTGGGTCGGAGGTTGTTTTGTTCCGGCTCTGAGTTGTGATGAAGCTATTCATTGCGAGTTCCCTCATGAAATATTCGGACCGGCGACGGAAAATAATGCCTGGAATCAATGGTGGACATATGATAATGTGCGTAACGTAAATCAGTTGATTCAGGAATTAAAAGAATCTACGCTTTTCGCTCCGGAGAAACAAGAAGAGTTACTGGGTGAAGCATACGCAATACGTGCATGGTACTATTTCGGTATGGCGAAGCGTTATGGAGGTGTTCCTATAATAAAGGTCCCTCAAGAATATGACGAATCCAATCCTTCGGCTTTGTTAGTAAATCGAAGCACAGAGGAAGAGACGTATGAATTTATATTGGAAGATTTGGACAATGCAATCGCTATGCTTCCGCCGACCCGTTCGTCTCGGGAAAAATACCGAATCAATCGATATGCCGCAGCAGCTTTGAAAAGTCGTGCCATGCTTTATGCCGCTTCTATAGCCAAATATGGTTCGTATGATAAAAACGGATTGGTAGGGTTCGATGATCCTTCGAAAGCTGAAAAATACTATAAAGAAGTAATCAAGGCGGTAGATGTCGTTCGTGAAGGAGGATATTCTCTATATCGTGGAAATGCAGACAAGGCAAAAAACTATCAGGAAATGTTCTGGATCAAGGGAGATTGTCCTGAAGTGATTTTTGTAAAGAAATATGAGTATCCCGATAAAGCTCATAACTGGGATTTATGGAATCAACCTTGGGGATACCGTTATCCGGAAGGTTATGGTTCTCGCTTGTCTCCGACATTGGATTTGATAGAGGCCTTTCCTATGGCAGATGGTACATCGGGAGAGTTTGAAACCAATTCTTCGGGTTGGATTGTCGGGGATGATGGAAATATTCTTGAGGTGAAAGACCGTACCGATCTTTTCGACGGACGAGATTCGAGATTGTATGCTACAGTTTTGATTCCCGGTGCTGAGTGGACCAATGCAAAAGGAGATGTAAGCGGTATAATCGATGTAAAAAGAGGAATTGCCGAAATGAACGGTCAGAATGTAACGATCTTAAAAGAGGGAGGTGCTTTTACCGATCAGATTAGTTATACCGATCCGGAAACACAGAAAGATACTTCGATATATGTAATCGGGGCGCAAGGTGTCGGAGGTAATGCCGAATCTACTATTACCGGTTTGTATATTAAAAAATTCTTATATGAGGGAAATGCGACACAAGATCCGAAACATACGAGTGGAGAACAGGATTGGTTCGAATTCAGATATGCCGAAATCGAGCTGAATTATGCTGAAGCTGCAGCCGAATTGGCTACGATGGGGGTATCGGATTATGTAGCTAACGGATTGACTTATTTAAATGACGTACGTGACCGTGCAGGTGTAGAAGATGCTCCATCTCTTACAGTAGATGTCGTGCGTAATGAACGTCAAGTTGAACTGATGTATGAGAATCATCGGTTCTGGGATCTCAAACGGTGGCGTCAGGCCGATAAGGTTATGAATAATAAGAAGATGAAAGGTCTTTATCCATATTGGGTAGCTAATAAAAAGACTTGGATTTTTAGAAAAGTCGAAGTCGGTAATGCACATGATTTTAAGCCCTATTTGTATTATATCCGTATTAATGACGATCAGAGAAAACTGAATCCGGGCATCGAACAGAACCCCGGCTATTAATCGTCAGCAGATAAGTAAATAATAGAAATATGACAAGACTGTCTGGAAGTTTTCAGACAGTCCTTAAAAATAAAATTGTAAATACATGAAAAAGATTAGTTTGATATTTGCCATATTCCCTTTGTTGATGACATCTTGTTTTCAACTGGATAATTATGATGCTCCCGATGCGGGTATCGACGGGACTTTGATCGATATTGAGACCGGATCTCCGGTTTACACCGAACAGCCGGATGGCTGCCGTATTGAATTGATGGATCTTTCTTATGAAAATCCTACACCGCTTCAGTTTTGGGCTAAAGCTGACGGTACATTCCGTAATGTAGCTCTTTTTAGCGGGGATTATGATGTAACGCCGACAGAAGGTCCATTTTTCCCGGTAGAAGCCGAACGAGTACATCTTAAAGGTGTTACTAAGCATGATTTTAAGGTGACTCCGTTCCTGAAAGTAAATATAGAAGAGATTGTTTATGGAGAGCCCGGTTCGGCCGAGGTTACGGTTAAATATACAATCCGCCGTTCTACTACTCCGGAAGGAATGACTATCGGTAAGAAAACAATTTCCGAATCCAGATTGCTTTGCAATATCTATCCGGTAGTTTCCTGTTATAACAGTTGTTACATAGAGGAAAATTCTACGACAAAAGTGCTTAGCCGTTCTACAGATGCTTCGATAGAGTCAAAGGTATATGAAGACCCTGTCAAGAATTTGAAAAGCGGGCAGAAGTATTATATCCGTGTTGCCGCTCTGTCAAGCTGCAGCTATAATTCGACTTTGAAACGGTATAATTATACTCCTGTTATTGAAATTGTCGCACCTTAATTTAAACTGACATTATGACTTTGAATCTGAAAATAAAGACCTTGTTATTCTCTTTTTGTCTGGCAACTACTTCTGTGGCAGTTGCCCAGACTAAGGAGTTATATAAAGATATGAACGCTCCGCAGCATGAGCGGATTATGGACTTGTTGTCCCGTTTAACGGTAGAAGAGAAAATATCGCTTTTGCGGGCTACATCTCCGGGAATTCCCCGTTTAGGTATCGATAAATATTATCATGGGAATGAAGCGCTTCATGGAGTTGTTCGTCCTGGTAATTTTACTGTTTTTCCTCAGGCTATCGGACTGGCGAGTATGTGGAATCCTGAATTGTTGTATGAAATATCGACAGCGATTTCAGACGAAGCACGCGGACGCTGGAATGAATTGAATCGGGGGAAAGATCAAAAAGGTTTTTTCAGCGATTTGCTGACTTTCTGGTCACCGACAGTAAACATGGCTCGTGATCCTCGTTGGGGACGTACTCCTGAAACATACGGAGAAGATCCGTTCCTTTCCGGCAAATTGGGGGTTGCTTTTGTAAAAGGGCTTCAAGGTAATGATCCTCGTTACCTTAAAATTGTTTCTACTCCGAAACATTTTGCAGCCAATAATGAGGAGCATAACCGTTTTGAATGTAATCCTCATATCTCTGAACGGAATTTAAGAGAATATTATCTTCCGGCTTTCGAAAGTTGTATTAAAGAGGGTAAAGCTCAATCTATCATGTCTGCTTATAATGCGATCAATGATGTCCCGTGTACTTTGAACCCTTGGTTGTTGACTCAAGTTCTCCGGAAAGAATGGGGCTTTAACGGGTATGTCGTGTCTGACTGCGGAGGACCGGGTTTCTTGGTGACGCATCATAAATATGTGAAGACTCCCGAAGCTGCAGCGACATTGTCTATAAAAGCCGGTCTTGATTTGGAATGCGGCGACAATGTATATATCGAGCCTTTGATGAATGCTTACAAGCAATGTATGGTGACAGATGCAGATATAGATACTGCTGCTTATCGGGTTTTACGTGCCCGTATGATGCTGGGGCTGTTCGATGATCCCGAAAAGAATCCGTATAATGCTATATCTCCCTCTATCGTAGGGTGTGAGAAGCATCGGCAATTAGCATTGGAAGCAGCACGTCAAAGTCTTGTATTACTTAAGAACGAAAAGAACTTCCTGCCTTTAAATCCGAAAAAAGTAAAATCGATCGCTGTGGTCGGCATTAATGCCGGGAATTGCGAATTCGGAGATTATAGCGGTACTCCGGTGAATGCTCCGGTATCTGTTCTTGAAGGAATTAAAAATCGAGTAGGGGATGATGTGAAAATCGTATATGCACCGTGGTCTTCTTCGATTTCTGGATATGAGATGATTACGAAAGCGAATTTCCCGAATGGTTTGAAAGCTGAGTATTATGGAAATAAGAACTTGGAAGGAACACCGAAAGTGCGTACCGATGAAAATATCAATTTTGAACCGGCCAATCAAGCTCCCGATCCTTTCTTGCCGAAGTCTCCGTTGTCGATCCGCTGGAGCGGAGATCTTGTGCCGAGTGTATCGGGAAAATATACTTTGGCTTTTGCTACTGATGACGGCTGCCGGTTATATCTTAACGGTAAGAAACTGATCGATTCTTGGCACAATCGGGGGGTACAGACCGATAGTGTAGTGGTCGAGCTGAATAAGGGCGAAAAATATAATCTGGTTGCCGAATATTTCGATGACGGAGCTGAGGCTACGGCAAAATTATATTGGCGTGTTCCGGATGTAGGGAAGAAAGCTTTACTCGATCTTTACGGAGAAGCCGGACGGGCTATTCGCGAGTGCGATGTTACGGTTGCCGTATTGGGTATCAACAAGTCTATCGAACGGGAGGGACAGGACAGATATACGATAGAGTTGCCTGCCGATCAACAACTGTTTATCAAGGAAGCATATAAAGCTAACCCGAATACCGTAGTCGTATTGGTTGCCGGAAGTTCTTTGGCGATTAACTGGATTGATGAGAATATTCCTGCTATATTAAATGCCTGGTACCCGGGAGAACAAGGCGGTACTGCCGTTGCTGAAGCTTTGTTCGGTGATTATAATCCCGGAGGACGTCTTCCTTTGACATATTACAGAAGCCTTGATGAGCTTCCTGCTTTTGATGATTATGATATTCAGAAAGGCAGAACTTATATGTATTTTGAAAATAAACCTTTGTATCCGTTCGGATATGGGTTGAGTTATACCCGCTTCGATTATAAAAACCTGAAGAGTGAAGTTTCCGATGATGCCGTGAATTTGAAGTTTACGGTGAAAAATACCGGGAAGTATGCCGGAGATGAAGTTGCACAAGTGTATGTGCGTTTCCCTGAATCGGGAATAAAAGTCCCTTTAAAACAGCTTAAAGGTTTTGAACGTGTACATATAGGAAAAGGCAAGTCTGCTCAGGTATCTGTATCTATTCCTAAAAAGGAGTTGCGTCTTTGGGATGAGAAGGACGGAAAATTCTATACGCCTTCGGGTAATTATATTTTCATGGTCGGATCGTCTTCGGATGATATTCGTTTACAGCAAGTAGTTAAACTTTAATAGAGGTTATTCATGAAACGACTATTAGTGATATTGATAATGTGCTACGGAGTTTTGGGTGGAATATCCGCTCAAATTTCCGGAGTACATTTTCCGAAAATGAAACCGGTGCAGACGCCTGTGTTCGTTTCGGTAGGAGGTGCGACGGAAAGTCCTGAAGCGCTTCATATTTGCCGGATCTTTCAGGGAATTATTAACCGGGATTCTGCGGAAGTGTTCCTTTCGACCGGAGATAAAGAATTAGACTGGTTTAAGTATTTAGACGTTAAATATAAACGTCCGGATCAAGGTGTTATTGTCACGGGTGAAAATCGGGGATTGCGCACTTTGTTCAAATCGTATAAAGACCGTTTGGATAAATTGGTAATATGTAATTTTTCGGATAATGACTATACCTTCAATATGGCGTTGTTGATGGCTTGTGCCGAAGATGCTTTGCCTGTATCAGAAGAACTTAAGGATGAGTTGGTTGCCGAGTTCGGATGGGATAAGGAGATCGTCGATATCCGGAATAATTGGAGCACGATAACTCAGGCTTATAATTGGGCATTAGAGGAAATTATGCCTAAACTTAACAAGCAATTGGTTTTTAGTATCGGCTTGCGTGACGATTGGAGAAATGGCGGTTGGCGTATTTATGATTATGCCGTGGCTTCACGCTCATTTGCTTTTTGGGTGGATGATGAGACGACTACGGGGAAGAATATTATTAAAAAAATATTAAATACGCCGGGATATCCTAAAAATGCGGTGGTAATGGGGTACGGTATGCATGGAGATGATCTTAATCTCACGACTAATCCCGAAGGGTTCGGATTTGTAGTGAGCGATCTTTTCCCGAATGCCAGTTATTATTCTTCGTTCCCTTCCGAAACATTTGAGGAGCGTCAGCCGGAAGGTGTGGCTGTCGATGCGGAAACGAATAAAGTATATGTCGCATTGCATTGGAGTGACGGGGACAATATTCAATTCAATCATAACGGGACATTGGATATTTGGAAACAGTCTGAACGGGGAAAAGTGCCTGTTTCTATGACTTTATCTCCGGCTTTGACCGAAATCGCTCCGTTCATTTTGCAATATTATTATGAGAATAGAACCGATAATGATGAGTTTATCGGAGGTCCTTCGGGAGTACAATATATCCAAGAACCTTATTATAAACCGGATGATTATGAATCATGGTGTGTAATGAACGGACAGTATCTGAAAGCCGCCGGCATGTTCAGTACGGCATCCTCATTACGTTGGCCTGCACAACCTTTTTATAACAATGGTTTTGTAAAAACAGGAGTTACCGGGACTTTGGCATGGACAAACGGGGCTTACAAAGATGCCTATAACTGGTGCGGTATGCCGGTTGTCGGTACAGGCGGAGTTTGCAGTGATGAAGACGGTATTTATAATTATTTGAAGGGCGTTGCTGCTCGAAATGATATTCCTGTATTTACCGGAGTATATATGGTTCAGGCCGGATTGGGAGGCGCCGGATATGCTGCGATAAACCGTGTTGTGGAACGTTTGCAAAGCGAATTTCCCGGAAAATATGTGTTTCTGAAAGCCAGCGATTTGTTGGCTACGGCAAAAAAATATTTTACAGAGCGACAGAAACCTTATAAAGATTTAGCTATTCCGGGCCGCATAGAAGCTGAAGATTTCGATTTAGGAGGTCAAGGTGCTGGTTTTTATGATATGGCGACTTCTAATGAAGGCGGTGCATACCGAAATGAAGAGGGTGATTATGTCGGTGTGGGAGTCGGCGGATCGGGGTATCATATCGGCTGGACTACTACCGGAGAATGGTTGAATTATACGGTAAATGTCGAAAAAACAGCTACGTATAAGATGACTGTCCGTTATTCTACACCTTCAGGACAGGATAAAGGTATTTGTGTCATGTTGGATGATGAGGTGCTCTCTTCAATGGAGTTGAAATCTACATCCGGAGTCGATAATTATGCCGATTATATGGTAAGGGTAACGATACCCGAAGGAACTCATAATTTACGGGTACAGATAACGAACGGTGGAATGAATCTCGACTATTACGATTTCGAAGAAGATACGGAGACCATTCCTGTAATAGAGAGAAGCAAAGGATATAAAATCATCGCGGTACATAGTGGCAAGGCATTGGCTTTGAAAACGAATAATACGACAAACGGAACGAAAATTATTCAGAAAGAATATACCGGAGACGATACGGAAATATGGAGATTAAATGTTGCCGGTGATGCATGTTACGGTTTGCAGAATGTCGCTTCCGGACTGAATATCGTTTTGAGAGGAACGAATACGATCGGTCAATTTCCTTTTGATTGCACCGTGAATAACGGAAAATGGAATTTGTATTATCAAGGAGACGGCTGTTTCACTATCGTACAAAAAGGAGCATTGAAATATCTCGAGGTTTCGGATAGTTCGATGGACGAAGGAGCGGAGCTATCTGTAGGAGATTTGACAGGGGAAGATAATCAGAAATTTAGGATAGAAGAAGTTGCAGACTACACGGGTGTGGATCACTCTATTATTTCTGAAAATTCTGTCGGTATTGCTTATCCGAATCCGTTTGTCAATGAAATATATATTCCCGTTTCTATAAAACAGTCTCAAGATATAGAAATTGCTTTATTCGATCTTGCAGGATGCTGTGTATATAGAAATATGATATTTCTGAATGATGGTGATCGTGAATTGGTTGTTTCCGGAAATAACTTGCCTTCGGGAATATATGTTTGGAGATTGAACGGGGAGTCTGTTCATTCGTATGGTCGTGTAATCAAGAAATAGTGAGAGCTCGGAAACCGGTTTTAAGCAGTCGGTTTCCGAAAATCAAAAGACAACTTAATTATTATATACATTAACTTTTAAATTGTATGTTATGAAAACGAGAACAATTACTTTATTAGGGCTTTTTGCCGGAATGTTCGCAACGGCTTCTGCTGAGGACCTTGTCATTAAAATGACAGAAGAAAGCGGTGTCGAAATTGTGAATGATGCCCGTTTTGATATTGTAAACAAGTGTTTGGGAAATACAATGCCCGGAACAACCATCTGTTTGGGTGAAATCGATTTTGGAGACGGAACGACTTATGCTGCTAACGGTGCGGAATTTGCACATGAAAATCCGGATACGGAAGGTACATTAGATTTCTATATGGGAGATCCGGATAACGGAGGTTTATTGTTTACACAAATCGATGTTAAGGGTACGAATGCTTTTCAGTATTATCGTACTTTCCGTTATAATTTTTATCCTGAAGGTACTGATGGTTTTACCTGGCCTACCGGAAAGCATCAAGTATATATGCGCTATAATAACTGTGAAGGTAATCTGAAAAAGATCGTGTTTTATAACAATGAATTTACTGAAGAAGAGCAAGGGGAAATGCCTGATCCGACATATGATTATTTTTCAATTCCGGCAAGTGCAGGTTCTGTTGTGAATCCGGAAGTATGTCCAGATGCTAAATTAAATGATGGTGTTTGGGGAAATACAGGAGAAGGATTGATTGTTAAATTTCCGTCGATAGATTTTAAAGATGGAAATACGTATCAACAGATAGCTGTGGTTTCTACTCATGGAGGGTCTACTAATCCGGATGGTTTCCTTGAAATTTATATTGATGGTACGGATAGTGAAGATAACATGATTGCTAAAATATGGACGGCTCGAGACTGGCGTTGGATTGTTTATGGTACGTTAGCAAAAGACTTAGAGAAAAATATCAGTGGTGTGCATGATCTTTATGTAAAATGGACGGGTGCTACAAACTTGAAAGAAATTCAATTGATTGAAGGAACTCCTTGGGAAATAGAAGATGATGAGCCTGAAAAGATAGAGTTGATAGACGAACCTCTTACTGATAACGCTTATGGCATGCATTTCGATTCGATGGGGGGTATTGAGAACACCGTTGAATTTATGGCATACGGTTCAGATGATCTGAAATTTGAGGCTTCTAATATCGGTTATACTTCTTATGGTGTGGTTTTGAAATTTGTTGACGTTGATTTCCAAAATGGACAATTTACTCGTATTTTGGTAGATCATTCTTCAGACCAGGCGTCTTTGGGAAGCAGTACGTTCGATTTCTATATCGACTTGGATCATGATGATTATAGCGATCTATCGGTATTGGAAAATGATACGAAATTGGCAACAGTACAGGCTCAGGGTACAAGTAACTGGGCTACTCCGAAGAAAACTGCCGGAACTATGACATCAAAAGTAGAAGGTGTGCATGATTTGTATATGGTATTTAGGACCGATGCCGGTGCGAATATCCATGGTGTATATTTGGATACCGACTATGATCCTTCTTCTATCTCTACGGCAACAATTGAAGGTGTAAAAGTTTGGGGCATGACAAATGCTGTTTGCATCGAGTCTGCTACTGAGTCGTTGACTGTTGATGTGTATAATTTCGCAGGACAGAATATTTCTCAAACTAAGGTGGCTGCCGGATTGAGTACTTTGTCTATGGCAAAAGGTATTTATTTGGTAAAAGTTGCCGATGCGAAGGGTAATGTAGCTACTTATAAATTGTCTGTAAAATAAAAATTTATTTAATTACAAAGAACGCCCGTTAAGGGCGTTTTTTGTTTTATCGGGTTAAATTATGGTTACAAAAAAAATTTTCTTTTTATTTCTTTTTTGCTGTGTGTCGGTATTGGCTTTTCCTCAAAAGAAGAAAAAAACGAGCGGAAATCCTATTTTGCCCGGATGGTATGCCGATCCTGAAGCTATTGTGTATGGAGATGAATATTGGATATATCCTACATTGTCCGGACTGGTAACTGCTGATGGAAAAGATCCGGATACGGGCAAAAAAACTCGGGCTGTGCATCAAATTTACAATGTGCAGACATATATGGACGCATTTTCGTCTAAAGATCTTGTTCACTGGACTAAGCATCCGAAAGTCCTTTCGATTGAGAATATAAAGTGGCTTGAGTTTGCTTTGTGGGCTCCGTCGGTAATTTCGGCAAACGGGAAATATTATCTTTTTTTCGGGGCTAATGATATTCAGAATAATGACCAATACGGTGGTATAGGTGTAGCAGTTGCCGATCGTCCGGAGGGACCTTTCAAAGATGCTTTAGGAAAACCGCTGATCGATAAAATCGTGAATGGCGCACAACCTATCGATCAGTTCGTATTCCGTGATGATGACGGCTCTTATTATATGTATTACGGAGGCTGGCATCATTGCAATATGGTAAAGTTGAGTGATGATTTGTTGAGCATTGTTCCGTTTGATGACGGTACTTTATATAAATCGGTTACTCCTGAAAATTATGTAGAAGGGCCTTTTATGTTGAAGCGAAACGGCAAATATTATTTTATGTGGTCTGAAGGTAGCTGGGGTGGCTCTGATTATAGCGTGGCTTATGCTATTTCCGATTCTCCTTTTGGTCCTTTCAAACGTATCGGTAAAATATTGCAACAGGATGATAATGTAGCAACCGGAGCCGGACATCATTCGGTGATTCAGATTCCCGGGAAAGACGAATGGTATATCGTTTATCATCGCAGACCTTTAGGTGATACCAATCAGAATCATAGAGAAACGTGTATCGACCGGATGTATTTTGATAAGGACGGATATATTCTTCCTGTTAAAATAACGTTTGAGGGGGTTAAGCCTCATCGCATCAAATAAACTGTTCGCTTTTTATTTGTTATATGAAAAATGCCCCTCGATATTAGGGGCATTTTTCATATAAAGTGTGTAATCTTTTTGATCTATTTCGGATTTAGACAGCCTCTTATATTTGATAGTTTTCTTCTATCTTTCCTCTGAAACCTCTTTTTTTATCTTTCCATATTTGATATCTGTATGCCAGACATGCTGTTATAAAATAGATTCCGGTAAGTATCCACAGATTAATGAATGCATCATGTACGTCACTGATGCTAGCTCCTGTAGTATTCATGCGGACGAAGCCTTCGATTCCCCATGTTGAAGGTATGATAGCTCCTATTATTTTCCAGATTTCGGGCATTGCATAACGTGGCCATGTAATACCTGAAATAAAGAGAAACAGCAATGAAGTAAAAACAAACAGTAGGAACGATGTCTCCCGTTCTCTTACAAATATAGAGAGTGTCATTCCGAAAAATATGGACGATAATAAAAATGGTGCGATGAACGCGTATATTTCCCATTGGTTTCCTATCTGAGGATATTTGAATAGCCAAGGTACTACGTGTAATATATACATTGTGGAGACAATGTAAAGGCTATAATAACATATCGCTTTTCCAAAAACAATATGCATGATATTGTTATGCATCATTTCCCGGTTGGAATAATATCTATGCAATTTCTTGTGTTCGTATATTCCCCCTGCTAAAAGTCCGATTCCCAGAATGAGACTTTGTTGCAAAACCAATATCAAGACTGCCGGAATAAGAAACGACGCAAAACCGCTTTCGGGGTTATAGAGAGTTATAGAACTGTATGGAATAGGAGACATCGCCATTTTAGCCTGCTCGGGGGTCGCACCACCTAATGCGGCGACTTGTAATTTTGATCCTAAGTCCATCGTCACTTCTGTCAAAGCAATCAGAAATCCTTTGTAGTTAAGTAATATACTCATATCTGAGTAAAAAATAACCGGACTTTGCTCTCCTCGCATAAGTTTTTTGCTGAAATCCTCCGGAATGAGCATAATGCCGTAACAGTTTTTTTCATACATCATTTTTTTTGCTTCATCCATATTAGCGCAATAAGATACGATCTTTGCATTCGGACTTGCATCCATGTTCCTACATAATTCACGACTTAACGGAGTGCGGGCGTTATCTACTACAACCATCGGAACATCTCGTACGACTTCAGGATTATAAATAAGAGCATATAATATCGGATATGCAAATGGCAGGGCAAAGAAAAAAATCAATGCTCCGAAATCCCGGAATACCGTTACATATTCTTTTCTCCAGATATAGCAGATATCCAGCATTCCGGTTTTTATCGATTCGAATATTTGTAGTTTCATCTTTAATACTTTTTTATCCTGCTTATTGCTAAGGAACATATACTTGATTTTGCAAAGCGGTTTTGAGTCGTTTCAATAACGGTAAAGAAGCTATGGCAAAAAGGAACAAATACAGATAATGCATTCGGCTGTAATATAATGGTATGCCGTTCAACGCTTGATCTACGTATATCAGGAAATAATGTCGTAGCGGGAATATATTCGACAATAACTGAAATGGCGGATACATGGCAGGCACGGGGAATGAAAATCCGGTAATCGAAATAGAAATGATTCCGAATAATGCGGCTATACTCAACCCTATTCTTAACGATGGTGCTATACTCATCATGATAACGCCGAAGCTTTGGCTTGCAAGAACCAACAAGAACATTGCCGCCAGCATCGGCCAGATTCCGTTGTGTAATGGGAAATGCCAGTATCCGTAGAGCATAGATTGCAGTAATGCTCCCATGATAAAAAACAGAACGGTTTGCGGAAGTAATTTCCCTGTAATAGCCAATACGACCGAGTTGTGTGATCGAGCTAACCATTCTCTGGATGTTCCGTGTTTGATTTCTGTCCCGATGCTGAATACGGTTGTCAATAATATCATTATTTGCAGCATTCCCGGAATAAATGTATTATTCAAATAGACAGAATAACTTATCCAAGGGTTACCTAATTCATGTACTGCCGTAGGCACAGGTTGTAATTGGGGCATAATTTCATATCCGTATTCTCCGTGGGCGAGTAAGGTTTGCTGTACGATAGCCCCGGAGGCAAGTACCGACATCGTTTTGAAATTCTTATATAACAAAGACGCAGGTATGTAGTATGCGTTATTGGTGTAAAACGATATTTCCGGTCTGCGGCCGGCCATAGCTTTTGCTTCGAAACTTTCCGGTATCACTAAGAACCCGTATATTTCTCCCTTTTGCAGCGATTTTCGAGCTTCTGTAAAGCTGTTGGGTTGCTCTGTAACTTGTGTCAGACTCATTGCATCGAGTTGCCGGATAAAATTTCTCGATGCTGCAGAATGGTCGAGATCGACGACGGCGGTAGGAATCTCTTCCGGTAATCCTTCGTTCATAAGAGTTAACAGAAAAAGATAGCTGATGAGAGGTGCTATTATTATACAGAAAATGTATATCGGTCTGGAAACCAGCCGGTGCAATTCTCTTATGATGACTGCCCAAAGAATTTTTGTAACCGATTTTTTTTCTGGCATGTAATTTTTGTATTGAGAGTCCGTTAAAGATGGCAGACTCGGATGTAACTAATTATTTTTTCAGCAAGACAGACATTCCCGGACGCAGGTTTTCTACCGGAGCTGTCGGACGAGCTTTGATCTGGAACGTTTTGGCGTCATATTGTCCGCTTACTTTTGTCGCTCTCCATACAGCATAAGTGCCTAAATCTTTTATATAGTAAATTTTCAAAGTGATTTCTTTGTTTCCTAAAGCCGGAATTATTGCCGGTATTTCTTTTCCCATAGTCAGGTTCTGCAGGAGTTCTTCTCTTACGTTGAATGTAACCCACATGTCATTCAGATTCAGAACATTCATAATCGGAGCTCCAGTACCTACCAGCTCGCCTTCGTTAGGGAATATGTCGGATATTTCTCCGTCGATCGGAGCTGTCAGGTATGAGTCTGCCAATACCGATTCGACTTGAGCCACGCTTCCTTTTGCTGCCAGCAACATTGCTGCCGCGGCCTCTTTATCTTCGATTTGCGCGCCTTTTTTTGCCATTTCATATTGAGATTTTGCCGCGCTTTCGGTGGCTTTCATTGCGTTATAGTTTGCTTCGGCTTCATCGCGTTTTTGGGCAGAAATCACGCCTTTTTTGAAAAGAGCCTGCATCCGGTCGTATGATTTTTTTGCAATATCGAGTCCGGCTATTGCTTTTTGCCACATATCATAAGCCGAGTTTATTACTTCTATGCGTGCTCCTTTATCTACTTTTTGGTTTTGGGCCTTATATACATTCTCCATAGCAGAAGCCTGCATGAGTTTAGCTTCGGCATCGGATGAAAAGATGCGGACAAGAGTATCGCCTTTATGTACGCTTTGTCCGTCCTCCACCATAAATTCGACAATACGTCCCGGAAGTTTTCCCGATACCCGTACTTGGGTCGCTTCTGCTTGTCCTTGTATGGTTTCGTCACCCGGTTTCAACATGAAGAATCCGATCATTGCGAGAATGATGATCACGATAATGAGTCCGACTAATCCGATGATCAGACTTTTTTCTTTTTTTCTTTGAGGAGTATCCATTGTCGTTTGTTTTTTTACGTTTCCTATTTTATTTCATTAATCCCATAGCCTTAGACAAATAAACTTCGCATAAGCGGACGTCTATTTCGGCATCTATTTTTTCTGACTGGGCTTGTAACCAGGCAGTCTGAGCTTCCAGTACATTATCGGTCGTAAGAACTCCCTCTTCGAATCCGATTTGGGCGTTACGAAGGTTTTCTTCTGCTTTTTCCATATTTTTGCGTGTCATAATCAGTTTTTTATTTGCTTCGTTTACTTTAAACGTAGCCTGATTGACTTGTAATTCGATTTTTTCTTTAGCTTCTTCTAAATTCAAAAGAGCGATATTTCTTTCTGTTTTAGCCGCTTTTACTTTATAAAAATCTTTTCCCCAATGGAAAACCGGAATTTTAAGCATTACACCTACATTGAAAAATCCGTCTACTCTCTTTTCGAAACTGTTGAAAACATTCGGATTGGAGAACATGTAACTGCCTGTCAACGCAAGGTTAGGCAACATGGCGGAAAGCGCGACTTTTTGTTTTTGTTTATAAATTTCGGTCGCTAATGTGAGGCTCTGTATTTCACTGCGGTTGGCATATACTTCATCCATGTTGATGGAGTTTGTCGGAGTTGGAAGGTTTTCTTCATGTAACTCTTCTATTTCGTCAGCTAAAGTATAAGGCATGTTTATCGGTAATCCGCAAATTTGTGCCAAAAGCATTTTAGAGAGGCTGAGTCCGTCAGAAACTTTTGTTAAAGTGATTTGTGCTTCGTTTTGTTTTACTGCAACAGTCAGCCCGTCAGATTGAGTTGCAACCCCCTCAGCTATCATTGCTTCGACATTTTGGTATAAAGAATCTAAAAGATCGGCATAACTCTCGGCCAGTTTCTTTTTATATACCAACGATACCACTTGCCAATAGATTTCGTCCGTTTGGAATACAAGGTCTTTTACTGCTGTGCTCTTCTGAGTTTTTGCCAGTTCTTCTGCATATTTGGTGATTTGATTGTAGGCCCTTATTTTTCCGCCCATATAAATAGGTTGGGTAAGCGTAATTGCCCCTCCGAACATATTGGTCGTATTGGTACGCAGAGCATTTACTAAAGATTGTCCTGCTCCGTTTACCGAGTTTATTATGCCAGCACCCAATTGTTGAAGTTGTGGTCCGAGTTCGGGATGTTGAGCTATTATTTGTTGCATTATAGGAGCTAATGTATTTGTCCCTGCATTTGATAATTGCTCTTTTTGTTTATCGCTTAATAGAGAGATTTCTTTTGAATTATACATGTAACCGCCTACTGCATCGAATCCGGGCAAATAATTTGCAAATGCCGATTTCTTTTCATAACCGGCTGCTTTTATTTTTTCGTTGGCAATACGTATCTGTTTGTTATTGTTTATTGCCATATTCCGGCACGAGTCAAGGGTAAAAACCTGTTGTGCGATAGCATTACTTCCGCCAATGATGAGTAAACAGAGGACAATTAATTTTTTCATTCTGTTCGTTGTTTAGATATTATTTCTCAAATCTCGCATTATATTCTTAAATATGCAATTGTTGCATAAACAATCTTTCTGTGTTAAAAAAATAGAGACTTCACAGCTCTATCTTTTACCGGCAAAGATATATTGTGAATATTAACATAACAAGATTTTCTTTCGGTTAGTTTTCTGTTTTTATTCTTTTTTAATAAAAGGGGAAGCAAAAAATTGTTGCCGAAATATGATTCATATTTCGGCAACAGACAGTTCTACAATATTTTGTTGATCTATTGTTATTTTTCTAAGCTAAATGACTTGCTTCCGATCATATAATTGTCGGCAAAGATATCGACCCGATAATCCCCCGGATATAAGAATTCTTCGACATTCCAATAGAGGCACAAATTCATTTCTTCTCCGTCATATTCTATAAGTTTGCGAGTAGAGAAGTTGATTTCTTTATCTTCGTAGTGAAATAAATCTGCCCGACTTTTTACCAGAATATCCCCGTCTGGTTTCATAATCCGGAGATAAATATATTTTTCACCGACTTCGGCCGTTACGTTTTTGGCAATGGTAAAACATACCTTTATTTGTTCGATTTTACTGATTTTGTTGGTTTCCTTGCCTCTTTTATTGATCGGTGTAACCGTGATTCCGACTGCATCCAATTTTGATGCTAACGTAACTTTGTGACTGAGCTGTTCTTTATCTTTTTGCAATTGAGAAGCAGTTTGGGCTACAGCCTGATATTTACTGGTGACAGATTTGTTTTCTTCCATCAGCTTTTTGTTGAGGGAGTTGAGGGAGTCGATTTGTATGATGTAGTTACGCATTACGCTTCGTAATGTAGCCAATTCTTTTTTCAGTTCATTGATGCGTGCGGCATCAGTAGCTTTGACGGTACGAAGTTCTTCGAGCAGACGTTGGACTTTCATTTTTTCGGCATCCAACTTTTGTACTAAAGAGTCGTTGTTCAATAATATTTTTCCACCTTCATATTGGTCATACTGGAATGCGAGGTCGGCATATTCTTTTTCAAGTTCTTTCCGTTCGTTTTCGATTTCAACTTGCGTTTTGAAATCTTCCATCTCTTTCTTTTGTGAGTAAATAAAATATGCAGCGATTACCAAAATGACAACAAGAATAGCGCATGCTACAATCCATATGACAGATCCTTTTTTCATATTTGAAAAAGTATTTTCAGATTAGAATATTTTTTATTCTCCATCGGGAGAATATTGCTCGCAAAGGTAAACGTTTTAGAAGCAAAAATCAACCATATTAGATTTTTTAAGTTATGAATCGGGAATTCTTTGTTTCGTGGAGGTTTTGATGTATGATTATTAAAATAAATTAGCTTGATTGGAAAACCGATCAAAATATCTATCTTTGCCAATTCTAATATGTATAATTGAAAAGCAGTGAAAAAAATCATTCTGTTTTTTAAAAATCATCCGATTCTTAAACATCTGATTTTTATCGGATTAGTTTTTGTGGCATTGGTTTGGATCGTGTTGCATGGTTTGGATATTTACACCCGACATGGGGAGTCGGTAACGGTTCCCGATGTCAAACGTATGCAGGCTGAAGATGCAAAAGCTCTTTTCTCTCGCTATAGATTGCGTAGTGAAGTCATCGACTCGGTGTATGTTGACAATATTCCTCGGGGCGCAGTTGTAGAACAAATACCTCGGGAAAATTCTTCTGTAAAAGAAAATAGGATTGTTTTTCTGACGATAAACTCTAATCTTCCCAGAAAAGTTACAGTACCGGATGTTCGAGATATGTCATATCGCCAGGCTGTTGCTATTCTTGAAGGGATAGGTCTTTCGCAACCGGAGATCGAATATGTAGCTTCGGAATATAAAGATCTTGTGTTGGATGTCGTTTATAATGGAGTATCAGTAGAGAAAGGATTGAAATTGCCCGTATCTTCCCGATTGAAGTTATTCGTTGGAAATGGAACGGCGGAAATTATAGAAGACTCTATTATTATGAGTGAAGATTCTGTGGGAGAGGAGTGGATGGAATAATGGATGAGAAGCTCACGGACATAGAGACCGACTGTGAAGAACTGGAGACGGGGGATGAAGAAATCCCGGCTCTGTATGAGCATTTTAAGTTTGTTGCGGATAAAGGTCAGAATTTGCTACGGGTCGATAAATTTTTGGTAGCTCGCATCGAGAATGCATCGAGAAACCGAATTCAACAAGCTGCCGAAGCTAATTGTATATTGGTAAACGGGAATCCGGTAAGGTCTAATTATCGAGTAAAACCGTTGGATGTCGTTTCGGTAGTGATGGACAGACCTCGTTATGAATCGGAAATCATACCGGAAAATATTCCCCTTAATATTGTATATGAAGATAAAGAGGTGCTGGTTGTGAATAAGCCGGCAGGTCTTGTCGTGCATCCGGGACATGGCAATTATTCAGGAACATTGGTCAATGCATTAGCCTATTATTTCAGAAATGATCCTTTATTCGATGTCTCCGATCCTCGTTTAGGATTGGTGCATCGTATCGATAAAGATACTTCGGGTCTGTTGGTGATCGCTAAAACTCCCGAAGCGAAAACGAATTTGGGATTGCAATTTTTTAATAAAACGACAAAACGGAAGTATGTTGCATTGGTATGGGGAAGAATGGAGGAGAACGAAGGTCGGATCGAAGGAAATATAGGTCGTAGTTTGAAAGATCGTTTGCAAATGACCGTGTTTCCCGAGGGCGATTATGGTAAGCATGCCGTAACTCATTATACGACTCTCGAGCGTTTGGGATATGTTTCTCTTGTAGAATGTCGTTTGGAAACCGGGCGTACGCACCAGATACGGGTGCATATGAAATATATCGGTCATACCTTGTTTAATGATGCTCGGTATGGAGGAAATGAGGTACTCAAGGGAACGACTTTTGCCAAATATAAACAGTTCGTTCAAAATTGTTTTGATATTTGTCCCCGTCATGCCTTACATGCCAAAACTTTGGGTTTTGTACATCCGATTACGGGAAAAGAGATGTTTTTTGATTCGGAGATACCGGAGGATATGAGCTTGTTGATCGAAAAATGGCGTTCATACATGCAGAATAGAGAAATTGGTTGAATAAAGATCATTATATAAAATATTTTAAGTATATTTATTGCTATAAACATGGATAAGCGTAGAATTGCTATTGTAGCCGGTGGATATTCTTCGGAGTTTCCGGTCTCGTTGAGAAGTGCGCAAGGGATTTATTCTTTTATGGATAAAGACCGTTACGACATATATATCGTGAAATTGACTCGTGACGAATGGTTTGTTGAGTTGCCTGACGGAGAAACTTCTGAAATAGATAAAAATGATTTTAGTTTTGTCGAAGGTGGACGGATTCGTCATTTTGATTTCGTTTATATTACGATACATGGGACTCCCGGTGAAGACGGGCGTTTACAAGGCTACTTAGATATGATAGGTTTGCCTTATTCAACTTGTGATACTTTGGTTTCGGCTATGACATTCAATAAGTTTGTGTGTAATCGCTATCTGCATGCGTTCGGTATTCCTATTGCGCATTCTATCGTATTGCGAAACGGGCAGACTGTTTCTGACCGGGAGATCGTAGAGCAGATTGGTTTACCTTGCTTTATAAAACCTAATGTAGGTGGATCGAGTTGCGGAGCTACGAAAGTAAAGATTGAAGAAGAAATACAGCCGGCTATAAAGAAAGCTTTTGATGAAGGGAAAGAAGTTATTATCGAAGCTTTTATGGCAGGGACGGAAATCACTTGCGGCTGTTATAAAACCCGGAAACGGGATGTCGTACTCCCGGTTACCGAAGTCGTGAGTAAAAACGAGTTCTTTGATTATGAAGCCAAATATACGGCTTCCAAAGTAGAAGAGATCACTCCTGCCCGTTTATCTGAGGAAATGACAGTTAAGGTACAGGAGCGGACATCTTTTATTTATGATATATTGGGGTGCAAAGGTATTATCCGTGTCGATTATATTATCGTGGGTAAAGAACCCTATTTGTTAGAAGTAAATACGACTCCGGGTATGACCGAGACCAGCTTTATCCCTCAGCAGGTAAGAGCTGCCGGAATGGAGATGAAACAGGTTTTGTCGGAGATTATTGAAGATGAAATGTTGTGTAGATAACGATTCTTATGAAGAGCTCTGTTATGATCTGTAAAATGATAAAGTTATGAGACAACTATTTGATTTTGACGATATACGTCCTTTTTATGACGAGGAGATTCCTGACATTATCAGGTCGCTCACAAAAGAAGAAAAGTTTCGGCATGCTTTAAAATTCGTTGTTCCGGATGTGGATGCATTCTGTCGCCAAATGGAAGAATGTACTACTAAAAGAGAATTTCAAAAACGATTGGCTATTCCTGTATTAATCGATTTGGCGAGACGCTCTACTTCAGGAGTGGATGCGAGCGGACTTGAAAATTTGTCTCCGTCAGGTAATTATACCTATATGTCAAATCATCGGGATATAGTTTTAGATGCCTCTTTCCTGAATATGATGCTCGATGCTCACGGATTTGAAACCAGTGAAGTGGCAATCGGAGATAATTTGTTGGTGTATCCGTGGATTTCAGATTTGGTACGGGTGAATAAAAGCGTTATCGTAAACCGTAATGTCCCTCGTCGACGCATGCTTGAGGTTTCTCGCCGGTTATCTAATTATATTAATTTCGCAATTAAGATAAAACACCAGTCTTTATGGATTGCCCAACGTGAGGGTCGTTCTAAAAATTCTGAGGACCAAACGCAAGAAAGTGTTATCAAAATGCTGAATCTCGGGGGTGGAAGCGATATGCGTACGAACATTATGGGGTTGAATATTGTTCCGGTTTCTATATCTTATGAATATGATCCTTGTGACTATTTAAAAGCAAAAGAGTATCAGATGAAACGGGATAATCCCGACTATAAGAAGCAACCTCAGGATGATCTTTTCAGTATGGAAACGGGAATATCCGGTTATAAGGGGCATATTCATTTTCATTTATCACCGGTTATTAACGGAGAGCTGGAAAAATTGGAAGATTGTTGTGAAAAATCAGATGTGTTGCATTGTATAACCCATATTATAGATAAGGCAATTCATTCGAATTATATGATTTATCCGGGGAATTATGTCGCTTATGACGAGTTGTACCATACAGATCGTTTTTCGGGAAATTATTCCGCTGAAGAGAAACGTCATTTTATGGATTATATACAGAAACAGTTGAGTAAGATCGATTTACTGCAGAAAGATGAGGCTTTTCTTCTTGAAAGATTACTTGAGATGTATTCTAATCCATTGAAAAATAAATTGATAGCTACTGGTATAGATCTTTGATATGAAAAATATTTAGCATTAAATTTTATTTCGTCATATAAAATGACTATTTTTGCAATGATAAGTAGGATATATTGTTAGATCACGGGCATAGAGATGCACATAAATTATAATTACAATATAGTTTTTCAGATCTGAGGTTTTGGAAAAGTAATTGTTTTAGGATGTGAATCCATCAAAGCATGTTATTTTATTTACTCTTAGACACCTTATGAAGAATAGTGAATTGATTTCCGGCTTCGGATCTGAAAAACTTCTTATACAAAAGGCTTCGATGTCAATCGAAGTCTTTTGTTTTTGAGAATATTTTTCTGTTTTTGTGAGTATGATGGCAGCTTATCTGACGAAAGAAAATTCAAAGAAGGATTAAGTATTTGTCCGGATTATTTTATCGGAGACTTTAAACAGAATTTAAAGGTTAAGTATCATTGGGTTACCAAATCAATTTTCCTTTCCCTTCACGGACGATGAATGCATCGTCTTCGCTACAATCGACAATAGTAGAAGCCTCTATGCCTCCATATCCCCCATTGATGACAATATCGACGTCATTTTCATATTTTTCTGCAATGAGTTCGGGATCAGTAGTATATTCCAGAATCTCGTCTTCATCACGTATTGAAGTTGTTAGTACCGGATTTTCCAACTGATGTACGATTTCCCGAATTATAGAATTGTCAGGGACACGAATTCCCACTGTTTTACGGTTTTTGTAAATCTTTGGAAGATTGGAGTGAGTAGGCAGTATGAATGTAAACGGACCCGGTAGATTTTTTTTCATCAATTTGAAATGTTCGTTGTTTACTTTAGCGTATTGACTGATATTGCTGAGATCATAGCAAATGATCGATAGATTGACTTTTTGAGGATTAATGCCTTTTAGGCGGCATATTCGTTCAACGGCACGAACATTAAGAGCGTCACATCCGATCGCATATACAGTGTCTGTCGGATATACTATCAGTCCTCCTTCTTTGAGGACATTAACCACTTTGTTTATTTCTTTTGGATTCGGGTTTTCCGGATATATTTTGATAACTTCCATGATAAAACTGTATATATTGTTTGTTATTGACCGTGATTGGAAACAGAGGTTTATAAGGAATTGTTTATTTCTCTGTCTGTTCACTGAAGCGATACCCTATTCCTGATTCTGTAAGAATAAATGCCGGGAAAGAAGGATCGTTTTCGATCTTTTTTCTTAATTGAGCTATAAATACCCGTAAATATTGAGGTTGGCTCTGATAGGCTACGCCCCATACTTCTTTTAGCAAATATTGATGAGTAAGGACTTTCCCTGCATTTTGTGCCATTAGAGACAATATCGAAAATTCGGTACTTGTCAGTTTAATGATCTCATTTTTCTTTTTTACGCAATGGTTTAGCATATCTATGGTTAAATCGCCGAATGAGAGAATTGCCGATTGGTCTTTTTCTTCCCGAATAGAACGTATTGCCGACCGGATGCGGGCTAATAACTCGCCATTATGAAACGGTTTGGTCAGATAATCATTCGCTCCAGAGTCAAGGGCTTTTACAATCTCTTCTTCATGCGTGCGTGCAGATAAAATGATAATGGGATTTTTATACCACTCTCGTAGTTTTCGCAGAACAGATTGCCCGTCTTCATCTGGTAATCCGAGATCGAGAATAATCAATGTCGGAGAATGCATGGCGGCGGCCATTAATCCTTCTTTGGCATTAGAGGCAACCAATACTTTATATTTGCTCATTTCCAAAGTAATGCTCAATAAGCGTCGTATCTGTACTTCATCGTCTATAATCAGGATACTGTTATTGTTCATGTTATATGTATTAGTAAAAATCAAAAATTTTCTATCAAAGGTAACATACTGGGAATACGGATGAAAATATTTGCTCCTTTTCCGGTAACATTACTGGCTTCTACCTGACCTTTGTGGATATCTATGTATCCTTTGACAATGGATAATCCGAGACCCGATCCTCCTGTAATTCCCGATTCACCCCGGTAGAATTTGTTGAAGATGTAGGGTAAATCTTTGTCTGCAAATCCTTTCCCGTAGTCGGTAATAGATATGCGGAAATTTGTTCCGTCGTGCTGGAAATCTAATTCGATCAATGTATGAGACGGGACATATACTGTGATATTGTATAATAAATTGTACAACACCTGTTCGATGAGTCCGAAATCGATGCGTACCAAAGGCATATCGTCCGGAATATTTATAGAAAGATCATATTCTTTTAGTTCGTTTTTGAGTAACCCGGTTACCGAATTTACAAGATCATGTACATCGTACCAGTCGAAACGAGGAGAAAGCCTGCCGGAATCTAATCTCGACATACTGAGCAGATTCTCGATAAGCCGGTGTAGTCTTTGGGCAGCCATATAAATTTCTTCACCTATATCCTTGCTGATACCTTGTTCTATCTCTTTCAAGGTTTCAGAAGCAGAAAGAATCGAGGTTACCGGAATACGTAATTCATGAGATATAGAGTTGAAAAGAGTCTTATACAATCGGTCTGATTCGCTTAATATAGAGGCTTGTCTGGCCATATCGTTCAAATATTCCCGTTCAAGTGCATTTGAGATTTGCCTTTTCAACGTAAGCCACAGTAGCTCTTCTTCGGCATCGAATAATTTTTTAAATTCGAGAACGACGACTCCCATTTTCATTTTAAGGCTGTTGAGCGGATAGAATGTGCGTTCTTCATGCATATAATTTTCTGTTGACTTACCAGCTTGTTTCCCCTTGTCAAAAACCCATTGTGCAACTTTAAACTCATTGCTGGTAAGTGTGAAATTACTGTGAGGCGAGGTAGAATTGCTTAATCCTCCTTTATTGTTTTTCAAGATAAATGCACATTTTAGTTTGAAGCTATCGTTGATAGCTTTTGCTGATATTTCGAGAATCGAGTTAATTCCGCTGGCGGTACTAAGGTGTTTTGAAAAATTAAACATGGTGTTTGATATCCGTTCTCTTTTTCGGCTTTGCTGTTCTTGTTTCCTTAATCGGGTAGCCAGCATGATATTGATAAACGGGATAGCAAGGAACATAAAAAATTGTAGCCAGTCGTCAGGAGAGGAAAGGGATGGTGTGCCGTAAGGGATAGTAAAGAATATATCATATACTCCTGCACTCAGTAAAGCCGATAAAAGAATCGGTCCGGTTGAGAAATAGATAGACTGTAATGCAAGAATAATAAGGAATATGTATCCGGATGATACTTCACTTACCATTCCGATAAAGGGACTCAGTATGGCTACTGCAGATAATGTTATTGTCGCCGATTTTATATAGTTCCAGATCGAGGTCTTGAACCCCGATGTATTGATTTGGAAAAATTTCTTTTTCCGCTCAAGAATACTCTCGTTCGAAAGAATGTAAATATCGAGATTCTTACATTTAGAGATAAGACGATCCAGTTCGCTTCGTCTGAAAATTTTCTTTATATATTTTTCGTTCGGAAGTCTCTCGAAAATTAAATGTGTAATTTTTTCGATACGGATTACATCCAGCATGCTCGATACCCAGTTCTCACCTGTTGACCGGATAACAAATACACCTAATCGGTAGGCCATGCTGATGTTTTTATTGAGTTGTTCTTGTTCTTTATTTGTCAGTTGTCCTGTAGAGTCGAAATATACGGCATAGAGAGGAACCCCTAAGGTGTAGGATAGATTTTTTGATCTTCGGATAAAACTTTCCATATGCGGACTTTCATTAATGGAGATCAATAATTTTACTCCGGTAATAGTGTCTTCTTGCATATGGTGCTCATAAAGGTACTGGCGTTGTTTTTCATTTCGGCGGAATGCCATCATTTGTTTGCAAAGGCGTTGTAACAGATGCAGGTTCTTGATCGAAAAAAATGCTTTTCGATAATGCTCTCCTAAATGTTGGTCGAGATAAATACTTTTGTCGAGAAATCGTTTTGCTATTTCTTGGGGAGACGCATCTATATAATGCACCTTTTCTGCCAGCTCGAATAGAATATCCGGAACGGTACATGTAGTGTAATATTCGGTATTTTCCTGAACAGAATAGGCTTTGCTTTCTAATTGCAGTACACTTAGAGTCGTATATACGTGTATTCCGTCGTCAAGCAGTTCCTCTATATCTTGATGTCGATGTTTATGTCGGCTGCCGTTGGGATTTTGATGGGCCATTTCATCTATCAGAACAATTTGAGGATCGCGTTTGATTATATAGTCGAGATTTATTTCTCCGTTCTTTTTTAGTGGGATTTGCTCTATTTGTGCCGCTAACCGTTCTATCTCTTTGTTTCCGTGCGAGTTATAATTTGCCAGAACGACATCGAAACCGTCTTTTATCAAATGGATACCTTCTTGTAGCATCAAGTGGGTTTTCCCTATACCCATACACATTCCGAAGAACAAGGTTAGTTGTCCTTTTGTTTTTCGCTCAGGGTTGAGTAAGCTGAGTCTCTTTTGAGGTTTGAATCGAAAAACTTTATTCATAAAAAGACATATTTTATCTCGGAATGTTTAACAAAATAAAAAAAGATCTTTGATCTCTCAAAATAATAAAGAGGGAAAATGTTAGCCTGTTTAAATTTTCCGATAAAGAAATATCAACGGCGACATCTGTTTTTTTATGGATGCCGCCGTTGATATATGATTTTTAGTGATTTTATTTTATTTTATGCAGATCGTGTCCCATACGTTCTTTTTTTGTCTTCATATAGAACATGTTATATGGGTTCGGTTCTACTTCGATCGGTACATTCTCCACGATCTCCAGTCCATAACCTTTTAATCCGATGCGTTTTATAGGATTGTTGGTCATTAATTTCATTTTACGGACTCCTAATTCGCGAAGTATATTAGCCCCTACGCCATAATCCCGTTCATCGGCTTTGAATCCGAGATGAAGGTTAGCATCTACCGTATCTAAACCTTCTTCTTGTAGTTTATAAGCTTTCATTTTATTCATAAGACCTATACCTCTACCTTCTTGATTCATGTATACGATGACACCTTTTCCTTCTTTTTCGATCATTTCCATCGCTTTGTGCAATTGTTCTCCACATTCGCACCGTTTTGAACCGAATATATCTCCTGTCATGCAGGACGAATGGACTCGTACTAATATTGGCTCGTCCGGTTCCCATTCTCCTTTTATAAGGGCGATATGTTCGAGTCCGTTGGAAACTTGTCTGAACGGGATCAATCTGAAATGTCCGTATGCCGTAGGCATATTTACTTCTACGCCTTTTTCGACAATCGATTCTTCTTTTAAACGATAGGCGATGAGGTCTTTGATACAGATGATCTTGATGCCGAATTTTCGGGAGACTTCCATTAATTGAGGGAGACGAGCCATTGTCCCGTCTTCATTAATGATCTCTATCAATGCCCCTGCCGGATACAAACCTGCCAAACGAGCTAAGTCTACGGCAGCCTCGGTATGTCCGGATCTGCGCAATACTCCTCTGGAGCGGGCACGAAGAGGGTTTACATGTCCCGGACGTCCTAAATCTGACGGTTTTGTTTTCGGATCGGCTAATGCCCGGATTGTTTCAGCTCGGTCGAACATCGAAACGCCTGTTGTGCATCCGCCTCCTAATTTATCGACCGTTATGGTAAAAGGGGTTTCGTGTATCGATGTATTGTTTGTAACCTGCATGTTCAGATCTAACTCTTCACACCGCTCTTCTGTTATCGGGGCACATAATACCCCACGTCCATGTGTGAGCATGAAATTAACTTTTTCCGGAGTTATTTTTTCTGCTGCAATGATGAAATCTCCTTCATTTTCCCGGTCTTCATCATCGACAACGATAATAAATTTTCCCTCCCGAAAATCTTCTATCGCTTCTTCTATCGTGTTTAGTTTTATTTCATTCATAATCTTTGTATTTAATATTCCGGATGAACAGACACCGGAATGGGTAAATTCGAAAAAAGGAAATTCTTAAATTATTGAATTTCGGATTTTTGCTCTGTTTCTCGGATAATAGCAAGAACTTCTTGATTTGTTTTTTGTATAGTTTGTAATTCTTGCCTTAATCGGTGTTGTTCCCAGCAACCGACCAGATATATAGGTATGGATATAGGAAATAAAACAGTCATGACAATTCCTATCCATCGTATTCGACATGGCTGGTATAGTAGCAGCATACGAAGAACCGGATAATTTATCAGTTTACTTATTAATATTTGAGATCGAGTATTTTGAGCATATTCTACCCAATTGTCAACTTCTGTTTTTAGAGAACGGAGTAAATGCTTATCATAACCTTGCGTCCAGTACTGATAGTAAGATTGTCGTTTCTTACCAGTATTTTTTTGCATTCGGTCACAGAGAATGCCTATTTGTTCTATTCGTTTTTCTGCTTCATTTATATCGACTTCATCTATTATTACTTCTTTCATAGTAATATGGCGGGTTTCTTTTTTACCGATCAGTTTATAAATGAAGTTTATATAAAGGTCTTTATTGAAAACATCTGCATCGTTGACGGCTTTATAGGTGAGGAAAATGCCCAATGGTAGTAATACTGCAGAACTTAGCCACATGCCCTCCCATACTTCCCAACGGCCATCTCTCGCCATTTTATATCCGGAGTTGTCTATGATGTAGTAAAATATAAATAATAATACCGATACAACAACCGGAGTTCCCAACCCGCCTTTCCGGATGATTGCACCTAAAGGAGCTCCGATAAAGAAAAAAATCAGGCATGCAAAAGAAAGAGTGAATTTTTTGTGCATTTCCATTTCGTGACGACGTATGATTCGTTGGTCTCCATCAGAAAGTATACTTTTGTATTCGTAGTCTTGGCGTACGGTTTCGGCTCTTGAAACAGCTCGGTTCAGCATTGATTCTCTTTGTTGTAGAGATGCCGATGCGTATATACTGTCTATATTAATAGTTGGGGGTGCTGATCGTTCTTTGTAGGTGCTATCTCGTCGTTCATTGTTATACAATGTAAAATATCCGGAGTTTATGAGCTCTTTTCCAAAACTGTTGCCGATACTGTCTGTTCTTAAAGTCATGGAGTCGATAGAAGTTCGCAATTCGTGCATGTCTTTACCGATGTATTGATTTTGCATTACTCCGTCATCCATACGGTTAAATCCGGCATCAAATGGTATTAGGATTTCTTTTGTCGAAAAAGTTTCACGCCGATAAGGAACGCTATTTACAGCTGTTCTTTGACTTTTCAGATTTTCAAAAGATTCGCCGCTGTATAGGGTAAGGAATAAGTATTGTTTATCTTCGGTCAATTTGAGTTTTCCTGAATCGGCCAGAATGACCATTGCGTTATCGAAACCACCTGATAAATCATAAATCATCATATCTCTCATCATCCCGGTTTTTCTGTCTTTTTCTTTGACATAAAGGTTATAGCCGTTGATCTGATCGTAAAAAACACCTTCAGGAATGTCCAACTCAGGAGACTTTTGCCGTATCGAGTAGAGTAGAGTGTACATTTTTACCTGAGCTTTCGGAAGTATGTCATTTTGAAAAAAGAAAGCTCCAATAGCTATCAAGGCAACTACTATGACTAAAGGACGCATGACATGTAGAAGCGATACTCCGGCAGCTTTTATTGCCAACAATTCGAGTCGTTCACCTAAATTCCCGAAAGTCATTAAAGATGCCAGCAGTAATGCTAACGGGAGTGACATCGGTACCATAGACACTGCTGCATAAAAGAATAACTCGGCAAGTACAGGCATCTCTATTCCTTTCCCGACCAGTTCATCGACATATCTCCATAAAAATTGCATAAGAATAATAAACAAGCAAATGAAGAATGTCATTAGAAACAAGGGCAAGAATGTTTGTAAGATAAAGAGATATAATCTTTTGATACGAAACATACTTTTAACTTTGTGTCGCAAAAGTAGTGCAAAAAAACGAATTTAGGATATTAAGCATTCATAAAAACCATTTATTGTAAATACTTTGAAAAAGCACTTATGAATAAAATGCAGAAAGATACTTTTAATTAAGCTACGTATATTATACAGAATATCTGGAGAGCACGTGACACAGATATTCTGTATAATTAAATCTTTTTATGCTCCCAGCCGTTGTCTGAGAGAAGATATTTGTCTGTTCCACAAATCGATACTATCCCGTTTTTCATCAGGATAGGCATAATCGGTAATTTCGAGAATAACATCTCCTGTCAATTCTATTACATTGATGCGGAATTCAAAATATGATTTCGTATCGACATCTTCTTCATCCCAACGAAATCGAATAAATACTCCGGAACGATATCCGATCTGATGAGCTGTTTGAGGCATTTTATTCCAAAAGAACGTATATTCTTTTCCGTCTGCAGTAACGGTATCTGCAAACCAATCTGCTAGTCCGTTGACAGTACCTACATATGTCCATAGGACAGAAGGGGATACATTGTTCAGACTGTACTCGATGATGTACTTTTCCTTATTCATGTGCATTAGATTTATGAGTGTTTTGGTGCTAATATATAAATAAATTTTTATCTGACATGAATTTCTGTTTTTTTTATTCTGTTTTTTTGAAAATGCCGATCTTTTCTATCTAATTATTATACTTTAAAAAGTGCATTATGTAATAAGATTTGATTGGTATTAAATAATCTCCGGCTTAAAGTAAAAAATTAAAAGTCTATGTTTAAATATCCCGATTCCCATCGTGATATCAGCTTAGGTGTGTGTTATAGTTGCCGGAGATTATTGTTTTCATATGGGAAGTATTATGTCTGTTTCTTGAAATTGTTGAGAAAAAGAATAGATTATTAAAATAATGAAGATTATCAGTATAACGGCAAAGAAAATGATCATCAGTATATTTTCGAGTTTCTCATTTTCTCGATTAATATATCCGTCTTCATTTGTTCTGAATAGCCATTTTTTTATATCCATAGTCTGAACATCTTTTTTTACTTCATGATAGTTTGACTTATTTTAAATATTTGGTTTAATTTTATTTGTGTAAAATTATAAGTGTCGATTTAATCGTTCGTTAAATTTGTATTCATAATATCTTGTTATTTAAGTAATTATATTTTTGATTGGTAAATTATATAATTCTTGCAACTTACTGATAATAATTATTTTAAAGAAATATTTTCTTGTTTTATGATAAAATTCTATCTTTATGCGTGAAATGTCGGTTAAGATGAACGTCTTAACCGACATTTTTTTGTTGATTTTGTTTCTCATGGATGTTGGAGTTTATAAATAGAACTATAAATATGTTGCGTTGTTTTTATTATAATCTCAAATTAATTATGAGTATGGTATTTGCATATCTGCGAGTAAGTACTGGCAAGCAACATTTAGAAAATCAGATGAAAGAAATCGAGAAATTTGCATCTCGCAAAGGCTTGGTTATAGATGTATGGATAAAAGAGGTGGTTAGTGGTAAAAAGAATGAGAAATTCAGGGCTTTAGGAAAACTGAAGAGGAAGGTGAAAAAGGGTGATATTATTATCATTACTGAAATTTCTCGATTAAGTAGAACTCTTCATGAAGTGATGTCTATATTGGGCTATTTTCTGGATACCGGGGTTTTATTGTATAGTACGAAAGATGGTTTTGAGTTTGACGATAGTATCAGTAGTCAGGTAATGGCGTTTGCTTTTGGATTGGCAGCTCAGATCGAGCATAAACTTATTTCTCAGCGCACGCGTGAGGCTCTTGCTGTTCGGAAAGCAGCAGGAATGCAACTGGGAAGAAAAAAAGGTGATAATTATAAACAGAGATCTTTGTTGGAACATAAAAAACAGATACGGGAGATGCTTCAGCAGGGAGTCTCTATTTCTAATATATGTCGGCATTTTAATATATGTCGGGATACTTTTTATGCTTTCAAAAAAAATGGTGGTTTATTATAGTTTGATCGAGAATTTTTTTAAATGCTCATCGAGCATGTGCTCCGGGATGATTTTTTTGATCGTATCGGCTACGGCATTGATGATTCGTTCTTTGATATAGTCGTTGCGGATAATTATCGATATTTCTCGAATGGCAGGAGGCGATGTAATGTCTTTGATATTTGCTTTTTGAGTTTCTGATAGCAACGGTAAATGAAGCTCGGGAATAACAGTATAGCCTCCATTGCTATCAACTATTCTGATTAAAGTTTCTATACTTCCGGCTTCATAAGTCGTATTGTGAGTTGACGATTTGCCGCAAAAGTTAAATATTTGTTTCCTGAAACAATGCCCTTCCTGGAGTACCCACAGGTGTTCCATCGGCATGTCTGTTGCACTTAGTCCGGTATTTTTGCGAGGTTCATCGGGAGAGAAGTATGCAACGAACTTTTCATAGTATATGGGTATCTCCAAAAGGCCGTTCTGGTCGATAGGAGTCGAGACGATCGCCATATCCAACAATGAATTTTTGAGATTGTAAATGATATTGTCGGTTTTCATTTCTGAGATGGAGAGGGCGACATCTGGATAGTCTTTTTTAAATATAGATATGAACTGAGGAACTAAATACGGTGCAATTGTGGGTATAATTCCGATTCTGATGTTCCCAGAAAGAGTTTTTGTTTCGTTGTGAACCATTTCCTCTATTCTGTGAATTTCGTGTAATGCGACTTCTGCTTGGCGGATAATTCTTTCTCCGGTTTTGGTCGGTTCTATCGGATGTTTGTTTCGGTCGAATATTTTCACGTTCAACTCGTCCTCGAGTTTTTGTATCATCGTACTTAATGTGGGTTGTGTAACTCCGCATTCTTCAGAAGCCTTTACAAAATGGCGATACCTGTTTACCGCCACAATATACTCCATCTGTTGTATTGTCATATTTTAATAGATTTTATAAATACAAAGATAGATAATATCTGTTTGATTTATGTGTATCCGTATGATATCTTTGTCATACATAAAAGAAATATTCATTAAAAAAATAGATATAATTATGGAAAATCAAGTGAACGTAATGCCGAGAATCGGTGAAAAGGCTCCTTCTTTTGAGGCTGTAACTACTCAGGGTAAAATTAACTTCCCATCGGATTATGCCGGAAAATGGATTATATTGTTTAGTCATCCGGCAGATTTTACGCCGGTTTGTACTTCGGAATTTATGACATTCGGTAAAATGTCAAAAGAATTTGAGGATTTGAATTGCCAACTGGTCGGACTTTCTGTTGACGGTTTGTATAGCCATATTGCGTGGCTTCGTACTATCAAGGATAAAATCGATTATAAGGGAATGAAAAATATTGAAATTAAGTTCCCGCTTATCGAAGATATAACGATGAATGTGGCTAAACTTTATGGAATGATTCAGCCCGGTGAAAGCTCTACTTCTGCTGTCCGTGCAGTATTTTTTATCGATCCTCAAGGGACTATTCGTACGATTATGTATTACCCGTTGTCGTTAGGACGTAATTTCGATGAAATAAAAAGAGTCCTTGTCGGTTTACAGACAGCGGATAATTTTGGTGTCGCTCTTCCTGCAGACTGGCGTCCGGGAGATGATGTTATTGTTCCTACTGCGGGATCGTGTGGTGTCGCGAAAGAACGGATGGAGAGCCATGATGAAAACCTTCATTGTTATGATTGGTTTTTCTGTACAAAAAAACTTTCGAAAGAGAGTGTTGAAAGTAAGTTAGGTAAATAAATTAAAAGAAAGGTATAATTATGCCGGTAATTCATTTGAGTGAGAAAGAATTCTCAGAAAAGGTAGTGAATATTGAAACTATTTCCTCGCAATGGAAATATAAAGGTGATAAACCTGCGTTAATAGATTTTTTTGCAACATGGTGCGGTCCGTGCAAGGCTTTGAGTCCTATTCTTGAAGAATTGGCTGAGGAATATAAGGATCGGATCTATATTTATAAGATAGATGTAGATAAAGAAGAAAAGTTATCCGAAATTTTTGGTATTCGAACTGTCCCGACTTTATTGTTCTCACCTTTAAAGGGTGACCCCTATATGACTTCGGGAGTAATTCCGAAACATGAACTGAAAAAGAAGATAGAAGAAATACTGTTGAAATAGGTTGTCTTATCTATGGTTTATGTTTTTAGAAACCGGTCGCATTGCAAATGGCAAAATGCGACCGATTTTTTTATTGTTTGTAGTATGATTCTGTGAAATCGTATTATTGTTGAAATAAAAAAATGTGATAATGCTGATCTTGTAAATATTATTATTAAGTTTGTAGTAATTATGATGAAATACCTGATAAGCATATTGTTCTGTATTGCTCTTTTATCGTTGTCAGATAACAATACGGAGGAACATTTGGTCAGATTTATGTCCGATGAGTCTGTTTTGTGCCAAGGTGCAGTCGGGAATATGTCTTTTATCAAGGATTATCTATCTTACTCGAATAGAAGTGCTGATATTGAAAGTCATTTTGTATTATTCGATACCGGTATATGCGGAGTATTTTTTCCTGTATACTCTTATTCCAGAAAAATAGAAAACCCCACTATTATCAAATTTATTTCTACTAAGAATTTTCGCTTACTTATAAGAAATGCCGGGTTTAATAATAAAAAAGCGATAACAGACTTTTCTAATTTTATTTTGTTTAAGTCTTCGTATCGTTTTTTTGTATATGCATTAAGGCAAATATTGATTTAGCTGTTTCTTATTCTTTCCTATATATGAATTTGCTTAGATTCTTCAATAAAGAAAATCTGTCAACTCTTCTTTGTGTTTTCTTTCGGTCCGTTTCTTGTTTCTGTACGTTAGGCAACTTATGTGTGTTATAGAAATAAAAAAATGTCCTTGGAAATATTCCTTAAAAGAGTTCCGTATAAAGTTTAGGCAAGTTCTCAATCTCTTTTTTGGAGGTGATCTTCTTGATTGCAGTAGATTATGCGTTTGTGGATTAACTTAAGGATTTGCTGTGCGTGAAGATTATCCTTGAGATGAATTTTTATCTCTATAATATTATTGAATAGTCATATCCGTACTTTAAATTATTAATATGCTATGATACATTTGTTATTGTCTACATTGGAAATGGTGGTACTTACTTTTGTAATAGGCTTTTTTGTTGCAGGAGTAATAAAGTTTATTGCTATTTGGGCCGATTCTATGGATTTTTATAGTTCTCATCAAGATGTGATAATTCGTTTGAAAAGATTGCGAAAGTTGCATCAGAAAGTTGCGCGACTTGTAGAGCAGGAAGCCATGAAAAATTATAAGTTTTACGGGGATAGACGGGGAGAATTTAGTCGGGGAATAAATGAAGATCCCGCAGATGTGCGTAAAGCTGGATATTATCATGGTGTCAGTCATGGTGCTTCTAAAATGGATTTGTTGGATTATTATTATCCTGAAGATACGCAGTTGATGTACTTTAAAAAACATGAACAATATAAGGAAGAACAAGAAGGTGGTTTAAATAAAAGAAATGATACTTCTAAGGAAGATAACAGATAAATACTTATGGAAAATATTGATTTTTTTACTTTGTTCCAAGGATTTGGGACAATGGCTGCAGGAGGATGGATACTGGCTGCAGCACGATTATTTTTGATATTTCTCGGTTTTTTACTTGTCTATTTGGGTTGGAAAGGTATTCTCGAGCCTATGGTGATGATACCGATGGGATTGGGGATGATTGCAATTAATTGCGGTACTTTATTTATGCCTGACGGAGTTTTGGGTAATTTGTTTCTTGATCCGATGCTTTCGGATACGGATGATTTGATGAATATGATGCAAATAGATTTTCTGCAGCCGGTATATACTCTTACGTTCAGTAACGGGCTGATTGCTTGTTTTGTTTTCATGGGCATAGGAACTTTGTTGGATGTCAGTTTTCTACTTCAGAAACCGTTTACCAGTTTATTTTTGGCTTTGTGTGCAGAACTTGGAACATTTTTGACATTGCCTATAGCATCCGCTTTCGGGCTGTCTTTTAAAGAAAGTGCTTCTGTTGCAATGGTCGGCGGTGCAGACGGGCCTATGGTTCTGTTTACCTCTTTGATGTTGGCGAAGCATCTTTTTGTCCCTATAACGGTAGTCGCTTATTTGTATTTGGGATTGACTTATGGCGGGTATCCTTATCTTGTGAAATTAATGGTCCCCAAGCGTTTGCGTGCTATTAAAATGACGACTAAAAAAGCCCCTAAAAATTATGATGCTAAAGTAAAACTTGCATTTGCTGCGATATTATGCGCTGTCTTATGTTTCTTGTTCCCGGTAGCTTCGCCTCTTTTCTTTTCATTGTTTTTAGGAGTTGCTGTACGTGAGTCGGGAATGAAGCATATCTATGATTTTGTCAGCGGACCTTTATTGTATGGTTCTACCTTCATGCTCGGTTTATTGTTGGGCGTTTTATGTGATGCGAAATTATTGCTTGATCCTAAAATATTAAAATTGCTGGTTTTAGGTATTGCGGCTTTGTTGTTGTCTGGTATTGGTGGCATTTTGGGCGGATATATAATGTACTTTATAAAGAGAGGTAATTATAATCCGGTGATAGGTATTGCAGCTGTGAGCTGTGTCCCTACTACAGCGAAAGTCGCACAGAAAATCGTCAGTAAAGAAAATCCCGATTCTTTTGTTTTAGGAGATGCATTGGGTGCAAATATTTCGGGAGTGATAACATCGGCTATCATTACGGGTATTTATATAACTATAATTCCTTATTTGTAGTCTTGTTTGTCACTATAAAAAACAGGATATTCTATAATTAGCGTATCCTGTTTTTTGTTATCAGTTATTATTCCATCTTATCCCGTAAAGATATACCTACATCGATAAAACGTCCGCCTCCGGTATCTTTACAATATACGGTAATAAGATTCTCTTTACCGATTCTCAAAGCTTTTAAAGCCTCAGGCTTGATCGGAAAATATTCATAGTCGGAGTTTGCTCTTCCGGCATTACAAGCAAGAATACCGTTGATAAATACATCGAAATTTTCATCATGCATAACTCTGAGCATAAGACGGGATATTTCGTCTTGAGAAAGTTTGGGCATGATAAATTTGCGACGTATGCAAATTTCCGTAATGGTTCTGCCCTTATTATCTTTTATTTTGCCGTCTGCGACAGGCCAAGGTGTATTCCCCTTTTTTCCCGCAGTGTTTCCGAATGCTCCCGGGCCTTCTTTCCAATCTGAATCATCGAAATTTTCTTTGTTCCAAGCTCCTTTTCTCGGACCGTATTTATATTTCCAGATTTGGGCTTCTTTTTCCGATGTCGGGACTATTTCTTTAAAATTCGGCATTTTAAACCGGAATGTATTTATTTTCGCGATTTTAGAAGCATCGACTTTAGCAATTCTGTCATACGTGAATAATCCGTTGATTTCGGTCATTATATCGGTAAGTTCTGTATAAACTACGGCAGCAAGACCGTTTTTTTCTCGCATTTTGACAATCATGTTATAAAGTTCGGCGTATTTGAAAAGAAGATCTTCCGATGTATCTACGTTAGCATATCCGCTACCTTTACCTTCGAACCACATGTGTCCCGGGACTTTCATCCCTATACCGCCGAATTCACCGCAAACGAGTACTTTCCCTTTAGCCTTTTCTTGATCCTCGACTTTAGGTTTGGGGTAAGAAGGGGCAGGGTAACTGTGTGTATCCAATATATCTCCTGAAAAAGACCATTTTCCTCCGCTTGCATCATTGACCAATCGGGTAGGGTCTTGTTTTTTGACGACTTGTACGAGACGTTCGGTATCGAATTGTCCTTGTCCTTCGTTAAATATTACCCACATAATAACAGAAGGAGAATTTTTGAGGAAGTCTATCATTCCTGTAAGTTCGGTTTCAAAAGCCTTTTTGTCGATTTCCGGAGTGGGCTCATCTTTGTGACTGCCTCTATATGAATTGCAGGAGGGGGCATCTTGCCATACCATCAGTCCGAGTTTGTCGCACCAGTAGTACCAGCGGGCGGGTTCTACTTTGATGTGTTTGCGGGTGAAATTGAATCCCATTTTAATCGTTTCTTCTATGTCGAAGCGAAGGGCTTCGTCTGTGGGTGCGGTATAAATACCGTCGGGCCAGAATCCTTGATCGAGAGGACCATTCATAAAAACAGGCTCATTATTTACGAATAGACGCTTTACCCCGTTTATTTCTCCTACGGAGATTTTTCGCATACCGAAATAGCTATTGACCTTATCTGTCGGTTTGCCGTCATTTCCTAATATCGATACATTGATATCATATAGATAGGGATTTTGAGGAGACCAAAGTTTCGGATTCGGAATTTTGATCTTTATAGGACTATTGGTTTTCCCTTGAAATTTTCCGGACTTGAGTTCGACAAGCACTTTGGCATTTTTTGTATTTGACAAGACGGTAACTTCGACCTCTTTTTTATCTATATCGGGGACGATTTTGAGATCTTCGATATAAGTTTTGGAGACCGGTTCAAGCCATACGGTTTGCCATATTCCGCTTGTCGGTGTGTACATGATCCCTTTTTGAATACTGTCTTGTTTCCCTCGTGGTTGTCCCCCTTTATCCGTCGGGTCATAGACACGGACTATGAGTTCATTCTTTCCGTTCGTTACGGCATCTGTTATATCGAAACTGAAAGGTAGATATCCCCCTTTGTGCAGCCCTATTTTCTTTCCGTTGATAAATACTTCTGCCTCATAATCGACTGCACCGAAATGAATCAGAATTTTTTTCCCTTTCCATTTGGATGGAATTTCAAATGTACGTCTGTACCAGAATTTGTCCAGTTGTTCCATGATTCCGGAAAGGGCGCTTTCGACGGGGAAAGGTACTAAAATATTTTCTGTGAGTTTTTTACCGAAAGGGGGCTTTTCGTTTAAATCGGCAGAACGTTGAAATTCCCATACTCCGTTGAGGTTCATCCATTCGTTACGAGTCATTTGTGGACGAGGATACTCCGGATGAGGTTTTTCGATATGAACATTTTTTGCCCATTTTGTCATAATCGGTGCTTTTTTGGTTTTGAACTGGGCATGTAGTTCTGGACAAAGAAACGTAAGAACGCAACATATAGCCAGCATTCTTACTGCTTTAATTTTCTCTTTAGTCATCCTTATGAATTTTGTTATAAATGTATTTTACAAATATACAATATTTAAAGTACTTGTACATATTTTGAGGAAAGAATTTTGAAATAAGAAGATATGGGCTCTCAAGAGAATGAGATCATGAATTGATTATTTGGCGGTAAATATTGAATGAATATGGTGAAGTATATAAACAAAAAAAGGTTGTCTCACGACAACCAATCTTCATTAACCTTAAATCTAATACCATGAAAAACACAGTGCAAATATAATGTATAATCTGTTATTAAACATACTTTTTGAGCATAAAATGTTGTGTATAAACATTATTTAATAGAATCGAGTTATTCGAATTTTCTATTTTGGGTTTTATTAATTTTGTTTACACTGATTAATCTATATTCTTCTTTTAAAACAAATCTGCAGAAAAAACATCCGTTTTTTCTGCAGATTTGTTTATCTAAAAAATAGACGGGCTTTTACGAAGCGTAAGCACTTAACATCCATATCATTTTCTCTTGGCCTTTGAGTAAGTCGCTTATCATGGCAACTGTCACTTCATCTTTTGTTTCGGATGCTAATGATAGCAATTCCCGTTCTTCAGCAATGAGGACTTTAAGCGTTTCTCCAATATTGTTGAGTGCTTTATCAGCATTATCTATATAACCAGATTCTTTAATGTTTGCAGTTTGTAGATAATTGCTGAATTGATGTTGAGGAGTTCCGCCGAGCATCAATATTCTTTCTGCAATTTCATCAATTGTTTCAGCGGCACTATTATACATATCTTCAAATTTGCTATGTAAAACAAAAAAAGAATGACCTTTGATGTTCCAGTGAAGACCTCTTAGGTTTGTATAATAAACTTGAAAATCTGCCAGTAACTGTTGCAATCCGTTTATTACATTTTCTACTTTTTGTTTGTCTAATTGAATATAATCTAAAGTTTTCATATCATTTTATTTTAGAGGTTTATTTAATTGTTTGATGCAAATGTAATATGTTATAATATATAAATCAAACTGATATTATCTATGCTTATATAGATGATATGAATATATTCTGGATTAGAAGATAATTGGAATTCTGTGTTGTTTTGGGTAAAGAGTGTTGTGGTGAGGATTATTGAGCCGGAATAGGGTTACAGTAAGAGCTTGTGAAAGCCTACCTCTGATCTTTGAAGCCTACCGGATTTTGTATAAATGTTTTTTGAGTATTTATGTTTTGATAAAAGGTGGTGGTTTTTCTTTGTTTGAGAATCAGTAAAATTTTGGTTGTTCAGATATTTTGGAGAGAGGGAGGTTATTAAAAAAGAAAAGGTTGTCATCTCGACAACCAATCTTCGTTAACCTTAAATCTAATACCATGAAAAACACGATGCAAATATAATGTATTTTTGTGTTGTGCAACATGTTTTATTTACAAAAAATATGTTGTTTAACATTGTTTTGTATCTCATGGATAAAAAAGGCTCTTTATAAACAATTATTTATGATTTATGAATATATAAAAATATGTTCTCTTATTTTTTTAGAGCCAGTCGTATGTTTTGTCTGGTCAGTTTTGAGTGTTTTTTCAAAGACGTTTTCGAATGGTCGAGAGCTATCTGACAAAAGACGACAGGCTGGAAAAAAAGTTAAGACTTTTTTAATTGGAAAATTTAGACAAGTTCTCGGATCCCTGAGAAATTTATTGGGTTATGTTTATTAAAAACGCATTATTGCTGTAAAATTGTTATTTTTTGACCCAAAAATTTTATTAAAATAGTCTCCGATAGTTTATCTTTATCATAACATTATTATTAACTTTTAAATGAAATACAAATGAAAAAATTGGGATTCTTTTTCCTTCTGCTTTTGGTCTGCCAATCATGTATAATAATTTGTAAAGGAGGAAAAGATAAAATTGTGGAAAAATCTAATTATGAAAAGGTTTCGGGGAGAGGGCAGATTGTGGAGAAAGAGATGACTCATTCCGGTTTTGACAAACTGTCTTTATTTGCTCCGATAAAAGTAAAAGTTTTGGAAGGAGAAACCTATAATGTGAAGGTTTCAGGACATGAAAACTTGGTATCATTACTTAATATTGAGATGAAAAATAAAACCTTAAAGATTGATACAGAGAAAAATTATGAGTTTACCGATGATGTAAAAGTATGGATACAGATACCCGTGTCGTTGCAGAAAATGGATATCGGTAGCTTATGCCAGGCCTCTATCGGAGAAATCATCGATCGGGATAAATTTGAATTGAATGCCTCAGGTGTATCGAGGTCTAATTTCGAAAAACTTTTTGCTCATGATATCGATCTGAATATCAGTGGAGTTTCTAAAGTCGATATTACGTCTTTAGAAGCGAAAAAGCTTTCCTTGAGTTTGAGTGGAGTTTCCGAAGCCAAAATAGATGGAAAAACAGTCGATTTGTCTCTTGAAATGTTAGGCGTAAGTAAAGGTTTTTTAGGGAAATTAGAAACTGAGAATCTAAATTGTAGAATGTCGGGTGTTTCCGATTGTAAGGTGAGGGTATCTCAAGTATTGAAAGCCGATATGTCCGGTGTTTCTAAACTCAATTATTGGGGAACACCTTCTACATTAGATGTTAGTGCTTCCGGGAAATCTTATGTCAAAGCAATCCAATAGAATTATTGTTTTTTGAAAATATTGATGTATTCTTTTTAATAAACCTAAGATTACCACTTTCTAACGATTTAGGAAGTGGTATTTAAATATTTGAGTATAGAATTAAAATTTTAAGTTTTTGGTTTGGTTTATTTAATTTTTATATGATTAATTGTATTACTATTTAGGGCTTATTTAAATTTTATACGAATATTTTTTTGAGAACTGTTTTGAGGAAGTTTTTCTGTTCCGAAAAGAGGTACTATGTGATGTGTAAGGATGGGGAAACAGACTGAGAGAGGCTCAAAAAGTTTAGATATATATAATTTTTATTGAAAAATTTAAACAGTGTCAAGGTGCTAGAACGTATTTATCAAAAGAACGAGTATGAATATAAGTTCCTGTCAGATCGGTATGAGGTAAAATCCCGAAAATGGTATGATAGTCGAAGTTGTCCTTTTTCGGTTTTTTTACCTGTTGATGGGAATATATTTTGAAATAAAAACAATAATAAATAAAATATTGCTTTATGATAGAATTAAAATCGGTAAGTAAGGTCTTTCAAACGAAAGACATTGAGACACGCGCATTGGATGATATTTGTTTAAAGATTAATTCGTCAGAGTTTGTCTCTATAATGGGGCCTTCGGGGTGCGGAAAAAGTACATTGTTGAATTTGATCGGTTTACTGGATCAACCAACTGCCGGAACTATACTGATACATGATACGGATGTATCGAGGATGAGTGATCGGGAGGCTGCCCGGTTTCGGAACAAGAGTCTTGGATTTGTTTTTCAGAATTTCCATTTGGTCCCCTCCCTGAATGTTATGGATAATGTTGAGTTGCCGTTATTATATGGCCGGGTTGCCGCTGTCGAAAGGAAAGAGCGGGTAAAAGAAGTCTTGAATATGGTGGGGCTGTCGCATCGGATGAAGCATTTTCCGTCCCAGTTGTCAGGGGGGCAATGCCAGCGTGTTGCGATTGCAAGAGCGATTGTCGGACATCCGGAGATAATTCTTGCCGATGAGCCTACCGGAAATTTGGATAGCCGCATGGGAGAAGAGATTATGGATATTTTGTTGGAGTTGAACGAGCTTGGGGTTACGGTGGTAATGGTTACTCATGATGAGCATATTGCTTCCAAAACAGGACGAATAGTACGATTGTTGGATGGAAAACTCGTTTAGAGAAAGGGAATATCATGAAGATTGTGTTGAGTTACATAAAGACAGCTTTATATAATATAAAGCGGAATAAGGCTTATGCGATATTCTATATTTTGGGTACGACGTTGGCATTTGTTTTCATTGCTATTATATTGCATGTTGTCAAACTTATTACTACCGATGCAGAGCCGATGTTATATGGCGATCGAATTGTGACGGTAAGCGGTTCTCAGCTTTACAATATGCAGGGACAATATATCGGAGGAATTTATCCCATGGAAATGGAGCAGTTTTTTGCGGCATTGAAAGGTTATGAAATGGTTTCGTATGATAATGATGAGTCTTCTATTGTTTATATGAATGATCAGTTGAAGGCTGTAGATGTGTCATTTATCGGGGGCGATTATTTTAAAATGTATCAATACCGTTTTATCGATGGGACATCGTTTGATCGTGAGGATGCTCGAGAGGGGGAAAAAGTCGCTGTAATTAAAGAAAGTTTGGCAAGAGTCGGTTTTCCGGGAGGTAAAGCGGTTGGCGAGAAAATTAAGATTCAAGGTATTGAATATGAAGTAATCGGTGTCGTTGCCGATTATTCGATGTTTTCTGCACCTACACTTGCCAGTGTTTGGATTCCGTACCGATATAATAAATTTATCCCTTCTGCTCATTTTTGTTATAATGTGAATATTCTATTCCCGGAAGATATGGATGTTACCCAGATGAAAGAATTGGTATGTAACAATGTGCGGGCTACAGTAGAAAATAGGGGTATGACAGTAGACATATTGCCGGAGAAGATTTATACCAAAAAGGAGGAACGGATAAGAGAATACGGGACAAATATCATGTTGTACGGTGCCGGAGCTGCTATTTTCTTGTTGTTGATTATTCCTGCTTTGAATATTGTGACATTGAATTTTTCCAATATGGAGAGCCGGGCTTCGGAGATTGCGATTTCCCGGGCGATTGGGGCTACTCGCATTTCGGTTTTTTTCCAGATTATGGGTGAAAATTTCTTTTTGGTATTGATCGGGGCTATTTTAGGTGTTCTTTTGGTTTTACCGATGTCCTATGGGGTACAGAGTCTTGTCCTGGGCGGATCTCTTAATGAAAAAATGTTGTTGATCGCTTCTCTTGATATGTCGGTTATTTGGTGTCAGGTATTGCCCTTGGCTATTTTGTTCTCTTTATTATCAGGTGGGCTGCCGGCCTATTTAATTACACGAAAAAATATTGCAGAGGTATTGAAAGGAGGAAACGAATAATGAGAAAGTTTTTGCTAAAGATGATCTGGAATCGTCGGAATAAGGTTTGGGAAATTTTGGTAGAACAATTTTTTATCGTATTGGTGCTGATGCTGTGTCTCGGATCTCTGTTTTCGGCATTGAAAAAATATAATGATCCGGGGCTGTTAAACACAGATAATACATTTGTGTTTTCTTGTATGCCGGTTAATTTTAATTCGCGGGCTTCTTTACGGGAATCCGGACGCATAACATCTCTTGTCGTTGAACGGTTGAGAACCAATCCTGCAATAGAAAGTGTGACTGTGGGTAGCGGATTGGCCCCATATATGAGAGACGGCGATAACTATAGTGGAGATACGGTCCGGATTAACGATAAAAAAATCATGGCAGCTATAAAGACTGTCGATAAATATGCTCTTGATGTATTTGATATTCGTTTGGAAGAAGGAGAGTGGTTTACCGGAGAGACCAAATTGGCTGATGGCTCTCTTCCTGTTGTTGTTTCCCGGCAATTGGTAGATGCTGTCGGGTGGGTAGATGCCGTCGGCAAGAAGTTTGTATATAGAAATCGGGAACTTACGGTAATCGGGGTTGTTGCAGGGGTGAAGCATGCAGTATTCGAACCTTCGTCAGAGGCGATACTTTTCCCTTTCGAGCATTTGCCCTTTATGGAATGTGTCGCTAAAGTAAAAAAAGGGCATGAAGCCGACTTTTATAATGCTTGCGATAAAGAGTTCAAACGGGCTGGCTTGAATAATGATGTCGAGTTGTTTGTTTCTCCGATGGAAGAGTGGAAGGCTTTTTCGATGGTTGGGACGATGCTTTCAGTTGCAGCACAAGCCGTGCCGGCTTTTTTCTTGTTTATTTTTGCGTTTATTGGAACATTCGGATTATTTTGGTTACAGTCGAAAAAAAGGTTGAAAGAGTATGCTTTGCAGTTGGCTTTAGGAGCAACACGTAGAGATCTTATGAAAATGGTGCTTGGAGAAAGTTTGTTGATTTCGGTAATGGCTTCTATTCCTTCAGTACTGTTGGCATTTTTTATTTATGATTTTACCGTAGAAAATATTGCTGCAGTTGTGACCACAATATTGCTGATGTGTTTGTTTTCATTATTTAGTGCATGGTATCCGGCATACCGAATTTCTCGTGTAAATCCGGCAGAGGTATTGCATTATGAATAATGAGTAAATATAGGTTGTATGAAACTATGGATGATATGTATAGTCTTTCTGTTCCCTACCTGTTTGTGGGGGCAGAAAGATACTTTGTCTCTCTCTATGGATCAGGCTTTAAATATAGCTCGTATTTTTTCTATTGATGCAATCGTGGCAAGAAATACTTTGCAGATTGCTTATTGGTCGTACCGTAATTATAAGGCGGATTTGTTACCCGGTATGGTTTTAGATGGCACTTTGCCCAGCTTGGATAAGTCATTGTCTTCTTATCAGAAAGAAGATGGTACATATTCGTTCGTTACAAACCGTCTGCTCAGTGAAAATTTGAATCTTTCTATTACTCAAAATATTCCTTATACGGGAGGTTCTATTTCTTTACAGTCACAATTGCAACGTATTGACCAGTTGGACGGAGATCGTAATACAAGTTATTTGAGCGTCCCTTTAGGATTGACCCTTTCTCAGCCTTTGATTACAGCTCGGCCATTAAGATGGTCGATGCGTATAGAGCCCAAGAAGTATAAAGAGGCATTACAACAATATTGTGTAAGTATGGAGGCTGTAAATATGCAGACAGTCAAGCATTATTTCGAATTTTTATTAGCATCGGTAAATAAAAATATCGCAGAACAGAATCTGAAAAATGCTGAGGAATTGTTGAAAATAGCTCAGGGTAAGAAAAAGATCGGAATAATATCGGATAATGATTTGCTGCAACTGGAATTAGGAAGATTGAATGCTTCGTCAAATTTGATAAAAGCGGAACAAGAGTATGATAATAAGATGTATGCTTTTCGAAATTATTTGCGATATGATGATTCTGTCGTGTTGAAAATTGATGTTCCGCAAAAATGTCCTGTTGTAAAGATTTCACCACGTGAGGTTTTAGATATTGCATTAAAAAATAATCCTTTAAATTATTCGATCGAAAGGCAGTTGTTAGAGGCAAAACAGCGAATTGCCCAAGCTCGAGTAGATCGTGGATTTAAAGCGGATATTTATGCTTCGGTAGGATTTACGGGAAGTGATAATAGTTTATCCGGAACATATCAGAATTTACAGAATCGTCAGGTTGTGAGTTTAGGAATACGTATTCCTATTTTAGATTGGGGAAAAGGTCGGGGACGAGTGCGGTTGGCGAAGTCGCAGCAAGAGCTCATAAAGGCGCAAATTGAGCAAAGCCAGATGAATTTTGAACGAGATGTAACGTTATCTGTCAATCAATTTCAAGATCAGACACGATTGTTAGATATTGCTGTTCTTGCAGATTCTGTTGCACAATGTCGGTATAAAACAGCATACAATATCTTTGTTATGGGAAATATTAATGTCTTGGATATAAATTCGGCTCAAGTAGAACGGGATAATGCCCGTAGAGAATATATTTCTCAGTTATATACCTCTTGGTTATATTATTACAATATTCGACAGCTATCCCTTTATGATTTTGTTCGAGATGAGGATATTATATATGAAATGATAAAAAATTAAAAAATATAAACATGGGCATGGATAAAGAAATTTCACCGGAGGTGAAACGTCGTAGAAAAAAGATATTGATTATTAAATTTGCGTTTGTAGCATGTGCTTTAGTTTGTTTTTTTATTGTTTTGGTAAAAGTATTCAGTGCCGGAATTCCTTTAGAAGATATTGATTTTGGAACGGTGACAAAAGGTGAAATCGGAATTTCTGTTTCTGCAACGGGAAAAGTAGCTCCTCTGTCGGAAGAGATAATAACCTCGCCGATTTCTTCGAAAATATTGGAAGTATATAAAAAATCCGGAGAGAAACTATCCAAAAATGATTCTATTTTAAAACTTGATTTAGCGGAAGCCAATGTAGGTATGGAGAATCAGCGGGATGAGCTGGAGATGAAACGGTTTAAATTAGAACAGATGAAGATCGTGGCGGAAAGCCAGTTGTCGGAGATGAAGATGAGTATCGATATAGATGAAATGAGATTGGAGAGAATGAAAGTGCTATTGCAAAATGAGAAATATTTAGATAGTATAGGAGCAAGTACATCTGATAAAATAAAACAAGCTGAATTGGAATATAAAGTTCAGAAAATGAATCTGGACCAATTAAAATTGAAATATAATAATCAGAAACGGACTTCTGCTGCGGATATTCGAGTACAGGAATTGGATTACAATATAGCCTTGAAAAATATTTCGTTGCGGACTAAGATGATGAAAGAGGCACAAGTGCGTTCTCCTCAAGATGCGACATTGATATGGGTAAATGATCAGGTTGGAGCAACTGTGCCTGCAGGTTCACAATTGGCAATTGTTGCCGATCTCGGTAGCTTTAAGGTAGAAGCCGAAATTACGGATGGATATGCTGATAAGGTTTTACCGGGAAATAAAGCAATTGTAAAAATCGGAAAAGAAGAACTCTCTGGAACAGTGGGGAATGTCGTCCCATCGGTAAAAGATGGAATGATACAATTTCTTATATTTTTAGATGATAATGACCATGATCGTCTGCGTTCCGGCTTGAAAGTTGACGTCTTTGTTATTAATGCGGTAAGAGATGATGCTCTTCGTATAGAAAGACGTTCTTTTTATAATGGTCCGGGAGACTATAATCTTTGGGTGATGGATGGAGATCATATTGTGAAGAGAACAGTTAAGTTGGGAGAGGGAAGTTATGATTATGTAGAAGTATTAGACGGTTTGAATATCGGTGATAAGGTGGTGGTATCGGATATGAATAAATATAGAGATAAAGAGAATTTGAGGATAAGGAAATAAGATATGATGCTGATAGATAAGAATATATTTTTAATTTCTGTTTTTTTACCATAACATTCCCGAATCCTTTATTAATAGGGTATATTTTTAGTTGTAGCTGTTTGTCTTATGTATAAAAAAGACGAACAGCTTATTTTTCTGTTTCATTTTGATTATCTTTGCCAACATTATGGCTCGTATTTTATCGATAGATTACGGAAAAAAACGTACAGGAATTGCGGTGACCGATCCTTTGAAAATAATAGCGAATGGATTGACAACCGTTCCTACGCATGAATTGGTCGGTTTTCTGAAAAATTATTTTCAAAAGGAAGCTGTGGAGAAAGTAATCATAGGATTACCGAAACAGATGAATAATCAACCTTCGGAAAATATGCGATATATCGAGCCGTTTGTAGCACAGTTCAAGAAGTTGTTCCCTGATATTCCGATAGAATATTTTGATGAACGGTTTACTTCTACTTTAGCGCACCGGTCTATGTTGGAAGGCGGGTTGAAGAAGAAAGATCGTCGGAATAAAGAACTGGTGGATGAGATCAGCGCAGTAATCATATTACAGGGATATATGGAAAGCGTGCTGCATGCTTGATTGTTGATCGGAATAAAGATTTATATGCCGGGAGTACCGGTGATTATGATAAAAATATATATATGTTGTTACCAATTTATTTATATGGACAGCCTGTGCTGAGGAAAGTCGCAACGGATATAACTGCCGATTATCCTGATTTGAAGAAGTTGATTGAAGATATGTTCGAAACGATGGATAAATCGGACGGGGTCGGACTGGCTGCTCCTCAGATAGGTTTGGATATTCGGGTGCTTGTAATCAATCTGGATGCTCTTTCAGAGACATTTCCTGAATATAAAGATTACCGGAAAGCAATGATAAATGCCCATATAGAAGAAGTATCCGGTGATAAGATAACCCGGGAAGAGGGATGTTTGAGTTTGCCCGGAATTCATGAGCCTGTGACTCGTCAGGAAAAAATAAAGATAACGTATCGGGATCAGGATTTTGTAGAGCATACCGAAGTATTTGAAGGTTATGTCGCTCGTGTCATTCAACACGAATATGATCATCTTGAAGGAAAAATGTTTATCGATCATCTTTCCCCTATTCGCAAACAGCTTATAAAATCGAAGCTGAACAGTATTCTGAAGGGTAAAGTAAATTGCGGTTATAGGGTAAAAGCAGTAAAGAAATAATACTTATATTGACACACTTAATTTTAAGAATCTAAATTTATGACTTCATTACAGAAAGACATTTTAGCATTGCGCGAAAAAAAAGCGCTGGTGCAGATGGGTGGAGGAGAAGCCGCCATTGAAAAGCAGGAGGCGATGGGCAAGTTGACTGCCCGCAATCGTATTCTGGCTTTGCTGGATGAAAATTCATTTCAGGAGTATGATCTCTTTGTAGAGCATGAAGCCAGAGGCTTCGGCATGGAAAAAAAGGTTTTACCCGGAGACGGAGTAATTACCGGAACAGGAACTATCTTTGGCGCTCCTGTATGTATCTATGCTCAAGATTTTACCGTAGCAGGTGGATCTCTCGGTTTGATGCACGCTCGTAAGATAACCAAGATAATGGATCATGCACTAAAGATGAAAGTGCCTATTATCGGGATTAATGATTCCGGTGGTGCACGTATTCAGGAAGGTGTAGGTGCATTGGCCGGATATGGAGAAATTTTCTATCGCAATACGATTGCTTCAGGGGTAATTCCTCAAATTTCGGTAATCTTAGGTCCCTGTGCCGGTGGTGCGGTATATTCTCCGGCATTGACCGATTTTGTTTTCGTTGTTGAAAACATTTCGAAAATGTTCATTACAGGACCGAATGTCATCAAGACCGTTTTAGGCGAAGAGATTTCTATGGAAGATTTAGGAGGAGCTCGAGTTCACGCTGAAATTACAGGTAATGCTCATTTCTATGCCCAAAGTGAACAAGAGTGTTTTGAACAAATCAAGAAATTGGTGACGTTTATTCCTTGGAACAATAAGCAACGTGCCCGTGCATGGGAACCTAAAGAACCGATTTTTGACAAATCGATCAATGATATCATTCCGGCCGATCCGAAACAACCGTACGACGTACGTGATATTATAAAATGTGTCGTAGATGATTCTGATTTCTTTGAAATACAACAGCTTTGGGCAGCAAATATCGTAATCGGATTTGGTCGTATTCATGGCGATACAATCGGATTCGTAGCTAATCAGCCTATGGTAATGGCCGGAGTGCTTGACTGTGACAGCTCTGATAAGGCTGCCCGTTTTATCCGCTATTGCGATGCCTTTAATATTCCTATTGTTACATTCGAGGATATGCCGGGTTATTTGCCTGGAGTAGATCAGGAGCATGCCGGCGTTATTCGTCACGGCGCGAAAGTTCTCTACGCATATTCCGAAGCGACAGTACCTAAAATCACTATTATCCTGCGTAAAGCGTACGGAGGCGGATATATTGCAATGAACTCGCGGCATTTAGGAGCAGACTTCGTATTTGCTTGGCCGAGTGCAGAAATTGCAGTGATGGGACCGGAAGGTGCAGCCAATATTATTTTCAGAAAAGAAATTATGGAGGCTGAAGACCAGAACGCAATGCGTCAGGAAAAAGTAAAAGAATATATCGAGAAATTTGCTAATCCGTATGTTGCTGCGGCTAAGGGATATATCGATGCTGTAATCGAACCGAGAGAAACTCGTGTCAGCTTAAAGCATGCTTTGGTTTTGGCAAGAAGTAAAGAAGAATCCCGCCCGTCGAAGAAACATGGAATTCCTCCGTTCTAATCCATAAATCGAGATTGAAGATGGAAAATGAAAAAGTGAAATTAGTAGATTTTGCAGTTACAGCCCGTAAATATAAAACGACATTGACAAAGAAGTTTATCAATCGTCCGTTATGGGTGAAACCTGTGCCTGGCGAGATCCGCTCCATTCTTCCGGGAACGATCGTTTCGTATGCGGTAGAAGTAGGACAGTCGGTGAAAGTCGGAGATTTGTTACTCGTTCAAGAGTCGATGAAAATGCAAAATCGCATATTGTCTCCGGTTGCAGGAGTTGTAACAGAATTAAATGCTACTCCCGGAGAACATTTGGTGAAGGGGGCCTTGATGTTGACAATAAAGACCGAATAGGTATTGTTACCAAGTATAGAAAAGAAAGCGTTGCGGATATTTCCGTGACGCTTTCTCTATTTTGAGACGTACTCGGCTTCTTTGGAAAACATGATTTATTCGTTATATTTGTATTTCTTAGAGCCTGTCTCAATTTTGCTCAGGTCAGGTTTGAGAGTTCTTTTCGAGGATATTTTTCTGTTTTTACGAGGAGGATAAGCTATCTGACGAGGGAAAACGGGAAAAAAGACCGGAAGAAAACACAGAAATGACCTGATGATATTTTTTTTGTTGGAAAATTTAGACAGGCTATTAAAGACGAATTATAAATATATAATATAATGGCAGACGACAAAAAAATTATTTTTTCGATGGTGGGAGTCAGTAAAACTTTTCCACCGCAGAAACAAGTTTTGAAGAATATCTATTTATCGTTTTTTTATGGAGCGAAGATCGGGATTATAGGTCTTAACGGTTCTGGTAAATCTACGTTGTTGAAGATAATAGCCGGTATTGAAAAATCTTATCAGGGAGATGTCGTTTTTTCTCCCGGTTATACTGTCGGTTACTTGGAACAAGAACCGAGACTCGATCCTGAAAAAACGGTTAAGGAAATTGTACAGGAAGGAGTACAACCGATTTTGGACTTATTGGCTGAGTATGAAGCTGTAAATTTAAAATTTGGCGATCCTGAGATTTTAGAAGATCCGGATAAGATGGATGCTTTGATGAATCGTCAGGCTGAACTACAGGACAAAATCGATGCTACGGACGCTTGGAACCTTGATAATAAGCTCGAACGAGCTATGGATGCTTTGCGGTGTCCTCCGGAAGATCAGTTGGTAAAGTATCTTTCAGGAGGAGAACGGCGGCGTGTCGCTTTATGCCGTTTGTTGTTGCAACAGCCGGATATTCTTTTGCTGGACGAACCTACCAACCATTTGGATGCCGAATCGATAGATTGGCTTGAACAGCATTTGCAGCAATATGCCGGAACGGTTATTGCTATTACGCACGACCGTTATTTCCTTGATCATGTAGCCGGATGGATATTGGAGCTTGACAGAGGCGAAGGTATTCCTTGGAAAGGAAACTATTCTTCATGGCTTGAGCAAAAAACAAAACGAATGGAACAAGAAGAGAAACAAGCGAGTAAGCGCCGCAAGACTCTTGAACGGGAGTTGGAATGGGTTCGCATGGCTCCTTCTGCACGGCATGCGAAAGGAAAGGCTCGTTTGAATTCGTATGATAAACTATTGAATGAGGATCAAAAAGAGAGGGAAGAAAAACTGGAGATTTTCATTCCGAACGGACCTCGTTTGGGAAATAAAGTGATTGAGGCGAAGGGGGTTGCAAAAGCCTATGGGGATAAACTGCTTTTCGATGATCTTAATTTTGTATTGCCTCCGAATGGTATTGTCGGAGTGATAGGTCCGAATGGGGCTGGTAAAACGACTCTTTTTAAGTTGATAATGGGACAGGAGAGTGTCGATAAAGGCGAGTTTGATGTCGGAGAAACGGTAAAAATCGCTTATGTAGATCAGACTCACAAAGATATAGATCCCCAGAAGAGCGTATATCAGGTTATTTCGGGAGGACAAGATCTGATTCGTATGGGAAATAAGGATGTAAATGCCAGAGCTTATCTTTCAAGATTTAATTTTACCGGAGCAGATCAAGAAAAACTGTGCGGAGTTCTTTCTGGTGGAGAACGGAATCGCTTACATTTAGCTATGGCTCTGAAAGAAGAAGGAAATGTCCTTTTATTAGACGAACCTACTAATGATATAGATGTTAATACTTTGCGGGCGTTAGAAGAAGGTCTTGTGAATTTTGCCGGATGCGCAGTGGTTATTTCTCATGATCGTTGGTTCTTAGACCGTATTTGTACACATATTTTGGCTTTTGAAGGAGATTCTCAGGTGTTTTACTTTGAGGGTTCTTATTCTGAATATGAAGAAAATAAGAAAAAACGTTTGGGGGATATAGAACCTCGTCGGGTGCGTTATCGTAAGCTTATGGAATAAGATAGATTTTATAGATATAGTTCTATAAATATAAATTATCGATTACACAGATATATGTCAGTTTACTTTAGCTTTATTCCTATAATTAGGAATGCTAAAGTAAACTGTTTTTGTGTAAACAGATAAAAATAAAAATGTACTTCCGGAAAATCTGAGAGCCTGTCAGAATTTTGTCCGGGTCAGTTTTGAGAGTTTTTTCTTTTTATTGGAGAATTTAGATAAGCTCTAAATAAAAAATTAAATTTCTCAATATTTAGTTGTTTGACCGTATGCTCATACTCTACGTGTATAAGGCGATTCTAATACTAAATGATAGTTAACTGTTTTATTTGGGAGGTTAAAATAACTCCTGAAAATTTCGTGGAATCTTTAATTTTTTTGTTTTCTTGCAACCATACGCATCTCTTGTTACGTCTAATCAATAAGTTTTCCGGAGAATTTTTATAGATTTATAAACTTAAAAAATGAAGATGATGAAAAAGGCTATTTTGTTATTTGTGGTGGTTTTTATTTCGATTTTATCGAATGGAATATGTGTCGCAGAAAATAATCCTGCTGTCCCCGATTCGATAAACAGTCAGGAAAAAACTGAATTGGCATTATTGAAGATGAAACAAAATCATGAGCTTATGATGCCGGCGGTAAGTGATGATAAGGAAGATGTGCTTCTTCCGATAGTTGCAATTGTTTTTGTATTCGGAGTTCCGGCCATCGTTTTATTTTTGATCTTATTTTTTGCATTGAGATATAAATTAAAATTGCAAAAAGAGCGATATGCCGTTGTTGAAAAAGCAATAGAATGCGGAAGAGAATTGCCTGACAGTTTTTTTGAAGAATCTTCCTCAAAAAAGCCGTTATATAGTAAGAAACGCTTGAGTACAGCACTTACGCTAATAGCTTTAGGTATCGGTATCCTGTTTTTCGGACTTGTTGCAGAGAATAAATATGTTTGGGCTTTTTCTGTAATACCAATATTGATAGGTTTGGGGCAATTATTGGTTTATAGAATAGAAGAAAAATCCCGGATTGAAGAGCTGTCTAAAGAAGAGCAGAATATAAATGAGCAAGAATGAAGATATTATATTGATTGCGAAGTGTCTTTTGAACGATGACAGAAGGGCATATACTCGTTTGGTTGATAAATATCATCCTCAGATAAAGCGCTTTTTTTTAAATCAAACTTTAGGAGATGCTATGTTGAGTGATGATTTGGCGCAAGAGACATTTATTAAGGCATATACCAGTTTGCGCTCATTTAAAGGTCTGTCATCGTTCTCTACATGGATTTTTAGAATAGCCTATAATGTTTTTTATGATTTTATGAGGAGTCGGAAATGTTCGGAAGAGTATAGTTCGGATGTTTTGGATCAGGATTATGAACTTCCTTCTGAAACACTGACTCGTAATATAGATATATACAGAGCGATGCAGATTCTTAAACCGGAAGAAAGAGCTATAATACAACTGTTTTATTTGGAAGATCTGTCTTTGAATAAAGTTTCGGAAATTATGAATATGCCTTCGGGAACAGTCAAATCTCATCTCTCTCGGGCTCGTCAGAGATTGAATGTATATTTAGATAAAGAGGATTATAAATATGGAGAATGATGATAAGTTGAAAGCATTCTTTAAGGAGCATGCACAACCTTTACGCAGAGAGGTGTGGTTTTCTCGTAGAGTGATGAATCGATTACCCGGAGAAACCAGACGGAAAATACGAATTATTGAGATGACGGTGTGGTTTATTTCTGCAATATTCGGACTGTCACTTTGTTTTATGTTCGGAAAATCGATCACCGCAATCAGTGACTATAAAGAGCTTTTTTCTGTGATGAACTTGTTTACGTTTTTGGCCTTTATTTCTGTCCTGTTAATTTTGGCGAATCAGCTTATTAAGCTATTTCGCATACGATAAACAAAAAAACGCAGGAGATTTATCCTGCGTTTTTTTGTTTATCTTTTTAATTAATAGAATTGATGACATAAAAAGAGATAGATTACTGCTGCCGGTGCTGCCAATAATACACTGTCAAACCGATCGAGCATTCCTCCGTGTCCCGGTAAGATAGAGCCGGAATCTTTAATTTGTAAAGTCCTTTTTAAAAGAGATTCACATAAATCTCCTAATGTTGCGAATATCGAAACGGTTATGGCTAATCCATACCATTCAAGTTGACTTAGAACGTTGAATTGTGTCGATAAGATGTATGCTAATACTAAATTGAATGCAATGCCGCCCCAAAAACCTTCCCATGATTTTTTAGGTGAAATGCGTTCGAATAATCGTTTTTTTCCGATTGCCGATCCGACAAGAAAAGCTCCTGTATCATTGATCCATATAAAAGCAAAAAATGATAAAAGCAGCCATGGATTATAAAATAAAAAAGTTGAGGAAGGTTCAAAAGCCAGAAAGCTCAATAATCCTATAGGAAGAGCAATGTAAACTTGTCCCATAAAAGAATGAGACCATCGAGTTATCGGGTCTTTATCTTTCATATATAGTTGAATGATAAAACAACAAAGAAAGTAGATCAAATAGGGAATAAAAACAACTCCTTTAGAAAAAGCAGGCAATATATCGCTTGCATATAAATAAAGTGATAGGGTTAAATAGTTTCCTCCCAATATATTGACAAATAAAGTGATCTTTGGTGAATTGCTTCCCTCTATTAACCTGTAAAACTCGGTAAGTGTCAATGTTGTGATAACAAGCAACAATGCCAATAGTGTATATTTGCTGTATAATATAGCACCGATAATAATACCGATAAACAATATACCTGTAATAGCTCTGATAATTAGATTTTTCAAAACAAATAAGTTTTAATAAATAAATTCGTAATTAAGGTTTTAGGTAATATAAAGTACTTTTCAATATAAGATTACATAAAATGATATAGAAAAATTACTGTTGCATCTAATGCCGTTTTTTTACAATCTTTAATTTCCAAAGACACTTTTATTTCTGCTTTTGCTATCCCTCTCAAATTGACTAAAGACAGTAGTTTTGCTCTTAATCGCACCTCGTTTCCGACTAATACAGCTTGATTGAAACGTAGTTTCTCAATACCGTAATTTACAAGCATCTTTACATTGTTTACCTCTATAATTTGATTCCAAAGGTAAGGCAGTATCGATAAGTTTAAATATCCATGTGAAATAGTTGATTTATAAGGACTTTCCGCTTTAGCTTTTTCTACATCTACATGTATCCACTGATGATCGAAAGTCGCATCTGCAAATTTGTTGATTTGTTCTTGGGTGATTTGCATATAATCCGATACTCCCAATTCTTTACCTACATATTGTTCGAATTCTTCGAAATTGTTGATTACTAATTTGTTCATAGTATGTTTTGTTTATTTTGTCTATTTTGTCGTTCTATGTGTTTATATAAAGAAATAGAGTTGCTGTAATAAATACAGCAACTCTTATAATAGTTACTACTGATTATGCTTTTTCAGGAATTTCAGCATTGTTTTTTGTTTCATTTATAGGCGGCATTTGCTCTTTCTTCGTCAAAAGCTCATCGTCCGTCTGTTCACTATTTGGTTTGTCAGGCTCTGATTGAGATTTCTTAGCTTCGTTTTCATTTAAAATTTCATCCGAACGAGAAGTCCATTGTCGCTTTCCGAAAATTCTTTCTACATCTTCTGTGTAGATAACTTCACGTTCAAGTAAAACCTGTGTAAGTTGCTGGTGTCCTTCTGCTTTCTCTGACAATATAGATTTAGCGCGTTCATATTGTTCATTCACAATACGACTTACTTCCTTGTCTATCATACGGGCGGTTTCTTCACTGTAAGGTTTGGTAAAGCCATACTCTTGTCCGGTAGAATCATAATAAGAAAGATTCGGTAATTCTGCACTCATTCCGAAATATGCGACAATAGCATAGGCTTGTTTGGTCACCCGTTCTAAATCATTTGCAGCACCGGTAGAAATACGTCCGATAAAGAGCTCTTCCGCGGCTCGTCCGCCTAATGTTGCACACATCTCATCCAGCATCTGTTCTTTTGTCGTGATCTGACGTTCTTCCGGTAGATACCATGCTGCACCTAAAGCTTTACCTCGAGGTACGATTGTTACTTTGACCAGCGGGTTGGCATATTGTAAAAACCAGCTTAGAGATGCGTGTCCGGCCTCGTGGATTGCAATAGATCTTTTTTCTTCTGCCGTTGTTATTTTTGTCCGTTTTTCAAGCCCTCCGACAATACGATCTACAGCGTCCATAAAATCTTGTTTCTGAACGGAGTTTTTCCCTTTACGTGCGGCGATGAGAGCTGCTTCGTTGCAGACATTGGCAATATCTGCACCGGAAAATCCGGGAGTTTGTCGAGCTAATAAATCGACATCAACCGAATCATCTATTTTCACATTCCGTAAATGAACCCGGAAGATTTCTTTCCTATCGTTTAGGTCGGGTAATTCCACATATATTTGGCGGTCAAATCTTCCGGCACGCAACAATGCTTTATCCAGAATATCAGCACGGTTTGTTGCAGCCAAGATAATAACTCCGCTATTAGAACCGAAACCGTCCATTTCTGTCAATAACTGGTTCAATGTATTTTCTCTCTCGTCATTCGAACCCATATTCGGATTTTTCCCTCGAGCACGCCCGACAGCATCAATTTCGTCAATGAAAACAATACAAGGAGCTTTCTCCTTGGCTTGACGGAACAAATCTCTTACACGAGAAGCACCGACTCCGACGAACATTTCGACGAAATCTGATCCTGAGAGAGAAAAGAACGGCACATTAGCTTCTCCCGCTACCGCTTTGGCAAGTAAAGTTTTTCCTGTTCCCGGAGGTCCTACGAGTAAAGCCCCTTTAGGAATTTTACCTCCAAGATCAGTATAACGTCCCGGATTCTTTAAAAATTCAACAATTTCTTCGACCTCTTGCTTAGCTTCAGACAATCCTGCCACATCTTTAAAAGACACTTGTACCGGACCTTCTTTGTCAAAGAGCTGTGCTTTCGCTTTCCCAACATTGAATACTCCTCCGCTTCCTCCGCTTTGACCGGACATTCTTCGCATCATGAAAAACCAAAATGCAAATAATAAGATAATCGGCAAAAATGAGAAAAACATATCCGAAAAATCACTGCTTTTGTCATACTTGACAGCAGCATTGAAACCGTTTTCTTTTCGCCATGTCTCTACATTTTTGTCAAAAGCATCTGCCGATGGAATATTCGTATATATTTTAGGATTTTTACCTATCTTATCGGCTGTAGTCTTAAAAACATTTTGTGCTGTACTATCTTTGATATAGGCTTCTAAATAGTCTTTATTCGTGTAAACGACAATTTGCTTTATCCCGTTATCACGGGCAATTTTCTCAAACTCAGACCAAGTTACTTCTTTTGAGTTCGAACCGTCATTCATATAATAAAGGCCTATCAATACAAAAGCAATTAATGAATACATCCAATATAAATTGAATCGGATCATTTTAGGCTTTTTATTGTTAGGACCTTGAGGTTTTGATTTATTCTCCATACAGTAATAATAAGTAATGAATATTGTTTTATAAAAACAACAATAACTATTCCACATCAGGCAGTGCTGTCAATTTGGCATCACTCCATAATTGTTCTAATTTATAATATTCCCGATATTCAGGAAGAAAAACGTGAACATAAATATTTCCGTAATCCAAAACGATCCATTGTGAATTTTGATATCCATCATATCCGAACGGTTTAATTCCTGTTTCTTGTTGAGTATATTCACGAATGTTGTCTGCAATAGCAGAAACCTGCATTGTTGATCCACCTTCGCAAATGATAAAATATTCTGCCGAAGCTGAATCTATGGCAGAAAGATCTGCTGTTATGATTTTCTTTCCTTTTTTTTCTTGAATTCCTTCTACTATTTTTTGTAATAAAATTTTTTGGTCTTCCATTTAATCTTTAATATTGCTAACTAATTTAATAAGGTGCAAATATAAATCGAATTCCCTAACTTCCTGCTTTATACTTGTGATTTATATTTATTTTTTGTAAAAAAGGGGGGCAAATTATCATTTTTACTATATAAGGTTTTGATTTATTCTTATATTTCTTCGTTTATATTAACCGCTAAATGATTATCTTTGTTGCCTTATGATATAAATTTAGTATAATAATATGGAGATAAGAGGACACATCGTTCAGATTTTGCCTTTGCAAAGCGGAGTAAGTCAGGCAAGTGGTAGAGAATGGAAAAAACAGGAATATATACTGGAGACTGGAGACCAATATCCTCGAAAAGTTTGTTTTCAGCTTTTTGGAGATCGGGTAGATCAGTTTCCGATGACGGTCGGTGAAGAAGTTGTAGTTAGTTGTGATATTGAAAGTCGGGAGTATAACGGACGATGGTACACAAATGTCAGTGCTTGGAAAATCGATAAAGTTGCCGTATCCGCACCGATGGAAGGTGCGATTCCTCCTCCTCCGTTTGAGCCAGAACCGACAGAAGATGATCTACCGTTTTAAAAGAAGGTGTTTATTCAAAAAAAAAAAGTTTTGTGTATAATTGAGTTATTTGCAGTTAGTTATAGAAATATTTATTGTAGGTATATAAAAAAAGGCCGGAAAAATTTGGAGGTAAGAGTGAAAGTTTTTACTTTTGCACACGCTTTTCGGGAGAGAGGGGCAGTAATGGAAAAAAGAGGGATTTTTTTTGGAGAATAAGAATGAAACCCTTAGATTTGCAGTCCGATTTCGAAAGAGAAAAGCAAGCGATCCTTGAAGAAATTACAATAGACAAAAAAAAGTAGTACGAGACGAGTAAAAGTCTCCGTCAAGAGCCAGCAGGTTGTATAAGGAAAAAAAGAAAAAAAAGATAATACAACGAAGAGTTTGATCCTGGCTCAGGATGAACGCTAGCGACAGGCCTAACACATGCAAGTCGAGGGGCAGCATGGTATCAGCTTGCTGATACCGATGGCGACCGGCGCACGGGTGAGTAACGCGTATGTAATCTACCTGTAACAGAGGGATAACCCGGAGAAATCCGGACTAATACCTCATAGCACATATTATTCGCATGAGTTTTATGTTAAAGAGACTCGGTTACAGATGAACATGCGTTCCATTAGCTGGTTGGCGGGGTAACGGCCCACCAAGGCAACGATGGATAGGGGTTCTGAGAGGAAGGTCCCCCACACTGGTACTGAGACACGGACCAGACTCCTACGGGAGGCAGCAGTGAGGAATATTGGTCAATGGGCGAGAGCCTGAACCAGCCAAGTCGCGTGGAGGAAGACTGCCCTACGGGTTGTAAACTCCTTTTACCTGGGAATAACGGGCGTTACGAGTAACGCCGTGCATGTACCGGGAGAATAAGCATCGGCTAATTCCGTGCCAGCAGCCGCGGTAATACGGAAGATGCGAGCGTTATCCGGATTTATTGGGTTTAAAGGGTGCGTAGGCGGAAGGATAAGTCAGCGGTGAAATGCTTCAGCTCAACTGGAGAATTGCCGATGAAACTGTTTTTCTAGAGTATAAAAGAGGTATGCGGAATGCGTGGTGTAGCGGTGAAATGCATAGATATCACGCAGAACCCCGATTGCGAAGGCAGCATACTGGGCTATAACTGACGCTGAAGCACGAAAGCGTGGGTATCGAACAGGATTAGATACCCTGGTAGTCCACGCCGTAAACGATGAATACTAACTGTTTGCGATATAATGTAAGCGGTACAGCGAAAGCGTTAAGTATTCCACCTGGGGAGTACGCCGGCAACGGTGAAACTCAAAGGAATTGACGGGGGCCCGCACAAGCGGAGGAACATGTGGTTTAATTCGATGATACGCGAGGAACCTTACCCGGGCTCAAACGACAGGGGAATAATCCCGAAAAGGATTAGCCAGCAATGGTCGCTGTCGAGGTGCTGCATGGTTGTCGTCAGCTCGTGCCGTGAGGTGTCGGCTTAAGTGCCATAACGAGCGCAACCCTTACCGGTAGTTACTAACAGGTCAAGCTGAGGACTCTACCGGGACTGCCAGCGCAAGCTGCGAGGAAGGTGGGGATGACGTCAAATCAGCACGGCCCTTACGTCCGGGGCGACACACGTGTTACAATGGCAGGTACAGAGAGTCGCGGCGTAGCAATACGTAGCCAATCCCAAAAACCTGTCTCAGTTCGGATCGGAGTCTGCAACTCGACTCCGTGAAGCTGGATTCGCTAGTAATCGCGCATCAGCCATGGCGCGGTGAATACGTTCCCGGGCCTTGTACACACCGCCCGTCAAGCCATGGGAGCCGGGGGTACCTGAAGTGCGTAACCGCGAGGATCGCCCTAGGGTAAAACTGGTGACTGGGGCTAAGTCGTAACAAGGTAGCCGTACCGGAAGGTGCGGCTGGAACACCTCCTTTCTGGAGCGACCTGCAAAAAAAAGGTTAAAAGACGAGATAAGCGTCTCGTACTACGAAGGTCTATTGAAAGATATACAATAAATAAGAGACAGCCACCGTTCCGGCAGGCGATTTGCCAGTCCTATAGCTCAGTAGGTTAGAGCGCTACACTGATAATGTAGAGGTCGGCAGTTCAAATCTGCCTGGGACTACCTGACATAAGGTTAGGGGGGATTAGCTCAGCTGGCTAGAGCACCTGCTTTGCAAGCAGGGGGTCAACGGTTCGAATCCGTTATTCTCCACGAAGAAGAGATCATTGACATGTTGAAACGAAAGTAAATCGAATTAAAAAAACGAACGAGTATAACGCCGGTATATACGATACCGCACGTGAGATCGTCAGAAAAGATTTCACGAGCACGGCGAAGAAAGTAAAGAAGGGCGTATGGCGGATGCCTAGGCTCTCGGAGGCGAAGAAGGACGTGATAAGCTGCGAAAAGCTGCGGCGAGGAGCAAATATCCTGCGACCCGCAGATTTCCGAATGGGGCAACCCGGCAGGACCACCTGTCATCCCGGGAAACGGGAAGCAAACGTGGGGAACTGAAACATCTCATTACCCACAGGAAAAGAAAATAACAATGATTCCGTCAGTAGTGGCGAGCGAAAGCGGAAGAGCCCAAACCGGTTCTGTTTCGGCAGAGCCGGGGTAGAAGGACTGCATAGGACAAAGGAGCAGGTAGCCGAACGGTCTGGAAAGGCCGGTCAAAGACGGTGATAACCCGGTAGGCGAAACCAGCGACAGCGACAGCAGTATCCTGAGTAGTGCGGGACACGAGAAATCCTGTATGAATCCGCGGGGACCATCCCGTAAGGCTAAATACTCCCGAGAGACCGATAGCGAACCAGTACTGTGAA
>ERZ773173.39-NODE-39-length-130672-cov-11.356340_pt1 | contig 130672 bp, 107 predicted proteins | sample MGYA00580535_ERZ773173 | MGnify/ENA primary metagenome ERZ773173 (study PRJEB29015, sample SAMEA2737856) | human gut metagenome | biome: human gut; feature: human-associated habitat; material: faeces | place: China | collected 2012 ...
ATGTAATTTTCAATTTTGAATAATTTTATATTGATATTATTTTTATAAGTTTCTAATTTTAAAAATTAAAAAGTTGATAATTAGTTATATATCAATTTTATTGATATAAAAAGTTTTCAAAAATAGAAATTATATTGTTATATAAGAAATAAATTTTTTACCTTTACATCGGTATTCAGAGATAATAAAAACGATATAAAAAATAAATTTTAGTCTCAAAAAAATGATACAGACAGTAGTAAAACGCGATGGACGTATCGTGGGTTTCAATGAAGAAAAAATTATTGCAGCTATTCGTAAGGCGATGTTGCATACCGATAAGGGTGAGGATATGAGTTTGATTCGTCAGATCACCGATCGTATCGTATGTCGGGGAAGTGAGCAAATGAGCGTAGAGGCAATACAGGATTGTGTCGAAGTGGAACTGATGAAAAGTAGCCGTAAAGATGTAGCCCAGCGTTATATTGCTTATCGTAATCAAAGGAGTATTGCCCGCAAAGCGAAAACCCGCGATATTTTTCTTGAAATTATAGAGACTAAATCAAACGATATAACTCGCGAAAATGCTAATATGAATGCCGATACTCCGGCAGGTATGATGATGAAATTCGCAAGTGAGACTACAAAACCTTTTGTAGATGACTATTTATTGAGTGAAAGAGTCAAAACGGCAGTAAGAGATTCATATATCCATATACATGACAAAGATTATTATCCTACTAAAAGCCTCACGTGCGTACAACATCCGTTAGATAAGATTTTGAAAAACGGATTTTTTGCAGGACATGGAGAATCCAGGCCGGCAAAACGAATAGAGACGGCAAGTATTTTGGGGTGTATTTCTTTGGAAACGGCTCAAAACGAGATGCATGGCGGACAGGCGATTCCGGCTTTTGATTTCTATTTAGCTCCGTTCGTAAGAAACAGTTTTATCGAAGAAATAAAAGTAATTTCCGATATGAACGGTACTGATTATTCTCATCTTTATCAAGTAGATTTGGATGACTATATTACCCGTCCTCTTGATGGTCTTACAGGGGATGCCCGTGTCGTGCAGCATGCAGTCAACCGCACGGTAAGTCGGGTGCATCAATCTATGGAAGCTTTTATTCATAACATGAATACGATTCATTCTCGGGGAGGTAATCAGGTTGTGTTCAGTTCTATTAATTACGGAACCGATACTTCGGCCGAAGGGCGTTGCATCATTCGTGAATTGCTGGGATCTACGTATGAAGGTGTAGGTAACGGGGCGACAGCTATTTTTCCCATACAGATATGGAAGAAAAAACGTGGAGTAAGTTACTTGCCGGAAGACCGGAATTATGACCTTTATAAATTGGCATGTAAGGTAAGTGCCCGTCGTTTTTTTCCTAATTTCTTGAATCTGGATGCAACTTTCAATAATCATGAAGAATGGCGTATCGATGATCCGGAGCGTTATAAATATGAAGTGGCGACAATGGGATGTCGTACCCGCGTTTTTGAAAATCGTTTCGGAGAAAAAACGTCGATAGGGCGTGGAAATATTTCTTTTACGACAATCAATATCGTTCGGTTGGCGATAGAATGTATGAATATTCGAGACAAAAGCGAACGGATTGCTCGTTTTTTTGCTAAGCTGGATGAAGTGCTCGAGATTACCGCACTGCAACTTCACGAGCGGTTCGAGTTTCAGAAGACGGCCTATGCCAAACAGTTTCCTTTGTTGATGTCCGCTTTGTGGAATGGATGTGAGAAGTTGAAGCCGAATGATACGATAGCATCGGTTATTAATCAAGGAACTTTGGGTATAGGTTTTATCGGATTGGCGGAATGTCTGGTTGCTCTTGTCGGTAAACATCACGGAGAAGATGCTTCTGCTCAAGAATTGGGATTGCGTATTATTACCTATATGCGTGATCAGGTAAACCGTTTTTGTGATCAATATCAGCATAATTACAGCGTATTGGCTACACCGGCTGAAGGATTGTCCGGAAAATTTACGGCAAAAGACCGTCAGACATTCGGTGTTATTCCGGGAGTTACAGACCGAGATTATTATACCAACTCGAATCATGTTCCGGTGTATTATAAATGCAGTGCAAGACATAAGGCCGAAATAGAAGCTCCTTACCATGACTTGACTCGTGGCGGACATATATTTTATGTCGAAATAGACGGGGATGCTACACATAATCCTGAAGCAATTATGGCTGTTGTCGATATGATGGATAAATATAATATCGGTTACGGATCGGTAAACCATAATCGTAACCGCTGTATGCAATGCGGCTATGAAGATGCTTCTGCCGGACTCGATACCTGTCCTCATTGCGGTAGCAAAGAGATAGACCGGCTTCAGCGGATTACGGGTTATCTGGTGGGAACGACAGACCGTTGGAATCATGCAAAGTTGTCTGAACTTAATGATCGTGTCGTTCATGATTGATTATATATATATATTGGATATTGTCGAAGATACGACTGTCGACGGACCGGGGTTGCGTACCTCGGTCTATTCGGCCGGTTGTCCGCATCGTTGTCCGGGTTGTCATAATCCTCAGTCATGGGATATTTGTAACGGAAAAAAAATGTCGTTGAATGAAATTCTTTCCGTAATAAAAAGCAATGATTTCGACAATGTGACTTTTAGCGGCGGTGACCCGTTCTTTCAGCCGGAAGCTTTTACCAAATTAGCACGTCGTATAAAAGAAGAAACCTCTAAAAATATATGGTGCTATACCGGATATTTATATGAGGAGATCGTTGCTTCTGCCCGTTTATCCCTCCTATTGCCATATATAGATGTATTGGTTGACGGTAGATTCATAGAAACGCAGAAAGATACCTCCTTATTTTTTCGGGGAAGTCGCAACCAGCGACTTATCGATGTGCCTGTTTCATTGCGGCAAGATCGTGCAGTAGAGTTCGTGTATGATCCCGTTTCTGTTTAAGCTTGTTTAGGAGATTGTCTAAAATACGATCTCCAATTCACTATTGGCTTTTACTTTCAATTTCAGTTCTTCTTCTGAAAAATCGAAATAATCGAGGACTTTATCGGGATGGGCGAGAGCGGGCATCCATGATTCAGGTAAAATCGTCAACTCCCTTTCGAAAAAGTCGATGAGTTTCCTATTTTCCGTATTGCGGCCTTTCAGTTTTATTTGAGCTACCGAACCGTCACAAGTTATGACGAAACGCAATGTATCTCCGGAAAGATCGATATTATTCAGTTGTTGGTATTTCTCTTTATTTTGGTTCAATTCATTGCGTATAAATAAAAGACTTGCTTGCTGCGATTTGAATCTTTTAATATCATATATAGCCGAATCGGTGTATTCATTGCATATTCTGGGAGACCATAATTGCGGGTCGTTGTGATGTTTAGGGGATAGAGATAATACGTCGGATACATCCATTTTTACTTTTGAAGTATCTTTTTTGCATACGAGCCAGGAAATAAACGGTTCGAGTGTTTTATCTTGTGACTGTTTCACCCCGAAAAATCCGGAATAAGCTTCCATTTTTTTAGTTGTTCGGTTAAAATAATTTATCCATTTGATGTCTATTTGCGATAAACCGGAGGGAAAACTTTCAGTTCCTAATGTAGATAATTTGTAATCGTTTCCATGTAAATAGGGATTCAGGCGATATACCAACTCGTATTTACCCTTTCCTTCGGAAGTATATCCTAAAAAATCCTCTCCTGTTGTCGGTAAATATGGAAAAAACTTGATAATCCAACCCGATATATAGAATGCTCCGTATTCTGCGGCATCTTTATATATGGAATCCCAGAATGAAACATTGATTTTATCATCGAAAACATTGATAAACTCTTTTATTATAGGTCTAAGTTCCTTTCCCCACCATGTTAATCCGAGTTTATCCAAATCCGACAGATGATCGAATATCCATATCCAGTCTTCTTTGTTTCCCATAATCGTTATTTGCGGAATGCCGCATCCGGTTTCTCCTACATAAGAGAATTTCTTTTTGTAACTTTCCAGAAGGGTTATTTGGTAAACGGTTGTCTGAACTGGGGTTGTGGTCGAAAAGTTCGGAACAAAGAAATCATAAAGGTCGTTACGGGTATGATTTTTTGTTTCATTGCAAAAATCCTTTATCAATGTTCCCCAATATCTTGCATTGTTCTCGAGGCTGTCGTTTCGAATGATAAGTTCTTCTTTCTTTTCATCTGTAAAGATGATATTTTTAAGAGAATCATAATGTTGGTTTATGTGTATCGATGTCGCCTGACAGATTAATGTCCAGATATGATCCGGACTCAGTTTCAGCGGCCTGTGTTCGTCATAGCAATATTGTAAAGTTTCTATAAATCCATTGTCTCGGGTATATATGAGGCGTTCATTTTTATGTTCATCCGGTAAAAAAGATATTTTTTTCTCTATTTTCAACTCCATCATATCTTTTACCGGATATGTCTTTAGTAAAGAGTCTGCCGGTTTTACGGAAGAAACATTAAAAGTTACTCCATTAACGGTGGTATCGATTACATTTTGTATTTTGATAATTTGGGCAGAGTCGGAGGGTTCGGCGCTTTTGGACTGAGAACCGGACTTACCATTACATGCAAAGAGTATAACCGTTAGAAAATATAATATCGAATAGTTTTTCATGTATAGAGATTGTATTATGGATTCTTAATTTTACAAAAATAAGAGAAATAAATTATTATGCAATAAGAGTGATGATAATATGTTTATAGTCAAAAAAATACGGCTGTCCGAAATTTCAGACAACCGTAGAGCTCCGTAAATACACCATTAATAATTATCTCGTTTAGGTTCGAAAAAATCTTTCGGATGCAGACATGCCGGACATTTTTCGGGAGGAGTTTTTCCTTCGTGAACGAAGCCGCAGTTCCGGCATTGCCATTTAATGGGCTCTTCGCGTTTGAATACCATTTTATCTTCTACCCGAGCAAGCAATTTGCGATAACGCCATTCATGGAACTCTTCCACTTTGGCGATCATCTTAAACGCTGTGGCAATATTTTTAAATCCTTCATCGGCAGCTATTCCCGAGAAATCGGCATATAGAGAAGACCATTCGAGCTTTTCTCCTTCTGCTGCTTCCAGTAAGTTTTGAGCTGTATTGCCGACAGGTCCGGTAGGATAGTCGGCAGTAATCATTACCATACCACCTTCAAGATAATCGAAAAAACGTTTTGCATGAGCCTTTTCTTGATCTGCAGTTTCAAGAAAAATTCCGGAAATCTGTTCATAACCTTCTTTCTTAGCTACCTCTGCAAAAATAGAATAGCGATTTCTTGCCTGAGATTCACCGGCGAAAGCTTTCAATAAATTTTGTTCTGTGATCGTACCTTTAATTGTTTTCATACAAAAATAATTTATGCTGTTTGAGAATGAGCTGTCTTTGAAGAAATTCCGGTTTGGGGTGTTTCTTAGAAATAACATATTAAAACAAGAAAAGGTTTACGAAAATTTGAACGACTTCTTAAATAGTCTCTGAAATGAGATTTATTCTATTCTATTTACGATTTATCGGGCTTGATAATAATCTGTGTCCTATCCGGCAATACAGACATTTTTTAGGCACGCAATAGGCTGTATGTAGCTGTATCAGAGCTTGACTGTCGAGTGCATTATCGGTTTTGATTCCCGCTTGAGAAAAATATCGGATTATTCTGTTTTGTTCGGCTTTTATATTTTCCAACAGATTCATAGCCCGTTCGTTATAAACCTCATTCCCTGTTTTTACTCCATAAGCATATAATAGCGGGGCTACCGTATTGATCAGCAAAATATCTACGGCACTTTTCCCTAAAGCTTTAGGCCGTTGTGGTGACGGTTGTCCGAAAGAGTAATGAGTATCCCAATACCCGTTTAGGTAGAGATCGAACAGTCGTCGGAAAGATTTCTCATCTTTAGTTTCACGAATTTGGGTAAATAGAGAAAATCCTTGATGAATAAGTTGTGCCAATAAAGCGATTCGCTGATGAGGAAAATTTGCCGGACGCAATCGGGCGAATTTCCAACATTCCGGATTTAGAGGAGAAAGTCCGAATTTATTTTTGAGAAATGCATATTCGTTTACCATTCTTTGGTAATAAGCATCATTCGGGAAATGTTCCGGATCGAGTAATCCGGCTTGCCCGAAAAGAAAAGCTTCGATTTGGAACAGAGAGTCGGCATGTTTTTGCATGAACAGTAAGGGCAAGCTGCGGGCAAGCCTTTCGAAAGCATCGCTATTGGTTCCGAAACCCAAACTTCGAGATAAAGTAATGTAGCATACTTCTTCCCAATTTCCTCTATAAGATTCTAACCAGTTGCATATCCGTCGGGCTTTTTCTTGAAGGCGTTCCATCGCTAAAGACGTTATCCAGTCGGTTAAAAAAAGAGGCGGTAGTTCATGCAAACGGTCTCCGCAGGGAAGAAAGGAGTTTTGATGGATTAATAATTCATAATTGTCTTTAATTATGTCCGGATACCGTATTATGAGTTGGGGGATAATTTCTCCGGTAGAACGAACAATTTCTGCATCGTTGTTTTCTATAACATGTAATATTACCGAATCGTAAGATTTATCGTGGTTATGGTTATGAAGTTTCCAGTCGGAGGCGTTTTTATGTATTTCGACATTTCCTGCCCATAACTTTTCTCCTATACGAATTTTGGCATTGAAAAAGTCCGGACCGGAGTCTGAGTTTCGGTGTCCCGGATCGATAATTTCTATCTTTTCGCCTTTTGTCGTAAGTAAGTTCCGGTTATCGAAAAGGCGATGTTCCCAAACGTAATATAGTAACTTTTCCATTGAATCATAATTTTGATGCTCAAAAGATTATCCGAATGTTATGAATTGTCGGAAAAAATCTTTGAGTTCGAAATTTCAGATTGAATTTATTATATTTGCAAATTAAAGAATATCCGGTAAAAACCGGATGATTTGTGAGATGTTTTAAAACAGAAATAGAACAGATGAAAATAGCGTTAATAGGTTACGGAAAGATGGGGCATGCGATTGAACAAATAGCCCTTCAGCGAGGACATGAGATCGTTTCTGTCATTGATGTGAATAATCAAGAAGATTTTACGTCTGATGCGTTCAAAAGTGCCGACGTAGCCATAGAGTTTTCTATGCCGGCCGTGGCGATGGATAATTATCGCAGGGCTTTTGCTGCCGGAGTTCCGGTCGTTTCGGGTACGACTGGTTGGCTTGAACATCTGCCTGAAATAAAAGAAGCTTGTAAAGCCGGACAAACATTTTTTTATGCTTCGAATTTTAGTTTAGGAGTAAATATCTTTTTCGCACTCAATAAATATCTGGCAAAAATTATGAATGATTTTCCGGCTTATGATGTGAGAATGGTAGAAACACATCACGTTCATAAGTTGGATGCTCCCAGCGGTACGGCGATTACGTTGGCGGAAGGTCTGATCGATAATATAGAACGAAAAAATAAATGGGTTGAAGGGAAAGAACCTGCAGAAGATGAGATCGGAATCTGTTCGGTAAGAGAAGGTGAAGTTCCGGGAATACATACGGTTATTTACGAATCGGATGTAGATACGATCAGCATAACTCATGACGCCAAAAGTCGTATGGGATTTGCTTTAGGTGCAGTGATTGCCGCAGAGTTTACCTGTGGGAAAAAGGGCTTTTTGACAATGCAGGACATGCTTAAATTTTAAGAATAACATTAATATACGATTATAATGGAAGAAGAAAAAACAACTATATCCCCGGAAAAGGAAAAATCGATAAAAGGGCGTTTTTCCGGTGTACGCAAAAGCCGGTGGATACGTTTTTCGATAGCATGTATCATCTATATAGCTTTTGCGATATGGCTCGATAATTATTATATTTTGCCGGGGCTGTTGGTTTTGCTCGATATATATATTACCCGATTTATACCTTGGACATTTTGGAAGAAGTCGAAAAATAAGGCTACTCGTAAAACGATGGAGTGGGTCGATGCCATTTTGTATGCTTTGGTTGCTGTTTATCTGATCAATACTTTCTTTTTTCAAAATTATAAGATCCCGTCTTCTTCTCTCGAAAAGACCCTATTGGTCGGTGATTATTTGTTTGTCAGTAAGTTGAGTTTTGGACCTCGTGTCCCGAACACGCCTTTATCTTTTCCGCTGGCGCAGCATACAATGCCGGTTATCAACACAAAGTCCTATATAGAGTGGCCGCAATGGCCTTATCATCGTCTGAAAGGTTTGGGACAGGTAGAACGCAACGACATCGTCGTGTTTAATTTTCCGGCAGGCGATACGGTGGCATTAAAGGTTCAGAATCCCGATTATTATACACTTTGTTATAATGAAGGTTGGGAAACAGTAAACAATAATAAGGCGGTTTTCGGTGATATCGTTTATCGTCCGGTAGATCGTCGAGAAAATTATGTGAAACGCTGTATAGGAATGCCCGGAGATAATTTTGAAATTCGTAATAATCAAGTGTATATCGATGGAAAGCCGTTGAAAAATCCTAAAGAAATGCAGCTTAATTATTATGTAATGACCAGTAGTCCGGATATTCGGTTGGGAGAATCTAACTTCAGAGAATTGAATGTCAGTGAAGACGATCGTTTCCTCGTTAGTGGAGATCGTGGTTATGATAATGTTCTTGAATATTTGGGTTTTCCGAGAAATGCCGATATGGGATTCAATCCGGTTTATCGTCTTCCTCTTACTCAAGAAGCTTTAAATAAGCTGAAAAGCTATAAATTTATAACAAAAATAGTTCCCGAACCGGGAGATTTCGGTGGAGATACGTATCCTTTAGGATATTATAAGAAATGGACCCGTGCCGATTACGGGCCGGTTTGGATTCCCGAACGGGGTGCTGTATTGAAACTTACGCAAGACAATTTGCCTATTTATGAACGGGTGATTCGTAATTATGAGGGAAATGATTTGCAGGTAAAAGAAGATGGCAAGATCTATATAAATGGGAAAGAGACCGATATGTATCAATTTAAGATGAATTATTACATGATGCTCGGCGATAACCGGGATAATTCGGCGGACAGTCGTAGCTGGGGATTTGTCCCAGAAGATCATATAGTCGGCAAACCATTGTTTGTGTGGCTGTCTATTGATAAAGATAGAGGCTGGTTTGACGGACGCATTCGTTTTGATCGTTTCTTCAAATGCGTGACAAAGGATTGATGATTCATGAAGGAGAGGGGCGTACAGGAAGGGAAAATTCCATGGAAGCTGATTGTCGGAATTATATTGTCGGTGTGGCTTTTGCGGACTTTTTGTGCCGAATCGTTTCGTATCCCTGCCAATCAAATGGAAAATACTTTGTTAGAAGGCGATCATCTTTGGGTTTGGAAAAGCAGTTACGGTGTACGTGTGCCTCAAACCCCAGTTTCATTACCGTTTTGTTATGATACGATTCCCGGTACGAAAATCCGGTCATATATCTCTTTGGGAATCCCGGAAATGTATTTTTTCAGAAAGTTCCCTAATCGTAATGATATTGTCGTTTTTAATATTCCTTCTTTAGAAAAGAATATTCCGGTAGATCGAAAAAAAATTGCGGTTGCACGTTGTATCGGATTTCCCGGGGATACGGTAAGTTTTCAAAATGGGGTTTTACGTATTAATGGTAACTTCGTTTCTCAGCCTTCCCGTGCAATTGCTGCTTATTTCTGCGCCGATTCGGTAAAGTCGGTGATAGATTCCTTGTTTTTAAAGTTGAATATCACTCCTGTTTCAACGAAAATCGAGAAAAAAAGTCTCTATTTTTTGTCTCGTTATGACTATTTTAGAGTCAAGAACCTATTGGCTTCTCCTGATCTTTTACAAGAAGTTAATCTTGATCGCAATAATTTTCGGGTCGTACTTCCTTTGTTTGGAGAAGCTACATCGGTGAATGCCGAAAACGCTTCATTTATTGCCCGGTTGATGAGTGCGTATGAAGGAAGAGATGTAGAGGTGCGTGACGGAAGAATCTATGATGGTGAAACCGAAATAGTTTCATATCGTTTTGCTCAGCCTTACTATTGGGTATTGGCAGATAATCGTGAAATGGGAACAGATTCGCGAAGCTTCGGTGCTCTTCCTCATTCTCATTTGGTGGGTAAAGGTAGCCGAGTCTGGCTTTCTTTCGATTCGGGAAAGCCTTTTTATAAAGCTTTTCGTATCGACCGTATTTTTAAAGTTCTTTGATTATGACTTCAGCTTGTCTTTCTACAGCTTATTTAGCTCCGGTTTCTTATTATAAAACATTGTGTAACCGAGATCATATAATTGTGGAGAAATGCTGTAATTATGTAAAGCAAACTTATCGTAACCGATGTAATATAATTAGTGCAAACGGGTTGATACCTCTTTCTGTTCCGGTGATCAAGCCCGATACGGCGAAGTGTCTTACTCGGGATATTCGCATTTCCGACCATGATAATTGGCAACACATGCATTGGAATGCTATTGTTTCGGCATACGGTTCTTCTCCTTTTTTTGAGTATTATCAAGATGATATTATTCCATTTTTTGAAAAAAAATTATCCGGGACATTCCTATTCGACTTGAACGAGTCTTTGCGGGAAACAATATGCAGATTGTTAGAAATAACGCCCAATGTTGTTTATAGCGATGAATATGTTGATTATACAGGAAGCGAAACAGATGATTTCAGAGATGTGATACATCCTAAAAAAGAGATTGATAAAAGATTTCATCTGCAACCGTATTATCAGGTCTTTTCATCGAAGTTTGGTTTTATACCCGATGCCAGCATTCTCGATTTGCTGTTTAATATGGGACCTGAGTCTCAACTTGTGCTTTATGATCGGATATAATTGTCGAAACAAAATGCAAAGAAGACCTTGACCGAATTTCTTTATCGGAGAATTTAAACAGTCAAAGAGACGGCTGAATATTTTTGTTTGAAAACTATTACCTTTGCATCGAAAAATTCATGAATTTTTCCGTTGAGATGGCTTTTGACACAAGATGCGGAAAATTATTGTGCTAAATCGAAAGTGTTATGATGAAGGATAAGTTGTGGACTCGAAGTTTTTTAGCGGTTGCCGGGGGTAATTTTCTTCTGTTTTTTGCTTTTTATCTGTTGTTACCTGTGCTGCCTATGTATTTGATGGAACAATTCGGGTCGAATAAGGCGACTGTGGGAGTTATACTTTCCTCCTATACGATAACAGCTCTTTTTGTCCGTCCTTTTGCAGGATACATGGTCGATACATTTCCCCGTAAGCCGTTACAGTTAATTTGTTATGGGGTGTTTACTCTATTTTTCGGCGGATATTTACTTGCCGGGACACTGCTTCTTTTTGCTGTAATAAGGGCGATGCACGGCCTGGCATTCGGTATAGTGACTGTTTCGAACAGTACTGTGGCGATCGATGTCATGCCGTCTTCACGCCGAGGGGAAGGAATAGGATATTATGGAGTAAGCAGTAATTTGGCAATGGCAATGGGACCTACCGTATCATTATATATATTGGATGCATTCCGCAATTATGATTCGATATTTTTATTATCCTTGTTTTCCTGTATATTGGGTTTCATTTTGATTACTACCATAAAAATGCCGTTGAAACAGCGTTCCGTTGAGATGCAGCCGGAAAAAGAACATGTCTCTCTCGATCGTTTTTTATTGGTAAAAGGAGTATCCGGAGCGATCTCTCTTTGCCTTCTCTCGTTCAGTTACGGAGTCCTTTCTACTTATCTGGCTATATATGGGAAAGAGGAGGTAGGAATAGACTCGGGAACAGGATTATATTTTATGCTTATGGCTTTCGGTCTTATATTTTCTCGGCTTACTACCGGAAAATATTTGAATAAAGGATTGATCGTCAATATGATAACAGTTGGGATTGTATTCCTTGTTATCGGTTATTCTGTTTTTATCTTTCTGAAATCTCCTGTGGGATATTATTTTTCTGCTGCTGTTTTAGGAATGGGATACGGTTTGATTTGTCCTTCATTTCAGAATCTTTTTATCAATTTAGCTACTCATAGTCAAAGAGGTACTGCAAATTCTACATTTTTTACCGCATGGGACTTGGGGTTAGGTTTAGGAGTCTTGATCGGGGGAAGCATTGCCGATATGTCGGATTATACCGCAGCTTATACGTTTGCATTGGTATTGGTGGTGTTAGGATTCTTTTTCTTCCGCCATATCGCAGGCCCTTATTTTGAGAAAAATAAGTTGAGATAATATTTTGTTAAAAAAAACGAATTAAAATGCCGTAATTCGTTTATTATTTGTTATTTTGCCTCAAATTTCGGGTAAAAGTGTACTTGCGTTATTTTAGTTATAATTGAAGTATTGCGGGAGTCTGAGAATAAGAGAGATAGAAAATAAAACAAAATATATCATCAAGCGGTAAAGTCATATCGGTTATCCGGTTTCTGAATTTTTTTAAGACTATCGATGTTTCTGTATCACTCTATTTTTTAGATTTCTTTCCTGAGCTTTTCAATGCTGTATTTTTGAATTATTACGAATAAAGTAATGAGCGAATCGAAATCCGGACGACATATTACGTTCTTTAATGCGCGCCTGACCTCTACTATCAGTATTTCCTTGGTACTTTTTATCTTGGGAATTGTTGTTCTTATGGGTATATTAGCAACGCGTCTTTCGATGTATGTAAAAGAAAACATGGGATTTTCCATTGTTTTGAAAGAGAATGTGAAGGAGTCGCAGGTGAAAAAGTTACAAAAAAAACTTGACATAGCTCCTTATGTAAGAGCGACTCAATATATATCGAAAGAAGATGCTTTAAAAGAGTTGGAGGTCGAATTAGGGGAAAACCCGAAAGATTTATTGGGCTTTAATCCGTTGCAAGCCTCTATCGAAGTAAAACTTCGTTCGGATTATGCTCATCCTGATAGTCTGGTGTGGATCGAGAAAGGATTAAGAAAAGGAACTGTTGCGATCGATGATATAGTTTATCAAAAAGATCTGATACAACTGGTAAATGACAACATTCGTCGTATAAGTTTTATGCTTTTGGGATTAGCTGTCGTACTGATGCTTATATCGTTCGCCTTGATCAGTAATACAATACGTCTCGGCGCTTATTCTAAGCGTTTTATTATTCATACTATGAAGTTGGTGGGAGCGACTCCTGCATTTATTCGCAAACCTTTCATCATATCCAATATTATAAACGGAATTATAGGTGCGTTTATAGCAATGGCTTTACTCTCCGGATGTGTCTATTATCTGCTGACCGAATTTGATAATCTGTACACATTGATCGATATCAGCTCCCTTTTTTGGGTGTTTGTGATTGTCCTTTTATTGGGAGTTGTACTTACTGCGATTTCTGCGTGGTTTGCTGTAAATCGTTATATCCGGATGGATCGGGATAATTTATATTATGTTTAGAACCATAGAAAATAAATATAGATGGATACAAAAGATTTTGCATTAGGAAAACAGAACTTGATTTTGATCGGTATCGCTTTTGCTGTGATTATTTTAGGGTTTGCTTTGATGGCAGGTCCCGGATCTACACCGGAACATTATAATCCGGATATTTTCAGTTTCAGACGTATCGTATTGGCTCCCGGTATTGCGTTTGCCGGATTTGTGTTTATGATTTATGCAATCATGAAAAAATCGAAATAAAACGCAGTACGATAAGTATATGGAAGAATTAAATTGGTTTCAGACCATTATTATAGCGATTGTAGAAGGATTGACCGAGTTTCTTCCGGTTTCTTCTACCGGTCACATGATCATTGCCCAGAATATGTTGGGTGTCCCGAGTAGTGACTTCGTAAAAGCATTTACCGTGATTATACAGTTTGGGGCGATCTTGTCGGTAGTCGTGTTGTATTGGAAACGGTTCTTTAAGTTGAATCCTTGTAAAATATTCGATTCTGAGGCCGTTTCCGGAAAAACCGGATCTGCCCGATGGGTGGAATACGGCAGACGGTTTTTATATAAATACGATTTTTACTGGAAGCTGTTGGTCGCTTTTATACCTGCTGCGTTTTTCGGATTATTGTTCAGTGACAAAATAGACGAGATGCTCGAAAGCGTTACGGTTGTCGCCGTTATGTTGGTTATCGGTGGTGTTGTAATGCTGTTTGTTGATAAGTGGTTTAACAAAACGACACCCGATCAGACAATGACGCTGAAAAGAGCATTCAATGTGGGGCTGTTTCAGTGTATTGCTATGATTCCGGGAGTATCTCGTTCGATGGCGACTATTGTCGGAGGTATGGCTCAGAAAATGACTCGTAAAAATGCGGCCGAATTTTCTTTCTTTCTGGCCGTTCCTACCATGTTTGCAGCTACGGCATATAAATTGTTGAAACTACTGACTTCTGAAAATGGAATGCAGGTATTGCAAGATAATTTATTGACTTTGATTGTAGGTAATGTGGTAGCGTTTATCGTGGCTTTACTGGCGATTAAATTTTTTATCAGTTTTGTAACGAAATACGGATTTAAAGCGTTCGGATATTACCGTATTATTGTAGGAGGTATCATCATTGTGCTGATGTTGTTAGGGTATAATTTGGAAATAAGCTGATGAATTTTTTAGAAGGAGAAGTTCTCTATTTCGATAAGCCTTTGTATTGGACCTCTTTTAAGTTGGTTAAGATTGTGCGTACGCGCATATCGCGGAAGTTGAAAATAAAAAAGATAAAAGTCGGGCACGCCGGAACTCTTGATCCGTTGGCTTCAGGAGTAATGATAATTTGCACCGGGAAAGCGACGAAGTTGATAGAGAGTTTTCAGTACCAGACAAAAGAGTATGTCGCAACTTTACAGTTAGGAGCAACAACACCCTCTTTTGATCGGGAGACAGAAATAGATGGGGTTTATCCGACGGAACATATAACCCGTGAAGGCGTAGAAACGGTTTTAAGGCAGTTTGTCGGTTCTATTCAACAAGTTCCTCCGGTTTATTCCGCATGCAAGATCGACGGACGGAGAGCCTATGATTTTGCACGTAAAGGTGAAGATGTCGAACTGAAAGCGAAAGAGCTTGTTATAGATGAGATAGAGTTGCTCGAGTATCAGTCTGATATAATAAAAATCAGAGTGGTTTGCAGTAAGGGAACTTATATACGGGCTTTAGCACGGGATATCGGACAGGCGTTGGGTAGTGGGGCTCATTTGATCGGTTTGGTTCGTACCCGGGTAGGAGATGTCCGTTTGGAAGATTGTTTGCAAGTCGACCAGATCGATGAATTGGTCGAAAAGGCTGTTGTTACAGAAGTTGATAATAAAGAAGAAATAAAGTAGAATATTCCGGCATGAAGTGATGTCCTCTTAAAATAGGACAGTGCTTTTTCGGAAATAAAATTGATATACAAATGAAATTATCGCAATTCAAATTTAAGCTTACCGAGGAGCAAATAGCTAAATACCCGGCAAAAAACAGAGACGAATCGCGTTTGATGGTTGTGCACCGTAATACCGGTGAAATAGAACATCGTATATTCAAGGATATACTTGAATATTTTGACGATAAAGATGTTTTTGTTTTTAACGATACAAAAGTCTTTCCGGCAAGATTATATGGGAATAAAGAAAAGACAGGTGCGAAGATCGAAGTGTTTTTGTTGCGTGAATTGAATGAGGAAAATCGTTTGTGGGATGTATTGGTTGATCCGGCACGAAAAATCCGCATTGGGAATAAGCTATATTTCGGTGAAGACGATTCGATGGTTGCCGAGGTCATAGATAATACGACATCGAGGGGACGTACTTTGCGTTTCTTGTTTGACGGTACTCATGAAGAATTTAAGGAAGCTCTTTATAAGTTGGGAGAAACCCCGCTTCCCCGCTACATAAATCGTCCTGCCGAACCGGATGATGTAGATCGTTACCAGAATATTTTTGCAAAAAACGAAGGCGCTGTTGTCGCTCCGGCTGCCGGACTGCATTTTAGCCGAGAGCTGTTGAAACGAATGGAGATAAAAGGAATAGAGAGCGGATTCCTTACGCTTCATTCCGGCTTGGGAAATTTCCGTGAAATAGATGTAGAAGATCTTACCAAGCATAAAATGGATTCGGAGCAAATGTTGGTAACGCCAGAGTTGGTTGCTTTTGTAAATAAGGCAAAAGACGAAAATCGGCAAGTTTGCGCTGTGGGAACGTCCGTGATGAGAGCTATCGAAAGTACGGTAAGTACCGATGGTCACATGAAGCCTTATAGCGGTTGGACTAACAAGTTCATTTTCCCGCCTTATGATTTTACGGTAGCAACCAGTTTGGTCAGCAATTTCCACATGCCGCTTTCTACTATGTTGATGATGGTAGCTGCATTCGGAGGGTATGATCTTGTACTTGATGCGTATGACAAGGCATTGAAAGAAGGTTACCGGTTCGGTGCCTATGGGGATGCTATGTTGATCATTTAAACTATAAGGAATGAATATTGTTTATATCGCTTTGGGGTCTAATCTGGGAGACCGGAAATATTATTTGACTCGTGCGATAGATGAAATAGAAAAGCGGATAGGGGAAATTATTTCTCTATCCGCTTTTTATGAAACCGAACCTTGGGGTTTTATTTCCCGATATCCCTTTTTGAATGCTGTCTTAAGAGTCGATACCGAGCATGATGCTATTTCTGTATTGGATTTGACACAGTCCATAGAAAAAGATTTGGGTCGTAAGGTAAAAAGTCATGGATCATATCAGGATCGCTGTATCGATATAGATCTCTTATTTTTTAATACTGAGATATTAAAAAACGACCGATTAGAACTGCCGCATCCTCTTTTACAAGAACGGCGCTTTGTCCTTGAGCCTCTTGTAGAGATTGCTCCGGATTTGTATCATCCGATCTTACATAAGACAATAAAAGATATATGGCAGGAATTTTTGTCTGTCTCAAAATAAACAGAGACCATCTCTATTTTATTTTGAGATGGCCTCTGTTTTATAGATTAATTTATTGCTTCTCCCAATAGTGTTGCCGATGAAGCATCCGTGATTTTTACCTGCACGAAATCTCCGATATGGTAGTTTTGTTTCGGGAATACGACAACTTTATTTTGTCCGGTGCGTCCGAACAAATCTTCTCTCGAACGTTTGGAATATCCTTCGACCAAAACCTCGAAAGTTTTGCCTATATCCCGTTTATTGCTCTCTGCAGACAGCTTATTTTGTAGATCGATCATTTGTTCCAATCGTTTTATTTTGATCTCTTCTGCAATATTGTCCGGCAGATGTTTAGAGGCGTATGTTCCGGGACGTTCCGAGTATTTAAACATGAAAGAAGCGTCGAATCCTACAGTTTGCATTAAGGATAAGGTTTCTGCAAAATCTTCATCCGTCTCGGAATGAAATCCGCTGAACATATCTGTCGTAATCCCGCAATCGGGAATTATCCGGCGAATAGCGGCGATTCGGTCGAGATACCATTCCCGGGTATATTTACGATTCATCAATTTTAAAATGCGGTTGCTTCCTGATTGTACAGGTAAATGTATATGGTGGCAGATATTCGGGTTTGCAGCAATCGTGTATAAAATATCATCGCTCATATCTTTGGGATGTGAGGTCGTGAATCTTATGCGTATTCCAGAGCCAGCTTCTTTTGCAACTAAGGCGAGTAATGCCGGAAAATCTATTTTTTCACCGTTGGGACGGCTGAATATATACGAATTGACATTTTGCCCTAATAAAGTTACTTCTTTGAATCCTCTGTCTTTTAGGTCATTCAATTCTTTAAGTATGCTTTCGGGTTCTCTGCTGCGTTCGCGTCCACGAGTGTAAGGAACGATGCAATAAGAGCAGAAATTGTTGCACCCTCGCATGATAGAGATAAATCCCGAAATGCGGTTTCCTCCGATTCGTTTAGGAATTATATTTTTATAAGTTTCTGTTGTCGATAGATCTACATTAATTGCTTTTTCCCCTTGTTCTACAGCTCCGATCAAGTTAGGGAGGTCAAGATAAGCATCTGGGCCTACAACTAAATCGACATGATGTTTCTCCAATAATTCTTCTTTTACCCGTTCTGCCATGCAACCGAGTATTCCGATTACCAGATTCTTTTTCTTTTTGCGTAAAGAGTTGAAGTATTGGAGACGAGATAAAACTTTCTGTTCGGCATTATCTCGAATAGAGCAGGTATTAACCAGGATAGCATCGGCGTCTTCGATAGAGTCGCATAGTGCATATCCGTCCATTTGCATAATAGAAGCTACAACCTCGCTATCGGCTACGTTCATTTGACAACCATAGGTCTCGATAAAGAGTTTTTTTTCTGCTGTCTGCTCGGTCGCAGATTTAAAGTCTGCTTCGGAGTTTTCTTTCATTTGGATATATTTTTATAGTTAGAAATGGTATTATGTATTTTTTTTAGATAAAAACCTAACAAAAAATAATATATAATGCTTGCTTTTAAAAATTTATTTATACTTTTGCGTCTAACAATATATGAAATTTTTTCATAGTTAAGGTTTAGGTTAAATCTGTTAAGGGCAGTTGTGAAATTGCCCTTAATTCTTTATATACCATCGGTTTAATTTCTTATAGAGTATTTTTAACCTGCCTTTATTTATGAATTTGTTTCATATCGACTTTACATAACCGCTTTTCAGATCATTATATCTGACCGATCTGATATAAATTTTGAAAGTCATCTGTTGTTTATCAGCTTTATTTTGTACATTTGGGAACAAAAATACGAAAAGCTATGGAGAATTTGTGGATTTACGTTCTTCTTATTTTTATATTTATCGTCAGAGCGATTGCTAAGAGTGCGCAGAAGCAGATTGATGCCCATAAAAAAATAGATCAGGATGAGACGTATATTCCGGCAGAAGAGGGTGAACATCCGGTAAATCGTCCTTTAACTTGGGAGGATCTGTTCCCTTCGGAACCTAAACAGCAAGTACCTGTACGGCCAGTTGTTGTAAAGGCTGAAAAAGAAGAGAAGAAGATAAAGCTTACAAATATAGAATCGCCTTCTCAACCGGAAGTTACGAAAAAGGTTTCCGAAATCGTAAAAAAGGAAACTGTTATTCCGGATGAAGTTTATGATATTCCGAATTATTCGGATCTGTTACCTTATGGTTCGGATGAGCTTCGTAAAGCGATAATTGCTTCTGAAATTTTGGCAAGAAAGTTCTGAAAATTAAAAACACAATTGGTTCATATAAAATCTAACGCAAATATGTCATTTAAAGTTATTTCGGCAGAAGAAGCCGCTTCATATATTCATCACGACGATAATGTGGGCTTTGGCGGTTTCACAGCTGCGGGAACACCTAAAGTCGTACCCGCGGCAATAGCAAAGAAAGCACAAGAAGAACACGATGCCGGGCGTCCTTTCGCAATCGGCGTTTTTACCGGAGCTTCAACGAATGATTCTCTTGATGGGGCTTTATCCAGAGCCAAAGCAATAAAGACCCGTACACCTTATCAATCGCATAAAGACAGCCGCAATGTGATAAACAGCCGGGAGATGTCTTATTATGATATGCATCTTTCACATCTGGCTCAAAACTTGAGATATGGTTTTTTAGGAAAAATAAACGTTGCGGTTATTGAAGCTACAGATGTTTCTGAAGATGGCAAAATCATATTGGGTACAGGTGTAGGGATAGCACCTACGGTATGTCAGTTAGCCGATAAAATTATTATAGAACTTAATAGCCATAATCCGAAAGAGTTAGCCGGATTTCATGATATTTATCAACCTGCCGATCCTCCATACCGGCGTGAGATACCGGTGTATAAACCCAGTGACCGTATCGGTAAACCGTATATACAAGTCGATCCGAAAAAGATTGTGGGAATCGTGGAAACAAATCTTCCGGACGGTGTGAAGGAGTTTGCTCCGACAGACGAGGTGACGACCCGTATTGGAGATAATGTTTGCAACTTCTTAGTTTCTCAGCTGAAAGCAGGTTTGATTCCCAAAGAGTTTTTACCGTTGCAGTCGGGTGTAGGGAACATTGCAAATGCCGTATTAGGCGGGTTGGGAAATAGCCCGGATGTTCCGGCTTTTGAAATGTACACCGAAGTGATACAGGATGCCGTTATCGGATTGATGAAAACAGGTAAGTGTAAGTTTGCCAGCGGATGTTCATTAACTGTCAGTCCGGCTGTTTTAGACGAAATATATAAGGATATAGACTTTTTCAGAGATAAGATCGTATTGCGTCCGGGGGAAATCTCCAATAGTCCTGAAGTTGTAAGACGACTTGGTTTGATAACAATAAACACAGCTCTTGAAGCCGATATTTTCGGGAATATAAACAGTACGCATGTCACCGGAAATAAGATGATGAACGGTATCGGAGGTTCTGCAGACTTTACCCGCAACGCCTATTTATCGATCTTTACATGTCCTTCTGTTGCCAAAGGCGGAAAGATCAGTGCTATCGTACCGATGGTGTCTCATCTCGATCATAGCGAACATTCGGTAAGTGTTTTGGTGACCGAACAAGGCGTCGCCGATTTACGGGGAAAATCTCCGATCGAAAAAGCGAAGCTGATTATTGAGAATTGTGCTCATCCTATGTATAAACAATTGTTGTGGGATTATCTTAAACTTGAAAAAGGTGGACATACTCCGCATAATTTGAAAGCATGTTTTGCCTTTCATCAAGAATTCAATAAATCGGGGGATATGGCTTTGACTAATTTTGAAGATTATAAATAAATTGATTATTAAGCAATAAAAGAGACGCGATCAATTTATTGATCGCGTCTCTTTTATTGCTTGGTTTATTTTGATTTAGAGCAAAGAATCCGGATTTAAATTATCTTTTTCTATATCGAGAAAGTATTTATATGTTCCGACTTTCAATTCGTCAGTAGCTGCATCATCACAAACAATAATGCTTTTAGGATGCATTTGCAGAGCACTGATTGTCCACATTTGACTGATACCACCTTCGACACCATGGCGCAATGCACGAGCTTTGTTGTGTCCGTTGACGATAATCAAGACACTTTTAGCGTCCATTACCGTACCGACACCTACTGTCAAAGCGGTTTTCGGAACTAAGTTTACATCATTATTGAAAAACCTTGAGTTTGCGATGATCGTGTCATGAGTCAAAGTCTTGACACGAGTACGCGATGTAAGAGCAGATCCCGGCTCGTTGAACGCTATATGCCCGTCAGGACCGATACCTCCTAAGAAAAGGTCTATACCTCCTAACGATTTTATTTTCTCTTCGTATCGGGCACATTCTTCTTCAGGATTTTCGGCATTTCCGTTCAATATATTGACATTTTCCGGTTTAATATCGATATGGTTGAAGAAATTATTCCACATAAAAGAGTGGTAACTTTCGGGATGATCTTTCGGGAGACCGATATATTCGTCCATATTGAAAGTTATCACATTTTTGAATGATACGACTCCTTTTTTGTTCAAATCGATTAAATTCCGATACATTCCCAAAGGAGAAGATCCGGTCGGCAGACCTAAGATAAAGGGTTTTTCTTCTGTCGGATTAAACTCATTGATTCGGGCGGCAACGTAATTGGCTGCCCAACGCGATACGTTTTCGTAGTTCGGTTGAATAATTAGTCTCATAGTATATTTATATTTGTTGATATGTCCTTTTCTGCATGTTTTATTCAAACTTTGTTTCAAAAGTACGTAAATTTAACTATTAAAAACGATACAATAAGGTAAAATCGTATCAAATTATTGTTTTTGGCACAACCTTTATAAAAATGAATGTACTTTTTGTGGGTAATAATATATATCTTTGTTATTCTAAATTTAATAAACCCCATACTATGAAAGCAAATTTAAGCTCTCAAATCAAATTAGACAGGACGCCGAAACGTTACTATCGGCCGGATAATGCGTTCGAACTTACCGCTCTTACGCGTTTTGAAAAAGTGTTTACTGAAATTTACGAAAGCTCCGAAGAGGGGGCATTGCAGGTAGCTCGTGAAGTTGCCGATTTAATGCGTACCCGTGAGAAAGAGGGACGTTTTTGTGTTTTAGCATTAGGATCAGGTGCCGGAACTCATGGTGTATATCGCGAATTGGTGCGTATGCATCAAAATGAAGGTTTAAGCTTCTCTAATACTATTATATTCAATGTCAGCGAGTTTTTTCCATTAGAGGCAGATGCTCCCGGAACATCGAAGTTATTGCATGAAGTATTGATCGATTTGATAGATATCGATCCTCAAAATGTATATACTCCGGATGGGACTATTGCTAAGGAGTCGATTTTCGATTTTTGTAAAGATTATGAAAAGAAAATCGAAAAATTAGGCGGACTTGATCTTACATTAGTGGAGTTCGGACCTTCCGGAAATCTGGCATTTAACGAACCGGGTTCTCAAATCAATTCTTCTACCCGTTTGATGTTGTTAGGTAGCGAATCTCGCCACAATTTTGCAAAATTATTCCACTCCAATGAGGCAGTTCCTCATAGTGCTATTACGATGGGTATTTCGACTCTTTTGGGTGCGAAAAAAGTGATTGTCGTAGGTTGGGGCGAGACAATAAGTCCCTATGTGAGACAAGCGATCGAAGCTCCTGCATCCGATACCGTTCCGGCAAGTTTTCTGCAATCCCATAAAGAGTCTAAATTCGTTTTAGATCTTTCTTCAGCAGAACACCTGACACGTTTAAGTACTCCTTGGTTGGTTACTTCTTGCGAATGGGACGATAAATTGATTCGTCGGGCTATCGTATGGCTTTGCCGTATTACGGGCAAACCTATTTTGAAATTAACGAATAAGGACTATAATGATAACGGTTTGAGCGAATTGTTGGCGCTTTTCGGTTCGGCATATAATGTAAATATCAAGATATTTAATGATTTGCAGCATACTATTACCGGGTGGCCGGGTGGAAAACCGAATGCCGATGATACTTTCCGACCTGAACGGGCGAAACCTTATCCTAAGAAAGTTATTGTATTCAGCCCGCATCCTGATGACGATGTGATCTCTATGGGAGGTACATTAAAACGTCTGGTAGATCAACATCATGATGTACATGTTGCTTATGAAACATCGGGAAATATCGCAGTCGGAGACGAAGATATGATGCGTTATGTAATGCTTATGGGGGGAATCGCAAAAGATTTTTGCTTCGATACTCCGGAATTTATGGCTAAACATGCGGAAATAACTAAATTTGTAAAAGAGAAAAAGGACGGGGACATAGATACACCCGATATTCGCCATCTGAAAACGTTGATTCGTCAGGGAGAAGCGCGTACTGCATGTAATTATATCGGTGTGAAACCGGAAAATGTTCATTTCCTGAATTTGCCGTTTTATGAAACGGGAACAATTAAAAAAGGAGATTTGACCGAGGTAGATAGAGATATTGTCAAAGATCTTCTTGAAAAAATTAAGCCGGATCAGATTTTTGTTGCCGGAGACTTGGCCGACCCTCATGGCACTCATCGTGTTTGTTTGGATGCGGTTCTTGCGGCTATTGACGATATCAAGGATGAGGAATGGATGAAGAATTGCCGTATATGGATGTATCGCGGTGCATGGGCAGAATGGGAAATCGACCACATCGAGATGGCTGTACCTATCAGTCCGGAAGAATTACGCCAAAAACGAAATTCTATCTTGAAACATCAGTCGCAAATGGAAAGTGCACCGTTCCTTGGTGATGACGAACGTCTTTTCTGGCAACGGGCGGAAGACCGGAATAAGGCAACGGCAGACTTATATACCAGTCTTGGTTTGGCTTCATACGAAGCGATAGAGGCTTTTGTAGAATATCATCCGTTGCGATAATATTATAAAGAGTAGTAGAAAGAAAGCGGGCTGTCTCATTTTTAAGTGGGGCAGCTCATTTTTTATGATTATGGATTAAAATCCGGATTCATGAAATTTTGGATGTCGACAAGTACCTCTTGAGCCTGTTTGGCCGGACTTTCGGGGTTTATCTCCGTAGCGCTTAAATAGTAAAAAGTCGCTTGTTTCCAGTCTCCTTTCTTTCTAAAAATATTACCTAACAAATAATACGCCTCATCGTCTTTCTCATTTTGTTCGATACGCCGATTGAGCAATTCGATAGCCTCTTCCAATCTGTTTTCAGCGATTAAATCTTTTATTATGTCTGTTGTTTCCATATTCTGCCGTTTTTACAAATATACGCTTTTTGATCAGATTAAACTTTAAATAGGCCCTAAAGTGGAATAATTAACGTTTTTACGAGAACAGAGTTTTTATCTGGAGAAGTGCACCCACCTTTTTGGGGAAAGGCAGAATAAAAAAGAGATTACCGTTGTCGATAATCTCTTTTTTTGTAGCGGAGCCGGGAATCGAACCCGGGTCTCAACAATGAGAATGTTACATGCTAGGCCACTACACTACACCGCCATAAATATGCAGCAAATGTATATAAAATTTTAAATCGATGTTCTCGAATATTGATTTTTTTTGGAAAATTTAAAATATCTCTTTAAGTGAGAATATATTGGTTCGATATACCTTCTTATCTAAAAAATTAAAATAGGGAGTAATACTTTTATTACATTTGTAACTTGGATAATAAGTTCATTATTCGATTATAAATACGATACTGTTTTGTGTATGTTACAAAAAATATTCGGGTTCAATAAGCAGACGATGAACCTACGCACTGAAATAATTGCGGGAATTACAACTTTTTTGACAATGAGCTATATTTTGGCTGTAAATCCGGCAATGTTGAGCACTACGGGTATGGATAAAGGGGCAATCTTTACCGCCACAGCCCTTGCTGCCGCTATAGCTACTCTTCTGTTAGCTTGGATGGCAAAATTACCTTTTGCCCAAGCTCCGGGTATGGGGTTGAATGCTTTCTTTGCTTTTACCTTAGTGCAGGGGATGGGTTATTCTTGGGAAACGGCATTGGCAGCCATGTTTGTAGAAGGACTTATATTTATATTGATTACATTGTTAAATGTCAGAGAAATAATACTGAATAGTATTCCGGTGAACCTCAGGCACGCTATATCTGCCGGGATCGGAATGTTTATCGCTTTTATAGGATTAAAGAATGCCGGCATTATAGAATCGAACCCTTCGACATTTGTGGCATTAGGGCATTTTACTCCTATATCTTTATTAGCTATTTTCGGAATATTGCTGAGTGCCGTGTTATTGATAAAGAAGGTAAAAGGCGCTCTGTTTTACAGTATTCTTTTGTGTACGATTGTCGGCATACCATTAGGAGTCACCGATATACCGGAAAATTTTATTCCCGTTTCCATGCCTCATTCCATAGCCCCTACATTTTGTAAATTCGATTTTGAAGGCTTCTTTACTTTAGATATGGCAATTATCATTTTCACATTGTTGTTTATGAATATATTCGATACGCTGGGAACTTTGGTCGGACTTGCTACGAAAACAGGAATTATGGATAAAAATGGACATATTCCCCATGTGAAAGAAGCCATGATGTCCGATGCTATCGGGACTACGATCAGTTCGATGTTAGGAAGTTCTACTGTCACGACTTATGTAGAAAGTGCTTCGGGTATTGCGGAAGGAGGACGTTCGGGCGTTACTTCTCTGATTACCGGTTTGCTTTTTATTCTGGCGCTCTTTTTTGCTCCTGTTTTTCTATTGATACCCGGAGCAGCTACGACCGGAGCTTTTGTTTTAGTCGGTGTATTTATGATGGATTCTATCGGTAAGATAAATTTGTCCGATATTTCAGAAGCTCTCCCGGCTTTTGTTACGATTATTATGATGGTGCTGACCTATTCGATAGCCAACGGTATCATTTTGGGATTGCTTTGTTATGTGTTGTTGAAGTTGTTCTGCGGGAAATATAAGCAGATTACCCTTACGATGTATATTCTCGCTATATTGTTTATTATAGATCTTATTTTGGCGTAGCACAATATCCAATAAAATATATTTTAGAATCTGTTTAAATTTTGTTCGGAGTGTTTTTGTGAATTTTTTTGAGGGTATTTGGGGGATAAATATTAATTTACACACGTACCGAAATCCATTATAAATAAAAAAACAGCTATTTACAAAATATGCAAATAGCTGTTTATCAAGAGCGGCAAACGGGACTCGAACCCGCGACCCTCAGCTTGGGAAGCTGATGCTCTACCAACTGAGCTACTGCCGCATTTCTTTTTGACGTGGACAAAGATACAATTTTTTTTATTTCAATGTATATTCTGTAAAAATCTTTTTTTGTTTAGTGATGTAAGAGGTTGTTCAAGTTTTCTGATAAAGAGCTTTTCAAAGTTGACTCCGGGTAAAATTTAGACAGGCATTTAAAATCTACATAAAGAAGTCGATGCCTTTGGCAACACAGTAATAACGGAGGAATTTGCCTGCAAGCATCGATAAATTTGTAATAAGTACATTGGCACGCATAAGCCCTAATGTGACGATGATCAGATCTCCTCCGGCAGGAAGAAAGACGAAAAAAGCCATCAGAGCTCCTTTCCCTTGCAAAAATTTTTGAGTTTTATCCAAACTCGATTTCTTAATGTGCAGATATTTCTCTATCCATTCGACTTTTCCCAGTCGTCCTATATAATAGCAGGTTACTCCTCCCAGCCAATTTCCGGCAGTTGCCGAAGCGAGACATCCCCACTCGTTATATCCGGCATATAGCAGTAGGCCTAATACGACTTCTGAACTAAACGGAAGAATGCTTCCGGCAAGAAAACCTGCTATGAAAAGCCCTATATAACCCCACTCACTAAGTCCTGCAATAAAATCCATAAATAGAATAATAGGTAAATGAATATAATGGTATAGAACAAATAAACCATTACCTTGTTGGTAATGTTATTGAAGAGGTGTGATGCTTGTATTGCTACATATACATTTAAAAAAGGCAGGAAGTTGTAAAACTCCGAAATATTCAATCCGATGAATATTGTTGTACACACAGATAAGACATTGATAAACTCGTTGTAAACGCGAGTACATATTTTGTCGCTGTAATGCTTATAAAGGCTGCTTATGCCAGCAATGAATCCGATGGCAATTGTCGGTAAGAGATATAATAACTGAGAAAATTTGCCTTCGTCATGTAGCCAATGTATTGTCCCGGCGGTTTTGAATATTTTATCGAATGATAACGGATAATTCCAAATGAAATGCCCTCCGTAAAAGAGCCATATAACCGTAATAATTCCGATTATGGACGCAAAAAATGTTTTAGAATTTAATGCCCGGGTCTGATATAATCCGATCCAGAATATCGGGAGAAAGAATATTAACGGTGTCCAAAACAGAAAACCGGCTGTAATAAGCAGGGAAAAGGTAAAAGCTTGATTCTGCGGGCGAATATTTTGATATGTACTGTAAAGAAGTGCTATGGACAATAAGATCACCGGTACGAGAATATTGCCGATTCGTAATTCTGAAGTCAGTTCGGGATTAGAACATTCAAGTAATAAGAAAAACAGCAAAGGAAGCGATGAATGCGCTCTAACGATCGTATATATGTTATTGATCCATAGGAGTAATAAACTGCTTATCAAGATTGCTCCCAGATTGATAATAATACGGATATGCTCGGTATGTATTCTGTTGAACAAAAAAGACAACAAGCCTTCTGTGCCGGATACCTGCGGCTCGTAAAAGAAGTAAGCTACCAAAGATAACAAACAGGCAGCTACCACACTGAATGTAATGGTGGTAGTACTGCCCGAAATATTGTATAGCTTGTCTTCCCTCATATTGTTAAAGGTCAAAACCTATATCGTGGCGGAAATATTTCTTTTCGAAGGAGATTTTTTCCGCATTCTTAAATGATGTCGCAAGAGCTTCGTTTTTATCTTTTCCATAAGAGCTTACGGCGATAACGCGACCTCCGTTCGTGACGATGTTCCCGTCTTTCAATGCTGTCCCGGCGTGGAACAAGATACTGTCGTTTATCCGGTCGATTCCGGTGATTATTTTCCCTTTTTCATAATTACCCGGATAACCTCCCGATACGAGCATAACCGCTACTGCAGAGCGAGGATCGACTCGGAGTTCTTTTTCGGATAGTTTGCCTTCGGCTACACCTTCGAATAGTTCGACCAAATCGGAAGCTATACGGAGCATTACCGCTTCGGTTTCGGGATCTCCCATTCGCACGTTATACTCTATTACCATCGGTTCGTTTTTCACATTGATAAGACCGAGGAATATAAAACCTTTGTATTCGATATTTTCGGCTTTCAGGCCTTCTATTGTCGGTTTTACGATACGGTCTTCGACTTTTTTCATAAATTCGGCATCAGCGAACGGTACGGGAGAAACCGCACCCATACCTCCCGTATTCAATCCGGTATCGCCTTCCCCGATCCGTTTGTAGTCTTTCGCCTCAGGGAGTATTTTATAAGAATTGCCATCGGAAAGGACGAAAACCGAGCATTCGATTCCGGATAAAAATTCTTCTATGACAACCGTGCTGCTCGCTTCTCCGAACATACCGCCGAGCATTTCTTTCAGTTCCCGTTTCGCTTCGTCCAAGTCGGGAATGATCAGTACACCTTTCCCGGCTGCCAATCCGTCGGCTTTCAGTACGTACGGAGCTTCCAATGTGTCGAGAAAAGCGCATGCTTTGTCATACTGCTCGGCCGTGAAACTTGCATAGCGGGCGGTGGGGATATGATGACGCATCATAAATGCTTTGGCGAAGTCTTTGCTCCCTTCGAGTCGTGCACCCTCTTTTGATGGTCCTATTACCGGAATTTTATTTAATTCCGAATCGTTTTTGAAATAATCGTATATACCTTTTACCAATGGGTCTTCAGGTCCTACTACGACCATATTTATGTTATTGTCGAGGACAAACTGACGGATACCGTCAAAATCGGATGCCGACAGAGCTATGTTGATTCCGATCGACGCTGTTCCTGCATTGCCCGGGGCAATATATAGTTTATTTACTTTCGGACTTTGTTTTATTTTCCATGCCAGAGCGTTTTCCCGGCCTCCTGATCCTAATAACAAAATGTTCATTATTGTCTGTTTTTCTTAGTTTATTTTAAATAATCATCAAAATACCGAGTTATTTTTTCATATAAATGTACCCGGTCAGGACCCAATACATTGTGGAAGTGTCCCGGATATACAAAGTAGTCGGGATATGTACCGGATTGAATACAACTTTTTAAAAAAGACAAGCTGTGTTGCCAGACTACTACCGGATCTTGATCTCCGTGTATCAGCAATAAATGTCCTTGAAGGTTTCCTGCAATACGGTTCAAATTACTGTTTTCATATCCTTGTGCATTCTCTTTAGGTGATCCCATATAACGTTCACCGTACATTATTTCATAATATTTCCAGTCGATTACAGGACCTCCGGCAACACCGGTTTTGAATGTTTCGGGATTGTTCAGCATCATATTCGTGGTCATAAATCCGCCGAAACTCCATCCGTGTACACCGATTCTGTTTTCATCGACATACGGTAGAGATTTCAGCCATTTTATACCTTCCATCTGATCTTGCAGTTCAATCTTTCCAAGTTGCCGATGAGTAACGTTTTCGAATGCCGATCCCCGGTTTGCCGATCCTCTTCCATCTATTGTAAAGATAATATATCCCCGATTTGCCATATAAATATCCCAGCCTCTGACATCCCACTTCCAGCCATCCCGAACTTGTTGGACGTGAGGGCCTCCATACACATATACGATGACAGGGTATTTCTTACCGGTTTCGATTTTTGCCGGTTGTGTAAGACGGTAATATAAGTCTGTTTCTCCGTCCGCCGCCTTTATTGTCCCGCACTTTATATCCGGCATTGCATAACCGTCATAAGGGTCGGGCGCACATAATAGATTTTTTGTTTTACCTGTTTTCAGATCGGAGAAATCGATCATGCGGGGAGTATTATGGTTACTGTAACGGTCTATCATATATCGTCCCGATTTGCTCATCAGGGGGGTGTGTACGCCGTTTGCAGGAGTCAGTCTTTCCCGTTTTCCGTTTGAGAGGGTTACCCGGTATAAATTCACTTCCAGAGGAGATGCTTCGGTAGAGGTGATATACAAGTATTTTCCCGTCGGATCTATTTCTGCTGAAAGGACTTCCCATTCTCCCCGAGTGATTTGCCGGATCATTTTTCCCGATGTGTCGTAAAGATATAGATGCCGGTAACCGTCTTTTCGGGAAGTGTAAATAAATAATTCGGGTTTTCCGGGAATGAAAATCAGCGGATTTTCCGGTTCTACATATTTTTCATTTGTTTCGGTAAACAAAGTGCGGAGATGCTTTCCTGAAGCAGCATCATATACTTCGACAAGGCAAGTATCTTGACGGCGGTTCAATTCTTGTATATAAATTTCTTTTTCATCGGGCGACCATGTTATATTAGTAAAATAACGGTCTTTGGGAGTTCCTGTATGCAGATATACGGTATTTCTGTCTGAAAGACGAAAAACACCGACTGTTACTTCGTGACTCCGCATGCCTGCCATCGGGTATTTGATATTTTTCAATTTAGCTTCTCTTGCCGAAATATCTACTAATGGATAGTCGCCTACCATGGTTTCATTCATCCGGTAAAATGCAAGAGCATTTCCTTTCGGAGACCAAAAAGTGCCCTTCTTGATCCCGAATTCATTCCGGTGTACATTATTTGCACCCATCGAAATATAGCCGTTCGAATCTTTACCAACGGTTATCCGTTCTCCATTTGGCAATATAATATATAGCCCGTTCTCATTGGTCAGGGCATATTGACGTTTGTGCGGGTCAAAGTCGAAATCGGTGTCTCCTTTTTCCAATGGATAGAGCTGCTCGATAGAGCTGCCGTCGGCAGATAAATGGATAAAATGCTTATCATGTAAAAACGATATTCCGTTTTCTTTTCCGTCTTCCCACACTGATATTCTGGGCATCGATCCGACAGGTTTCAGCCCTTTTTCCGCAATAAACCGGTTTATATCCTTTACGGTAACAAGAACCTTTTCTTTATGATTTCCCGGTTTTACGATCATTATAGAATCACCTTTTTGATAAATATAATTTTCTCCGAGAAATTGTAGTTGCTTTATATTTTTCGGCACGAATCGAGCGTAAGTTTTGCCTCCGGGCATCAGGTTATCGAGTGAAAATTCTTTAAGTTGAGCCGATACAGCCATAAATTGAGTGATTGCTAATATAAATAGAAAACGGAGTTTCATTCAATAAATCATTTTTGTTTGTTACTTATCAGGATAATTCCTTTTACGTGATTTTTTCATCTGTTCTTTTTCTTTCCGTGCAAGGTTCTTGTCTCGAAGCTTTTTCCAGCCGGGACGGTTATCTTCAGAAGGAGTGCGGCCGATAGAGGGCTGTCTGAATGTGACGAACTTTTTCACGGCTTCTTCTCCATGCCATTCGGGAATGCTGCTGTCTTTCCGTTCTCTCTTATTTTCCGGCTGTTTCTCGAAATCGTCTTTTTTCTTTCTGAAACGGGTCTCTGTTTTGATGAAAGGTTCTTTGTCTCGATAAGGTAAACGCTTTTCTGCCTTTTCATTGTTCCTTTCTTTGAAGCGATATTCCCGTTTCTTGAACTCGGTAGATTCACTGTCTTTCTTTTTCTCCTTGAATCCTCCTGTCTCGCGTTTGAAGTCGTTATATTTACCTTCGAAAATTTCGTATTTCCGGTATTCGCATTCTAATGAACCGTTCATCATATTTATGCAAATAGCGGGTTTCAAGCCTATTTTATTGAAACATTCGTCGTGATAACTGATAATCCAAGCATCATAGCCTTTGAATATGTGTTTAAGCTGAGAACCTATCATTTCATATAATCCCAACAGGTCTTTTGACGAGATGCGTTCTCCGTAAGGAGGATTTGTTATCAATATCCCGTTTTCGGGTGCTTCGGTATATTGTTGAAAAGGTTTTACCTGCAGATCGATATACTTAGCCATTCCGGCGCTTTTTATATTTTCTCGGGCGATAGCAATAGCTTTGGGTGAAATGTCAGAACCGTAAATCTTGAAATTGAATTCTTTTTCGTTGCTGTCATCATTATAAAGAGAGTCAAAAAGCTCTTCATCGTAATCGTTCCACCGTTCGAATGCGAAGTCTTTCCGATAGATTCCCGGTGCTGTATTTGTTGCGATCAGGGCGGCTTCGATCAAGATCGTTCCTGAACCGCACATGGGGTCTATGAAATTTTTTTCACCTTTCCATCCCGATTTAAGAATAAGGCCGGCTGCCAAAACTTCATTAATGGGAGCTTCGGTTTGTGCGACTCTGTATCCTCTTTTGTGTAGTGATTCGCCGGAACTGTCGAGAGATAGAGTGCAGGTATTATGTGCGATATGCAAGTTCAATATGAGATCGGCATTGTTGAGCCGGACCGACGGGCGTTTACCTGTTTTTTCCATGAAAAAGTCGGCGATAGCATCTTTAGCACGATAGGTGACGAACTTCGAATGTTTAAATTCTTCCGAAAAAACGACAGATTCGATAGAGAATGTTTGTTCGGGAGACAGATATTGATGCCAGTCGAAAGACTTGATTTTTTCATAAACCTCATCTGTATCGGATGCAGTAAATGAGAAAATCGGTTTGAGAACACGCAATGCTGTCCGACAACATAAATTCGTTTTATATAAAAGCTGTTTATCCCCCTTGAAAGATACCATGCGTTTGCCGATTTCGATATCTTCTCCGCCCAGTTCGGCAATTTCTTGAGCCAGAATATCCTCTAACCCTTGCAATGTTTTAGCGATAATTTCAAATTTCTCGTTTTTCACCCTGATAAAACTTTATATTTGCGTATTTATTTTTCTGCTTTTTGTTGTAAAATGCGAGCTCCGGGTTCAACGTTTTCCGTAACCCAGATGTTACCGCCGATCGTAGCGCCTTCTCCGATTGTAATGCGGCCTAAAATAGAGGCATTGGAGTAAATAATGACATTGTTCCCGATAATCGGATGTCGGGGAATACCTTTGATCGGATTCCCGTTTTCGTCAAGAGGGAAACTTTTTGCACCGAGAGTTACCCCTTGATAAATTTTCACGTTATTGCCTATAATTGCAGTTGCTCCGATAACGACTCCCGTTCCGTGATCGATAGTGAAATATTCTCCGATTGTAGCGGCCGGATGTATATCTATACCTGTTTCGGAATGAGCCATTTCGGAAATCATTCGAGGAATAAGCGGTACTCCCAATTGAATAAGACAGTGAGCAATGCGGTAATTGCTGATAGCCCGTATTGCAGGGTAACAAAATATGACTTCTCCGTAACTCTCCGCTGCCGGATCTCCGTTATAAGCAGCGATCACATCGGTAGCCAGCAGACGGCGTAGTTCGGGCAGGGATTTGATAAACTCTGCCGATTTCTCGTTTGCCGATTCCCGCATATTTTCAAGACTGGTGTATTTTTTGCGGTCGCAAGCGAAACAAAGACCTGCCAGTATCTGTTCGGTCAATAGTTCGAACAAACGTTCTGTACCTACACCGACATAATATGAAATTGTACGACGGTTGATTGTAGAATGTCCGAAATAGCCCGGAAAAATCAAAGACCTGCACAATTCGATAATTTCGTGTAAAACTTTTTCTGAAGGCATCGGTTCTCCGTCATGATGTTGATGGCATAGAGTCTTGAAAGACTCGTATTCCGATAGCTGTTCTACGGTAGAGGTGATTACATCGGAGTATTTGTGCGGGTTCATATTCTTTTTTTCGGTTTTATTAAAAAGACATTCTTTGCAAAGTTACAAAATATCGCGGATATTCCGGACTAAAAGTTAGGTTAGAGTCCGAAGTGTCTAACTGGATTTTTCTGTTTCCTATAATGGGCTACGATGTTTTTTCGAGAATTTGTCATTTCTTGTTTTGATTTTGTTTTGATTTTTGTCTTTTTAATTCATACAAATAAAGTTGGTGGAATTCTTCCGGAGCATACTGTATAATCTCCGTATTTTCCCCCAAATATGTATTCCGTTCCGGAGATTCCTCATTGTAATATATCGGGACCGGCATTCCCACCCAAGGACTCCGCTTAAAACCCGGATAAGTGATCGTGTACTCCTTGCCATCGACTTTATAACGACATTCCGCTTCATATTCCGTATCACCGTATATCGTTTCACAGGTATCCACTTTCACAATCAAAGCCCAAGCAAGCGTGTTATTCTTTCTCATCATACTTCGTGTACGTAACGATTTTGTAAACCACCACCCCCAAATTATAACCAAAACGATGAACAATAAATTAGATAATTTCTTTTTCGACATGATATGTTATTATAAAGTTAATCGATCGGAAGTATAAGTTTCCACTCCAATGAATCCTCCCGTACCTGACGTTCATAAAATTTTACCGGATCTTGCAATATAGAGTCCATCCTCGCATCTTCGGCTCTCATATTCATTTTCGGATCATCAGGATTATACCATACCGGTACACGGAGTCCCAAAGGCGGCATTTTATCAAAAGATATTGAATACGGAACATACCGTTTATTCCCGACATAAAATATTACATCTGCCACATAGCTATTATCTTTTTTATAGTATGTAATTTTATAAATAACCGCCTCGGCAACACCTTTATTTTGACGGATAATATCAAACTCTGCTTCTTCTCGTTGAATTCCCCAGTAAATAGAACCAAAAAGAAGTCCGAGTCCCGACATAATTAATATTGCAATCAGAATATCCTTTATTTTAGGATATTTATTTATCGTTTTTTTAATCCACTTTATTCCACCCATGTTTAATAATCTTTTAATTACAATTTTTTAAAGCGACAAAGCTTCTTTTAGGGTATCCTCCTCTTCAGGCAATTCTATACCTCTCGTAAAGCCGGACGGCAGATTGTACCACCACGGATTATTCATATAAACCGGTTGTGTCGGTATGGGATAACTTATATTATTATTTAAATTATCAATGCTATTCATCCATCTTGTAGAAACTACTTTTGCTCCGATTTGAGATCCTGTACTTGCCCCGAGGTCTAATGTAAACGATTTATAATTATTTTTCAAAAAAGAATTTTTCCAACTCTTTCCCGGCAAATCGGTTTTCGAAGGAAACATTTTACCCAACTTATCCGCTTTCCAATCCAGGAATCCGGTCATTCCTACATCCGCAACAGTACCGACAATGATTTCCTGATAAGGGGCGATTGAAAATCCCTCTCCAACCTTGTATTCGAACGTATTGGTCAGCAACGGGGTCACATATTTCATGGTTTTTACAACTTGAGAACTTGTACCTAACCCAGCGGTAATGCCTCCGGTAATGCCGGAAACAAAAACATCAAAAAAGTCAATATGTGACGTAAAAGCTTCTTTCAGAGTACACCGTTTGGTTGCCAGATTCGCTATACCCTGAGAAACATAATTGATCGTAGCACTCCATAAAGCTGCATCGATTATAACCCCTACAGGACCTAAAAAGAGAGAGAAAATCCATTTCCCATTCTCATCTTTATAAACCAACGGATTGTTCAAGCAATAGGTGTAACGGTTAAAGTTCTGACTGAAATCCGGCATCTGCACATAGGGATCGGGACTGAGAAAGCGTCCTATTACCGGGTCATACAGCCGGGCATTCATATCGATTAACCCGAAATTTTGTAAATGTATATGTCCGCAATAACCACGTCCCAGTACTAATGAAGGCTCTTTTTCCCGGGAATATAACTCATGGGTGTCAGGATTGCGTAATCGTCCCCATGGATCATAACTCAATTCTTGTTCAACAAATCCGTTTTCATTAACAATATGCGTGATGCTTCCCAAATGGTCTCGACAAAGAAATATAAGCCCTTTTTCTTCCCACGAGAAATATTTATCGGACAAAACAACTGATGCCGAGTAGGCATCTCCGTCAAGATATAAAACAACTCCTGAGTCCTTTTGTGTATCTGATCTTTCTTCATATTTATTTTCTAAATAAAATTTATTTCCGGACATTACCCGTACACCCGCATAGTCATAAAGGAAATTAAATATTTGACCTCCTTCGGAAATTTTTTCCGGAAGAGACAAGCCGTTATACGAAATTTCCTGAACGTCAGAAGGGATACCGTTCCCGTAAAGATTTACCGTTTCTATCGCGTACGGTTTACTTTCGCTATATTCAAACTCTCCGACTTCAGAGTGATTTAAGATATTACCCTTAACGTCATACGTTATCGTTTTTCCGTCAAAGGAAATCAATCGATTTAATTCGTCATAGCCAAAATCCTCTTTCAAGTTGCGGACATTATCTTTTCTCCATTTCAGATTTCCCGTACCGTAATCAAAACTCATACTTATATCTTGAATTACACGACTGCCGCATTTGACGACTTTCCCTGTCGGAAAACCGAATTCATCATATTCAAAAGTCCGGGTCAATGGCCCGGTAATCGTTTTTGAAGGTAATCCCATATCGTTTTCCGTGCTTAATCTCCAAGCGATTTTATTTCCTCCGACCCGAATAGCAATCTTATGCCCCTTTACATAACCGTTTTCAACAGTAACAGGCGATGTCTTTTCACTGGCATACGTGATTGCACCTACTTTTCCTGAACTATTGTACTTATATGTGCGATAAATCCTATTTTCTTTTATAATTGTCGTATCGGATTGCAAACGGCCTAAATTATCGTAAACATAAGTGTGTCCGATATTTCGATTGTCAATAGCGCTTTTTAATCGATTTTCATTATCATAGACAAAAGACGTAACAGATTCCGGTTGTCCGGCTTTTAATATTGTCTGTTTTATTTTACGCCGATAGATATCATACTCATATTGTGTTTCATTCCCATTTGCCTCTTTTCTTGACTTGAGTAATCCGTTAGAGAAATATGTTAATTGTATCAATCCTGCGCTCGGATCCGATATTGTCTCCTTTTGGCGCAATGGAGTATATTTAAAAGACGTAACAACTCCTCCCGGAGACGTAATTGACATTGGCAGACCATCGACTCTCAGATCATAGACGATATCTCCTGTCGCATCCGAAATTTTTATCAATTGTTTCAGCGAATTGTATGTTTTTGTAACCGTAATTCCATTTTTGATTTCTTTTATCGTATTTTGACCATATTCATAAATTTCATTTTTGCCCGAAGCGTAATGTTTTCGTATAGGGCGGTCATAACGATCATATTCTGTCTCATTCCAAAGAGAAGGGGCATCGGAACGGGACGGTAATGATGTTTTATATAAACGCCCCCATGTGTCATATATCTTGTCTATGTTTAAAAATTTTCCATCAAAGCGTTCTTCGCTTTGACGAACCTCCCTGCCAAACGTGTCATAAAAAACTTTTTTTACCGGCTCTCCCGATTTTTCGATAGTTTCTACGATTTTTGCATTTATAGGAGTTTCTGTCCAAGCCCGGGTAATTTTTTCTGTTGTAGCGTCAGGATATATTACGGATACCTGACGTCCCCATACATCATAAGTGTAATGGATTTTTCTATTTTTATTATCTTGTTCTGTTAGAATATTTCCAAAAGCATCATATTGATAAGTTTTCTCCAATCCTACAGGATTCGTATCCTTAATGACTCTTCCCAAAGCGTCATATTCCCATTTCTCTACTAAAGGAGTATTCATGTCCAAATAATAAAAAGTCTTCTTCTCTTTTATATTCATATTTTCATCATATACCTGTACTATTCCATGTTTTCTACGTCGATTAAAAAGTCTCATGTCAGATGCATAGTAGACAGACTCTCCGACTTGAATGTTTTTATCATACGAGCGAACGGTACATTCGGCTACTTCTTGCTTCGTATCGGTTTTGCGCTTTTTTATCAATTCCCAGATACACACACCCAAATTATACAACGTATCGTTATCAAAATGATTATATATCCATGTTACCTCTTTTGAAAAATTTTCTCCGTAATCTACATTCTCTTTAATCGGATATCCGAGATCATCATACGTATAGGTAGTTTTTTGTATATTCCCATTTAATCGATCGGTTTCTACCGACTCTGTGAGTAAAACCTGAACGCGTTTATCTTCATGTTTGACAATCTGATATTTTCCTGCCCATAGCGTTTCTTCCGAACTATCGGTAAGCAATGATCTGAATTGATACGGATCAAAAGATCTTTTCCTTGACTTCGTACGTATTACATCCCAGTCTGTAAACGCCTTAAAGCCGCAAAAGCCCAGACCTTGCAAATTTGCTACTGCTTCTTCATACGTATACCGATGGTAATCGACTTCATTTCCTTTATTGTAGGTTTGCAAACTTTCTGTTATCCAAACAGGACCATTAAAATCGATATATGGATATATAGAAGAATTACCTTTTATATATTGTTCCGAGACATTCATTTTTTGAAAATAAATGTCTGTTTGATTACCCATACTGTTTATAACTCTTGTAAGTAAGCGTCTTTCTCCCTGATCGTCATCATAGTTGATTTTATAAACTTTATTTTTATCCAGTCCGTACAGAAACATGTGATTTAATGCTTGTGTCACAGTAGAAGATGACAAAATAATGTCTCCTTCAGGTAATCGGCAGGAAAGCTTTGAAGAGGCGGTAGAAGAAATAACTCCTGATTTTATCAAGTGCACTTCCAGTATATTGTATGCACCCAATTTTTTTCGAACAATAATATCTTGAATGCCGTCATTGTCCATATCCTGAGTTATAAGATCATCATCTTTTTCTATTGAAAAAGATATCTGTTTATTATATACATATTCGTATCCTGTAGAAATCCAAATGTCCCATAAATAATCATATTCTTTAAACGTATATTCTACAGTCTTGCCATGAGTAGGGCATTCGTAAGTATTGTATACCGGATACATGCAGTCAATACAGTAATCTGCCGGCTGAATATATTTTTCACACGAGAAGCACCAGATGTCCGGAATTCCTGTATTGCTATTGATTCCTTCATATCCGAAGTCTTGTCCATGGCAATCAGGACATTCTTTGGGTGAATAGACTGGTACTTCCCGTTTTCGATGTACTGTGGCATTGGGTGCTATCAAAATATCAGTTTTTCTATCTCCGTTAATATCAGTAAACAGGTATCTCATGCTATTGGGGTTGATAGGTAAATATGAATATGGACGACTATATATTTGTTCCAGAATCCACTTATCACTTTCTTTTTTGAATGAATAAAAGTTCCAAAATTTTCCCCGATATGACAGATATCAATCTTTCCGTCACCATCAAAATCCACCGGAACCAATATTTCATGACCATAATTAAAATTGAAGACATATTCATTAAATACCGGTCCGGCTTCATCTTCCAAATCCAACAATAAACATCTGGAATTTTGGGTTATCTCCATCGGATTCATCATCGATACTGCAAAAATTTCATTTTTTCCATCCCCATCAAAATCACCAGGTAAGAATACTTTCGGACAAAAACTGTCCGTATTTTTTTTTCGAAGAGCTTTTCCTGAAATATATTTTATGGTTTTTTTAATAGGTAAAGATCCGGATAAATATTCCTGATCATATATCGAAACACTGACCACATCATTTCCGTTTTCAACAATATTATTTATTTTGACAATTTCATCGTCCGCAGTTCCAATAACATTAGAAACAAATGCTTTCATAAATCCCGCTCCGGTAGTTAATGTTAAAGCATAATTTGTTCCGATTCCTAAGTTCGGATACAATAAAAATTCGTGTTCCGGGACCAAACTCACGTAATAATATTCTTTCACAGGATTGTAACTTAATCCGGGGTCCGGATAAACCAAAATTCCGTCATCATCACTGCCATAACGGATTTTTCCTGTGGAAATAATCATATTATCCATCGATTCATAATAAGTAGAAACCGTGGCGGTGCTGCTGTTCAGTGAAGGTACAGACCGATTATATCCGTATGTAAATTGCAATGGGGGCAATCGTTTTTCATAGTTTTCCGACCAGCAATTAATCTCGGTTAGCACCGTAGGGTCATTTTTATATGTGAATTTATAGATTCGCAATACTTGTTGTTGATATTTTATGACGATTTCGTCTAAAAGTCTATTGTTTTTTTGTTTTACACCGGCAGTATATGTATTGGTAGAATCGGGACGACCGTCGATATAGTGAAATTCAATAAAAACATAATGTCCCGAATTATTTTTATCTCCTCTGCCACCATAAGAAATTGAAGATATATAATGTAATTTATTCTGTATGTCATAATCGTAATCATAATCTATATGATTACCGTATATGTCTGTCAGTCGAGATATCGGATATTCTATTCCATCATTTAGAACCGGGACATACTCGGCAATTTTTCCGTCAGGATAATTCACACGAAAAGAATTTATCAAACCGTCTTCGATTTCCGAACGTACTTTTATATTTCCCTGCTCCGACAAGTAAAGGTCTGTATCTTTTTTTATTAAACGTGTTCCATCCAATATAAATACTCCTGCAGTATCTAATGCGATAGGGGATACTTTTCCATCATAATACTGTGAGAAGTTCGTAGGCCTTAACATTGATAATCCTTTTATAGACCATCCCCAACCCAAAATGCCATTTTGAGAAAGGCTGTTATAAACAAGAGATATTTCAGGTATGCAATCTTTTCGTCCGTTCGGAAGGGACAGAGGGACTTCATGAACAGTTGCACCCATTTCATTGACTGTAGTAGTAATATTTATTTTACCGACATCATAAATATTATTATCAGAATTGATTGCAGCAGTTGAGACATTAATGATTTTGGGAAGCTTTTTCTGCTTATTTAAGATAGTGTATGAATCGTTATTTTTCTTTATTAATTTTATTTCTTTTGCAATAATAGAATCGGTCACTGATATTTGAGGAATTTCCGACAAATCAATGACTTGAGCGAATGACGAAAAAGTAATCAGAGATACAAGTGAAAGTAATATATTTTTCATAATATGGATAAAAAGGTTATTCTTTTATAATCTTCCAAACAGAACTTTCTCCATTCAGTGTGAGTTTCAATAAATATGTACCGGGGATATTCTTAGTTAGATCAATTGAAACTATGGGAGATGAGATCTTCATAGATAGTATATTTTGTCCGCTTATCGAACAAATTTGTACAGAACCTGTCAAATTTTCGGTTTTTCCGGAAAAACAAACTGTTAATATTCCTCTTGTAGGATTGGGATAAATTTTTACTATCTGTCCGGATAGTTTTTCAGAAACAAAAGATGTGTCTTTTTGTATATTCTTTTTACGTTCTGAATATGATTGTAGTTTATTCAGAATAATTTCTCTTTTAATTCGATTTCCGGAAGCATCATATGAATAATGTACTTGTCTTTGCCCGAATAAATAGAAGTTAAAACCGATCAGAAATAGTATTAATATAGGTTTCATACAGGAATTTGGATATATAAATATGGTTAACTTGCTAAAGAGATATTTCAACAAATTTAATATTAAATTTTTAATTTCATAAGGGCTTGAAATAGAATTTTATTTAGTACTTATTTAAATTTTGTAAAAAATATAGTTGAAACATTTTGTGTTTTTTTTCGGTCTGTTTTTCTGTTTTCGCTCGTTAAATAATTCGTTATCCTTTTCGTAAAAACAGAAAAGTATCTCTGAAAGAAACGTTCAAAGTTGACCTGAATAAAATTTAGACTCCCTAAAAAGAGAATGAAAAAGATATCTTTTTTTGACAGACAAATTCATATCTTTGCGTTCGTTTTTTTTAAATCTTTGATATGGAACTTTCCCACAAGATCAATAAGGTAGAAATTCGCAATTTACAGATTTCAGATTATACTCAATTGTCTCAGTCGTTCCGTAGGGTTTACTCTGACGGATCGGATGTTTTTTGGACTCACCAGCAGATTGAAAAACTGATCGCTATTTTTCCGGAAGGGCAGTTTGTAACGGTTGTCGATGAGAAAATCGTCGGATGTGCTCTTTCTATAATCGTTGATTATGATTTGGTAAAAAACGATCATACGTATGCAAGGGTTACCGGAAACGAGACTTTTGACACTCATAATCCTAACGGAAATATTTTATACGGGATAGAAGTATTTATCCATCCCGACTATCGAGGGTTGCGTTTAGGACGTCGTATGTATGATTATCGCAAAGAATTGTGCGAACGGCTTAATTTGAAAGCGATCATGTTCGGAGGCCGTATTCCGAATTACCATAAATATGCTGCGGATATGCGTCCGAAAGAGTATATCCAGAAAGTCAAAATGAAAGAGATTTATGACCCTGTACTGACTTTTCAGCTCTCGAATGATTTTCATGTGCGCAAGGTAATGACAAATTACTTGCCTAATGATGAGGAGTCAAAACATTATGCCACTTTACTGCAATGGGATAATATTTATTATACTCCGCCGACTCAAGACTTTAAAGTAACGAAAACTAATGTGCGAATAGGTTTGGTACAGTGGCAGATGCGTCCCTATAAGAGCATAGATGATGTTTTTGAACAAGTCGAGTTTTTTGTGGATGCCGTATCGGATTACAAAAGCGATTTTGTATTATTCCCCGAATATTTCAATGCACCGTTGATGGCAAAGTTCAACCATTTGGGAGAATCGGAAGCTATTCGTTCTTTGGCGCAATATACCAATGAGATTCGCGACAGGTTTATCAATCTGGCTATCAGTTATAATATAAATATAATTACCGGAAGTATGCCGTTAATTAAAGAAGACGGCCTGTATAATGTCGGATTTCTGTGCCGGAGAGACGGGAGTTACGATATGTATGAAAAAGTGCATATTACTCCGGATGAAATCAAGAGTTGGGGGTTGACCGGTGGTAGCATGGTGAAGACTTTTGAGACAGATTGTGCACGTATAGGTATATTGATATGCTACGATGTCGAATTTCCCGAATTGTCCCGTTTAATGGCTGACCAAGGAATGCAGATTCTGTTTGTGCCTTTCCTTACGGATACGCAGACGGGATATTCCCGAGTGAGAGTATGTGCTCAAGCCCGGGCGATAGAAAACGAATGTTTTGTTGCGATTGCCGGAAGCGTAGGAAATCTTCCGAGAGTGCATAATATGGATATACAGTATGCTCAATCAGGGGTATTTACTCCTTGTGATTTTGCTTTCCCGAATGACGGGAAACGGGCAGAAGCAACTCCGAATACCGAAATGATATTGATTTCAGATGTTGATTTGGATTTATTGAATGAACTGCATACTTATGGAAGTGTCCGCAATCTGAAAGATCGTCGTCAAGATTTGTATGAGTTGCGGTTAAAAAAGAAAAATAACTGATTTCTATGCGGCGGAGAAAATAGGACATTTTCTCCGCCGCATAGAAATTTATTTGTTTTTTGCCTCTTTCTCGATTCGGATGCGGGCATCTACCGCAATAATACCTTTTTTAGTTGCCAAAAGCGGATTGATATCCATCTCTTTTATTTCTGTAGCGAAACGCAATAATGTAGATAGACGGACGATGATTTCGGCAAACTGGATTTCATCGATAGGAGCTTCTCCTCTGACTCCCCGAAACATTTTGTAAGCACGCAGGGAGCGAATCATAGAGAGAGCTTCGTTTTCACTTAAAGGTGCTAATCCCGAAGCGATGTCTCTTAATATCTCTACAAAAATTCCTCCTAACCCGCAAAGGATGACATGTCCGAAATGAGGCTCGTACTTTGCTCCTACGAAAAGTTCTTTTCCTTGTAACATCGGTTGTACCATTATTGCGGTTACTTCGGGAAGTTTCATCATCCGATCAAATTCGAAAGCGAGATGCTCTTCTGATTGAATATTAAGAACTACTCCTCCTATATCGGACTTGTGGACAGGTCCTACTACCTTTGCGACTAAAGGAAAATCTAATTGTCTGGCTTTTTTAAGAAGCTCTTCTTTCGAAGAAGAAACGATTTCTGAGACTATTGGAATTCCGGCGGCAGAGAACAGAGACTGGACATGATTGTGCGGAAGATACCCGTTTTCTCCTATGTCATCGATAATCCTGCGTATTTCCGGTACGTTTACCCCGTATAATTCTATTCCGCCATTGGTCGGCTTCGAAGCATTGAATACTCGTGCGACAGCAGTTGCTAAAGCGACTTCATCCGAAAAATTGACATGTCCCTTATTCAGGAAATATTCAACTTCTTTCCCGGCGGTTACTACGGATGGGAGCACAGGGAATATCGGTTTGCTGCATTCTTCCATTTTTCGGTGCAACACGTCATAGGCATCGTAAACTTTTACCAGTCCCGGACTACCGAAGATAACGGCTATTGCATCTATTTCGGGAGTATTTTCACAAAAGTCTATCGCTTTTTCCAAATGTTCGGGAGTTCCTGTAGCCAAAATGTCGATCGGGTTTCCGACCGAAGCTCCGGGATAAAGCTCTTCTTTCAGTTTCTGGGCTGCCTCTCCCGAAAGTTCCGGAACATGCATTCCCCCTTTGGAGAGAGCATCGGTCAACATTACGGCCGGACCTCCGGCATGTGTAACAATGGCGAAATTGCGGCCTTTGATTTCTTTTAAATTAAAAACGCAGGCGACGGTCGTCAGTTCTTCACGGCTGAAACAGCGAACGATTCCGGCTTTACGGAAGAGTGCTTCGACAGCCAAATCCGAGCTTGCCATAGCTCCGGTATGTGAAGAGGCTGCACGACTTCCCGATTCTGATGATCCCGATTTTATTGCAGCTATTTTGCATCCTTTCCGAATTAGAGAGGAGGCATGCAAGAGCATACGGTCGGGGTCTTTGATGTTTTCGATATAAAGGATTTTGATCGGTGTGGATTCTCCCGGAATGTAGGTGCGGTCAAGATATTCCAAGACATCTTCGACTCCGATCTGCGGTGCATTTCCGACCGACCATACAGAATTGAACCGCAGTCCTTTGCCGATAGCGGACTCCATGATATATACGGCAGTAGCTCCAGAACTCGATATCAGATCGACACCTCGGGAATCGAGTTCGGGAATCGGCAGAGTGAATACGCTCCGGTGGTGACGGTTCATCAAACCTATGCAATTCGGTCCGATTAGCGATGCCTCGTATTTATTCGCAGTCTTTAAAATTTCCTGTTCTAATAGGAATCCCTCATGAGTTTCTTCTCCGAATCCGGCCGATATAATAATAAATGCTTTGGTATTGCGGGTCGAAGCCAGCTCTTCTACAATAGAGGGGCAAGCTGCTGCCGGAACGGCTAATATCGCCAGTTCTGTGTTTGGCAATGATGTTATGTCGGGAAAACAGGGAATACCTTGTACCTCTGTTTCTTTCGGATTTACTGCATATAATTTCCCGGGAAATTTTCCTTCCAGCAGATTCCGAATAATCTTTCCTCCGGGTTTTTGCGTATTATTCGATCCTCCTATGATCACAATACTTTCCGGAGCAATCAATTCTCTATTGATCATAATATATAAAATTCTTTATTTCAGATGATTTAGCAAAAAATTGCATACATATTCGTTCAAAGATAGCGATTTTACTTTTTCCTCTTATCGCATTGCGACAAAAATCGTATATTTGCAAATCATTTTGAAAAAGGAAAAGATAAAATCATATAAACCAATGGAAAAGAAATTCAAACGTACTCTCGTAACTACAGCGTTGCCTTATGCTAACGGTCCTGTGCATATCGGGCATCTGGCCGGTGTATATGTCCCTGCTGATATTTATACCCGATATTTGCGTCTCAAAGGAGAAGAGGTGATCCATATCGGCGGATCGGATGAGCATGGAGTACCTATTACCTTGAAGGCTAAAGCTGAAGGTATCACTCCGCAAGATGTAGTCGATCGGTATCATTCGATAATAAAAAAATCGTTTGAAGAGTTTGGAATTTCTTTCGATATATATTCCCGTACCTCTTCCGATATCCATACGAAAACAGCTTCCGAGTTTTTCCGGAAATTGTATGATAAGGGTGTTTTTATCGAGAAGACGACAGAGCAGTATTATGATGAAGAGGCCAAGCAGTTCCTTGCCGACCGTTATATTACCGGTACTTGTCCGCATTGTAAGAATGAAAGGGCTTATGGCGATCAGTGTGAAGCCTGCGGAACATCTCTGAATGCGACGGATCTGATCAATCCGAAATCGGCAATCAGCGGCAGTGTTCCGGTATTGCGGGAAACTAAACATTGGTATTTGCCTCTCGATAAATATGAAGATTTTTTGCGTAAATGGATTCTGGAGGATCATAAGGAATGGAAATCGAATGTTTACGGTCAATGTAAATCTTGGCTCGATATGGGGTTGCAGCCTCGTGCCGTTAGTCGGGATCTTGATTGGGGAGTTCCTGTTCCGGTAGAAGGCGCTGAAGGCAAAGTATTATACGTTTGGTTCGATGCTCCTATCGGTTATATTTCCAATACGAAAGAGTTGTTGCCCGATAGTTGGGAACGCTGGTGGAAAGATCCGGAGACGAAGTTGGTTCATTTTATAGGAAAAGATAACATTGTTTTTCACTGTATCGTATTCCCGGCGATGTTGAAAGCCGAAGGGAGTTTTATTCTTCCGGAAAATGTTCCTGCAAACGAATTTTTAAATCTTGAAGGAGACAAAATTTCTACATCTCGTAATTGGGCGGTATGGTTGCATGAGTATTTGGTCGATTTCCCGGGTAAGCAAGATGTGCTGCGTTATGTTCTTACTGCAAATGCTCCGGAAACGAAAGACAATGATTTTACTTGGAGAGACTTTCAGGCACGAAACAACAATGAGTTGGTTGCCGTATTAGGGAATTTTGTGAACCGTGCAATGGTTCTTACACATAAGTATTTTGGAGGAAAAGTCCCGGCTTGCGGAGAGTTGACCGAGTATGATAAAGAGACGCTTGACGAATTTGCCGGAGTAAAGGTCGAACTTGAAAATTATTTGGAGAATTACCGTTTCCGTGATGCCCTGAAAGAGGCGATGAATCTTGCCCGTATCGGTAATAAATATTTGGCAGATACAGAACCTTGGAAATTGGCGAAGACCGATATGCCTCGTGTCTCTACGATTTTGAATTTGGCATTGCAGATTTCTGCTAATCTGGCGATTGCATTCGAGCCGTTTCTTCCTTTTTCTGCCAAGAAGTTGAGAGATATGTTAAATATGACTCATGCCGAATGGAACTTGTTGGGGAATACCGATATCTTACCTGAAGGGCAGCAGTTGAACCAGCCTGTTCTTTTGTTCGAAAAAATTGAGGATGCTCAAGTTGAGGCTCAAGTACAAAAACTGTTAGATACGAAAAAAGCGAATGAGCTGAAAAATCATCAGGCCGCTCCTGTTAGAGAAAATATCGATTTCGAAGATTTTATGAAATTAGATATTCGGGTAGGCAAGGTTTTGGAATGTCAAAAAGTACCTAAGGCAGATAAACTGTTGCAATTTAAAATCGATGATGGTTTAGGAGGGCGTACTATTGTTTCGGGAATAGCGAAACATTATAATCCTGAAGATTTGGTGGGAAAACAGGTTTGTTTTGTCGCTAATCTGGCGCCTCGTAAATTGAAAGGCATCGAATCGCAGGGAATGATTCTTTCTGCTGAAGATGCCGACGGCAAATTGGTTATTGTAGAACCGGAACAGCATGTAAAACCGGGATCGGAAGTAAAATAAACCATAATATTTTTGTTTAAGAGAGGCTCTGTTTGAATTTTTTATCGGAAAATTCAGGAGGAATCTAAATATTAATAAATCCCCGGAGAAGTTTTAGTTTTCCCTCTTTGGGGATTTTTTATTCAACATGAAACATGTGGGCATCGAGATATGTCGGATAACTTGAAAAAGAAAACATTGACAGCTCTTATTTGGAGTTTTGTCGATAAATTCGGCCAGCAGTTTTTATACTTTGTAACGGGTATAATTCTGGCTATTCCTTTGAATCCGGTCGATTTGGGGAAGATGGCGTTATTGGCTGTATTTGTCGCTTTGTCGAGTATTCTTATAGACAGTGGATTCGGATCTGCTCTGATTCGTAAAAAAGAGGCGACCGATGCCGATTATAGTACTATTTTCTATTTCAATATCGGAGTCAGCCTTATCTTTTATCTCATCCTTTTCGCTTTAGCACCGTTCATCGAGAGTTATTCGGGTGTTCCGGGGTTAGCGGCGGTTGCACGGGTTTCGTTTTTGAGTATTGTTTTTCTGGCATTCGGCATGATTCAGCAAACTCGTTTGATAAAATATATTCAATTTACGCAACTGGCACGTATAAATATTATTTCTCTGTTTTGTTCTTCGGTGTTTGCTGTCATTACCGCATTCATGGGTTGGGGAGTCTGGGCTTTAGTAATACAGTCTTTAGGAATGGCGATTGTAAAGTCTGTCTTGTTGTGGATTTACGGACGCTGGAGACCGAAATGGATATTCAGAGTTGCCTCGATGAAAGAATTCTTCGGATATAGTTCGAGTCTGATAGGTACGGGGGTACTGAATACGATATTCAATAACATATACCCGTGGTTGATCGGAAAAGGTTATTCGACACAAGCGGTCGGTTATTATAATCAGGCTAATAAATTTCAGGATATGCCTTCGGCATTGATTGCCAATATTTTTAGGAGCGTTGCTTTTCCGGTATTGTCTTCGATTAATGATGACAGAGAGCGAATGATACGTGTTTTCGGGAAGTATATCCGGACGGTGTCTTTTATAATTTTTCCGATTATGTTTTTATTGATGCTGGTTTCGCAGCCTCTTATATCCATATTGCTTCCTGAAAAATGGGCGCCTTCTATTCCTCTCATGCAGGTATTGTGTATTTCGGGAGCATTTTCGCCTTTTATAATTTTATATTACGATTTATTCAATGCCGTAGGGAGGTCGGATATCAATTTGAAGATGGAGATTTTTAAAAAGATTTTTTTCATAATAGGGATACTTATCTGTTTTAAATACAGTATAATGGCATTGATGTGGTTATGGGTGGTTTATACCCTTTGTTCTTTGATTGCAACGATGTTTTTAGCACATAAGTATGTAAATTATACAATGGGATCATTTTTTTTCGATATATTTCCCTGTTTATCTATATCTTTGGTAATTGCGGCAATGTCGTCCCTTTATTATCTGGTCTTTCAAGACCGATGGTTGTTGCTTGTTACGATTTCCGGAACATTCGGACTGCTTTATATTATTGCGGCACGTTTATTCCGGTTAGAAATGTGGCACGAATGCCTTCAGTTATTTAAAAAGAAAGTTTTGACAAACGGAAAATAAAAACATTTTGAATATGCAAATCGCTCCGATTGCTCTTTTTGTATATAACCGTCCCCGACATGTACGGTATTGTATAGAGTCTCTACAAAAGAATTTTTTTGCGGATAAGAGCGAACTGTTTATTTTTTCTGACGGGGCAAAGGATTGCGGTCAGGAAAAAAATGTGCGGTCGGTACGGGAGTATATACGTAATATACAGGGGTTTAAACGACTACATATCGTAGAACAACCTGAGAATAAAGGATTGGCTTCGAATATTATTTCCGGAGTTACCGATTTGGTCGAGAAATATGGTCGAGTCATTGTTCTGGAAGATGACCTGATCGTCTCCCCATGGTTTCTTACTTTTATGAATGAGGCTTTGGAAACTTACAAAGATGAGGAGAGTATTGTAAATATAAATGGACATTTGCTTAAAGGCAAGGGGACATTTCCTGAAACTTTTTTACTGAGCTTTGCAAATAGTTGGGGGTGGGGCACTTGGAAACGGGGTTGGGATTTGTTTGAACCGGATGGAAAAAAACTGCTTCGAGAATTAGAAGCCCGGAACTTGACTCGTAAATTCGATTTTGACGGAGCTTATCATTTTACCCGGATGCTTAGGGAACAGATAGCCGGTATGAATAGTTCTTGGGCGATTCGTTGGAATGCTTCTATTTTTTTAAAGGGAAAGTTGTCATTAAACAGCGGTCGGTCGCTGGTCACGAATATCGGTTTTGACGGAACGGGAACGCATTGCGATAAATATGGGTTATTTGCGACGGATTTATATACGGGGCAGGTTAAGGTAGAGAAATTGTCTTTGCTACAAGAAAACAAGAATGCTCGGGAGATGTTGGCTCGTATTTATCGTTTCGATAACTCGTATTATAACAAAATAAGGGTTCGGATATTAAATTTTTTGCATAGATAAAAAGGGAAAAGTGTAAATATGAAAGTTGTTCTCGTTAGTACATATGAGCGTAAAGGCGGAGCTGCAATTGCCTGTTACCGTTTAAAAGAGGCTTTATTGAAAGAAGGTGTGGATGTGACGTTGCTGACGGCTTATAAAACTTCTGATGATCCTACGGTAGTAACACCTTTTGATACACGTTGGAAACGGCTGAAGAACCGTTTTCATTTTTATAAAGAGCGATTTTCTATTTTTATAAAGAATGGTTTTTCCCGGAAAAATTTATTTGCCATATCCATTGCCGATTCGGGAACGGATATTTCCGCTCATCCGATTATTCGTGAGGCCGATATTATTCATTTACATTGGATTAATCAAGGTTTCCTTTCATTAAATGGAATTAAGGAATTATGTAAACTTGGTAAACCGATTGTTGTTACTATGCATGATATGTGGTTTTGTACAGGAATTTGTCATCATGCGCGTGAATGTATTTCATATCAGAATATTTGTAGAGAATGCATGTTTTTGCAAAATCCGGGGATATATGATTTATCCTATCAAACTTATCTTGAGAAGCGTTTTATTCATAGTTCGGATATTACTTTTGTCACTTGTAGTCGTTGGTTACAAGAAAAAGTAATTTCAAGTATGCTGATTCAGGAAAGCTTAGTGAAAACAATCCCAAATCCGATTGATATTGATTTTTTTTCGGAAGGGGATCGATCTTTTTCTCGGAAATTAATGAAACTGCCAGAAAATAAAAAACTTATTTTGTTCGGGGCGGTGAATGCTGGAGATAAACGGAAAGGAGTTGATTTTTTCGTAAAAGCTCTTGATATTTTGTCACAGAAATATCCGGATCTTAAAGAGTCGGTAACGGTGGTAATTTTTGGTAATTTTAAGGGGGCTTCATTTCCTAAGTTATCTTTCCCTCATATTGCATTAGGTTATTTGGCTAAAGAAGATGATATTTTAAATCTATATCGAGCAGTTGATGTGTATGTAATTCCTTCCTTGGAAGAAAATTTGCCGAATACGATTATGGAATCGATGAGCTGTGGCACTCCATGTGTAGGGTTTGACGTTGGTGGGATTCCTGAAATGATAGATCATGGAGATAACGGATATGTAGCTAAATATAAAGATCCTATGGATATGGCAGAAGGTATTTATAAAACTTTATTTTGCGGAGATTATAATCAGTTACGTCTGAATGCTCGTAAAAAAATAGAAAATTGTTATTCGGAAAAGTTGGTAGCAGAACGTTATATTCGTCTTTATGAAAGTAAAATTTAAAATTAGTAATTTAGAATATGGTATCATCACCCTTGTTTTCTATAATAACGATAACTTATAATGCTGCCGAGACAATTGAAGCCACATTTCGAAGTGTTGTCGGACAATCTTTTACCGATTATGAGTATATTGTCGTGGATGGTGATTCGAAAGACGGAACGGTAGATTTTTTGCGGTCTCGAAAAGATCATTTGACTGAGTTTATCAGTGAACCGGACAAGGGTTTATATGATGCGATGAACAAAGGGATGCATCTGGCAAAGGGAGAATATCTTATTTTCTTAAATGCCGGTGATACTTTTCATTCGGAAAATACTTTAGCGGATATTGCGGTTTCGATAGGGAGCTCCCGTCCTGACATTATATACGGAGAGACAGCTCTTGTAAATGATAAGCGGGAGTTTTTGGGAATGAGAAGATTGAGAGCCCCGGAAACGCTAAATTGGAAAAGTTTCCGTATGGGTATGTTGGTATGTCATCAGGCTTTTATTGCAAAACGGACGCTTGCACCCGATTATGATCTTTCTTATCGCTTCTCTTCAGATTTTGATTGGTGCATCCGCTGTATGAAAAGAGCAGGAGTGTTATGGAATACGCACTTGACTTTGATCGATTATCTGAATGAGGGTGTTACGACTCGTAATCACAAAGCCTCTTTAAAAGAACGTTATAATATTATGGTCAAATATTACGGACGCATACCGGTTATGTTTTTACATTTATGGTTTGCTTTGCGTTTTTATACGGCAAAATGGATAAAAGGGCGAGTGTAGGTAGGAGTTTCGAGATAAGAATGTTTTTTTTGAAAGGAAACATTTTTGTTCGTAAAAGTACTTCACCACATTAATTTTAGGACAATCGAAAGCTTTTTTATATATTTACTTCGTATATTTGTCACAAGGTCCGGATAGCTTTGCCGGGCAACATTCATGCAAAGAAATTAATGAAATTAAATCAGAAATGAATTCGGGAAAAGCATATCTTTCATTTTATAGTGGGAAAAAAGTTTTTATTACCGGTCATACGGGATTTAAAGGAAGCTGGTTGGTAAAGATTTTATCGATGGCAGGTGCGGAAATAAAGGGTTATGCTCTTCCTCCGGCTACAGATCCTGATTTGTATAGTGCCCTTGAGATAGACAAGCTTTGTACATCTGTGTTCGGAGATATTATGGATCGAGAGAAACTCATCCGTGAAATAGTGGACTTTGCTCCGGATGTGGTTTTTCATCTTGCAGCGCAACCTTTAGTCCGTCTTTCTTACGATATTCCTGCAGAAACTTTCGGTGTTAATGCAATCGGCACGGCGCATGTTCTGGATGCTGTCCGTAAGATAAACAAGCCGTGTACGGCGATTCTGATAACTACAGATAAAGTATATCATAATAACGAGTGGAATTTTCCGTACCGGGAAAACGATCGTTTAGGAGGATATGATCCGTATAGTGCAAGCAAGGCTTGTGCGGAGCTGGTTATCGACTCTTATCGAAATTCGTTCTTTAACCTGAAAAGTCACAATGATCATAAAAAAGCGATCGTAAGTGCCCGTGCCGGAAATGTGATCGGTGGAGGAGATTGGGCAAAAGATCGTCTCGTCCCGGATATTGTCAGGGCACTGCATAAGGGAGAGGAGATTGTACTTCGTAATCCGGCGGCCGTTCGTCCGTGGCAACATGTTTTAGAGCCGTTAGGCGGATATTTGTTGTTAGGCTATCTTGCATCGGTTCGGTATGCCGGTTTGTCCAATGCTTATAACTTCGGACCTAATCCGGAAGATACGCTTACGGTCGAACAGATGACAGCTTTGGCGACAGATATTTGGGGAATCGGCAAATATCGAGTGGAACAAAATCTGTCAGCACCTCATGAAGCCGGGCTGTTAAAACTGGATATTTCTTTGGCTAAAGCCGAATTGGGATGGAAACCCGCTATGAATGCCCGGGAAGCACTGGAGCTGACGTTGCAGTGGTATAAAACATATTATCAGGATAAGGGATTCATTTCTGATTTGACAGAACAACAGATACAATATTTCTTCAGTAAGTAAATAACTAAAATCAAAATATGAGTACAAAAAGAGAACAAATCATACAGCTGGTAAAGGAGTATTATCGGGAAGAATTTGAAAGTAAAAAGAAAGATTTCGAGCCGGGAGATAAGATCTCTTACGGAGGACGGTTTTTCAATGATGAAGAAATGTGTGCTTTGGTCGATTCTTCATTGGATTTTTGGCTGACGACCGGAAGATATGCTGCCCGTTTTGAAAAAGAGATGGCTCAATTCTTGAATGTTCGCTTTTGCTCGTTGACCAATTCAGGTTCATCTGCGAATTTGTTGGCATTTATGGCTTTGACATCTCCGAAATTGGGCGATCGCCGAATTAAGAGGGGTGACGAAGTGATTACGGTAGCTGCCGGATTTCCGACAACTGTGACTCCTGTAATCCAGTTTGGTGCTGTTCCTGTGTTCGTAGATGTGACAATTCCCGGATACAATATCGATGTAACTAAGTTGGAGGATGCTTTTTCGGATAAGACGAAGGCTGTTATGGTTGCCCATACACTCGGTAATCCTTTCGACATAGCGGCTGTCAAGCAATTTTGCGATAAGCATGGATTATGGCTTATCGAAGATAACTGCGATGCCCTGGGCTCTCGTTATTTTATCGATGGGGAGTGGAAATATACCGGTACGATCGGAGATATAGGTACTTCGAGCTTTTATCCTCCTCATCACATGACAATGGGTGAGGGAGGTGCTTTATATACGAATAACCTGCAATTGAAACGTATTATAGAATCGTTCCGGGATTGGGGGCGTGATTGTTATTGCAATTCGGGGAAAGACGATACTTGCAAACGTCGTTTTACACAGCAATTCGGTGAATTACCGTTGGGGTATGATCACAAATATGTCTATTCTCACTTCGGATATAATCTGAAAGTTACCGATATGCAGGCTGCAATCGGGTGTGCTCAATTGCAGAAGTTGCCGGCTATCATAGATGCCCGTAAACAGAATTGGGAATATCTGAGAGAAAAATTATCGGTTTATGGTAATAAGCTGATATTGCCTGAACCGACCGAAAATTCTGATCCGAGCTGGTTCGGTTTTGTTATCAACGTAAGAGAAGATGCCGGATTTACTCGTAATGAAATTGTCGATTATTTAGAGAAAAACGGCATACAAACACGAATGCTGTTTGCCGGAAACTTGATTAAACATCCTTGTTTCGATGAGATGCGTACGAAAAAAGAGGGGTATCGTGTTTGCGGAGATCTGACAAATACCGATGCGATTATGAGCGATGTTTTCTGGATTGGCGTTTATCCCGGAATGACTCGGAAAATGCTTGATTTTATGATCGAAAAGATAGGAGAATTTTGTCATGCCCGTTAAAACTGTTTTGCTCACGGGAGGAAATGGTTTTATAGGGAAGAATCTCAAAGAGAGTTTTCTTGCGCAGAAATATAATTTGTTGACTCCCGGAAGTAAAGATCTCAATCTGTGCGATGAAGATGCGGTAGCCCGGTATTTTGATGAGCATCAGATCGATATCGTTATCCATTCGGCCGTAAAACCGAATCATCGTAATGCAAAAGATCTGAGTAATATATTTTATTCGAATACACGTATGTTTTTTAATCTGGAACGGTATTCTGACCGGTATCAGAAAATGCTCGTACTCGGGTCGGGTGCTATTTATGATTTACGGTACTACCGTCCGCTTATGAAAGAAGATGAATATACGCGTTTCTTGCCGGCCGATGAACATGGATATTGTAAGTATGTGTGTGAAAAGGTAATTGAAAAGAGCAGCAATATATATGATCTGAGACTGTTCGGAATTTTCGGGAAGTATGAAGATTATGCGATTCGCTTTATTTCCAATGCCATTTGTAAAACGTTGTATGATCTTCCTGTCACATTGCGTCAGAATAGGCGATTCAGTTATTTGTATGTAGACGATCTGTCTCCGGTTATAGATCATTTTATCGAAAACACACCTCGATATAAAGCATATAATGTTGTTCCCGATCAGGTCGTTTCATTATATGATCTGGCACGTATGGTGGTCGGGATATCCGGAAAAGAGTTGCCGATATTAGTCGGGCAAGAAGGCATGGGATCGGAATATAGTGGCGATAATTCCCGTTTGAAAAAGGAAATGCCCGATATCCGATTTACTCCGATAGAAAAATCCGTAGAACAATTATACGAGTGGTATGCCGCTCATCGTGACGAGATTGATAAAAATGTATTGTTATTTGATAAATAAAACCTTTGTACTATGATTAAGACCAGTGATTTTTTGTTTAAGTATTTAGTAGAGAAACACGGCATCACAGATGTTTTTTTAGTTACGGGTGGCGGTGCGATGCACTTGAATGACTCTATCGGACGAAATCCCGATATTCGGTATATTTGTAATCATCATGAGCAGGCCTCGGCGATTGCAGCTGAAGGGTATTATCGCGCTTCGGGCAAATTGTGTGTGACGAATGTAACGACAGGTCCTGGAGGAACAAATGCCGTAACCGGAGTTTTGGGACAATGGACAGATTCTATTCCGGCGATTTATATTTCGGGTCAGGTAAAACAGAGTACGACGATACATGCTTGTCCGGATTTGCATTTGCGGCAATTGGGTGATCAGGAAGCAAATATTATCGATATTGTGAAGCCGATCACAAAGTTTGCCGAGATGATTACGGATGCGAATGATATAAAATACTATATAGATAAAGCGATCTATTTAGCGACACATGGCCGTCCGGGTCCCGTCTGGATCGATGTTCCTTTGGATGTACAAGCTGCTCTTATCGAAGAAGAAAATTTAAAAGAGTTCGATCCGTCGGAGTTGGAACAGCAATCGTACACCCCGATAGAGAAGTCGGTAAAATCTGTCATTGAGAAATTGAAGACTGCAAAACGTCCGGTTTTCTATGTCGGTAATGGTTTGAGACTGGCCGGAGTTGTAGATGATTTTATCCGGATAGCAGAAAAAACGAATATTCCGGTAGTCACGGCGATTAGCGGACATGATATCATTTGGCATGATCACCCTTTGTTTTTCGGGAAACCGGGAATATGCGGTGACCGGATCGGGAATGTAATGGTACAAAATTCCGATCTGTTGATTATTCTCGGAACACGTTTGGGCATTCGCCAAATCGGATATGCCTATGAACAATTTGCTCCGTCGGCATATAAGATCATGGTCGATATCGATGCTTGCGAAATGTCGAAACCTACGTTTACACCGGATATGAAGATACATGCCGACCTGAATCCTTTTATTAAAGAGATGGAGTCGGAGGTATCGACTATCTCTTTCCCGGATTATACCGCTTGGATAAATTGGGGGAATGAGCGTCGTAAAGAACTGCCTACGGTATTCGAAGACAATCCCTCGACTCCGGGTTATATCAGTTCGTATGTGTTTGCCGATGAGTTGTTTAAGCAATTGAAAAGCGGAGATGTTGTCGTTACGGGTAATGGCACGGCTTATACCTCTACTTATCAAGCGATGCACGTAAACAAGGGAGTCAGGGTATTTGCAAATCAGGGTTGTGCTGCTATGGGATATGATTTGCCTGCAGCCATAGGTGCTGCCGCCGCCAATAAATCGGGGCGGACTATACTGATTACCGGAGACGGAAGCATTCAAATGAATATTCAGGAATTGCAGACGTTACTGACATTTAATCTTCCGGTGAAAATATTTGTGTTGGAAAATGAAGGTTATCTGGCGATAAAAACTACACAGAAGTCGTTTTTTAATAAAAAATATACGGGAAGTAATCCGCAGAGCGGGGTGATATGTCCCGATATGGCAAAAATTGCCGGAGCTTACGGAATACCTTTTGTCCGCATACATGAAGAAGGGAAAGTATTAAAAGATACAATCGCGGAAGTATTAGCTTCTCCGGGAGTCATGATTTGTGAAATTACGATGGACCCGGAACAAACGTTGTTCCCTAAATCCGCTTCTTCGATGGATAAAAACGGTAAGATGGTATCGTCTCCGTTAGAGAGAATGTTCCCGTTCTTGCCCGATGAAGAACAGCAAAAATGTACATATCCCGGCAGTAAATAAGATATTGTCAAGACTGTAACCGATATAAAAAAGAGTTCTGTGATCAATAAATCCCGGAACTCTTTTTTATATGCCGGAAATGCATTATCTTTGCCGTGAAATAAATGTGGAAGGATTTGGCTGCTTGCAACCACACAAAAAAATGCTAAAACTGCGTGACCTGCCATGTTGTACGGAATCCGGCTTTAATTCATTTCCTTCCCCGTTTTTTAATAAATATTTTTATGGAGCACGGTTGTGCATAAATTAAAATTAAAAACAGATGAACTATTTATTCACCTCGGAATCGGTGTCTGAAGGACACCCCGATAAAGTAGCCGATCAGATATCGGATGCTTTGCTTGATGAGTTTTTGGCGTATGATTCCAACTCGAAAGTAGCTTGCGAAACATTGGTGACTACAGGACAAGTAGTACTTGCCGGAGAAGTAAAATCTGATGCTTATGTCGATCTGATGGATGTTGCCCGTCGGGTAATAAACCGTATCGGATATACAAAAAGCGCATATAAATTTGACGGAGACTCTTGCGGTGTTTTTTCTGCGATACATGAACAATCTGCAGATATAAACCGTGGGGTAGAACGTGAAGATGAAATGAATCAAGGGGCTGGAGATCAAGGGATGATGTTCGGATATGCCTCTAATGAAACGGACAATTATATGCCGCTTTCATTAGATCTTTCTCATCTCTTGTTGATCGAGCTGGCTGCGATTCGTCGGGAGGGAAAAGAGATGACCTATTTGCGTCCCGATTCTAAATCTCAGGTGACGATAGAATATAATGAGGATAATGTCCCTGTCCGGGTTCATACGATTGTGATCTCTACGCAACATGATGAATTCATAGTACCGACAGAGCAAACTCATGAAGCGCAGATGGTTGCTGATGAAAAGATGCTATCGATAATTTTTGAAGATGTAAAGAACATCTTGATTCCCCGTGTAATAGCCAAACTTCCCGAACGTTTGAAAGCTCTTTTCGACGATAAGTTGATTCTGCATGTAAATCCTACGGGAAAATTCGTGATTGGCGGTCCTCACGGGGATACCGGACTTACGGGTCGGAAGATTATTGTAGATACTTACGGAGGTAAAGGCGGACATGGCGGCGGTGCTTTTTCAGGAAAAGATCCTTCGAAAGTCGATCGTTCTGCAGCGTATGCAGCCCGTCATATCGCCAAAAATCTCGTAGCGGCAGGTGTATCCGATGAGGTTCTTGTTCAGGTTTCTTATGCGATCGGTGTTGCTCAGCCGGTAAGTATTTATGTAAATACTTACGGTAAATCTCATGTGGCATTGAGTGACGCCGAAATCGCATCTCGAATAGGCGCTATTTTTGATATGCGTCCTAAAGCCATAGAAAAACGTTTGAAATTGCGAAATCCTATTTATGAAGAAACGGCAGCTTATGGTCATATGGGACGTAAGCCCTGTACGGTAGTCAAGACTTTTTCTTCAAAATACTTCCCGAAGCCGGTTGTTAGAGAAGTAGAACTTTTTACTTGGGAAAAGCTGGACTATGTGGATGCGGTTAAGGAAGCATTCGGTCTTTGATGGTTTAGACGGTCTCTAAGAAAAATAAGAGGAAAGTCTGTTCGAGTATATCTTTGAACAGACTTTTTTTGTTGCTGTTGACAAAAAAAGTAAATTTGCAGATAGTCATCAATATAAATGAATATATGAAAAATATAATCATATTTTTTCTCTCCTTTTTCTTGTTCTTGACGGCATGTAGCTCTGGAGATAAGTATATTGTAAAAGGAAATCTTTCTCATTTGGAGGGTCAGTATTTATATGCCGTACACGAAAGGTATAAGAAAGAGCTTAAAATGGATACGATCAGGGTACAGTCGGGTAAATTCGAGCTGACGGGAGAAAGTGAGATGTTGACTTCTTTGCAGTTGTATACAGAAGATTATACTCCGTTGATGCAGTTATTTGTAAAAAACGGAGATCACATCTCTTTAGAGGGGGACGTACAGAGACCTTTTGAGATTCGGATAAAAGGGAATGAAGCATACCAGGCCGTTACGGATTTTAATCAACGGAACGGTGCATTATTGCAAAGGATTTCCGAAAAGCGGAAAGAATATTATACCCGGGAAAAAGATTCTGCTTATTTTGATGATCTGAAAAAATTAGAAAATGAAATTTGTAGAGATGCCGAATCCGAGATTTCTGCAAAACCGGCTTCTCCGGCTTCTATAATTCTCATGTATGAATATCTTTTAAATGAGAATACGGTAGAATTGTGTGATTCTTTGTTGCGCATCATGCCTTCTGAAGCAAAACCGGCTTCGTTGTTGGCAAAAATAGATCTTTTTATAGAGCAGGTACGGAGAGTATCGGTAGGAAAGATTTTCCCTTATTCTGTTTTGAAAAATGAAAAAGGAGAGTCGGTTTCGACAAATACTTTTCGAGATATTCCGACAGTAGTGACTTGGTGGGCATCTTATGATCCGGCAAGTCGGGAGGAGATGAAAAATATAAGAGAAATTTATTCTAAATATAAAGACGATAAAGTCAGGGTCGTAAATATTTCTCTCGATATAGATAAGGAAAGCTGGAGAAACCGGATAAAAAACGACTCTCTTGAATGGACTCAGTTGATTCAGCCTGAAGAGTGGAATGCTTCTTCGACACGGAATTTAGGTATTTCCAGAATTCCATATACGATGATTCTTGATAAGACCGGACGCTTGGAAAAAGTCGGGTTGGAAGGAGATGAACTTAAAAAATATATAGATAAAATGGTTTCCCGAATAGATAGTCTGGAATCTGTTAAGGAAAAAGGTTAAATCTCGGATCATGTTGATAAAGGTTTTTGGTGCTGCTGTGCAGGGAATAGATGCTTTGGTCGTAACGATCGAGGTGAATTGTACGCAAGGAATCCGTTTTTTTCTGGTTGGACTTCCTGATGCGGCTGTAAAGGAAAGCCATGAACGTATTGTCTCGGCTGTTCAACATAATGGTTATAAATTTCCTCGTCGCCAGATTGTTATAAATATGGCTCCTGCCGATATTCGGAAAGAGGGTTCTGCGTATGATTTGCCGTTGGCTGTCGGTATTTTGGCTTCTGCCGAATTGATCAAACCCGATAAGCTGTCACAGTATATGATTATGGGAGAACTGTCTTTGGACGGTTCTATTCTTCCGATAAAGGGGGCTTTGCCTATTGCAATCAAGGCGAGAGAAGACGGATTTAAAGGGCTCATCGTTCCGCAAGCGAATGTAAAAGAGGCGGCTGTCGTAAATAATCTCGATGTTTATGGTGTCGGGAATATCCGTGAAGTGATCGAATTTTTTAATGATGAGAGAGTTTTGTCTCCTACTGTAATCGATACTCGAAAAGAGTTTTATCAACAGCAATGTGAATTTGATCTCGATTTTGAAGATGTAAAAGGGCAAGAAAATGTTAAGCGAGCTTTTGAGGTCGCTGCCGCCGGTGGTCATAATTTGATTATGATAGGCCCTCCGGGAGCAGGAAAATCGATGATGGCGAAGCGGATAGCTTCTATTATGCCCCCATTGACTTTGCAGGAAGCATTGGAAACGACTAAAATACATTCGGTGGCGGGAAAGATGGAGCGGGGGAGTTCTTTGTTGTCTCAACGTCCTTTCAGAGCTCCGCATCATACTATATCGAGTGTAGCTCTTGTCGGAGGAGGAGCTTTCCCTCAGCCCGGCGAAATTTCGTTAGCTCATAACGGAGTCTTATTTTTGGATGAACTACCTGAATTTTCAAGGCAGGTTCTTGAGGTGATGCGTCAGCCGTTGGAGGATCGTAAAATAACTATTTCCCGAGCAAAATATTCGATCGAATATCCGGCCAGTTTGATGTTGGTAGCTTCGATGAATCCTTGCCCGTGCGGATATTACAATCATCCTGAGAAAAAATGTATTTGTCCTCCCGGCAGTGTTCTGAAATATTTGAATCGTATTTCCGGACCGTTACTTGATCGTATAGACATACAAATTGAGATTGTTCCGGTTCCTTTTGAGAAAATGGCGGATAGCCGTCCGGGAGAACCCAGTGCCGTAATCAGGGAAAGAGTAATACGAGCACGTGATATTCAAGCAGAACGGTTTAAAGATATTCCGGGGGTGTATTGCAATGCGCAAATGAATACAAAATTATTGAACCGTTTTGCCCAGCCTGATGAATTTGGTAAAGAACGGTTAAAAGACGCCATGAAACGTTTCGGTCTGTCGGCACGGGCGTATGACCGTATTCTTAAAGTCGCCCGTACTATTGCCGATTTGGCCGGTAGTGAGAATGTGTTGTCGGTGCATATTGCCGAAGCAATCAATTACCGGAATCTCGATAGAGAAAATTGGGCCGGCTGATCACTTCTTTAGACAGCTGCTTAGATGTACTAATATATTGTGATATAAATATTTCTGTATTTAATATAATATTGCATATTTCTGAAACTATTTATGGAAATAGCGTTGAATTGCTGTTATTTTCGATAATTTTGCTTTTGTTGTATTTATGACAAATAAATAGGTCACTTTTTTAAAATCGTATATTTATGAAAAAATTGTTACTATCTTTCCTCTGTTTGTTATTGGCAGTACAGATTTATGCACAGGAAGGAGTTGAATATAAAACGTTGCCGACACGAGTTAGTATTATATCTCCTGATTCAGAGCATTTTGATCCTTCTTCATTGAATATATCCTGTCATAAAGAAGTTGTCGAGCCATTTGTATGGGATAATTCTACAAAAAGTTATGTAGGCAAAATACGTTGTTATTTCGGTGATGATATAGTAAATTTTACAATAGGAACTCCCGATAACCGTATTGTTTGTGAATTGGAAGGCTTTATTGAAAATCTTGAATCGATAACAGAAGCTAATTTCAAAGTAGATTTTTCTCAATATCATTATGTACAAATAAAAGCAAAAGATAAGAGAATGTCTCTTTATGTTGATTATATTTATTCTTCGGAAGACGATAGCGGGTCATCATTCCCCGGAGGAAGTCATATTTATACTAATATGGTTGATAATGCAACATGGTGTAAATCCGGGAAATATACCTATGAACCTGAGATTACATTTGATGATGCTGCCGTAATGACGACTGAGCATTATTTGACTGTGGATAATAGAGATGTAGAAGAGATTATAGACATCGACATGGAGAAGATGCATTTGGTAACATTCCATGTTACAGGAGTCGAAAAAAAGCCTTTGGCAGGAGCTTCTATTGATGTTATTCCGTCAACGAATGCGGATTTGGATATGGAGCTTGATACCGATGACGAAGGAATAGGGAGAGCCTATTTGTTGGATGGATCTTATTATTTCGGGGTAGATGCTTCCTACAATAACTATTTTGGGGGTGATGATTCTATCGGAGAGTTTACCGTATCCGGAAAAGATATTGATGTAAAATATGGGTTTGATGACTATAAGAAAGTGATATTCAACATATCCGGAATAGGTCTTCAGTCTGTTGCATTGTCAATTATGAAGGCTTATGAGTCGAATCAAGATGAATATTATGAGTCTTTATCCGGAGAGGGAGTTGTGGCTCATGAGATGTATCTGCCGGCAGACGGACAATTCAGTTATAGTATCAATCCGACTTGCTCAGGCTATAAATTCCCTGTTAAGAATGATGTTTTTGAAGCAAATACGACAGATAGGTTAGATATTGTTTTTGATGAACAAAATTATACACAAGTATTTTTTGATGTTATAAATAAGCCTGAAGAAAATTATCCGTATATAAAGATATTTCACAATGCTACTTTGGTGCGCGATTTATACATTGGGGATATGTCTTCTAAAGAGATGTTTTCTCCGGGCGAATATAATTATGTGTTGATAAGTAATAATAGTGATTTGCAGTCAAAGGGTTCGTTTGCCATTTCCAAAGGAGATGAGAAAAAGACTATAACTGTAGATTGTGCCGAAGGTATAAGCAAACCGGTCTTTTTTAGTGTAAAAAATATGCCGGAATCTATTAAATCGGAATATCTTTCGTATGAGGTAAAAAGTGAAAATGGAATGGATTTGTTCAATTTCAGTTTCTATCCCGGTCAAGAAGAGCCGGTTCAATTTTCTTTGCCGAATGGTTCTTATATTTTTGCTATTAGTAAAGATGACAGTAGAGGGGCATTTTATCATGAACAGAAAGTCGAGATAGATGATAATAATCGTAATGTAGAAATTGATCTCGGAAATTATGGTACTGTACGGGTATATACTACTGCTCCTGAAGGAATTTCGGTAGATGATATATTTTGTATATATCCCGATGGGCAGACGGTTGACCTTTATGGTGAAGAAGTCATGGTATGGCTTGAAAGCGGCAAAGAGTATAGCTTTATCGCATCGGGTAGTGATGATAACGGCTTTGATATGCATTCGTCGGAGAAGAAAGCAGTTACCGTTAAGGCTGGCGAGGTCGTTGATGTTACTTTAGATCTGGAAATTCCGCAGACCGATTATACGGTATCGATGAGTATCCGAGATAGATATGCAGGTTATATTAAGAATGCAAAAGTGACGATTAATGGAGAGGCTTATCGGTCGAATCGTCAAGGACAGGTCCAAACTCTTATTCCTGTTTCCGGAAATAGCCTTACTTATAGGGTAGAGGCTACTGGATATGAAACTTTAGAGAAAACAGTTCAACTATCAAAAATGGATATTCTGTCACAATATGTAGATATAGATGTGTTCTTGGAATATGATGGTGGAGTTGATGGCATAGAAGAGCAGACGATTGATAGGTTGAAAGTCTTGAATACTGTTGTAGATGGTAATTTATTTATCGATAATGGAACAGAAAATATGTGGAACATGATTATGGTGGGACTTGATGGTCATGTTGTGATCAATAAAAATATAGAATTGGGTATCAATGATATTGGTGTAGAAAATCTTGCTTCAGGATTTTATATCGTTGTATTAAGTAACGGTACTGAACAAAAGTCTGTAAAGATTATCAAGCGATGAAGTTCTGCAAGTAAATCTTATATAAACAAAAAGCGGTTATCTGTAATTTTGATGATAACCGCTTTTTTGTTTATAAAATTTTGATTTTCAGAACTTATCTAAATTTCCCGATAAAAAAATATTATCAGGTCATTTGTAAAACCTCAGTGGTTCATTTTTAGCATATCTTCTATATGCTCACGGCTATTGCTGAGGCGTGGAATTTTGTGTTGTCCGCCCAATTTCCCTTTATCTTTTAACCAGTCATGGAATAGTCCGGGACGGGCTTTTATTATTTCAAGCCGGTCAAGGAAGATACCTTTGTATCGTTTAGCCTCATAGTCCGAATTAAGGCTCTGTAATGTCGCATCGAGAATGTCGGCGAACTGTTCTAATGACTCCGGTTCTTTTTCGAATTCGATCAACCATTGATGGCGACCTCGGCTTTTGTTCGACATGAATACCGGTGCGGCACTGTAATTTGAGATAATTGCTCCTGTTTGTTCACAAGTTTTTGCCAAACCTTTTTCTGCGTTATCTACCATTAGTTCTTCTCCGAAAGCGTTGATAAAATGTTTTGTCCGTCCGGAGATAATAATTTTTGCAGGATCGGTCGATGTTACTTTTACCGTATCGCCTATCTGGTATCGCCATAGTCCGCTGTTGGTCGTAATAACCAATGCATAATTCTGGCCCTTTTCTATTTCCCAAATCGGTAGTACGACCGGATCTTTTTTCCCGACTTCCGATAAAGGAATAAATTCAAAAAACACACCTATATCGAGTAACAACAGCATTCCCTGTTCGTCAAAACTGTTTTGTACGGCAAAGAATCCTTCTGAGGCATTGTAAGTTTCTACATAGTGCATCTTTTCAGACGGAATCAGCTCTTTATAATAAGAGCGGTAGGGTTCGAAGCTTATTCCCCCATGAAAGAACACTTCGAGATTAGGCCATACTTCGGATAGATATTGTTTTCCGCTTTGTTGTAATATCTTTTTTATCAGAGTCAGAAACCAAGACGGAACACCGGACAAGTTTGTTACATTCTTGTGTAGGGTGGACCGTACGATTTCTTCGAGTTTCTTTTCCCATTCCGACATTAAGGCGATTCGCTTTTCCGGAACACGGATGAGGTTGACTAACGGATTGATGTTCTGTATCAGGCATGCCGACAAATCTCCGCATCGGATATCTTTGCGGAGAGAGCTGATCTGGTGGCTTCCCCCGAGAATCAAACCTTTTCCTGAGAACATCCGACTATCGGGATTCATGTTCAAATAACTGACGACACAATCTGTACCCCCCCGATAGTGACATTGGTACAATCCTTCTTTACTGACCGGAATAAATTTGCTTTTGTCGTTTGTCGTCCCGGAAGATTTGGCAAACCAGCGGACTTTTGACGGCCATATAAGGTTGTTTTCACCTTTAAGCATCCGTTCTACATACGGTTTCAGCTCTTCGTATGTAATCAACGGAACTTGTTCGGAGAATGTTTTATAATCTGGAATTTTCTTGAAACGGTATAGTTTCCCTATTTCTGTATTTTGTGCTGTTTCAAGAAGGTTGTATAGTTGTTTTTTTTGTATCTCGTCTCCGTATCTTTCAAACAAGTCGATCTGTTTTTGTCGTTTGGCAAAAAGCGGGCGTACTATAGGTGTTATATCCATCTTGTTTTGGTTGTTATTCGAGGCAAAAATACAAAATATACTAATTTTTATTTCATGATCAGTAAATTATATGCATGTATTTTGCATTATGTAGCAATTGAGAGGCATTTTGTTTATCGAATTATAAAATTATGTTTGGCAAAATATAGATTTTGAGGATCGGATAATACAAAGAAACCGTAAATCCATTTTCAGACTTACGGTTTGTTCTTATTTTTTAATAACGGAGTTTTTATTATCTCCGTTTTTTCTTACTGTTTTCACGTCCCCGACTTTTGGAAGATTTGTATTCGTTTCCAAAACTTCCTCGTTTTTGTGAAGATTTTCCTCCGGAATCTCTTTTACCGAATCCCCCTTTTCTGTCGGAATGTTCCCGTTTCCCGGAGCTTTCTTTTTTGTCTGCCGGTTCTACAGAAACCCGTTTGCCGAAGAAATTGATGTTTTTCAGACTTCCGATTATGTTACGAGCAGATTTCTCTTCTACTTCGAAAAATGAGAAGTTCGGAAGAACATCGATTCTGCCGATGGAGGCGTGTCCCTTAACGTTGTCGTTAATCATTTCGATTAATGTACTGGGGTAAAAACCGTCGGCTTTTCCAAGATTGATAAAAAGGCGGGAATAGCCTTCTTCTGCTTTTCTGGCTTTACTTCTTGTGCGTTCTCCACGTTGATTTCCCCGCTCTTTCGTATTTCTGTCCTCCGGAATATCCAGTTCGCTTGCATCTGCATAATAATCGATCAGTCTGTTAAATTCGAGCGAAACGATTCGCTTGATGAGGTCTTCGTTGCTTAACCACTCCAGTTTGCGGAAGATGGATGGCAGATAAGATGCGATTTCTTCTTCGTTAACTTTAACTTTTTCAATTTTGTCTACCAGATTAAACAATTGCTTTTCGCATATCTGACCTCCTGTCGGAATATGCCCTTTTTCGAATTTTTTACCGATGATTTTTTCAATATCCCGCATTCGCCCTTTTTCTTTTACGTGAATTATGGCGATGGAAGTTCCCTTTTTTCCGGCACGGCCTGTACGACCGCTTCTGTGGGTGTATGTCTCGATGTCATCTGGTAATCCGTAGTTGATGACATGGGTCAGGTTATCTACATCGAGACCGCGTGCCGCAACATCGGTTGCGACCAATAGCTGAAGGTTTTTTACTCTGAATTTTTGCATGACGGCATCCCGTTGTGCTTGAGATAACTCTCCATGTAAAGAATCTGCATTGTATCCGTCTTGTATCAGTTGGTCTGCTATCTCTTGGGTCTCCCGTCGGGTACGGCAGAAAATGATGCCGTATATATTGGGATAATAGTCGGCAATGCGTTTCAATGCCAGATATTTATCTTTTGCGTGTACCAGATAGTAAACATGTTTTATATTTTCAGCTCCTTCATTTTTGCTCCCGATTACCACTTCTTTGGGATTACTCATGTAGTTTTTTGCTATTTTTGCTATTTCCGCCGGCATGGTAGCTGAGAATAGTAACATATTGCGTTCTTCCGGAATAGCGGCTAATATTTCGTTTATGCTTTCCGTGAAGCCCATATTGAGCATCTCATCGGCTTCGTCCATAATCACTGTACTTATCCGGTCGAGTTTTACCATCTTTCTGTTCATCAAATCGATGAGACGACCCGGAGTCGCTACGATGATTTGTACTCCTTTTTTCAATGTTCTTATCTGGCTTTCGATACTTGATCCTCCGTAAACGGGAAGTATTTTCAGCCCGCTGATATATTTTGAATAATCGTTCAGATCACTGGCTATTTGCAGGCACAGTTCTCTTGTCGGACTTAAGATAAGGGCTTGAGGATAATTGTCGCTGACATCTATTTTTTGAATTACGGGAAGTCCGAATGCCGCAGTTTTTCCGGTTCCGGTTTGAGCCAAAGCTACGATATCGGTATTTTCGGCAAGTAAAAGGGGAATAACCTGTTCTTGTACAGGCATTGGATTCTCAAATCCGATTTCAGAAATCGCTTTTAATATTTTGCTGTCGATTCCTAATTCTTCAAATGTTTTCATTTATTTATGTGCTTATTAGAACCTTTAGGATTGCCGCAAGAAGTCGCTGTGTTATCCCAACCTTTTAACTTTCTCAATACCTGACGGGGCTGTCCGCCTAAAAGGAGAATCGTATACCTACATGAAACCTAAAGAATTTATTTGCCTGCAAAGGTAGATATAAATATTGGCATAATCGTAAGTTCAGCATATTTTTAACTGAATTTGTTTAATTCATAGAGAATTAGAGCCAAAAGAATGTTATTGAAGAAGAATCTCTTGTAATCTTTTTTGTTTTTCCGGAGTCATGTTCAGTTCTTGTTCCAGATAATTCTGAATGCTGCCGTATTGTCTTTTTATATATTTAAATGCGCAATTGAGGTATTGTTCATCTGCAGTCATCAAGGCGGTGACCGCTTCTTGTATATCTAAAGGAAAATCGACTAAATTCAGATCTATTGAACGCTTGTCAAGGTACTGATTTGTCAATAAATAGTCATCTAAGATTGTCTCTTCGGGTATATTCATGGCAGATAAGATAAGGACTACTGCAAATCCTGTATAATCTTTTCCATAACTGCATGTGAGTACTACCGGGTAGTTCTCGGGCATTAACAACTGGTTGAACATCGATTTATACGTTGTCGTTGCTTTCTTGGAAAGATCGATAAACAGATCTTGCATAAATACGCATGCATCTCCCCGTTTGAATTCATGGTTGTTGATTTTCTCTTCTAACATATCTAATGGGTATAAAGATATGGGCATGTGTATGATATTTTCTAATTTGAGACTTGACGGAGGCAAAGTGAAAATTTGAGAATCTCTGAAGTCGATCAGGGTTTTGATTTTCAGATTTTTCATACGCTGTATGCTTTCATTGTCGAGTGAGTCTATTTTTCCAGACCGATACAACATTCCCCATTTGATTCTTTTTTTATCATAATTTTTGTAACCGCCGAGATCTCTGAAATTTTGGACGAAATTGAATTGTTGGGAGCGGGTTCCGACAATACGGTCATATTTGTCGTCAAATCTTAATAAAAAGTATTTACGGGCAATAGTCGGATTTGTATGGATACGTATGTTTTCATCAGATATCGGACATTCTGCAATCAGCCCGTTTTCTGTATCGAAATTTTGGGGATCGACAGAACTGTATATCTTTACATTGCCTTCGATAACAGGAGAAATATCCCATTTCAGTATATAATCCGGAGTATTATCGATTTCGCATACAATGTCAATTTCTGGTTCTGAAGAACTGCAAGCTGAGAAAATAATAAGTAAAAAAAGATATTTGAGATGATTTAGCATAGTCTGTGACTCTTGATAAATATTCGCAAATATAAAAAAAGCCCACTATAAAAAAGTAGGCTTTATATTCTTTAATATATAATAGAATATCTTGTGGATTTGGCAGACTATTAATGTGTTGTCCTGTATTTTGCTGCAAATTCGGTAGAAATGTAGTTATCATAAGAGTTACATACTTCTAAAGAGAAGTCTATTCCGGAGGATATAATGTCTGACCATTTTTCCGGTGAAAGGTTTTCTAATTGACTGCGTGAAATGTTTTCTCTCAGTATACCGTAAAGTAGTCCGGCATTGAAATTATCTCCTGCTCCGATCGTACTGACCGGTTTTATTTGCGGTACGTCGAAATGTAAATGTGTCTGAGCTGTGAATAATTCTACACCTTTTGGTCCTCTTGTGTAGATAAAATTAGGACAATAGAATTTAATTTTGTCGAGATATACTTTCCCCGGATCTGAAAGATTAAATAACGTCTCGAAATCTTCTTCCGAACCTCGTATAATATCTGCATATTCGAAATTCTCGAGTAAAGACGGAGTGATGCGCATGGCTTCGTGGGCGTGAGCTTTCCGGAAATTAGGATCATAATAAATTATGGCTTTCCGTTCACGGGCATATTCCAGAAATTCTGTTATCCGGTATCTTAGAGATGGATTTACGGCATAGTATGAGCCTAAAATCAGAATGTCGTCGGGGTCTATTCTCGGCCATATGACATTTAGTCTATTTTCGGGATATTGGGTATAAAACATATACCGGGCTTCATTCTGGTCATTTAAAAAGGCTAAAGATACGGGTGATTTCCCTTCACAAAATATATCTACATTCTCAGTCGACAGGTTATTTTCTCGCATAAATGACAAGATATTGTTCCCGACCTGATCTTGTCCTAATTCCGTTATGAAGTGAACGGGTATTCCCAAACGTCCCAGACTGACCATCGTATTGAATACAGAACCTCCCGGTAAGGCTTTGGTCGGTTGTCCGTTTTTGAAAATTATATCGAGAATTGTCTCTCCTATGCCAATAATTTTTCGCATATATCGTTATTTTTTGTCGTCACAAGATTGTTCCCGTGAAAGTTGTCCCAAATATCCTCCGTGATGCCTTAGTGCGTATTGGCTGCTGTCGAATCCGGTTGCTTTCATAGTGCCTACGACTAATATGTCGCCGATAACGGTCATGAGAGTTGTCGAAGTCGTCGGAGTAAGGCCTAACGGACAAACTTCTGCCGGAGCTCCGGTAAACAGGCAGACATCGGCGGATTGTGCCAATTGACTGTCGGGATTTCCGGTAATGACAATAAATCGTAGATCAGGTTGCAGCCGGGATGCCAAAACGAGTAATTCTAAAATTTCACGGGTTTTTCCCGAATTAGAAATTACCAGCATTAGATCGTTTTCTTGCAGAACGCCTAAGTCTCCGTGTTGGGCTTCACTGGGATGTAGAAAAACAGAAGGTATTCCTGTAGAACAGAAAGTCGTTGCGATATTCATGGCAATCTGTCCGGCTTTCCCCATTCCGCTGGTAACTAATTTCCCTTTTTTGCGGTGTACTTGTTCTACAATTAATGAAATTGCTTTTTCAAAAGCATCGGATATAGGAATATTTAATATAGCGTTAGCTTCACGTTGTAAAATAGATTGAATGTCCTCAGCAGTTGTCATTCCGGTATATATTTAATTGATTTAATAATTCAAAAATTCTCGAGTATTCGGATACACTCTTCTGCATTTGTCGCTATTTGATAATAATTTTTGTAATGAGGAGATGCGAATCGTTCCCTGTAAAATAGCTCTATCTGGTTGATCAGAAGGTTGTAGAATCCGTTTGTATTGCAGAATACGACTTTCTTGTCATGATAACCTAAATGTCCGGCTGCGATTACGGTAAAAATTTCATCTAATGTTCCGAATCCACCGGGCAAGGCAATGAATACATCGGCTTTGTCGAGCATTATTTGTTTTCTCTCTCCGAGAGTGTCTACTCTTATCAGCTCATCCGGTAGTCGGCTGGCCTTTCCATAATCGCAGATGCGGTGTGTAATGATCCCGGTGATAGATCCACCGTGTTTTTTGACGTGTTCGGCTGTCGCTTCCATGAGTCCGACATTAGCCCCACCGTATATCAACCTTTTTTTATTTTTCCCTATCCATCGGCCTATTATTGCCGACTCTTCAAAATAACAACTGTCGACTTCGTTCCCTGAAGCGCAAAAAAGACCGATATTTTGAATCATAGTTTTTTTCATTGGATTTATAAAAACGAAGATAGGGCTTTTTTACTAAATATTATCTTTCTCAAAATATTTTTTATCAATAGTATATTGTTGATAGTAAAAGAAATGTTTTGGAAAAAATAGTTCGGAACATTTTTTTATATCTAATTTTGTGCGCTTAAAAGAAAAAGAAAGCATGGCACATCATCAATTTTATACTTTATCGAACGGGTTGCGTATTATATATCAGCCTACCGTTTCTACTGTCTCTTACTGCGGATTTACGGTCAATGCGGGAACGAGGGACGAATTCTCAGGGGAATTCGGTATGGCTCATTTTGTCGAGCATCTTATATTTAAAGGAACTGCACATCGCAGATCGTGGCATATCTTGAACCGAATGGAAAATGTTGGAGGTGAGTTGAATGCTTATACGGCAAAGGAGGAGACAACTGTATATGCCGTTTTTTTAGAAGAGCACTTGTCTCGGGCTGTCGAGTTGCTGTGTGATTTGGTACTCCATTCGCAATTCCCGGCGCAGGAGATAGAACGAGAGGTGGAAGTAATTCTCGATGAGATCAATTCTTATAAAGATAATCCGGCCGAATTGATTTATGATGAATTTGAGAATTTGCTTTTTTCAGGACATGCCTTGGGGCACAATATATTGGGAGAACCGGAAGAATTACTTCGTTTTACCTCTCAAGACGGACGTCGTTTTTTGAGACAGCAGTATATCCCTTCGAATATGGTGTTCTTTTTTATGGGACATACGCCTTTTAAGCGTGTGATATCTCTGCTTGAGAAATATATCGGGGGAGAACCGGAAGGGAAAGGTATAAACCATAGAGTTGCTCCCGGAGGATATACTCCGTTTGCTGAGCGGCGTATTTTGGATACTTTTCAAGCGCATGCATTGGTCGGGAATCGGGCGTATAGTATGTTCGATGAGCGGCGCGTCCCTTTATTCTTATTGAATAATATGCTTGGAGGGCCGGGCATGAACAGCCGTCTGAATATTGCTTTACGTGAGAAAACAGGATGTGTTTATACTGTCGAGTCTTCTGTAACTTCATATACAGATACCGGGGTCTTTGCTATATATTTCGGAACAGATCCGAAGAAAGTTGATAGATGTCTTTCATTGATGCATAAAGAATTTAAGCGTTTGCGTGATACGGCATTGTCTATATCCCAACTGGCTGCGGTCAAAAAGCAGTTTATCGGACAGATGGGGGTCGGAACTGAAAATCGGGAAAGTATGGCTTTGGGTTTAGGAAAAACCTTCTTACATTACAATAAATATGATACTCTTGAAGAATCATTTCGTAGGGTAGAAGCCGTTACTGCATCGGATCTGCTCGAGGTTGCCAATGAAATATTGGACGAAAAAAGCATTTCGACTCTTGTTTTTGTTTAATTAAGAGTCTACCTGAACTTTATCGGGAAATTTGAACAGGAACTAAATAATAGACAACAATTCCCGAATCGTTTTTAATGAAAACATCCGGTCACATGTCTCCGGCTTGTCAACTTTTTCATGTTCCCATGTCGTATAAAAAGGAATGTGTGCAGCATATCCTCCGATCGACAAGACCGGAATAATATCCGATTTCAAGGAGTTCCCGACCATGAGAAATTTGTTCGGAGATACTTGTAGACGATCTATCAGAGACCGGTAACCCGACTCATTTTTCTCGCTCATGATTTCGATATGGGAAAAGTATTTTTTTAATCCCGATTCTTCGATCTTTCGTTCTTGGTCGGTAAGATCGCCTTTCGTTGCCATAACCAAGGTATAATCTTTTTGGAGAGCAGATAGCGTATCCTCTACACCGTCGATTAATTTGACAGGATAAGAAAGCTGTTTTTTCCCTAATTCCAATATTTCTTTAATCGTATTTCCTGAAATTTTATTGTTGCTGAGTTCCAATGCTGTTTCTATCATACTGAGAACAAATCCCTTGATCCCGTAACCATATATAGGAAGTGTTTTTATTTCGTTTTTTAATAACGATTCGAGGACTTGATTTTGATCGGCATATTCTTTAATCAGTTCGCAAAAACGATGCTCGTTTTCCCTGAAAAAAAGTTCATTTTCCCATAACGTGTCGTCTGCATCGAAAGTGATGATATCCAGTTCTTTTTTCATACGATTCATTTCCATTTTGAAAACAAAGATACATACATTCATAGGAATAGTTTTATATTTGCGGGAGGTAAAAAATCTGAAATGAACAGAAAAAAGGTTTTACTGGGGATGAGTGGCGGTACAGACAGTTCTGTCGCTGCAATGTTGCTGCAGGAGCAGGGCTACGATGTTACAGGTATAACGTTTCGGTTTTATGAGATTGATGAAAATACTGCATATTTGAGTGAGGCGGCTGAATTAGCTGCCCGATTGGGAATACCTCATTATATTTATGATGCAAGGGCGGAATTTGAGAAGAATATCGTTGCTTATTTTATAGATGAATATATGTCCGGTCGCACTCCTGTACCCTGCATTGTTTGCAATAATACCTTTAAATGGCCGTTAATGGCCAAAGCTGCAGATGAACAGGGTATCCGGCATATCGCTACCGGGCATTATGTCCGGTTGATGGAAGCGGGTGGTCATTCTTATCTGCAATCCGGAGTTGATCCGGACAAAGACCAATCCTTTTTTCTTTGGGGACTTCCTGAAATTTTGATCAAAAGAATGATTTTACCTTTAGGGACGTTAACAAAGACTGAGGTTCGGGAAATTGCCCGACAACGGGGATTCTTTCAGATTGCTGCCCGAAAAGATAGTTTGGGAGTTTGTTTTTGTCCGGGAGATTATCGCTCTTTTTTGAAAAAACGGTTGGGCGAGTCTGTTTTTTCAGAGGGATTTTACGAAGATGAATCCGGCAAGATTATCGGTAAGCATAAAGGATATCCTTTTTATACCGTAGGTCAACGCAGAGGACTGGGGTTGAATTTGCAGCATCCGGTTTTTGTTAAAGAAATTTCTGCTCAAGATAATCGAGTAGTTATTGCGCCTCTTTCGGGGATGTATAAAGTCCGGATGATATTGAAATCTGTAAATGTAGTCGATTCTTCCGATTTTGACGGACGTTGTGCGATAACCTGCAGAATCCGTTATCGAAAACAGAATACTCCTTGTCGGGTCTTTTTTATTTCGGATAATCAGGCGGAAGTTCGTTTTGAAGAGCCGGTACATTCTGTTGCTCCCGGTCAGGCGGCCGCTTTTTATTGCGGGGATAGGCTATTGGGCGGAGGCATTATTGTATCTGCGGAGTAATAATAACGTTATATCAGATTAAAAATGTGCTATGGAGAATATGGGAGAGAAAGAAATTTTGGAAAAATTAGAACGAAAGGGAGTAAAGCCGACGGCTAACCGTATATTGGTATTAAAAGCTTTGTTGAGTAATTCGACGCCTGTCAGTTTATCGGATTTAGAAGATTTTATCGTTACGATGGATAAGTCCAGCATCTTTCGTGTGTTGACATTGTTTCTCGAACATAATGTCGTTCATGCAATGGAAGACGGCAGCGGGTCTTTAAAGTATGAGGTTTGCATGAGTGAAGGCAGATGCTCTCTTTCCGATATGCATATCCATTTTTATTGCGAAGTGTGTCACTGGACATATTGTTTTAAGACGATACACGTTCCGGTAATGGAACTTCCCGAAAATTTCACACCGCATTTTGTCAATTATATGATCAAGGGGGAATGCCCGGAATGTAAGAGACGGCATTCCGAAATTTGAGACGTTTGCTTGATCGGCATTTCTTTGGCGCTTTGCCAATACTTGTTTTTTCTGTGGAGGATATGCCTTGTCCCGATATGGACTGCTTGTCCTCGATTATAGCCTTATTTTCACTGCCCACTTCTTGTGAAAACGGTAAAACAGACCGGAAGAAAGAGCAAAAATGACCCGATAGAGTTTTTTATCGGAAAATTTAGATAGGCTCTAAGGCAAATGATATAGAATAAAGTGCAAATCATTTTTACTCAATAGAGGGTACAAATTTCTTTGCAATCAGGTTGCATAATTTTCTCTCTAACTTTGTGCCAAAGATCAAAATAATCATGTTTTAATTATGGCACATAATCATCACGAGCACCATCACGGTCATAGACACCTCCATGCTCATGGAGGGTTGAAAGGGCAAGTAATCCTTATTATCGTCACTATACTTTTGTTTATTGGAGCGGTACTTATTGAGAAGAGCTGTAATCTGCCAACGTGGCAACTGCTACTTGTTTATCTCGTTCCTTATTTGCTTGTCGGTTATCATACATTGGCAGAGGCGGCTGAAGGCATTTTGAGTGGAGATATCTTCAATGAACATTTCCTGATGTCTATTGCTACAATCGGCGCACTTTGTATTGGCTTTTTTCCGGGAGCTGAGACAGAATTTCCGGAAGCGGTATTTGTAATGTTATTTTTCCAAATAGGAGAGTTATTTGAAAATTATGCTGAAGGAAAGAGCCGTGGCAGCATTTCACATCTTATGGATATACGTCCTGACGTTGCTAATGTGGAGATCGGTGGAAAATTGGTAACCGTTTCACCCGAAAATGTAAATGTGGGAGATATCATTGTCATTAAGCCGGGCGAAAAAGTTCCTCTTGACGGAAAAGTTATTGACGGCACATCATCTCTTAACACGATTGCCCTGACGGGAGAAAGCATGCCCAGAGATTTGAGCGTGGGCGATGACGTAATTTCGGGCTGTGTTAACCTTACGGGGGTTATTCGCGTAAAAACGACTAAAGATTTCGGGGAGAGTACGGTTTCAAAAATTATCGAACTGGTGGAAAGTGCCGATGAGCATAAATCTAAGAGTGAATCGTTCATTACAAAGTTTGCACACGTATATACCCCGATTGTGGTTATTGCCGCATTATTGCTTGCTGTTATACCACCGTTATTTTCATCGGTGGGATTTGCCGAGTCGTTCCCGGCGTGGTTTCACCGTGCACTGATTTTTCTCGTAGTATCATGTCCATGTGCTTTGGTGATCAGTGTACCGCTCACATTCTTTGGGGGACTTGGCGGTGCATCACGCAAAGGTATTCTTATTAAAGGGAGTAATTATATGGATACGCTGGCAAGAGTGGGTACGGTGGTATTCGATAAGACCGGAACTTTAACTCGGGGAGAATTTGAGGTAACAGCTGTACATCCTGATGATTTCAATGAAACAGAACTTTTACATCTTGCGGCGCATGTGGAACATTTCTCTACACATCCGATAGGAGAAGCCTTGCGTACCGCTTTCCCGAACGAGGCAACAGATGGTTGTAAGATAACGGATGTCGAGGAAATTGCAGGACATGGAATCCGTGCAAATGTATCGGGCTGTACTGTTTGTGTGGGTAACTCTAAAATGATGGATGCGATTGGTGTAAAATGGAATAATTGTCATAGTATAGGAACGATAATTCATGTGGCCGTAGATGGTAAATATGTCGGGCATGTAGTCATAGATGACCGTTTGAAAGATGATAGTGCACAGGCTGTTAAATCACTGAAACGACTTGGCGTGGATCATATGGTAATGCTTACCGGTGATCGTAAGGAGGTTGCGTTTGATGTGGCAAAAAAACTCGGACTCGACACTTGCTACGCCGAGTTGATGCCTGCCGATAAGGTGAGATATGTTGAGCAGTTGCTTGCCACAAAAACAGAAAACAAAACTCTTGCTTTTGTAGGTGATGGAATTAATGATGCTCCTGTTTTGAAACGTGCGGATATTGGTATTGCAATGGGTGGACTTGGCAGTGATGCCGCAATAGAAGCCGCCGATGTGGTGCTCATGGATGACCAACCGTCAAAAATAGCCACAGCAATACGTATTGCACGTCGCACCATACGCATTGCACATGAGAATGTATGGTTTGCTATCGGTATAAAGATCGCAATACTCGTTCTTGCTTCTATCGGGCTCGGTACTATGTGGATGGCTGTTTTTGCAGATGTCGGTGTAACTGTTCTGGCAGTGTTTAATGCAATGCGGGCGTTACGAATTTAAGCGTTTGTTCTCAAATCTGACCTAAGCAAAATTTGAACAGGCTCTAAGGCGAGCACTATGGAAAGGATAAATTTAAAGAGCCATATCATTACTCAAAATAGAGTTTGATATGGCTCTTTGGGTTACTGTTGAATTGAGTTAGGTTTCAGATTAAAAGTTTATCTTTTCGATAAAGAAACTCTGAATTAGAACATCTTTGCAAAACTCAAAAAAACACACAAAGTCAACTTTGTAAAAATTCGGACAAGATTTTACTTGACTTCCCATGTCTCTTCACTTAATAAAAGATCCCGAAGAGTCTTTTTCGGATTCTTCTCTCTTATGGAGTCGATCTGTTTTTTTACTTCTTGATCGTAGACGGGAGCATCGACCGATCGAATAACACCTACGGCCAAAGGCAGTTCGTGACCGTCCATCATGGCAAGGCGTTGATGTAAGAAATTATCTCGGGTTGTCGCATCATGAGTGAGTATATCATTAAGTGTTACTCCGTTTTCTCCTATTGTGACTGCTTTTAATGTGAAACCGTCGAGAACCAATCCCTTATTGAGATCTTTACCGAAAAGCATTTTTTCTCCGTGCTTCAAATGTATTGTTCGTTCTGCCCGGAATTCTTTATCCGCTACATAACTATGTATGTGGTCGTTGAATATGACACAGTTTTGCAAAATTTCAACGACCGATGCCCCTTTATGTCTTCCAGCTTCTACCATTACTTCTTTAGATACGGCCAGATCGACATCTATTGCCCGGGCAAAAAAATGCCCTCGAGCTCCGAATGTCAGTTCTGCGGGTACGAAAGGGTCTTCGACCGTACCGTAGGGAGATGATTTGGTAACAGCTCCTCGATCACTGGTCGGAGAATATTGGCCTTTTGTGAGTCCGTATATTTTGTTGTTCAGCAAGATAATATTAAGATCTACATTTCTTCGTAAGGCATGAATAAAGTGGTTTCCACCGATAGCCAGACAATCTCCGTCTCCGGTAATTTGCCATACCGTGAGATCGGGATTGGCGGTTTTGACACCCGTTGCGATAGCTGCTGCCCGTCCGTGAATCGTATGAAATCCATAAGTATTCATATAATACGGTAACCGGGATGAACAACCTATACCCGATATAACAGCCGTTTTGTGAGGCGGAATGCCTAACTCGGCCATTGCTTTTTGTAATGTATTTACTACGGCATGATCTCCGCACCCCGGACACCAGCGTACATATTGGTCGCTTTTAAAATCTTTGGCGGTATATTCTGTATTGCTGCTCATGAGTTATTCCTCCATCAGTTTTGAAAAATGATCGGTCAGTTCACTTACCATGAACGGTTGACCTTGAACTTTGTTGAATCGTGATACATTGGTAAGTCCCGGAATTTTGGCACATAATTGGGTGGCGAATTGTCCGTTATTCAGCTCGCAAACTACGACTTTCTTATATCGTCTTAGTATCTCTTCCGTGTTTTTGGGCATTGGATTGATATAATTGAAATGAACCATTGCTACCTTTTTGCCGATAGCGTTCATTGATTCCACAGCAGAATAAAGATGTCCGTATGTACCACCCCATCCGACAACCAGTAAATCAGCTTCCGGATTACCCAATATCTCAAGTTCGGGTATTTCGTTTGCTATATAATCGATTTTTGCTTGTCGCATATCCGTCATTTTTTGGTGATTGGCCGGATCGGTTGATATGGCACTGGTAATACAGTCTTTTTCCAACCCTCCCAATCGGTGCATAAAACCTTCTGTTCCGGGAATAGCCCAATAACGGACATTCGTTTCAGAATTACGTTTATAAGGTTTCCAGTTATCTTTCAATAAATCATTGTAAACGTATTGAGGATGTATTTCGGGATATTCTTCCATTTCGGGAATGCGCCAAGCCGAAGAGCCGTTTGCGATAAAAGCATCTGTCAAAAGAATGACCGGAGTCATGTGTTCCAATGCTATTTTTGATGCGGCGAAGGCCATATCGAAACAGTTGGTCGGGGTCGAAGCCGCGAGAACGACTACGGGAGATTCGCCGTTTCTTCCGTACAAAGCTTGTAGCAAGTCTGTTTGTTCCGATTTAGTCGGGAGTCCTGTAGAAGGGCCTCCGCGTTGTACGTCGATAATCACTAACGGCAGCTCTGCCATAACGGCAAGACCGATTGCTTCGCTTTTTAGTGCAAGTCCCGGGCCGGAAGTCGATGTGGCTGCAAGGTTACCGGCAAAGCTAGCTCCGATCGCCGTGCATATTCCGGCTATTTCATCTTCTGCTTGAACGACTTTTACACCCAGATCTTTTCTCTTGGCCAATTCATGAAGAATATCACTTGCCGGAGTGATAGGATAACTTCCTAAAAATAACGGTAACCCCGATTTTTCAGATGCAGCGATCAATCCTAATGCAGTTGCCCTGTTTCCGTTTACATCGGTATAGAATCCTTTTTTTGCCGACTTTGTCTCGATACGGTAAGTCGATACCGAAGCATGTATGTTGTTTCCGTAATTATATCCGTCGGTCATGACTTTAATATTGGCCTCGAGAACGGACGGTTTTTTTGCAAATTTGTTTTTCAATAAGTGTGCGGCCTGATCTAAGGGGCGGTCGAATAACCAGCAAATCAGTCCTAATGCGAACATGTTTTTACAACGAAGAATTGTTTTGTTATCTAATCCCGAGTCTGCTAAAGAGTCTTTGACAAGAGATGTGATGGCTACGGGAACTACTTGTACCGAATTCATGTTCAATTCTTTAAAAGGATCTTCGGTTAGGAATGCTGCCTTTTCGAGATCATTTTTTTGGAATGAATCGGTATCGATGATAACCACTGCATTCGGTTTTACATATTTAGTATTGGTTTTTAATGCTGCCGGGTTCATGGCAACCAAAACATCGGCCTTATCTCCCGGAGTATATACCCCTTTACCGATATGCACTTGAAATCCGGATACTCCGCCCAATGTCCCTTGAGGGGCACGTATTTCTGCCGGATAATCGGGGAAAGTGGAAATTTCATTTCCGATAGCTGCCGAAATGTTTGAAAAGAGGTTTCCTGCCAATTGCATTCCGTCTCCGGAATCTCCGGAGAAACGGATAACCACTTTTTCCAGTTCTTTCACGTTCGTTTGTTCTGACATAATCTCCCTTATTTAGTTTATTGTTTCGATCGAATTGTTTGTAATGAAAAACAGGAATATTTCAAGTTTCAAATTATTATATATTTTGCTGAAATGGTATTTATTGTATAGCAAATGTGCTTTTTATGAAGCTAATTTGTTGCTACAACGCAAAGAAACAAAATTTTTGGTAACTAAACCAACTTTTGAGAAGTTATCCTTATGAAATTTTAAAAATAAGCTATTTCTGTGAGTTTTTTTCATGGAAAAGAGAAAAATAGAAGAGAGTGTTAATTTATTTTTGTTCGATAATAGTATAAAGTCGTTCTACGGCTTTTTCTATGGCATCGTAACTTTCCAATTCACCGGTATCGAAGATAATAGATGATCGTTTATATTTTTCTTCACGAGCTGAAAGATTTGTTTTTATGAACTCCATTAGCTCCGAATCGGTTTTATCCCGTAATAGCGGACGATTACTACGGGCGTGTTTCAATCTTTGAAAAAGAATCTCAGGGGTTGTTTGTAAATAAATACAACATCCTTGTTTATTCATATAGTCGATATTATCAAAAAAGCAGGGAGCTCCGCCGCCGGTGGCGATTATCACATCTTCAAATTCTCCGACTTCTCGAAGCATGTTCCGTTCGATAATGCGAAATTCCTTTTCTCCTTTTTCTGCAAATATTTCATTTATGGTTTTCCTGAACCGGGTTTCGATATAATGATCGAGGTCGATAAACGAGAGTCCGGCTTTTTGTGCGAGACGCAATCCGAGAGTACTTTTTCCAGAACCCATGTATCCGGTAAGGAATATTCTTTTCATAACTGGCGGTATAGATTTGATTGTTATGATAACTGTTTTGCAAAAATAGACCATTTTACTACAATACTCAATAAATATATCTATTTTTGTGTAAAATGATTTTTTAACATTCCATATATGGGGAATAAGTTCAAATATTATGTCGTGTGGGAAGGTCTGGCTCCGGGAATTTATGATTCTTGGGAGGAGTGTCAATTGCAGGTAAAAAATTATAAAGGAGCTAAATATAAAAGTTTTCCGACCAAAGATGCTGCAATAAAGGCATTTCGGGCAGGATACGATGAACATTTGGGAATACTGGGACAATTGGCCGATGTGATGAAGAAAAGTCATACGGTGAATTTGGATGCTGTTCCTGAGTATCTGAAAGATTCATTGGCTGTAGATGCTTCTTGTCTGGGAAATCCCGGTATCATGGAATATCGTGGAGTTAGTGTCCGTACCGGGAAAGAAATTTTTCGGCAAGGTCCTTTTGAAGACGGGACTAATAATGTGGGGGAATTTTTAGCCTTAGTGCATGGTTTGGCCTTATTAAAACAACAGAATAGTTCAATGACAATTTGCTCTGACAGCCGGAATGCCATGGCTTGGGTGCGAGATAAGAAATGCAAAACAAAACTTGTCCGAACAGAAAAAAATGCAAAAATATTCGAGTTGATAGCGCGGGCCGAAAAATGGTTGGCTGAAAACACATATCCAAATCGGCTGGTAAAATGGGAAACTAAAGAATGGGGGGAGATTCCTGCCGATTTTGGAAGAAAATAAAAGTTTCTTTAATCCATGCAGCATATTATGGAGAAGATACGTCTTTCTGTATAGATGTCTGTTTTATTTCATTTTATGAAAATGAAATTCAGAAAAAGTAAAACGAAAAGAAAACGTATAAATCGGAATAGTATGATTATTGGGTTAGATGCAAAGCGGGCGATGGCAAATCATACCGGCTTGGGAAATTATAGCCGGTATATGGTAGATATATTGGCAACTTATCATCAAAGCAATAATTACCGGTTATTTGTCCCGAAAGAAAAAAAGAACAGTTCGTTCGATAAATTGTTGCATCATAATAACGTCCGTTCGTCGTTTCCCCAATCTACTACGATGAAGCGTTTTTCTTCTTTGTGGCGTACTTGGTTTATTAAAAAAGACCTTGTACGGAACGGTATACAGTTATATCATGGATTAAGTAATGAATTGCCGATAGGAATACATAAGACGGGAATCAAAAGCGTGGTAACTATACATGATCTTATATTCCTACGTTATCCCGAATATTATAAACCCATAGACCGTAAGATATATAATTTTAAGTTCCGGTATGCTTGTCAGGTTGCAGACCGTATTGTTGCGATCAGTGAATGTACGAAACGGGATATTATGCATTTTTATCATATTCCTGAAGAGAAGATAGATGTCGTATATCAAGGTTGTGACCCGCAGTATTCGGTTCGGGTGAGCGAGTCCCGTAAGTCGGAAGTAAGATTAAAATATGATCTACCGGAAAAATTTATTTTGAATGTCGGGAGTATAGAAGAACGCAAAAATCTTATGCTGGTGGTTCAGGCTTTAAAAGACATTCCTTCCGATGTGCATTTGGTTGCTATCGGGCGTAAAACTCCTTATGTGAATAAAATAATGGATTATGTGGCTGAAAATAATCTTGGAGATCGGGTTCATTTGATTCATGATCTTCCGCATAAAGATCTCCCGGCAGTTTATCAGTCGGCCACTTTATTTGTATACCCTTCGCGTTTCGAAGGGTTCGGAATACCTATTATAGAAGCTATGCATTCTCAGCTTCCGGTTATTGCGGCTACCGGATCTTGCTTGGAGGAAGCCGGAGGAAAAGATTCTTTATATGTCGATCCGGATGATGTTTCCGGAATGGCTGAAGCGATGAACCGGATATTGGAAGATCCTGCTTTGCGTGAAAAGATGATTGCTTCAGGAAATATCTATTTGCAGCGTTTTCAGGAAAATATTTTGGCAGATTCGATGAGTAAGGTTTATTCGAAATGTTTTGAAGGAACTGAATCTGCAACGATTAGTCAGCAGGATATTCAGGTTGAAGACTATCGAATGAATTGGTCAAAGAGGCCTTTATAAACAAATTCTTGTTGAAAATTCTTCTTTTCTAACTATTGTGTATATTCAAATAAGATTTGACAGGGATTTATTATCTTTGTCGCAAAATAATATCGTATAATAATATGGATAACAAACCGGAGGTAATAGATCCATCTGAATTGCTGACATTGTGTATGCCGACTTATAATCGGGTTGTAAATGTTTGTGAAGCTTTAGAAGATATTATTCCGAAAATAAAACCGTATAATTTCCGTTTGATCGTTGTTGATAACTGTTCGCCCGACAATACCCGTAAGGTCGTTGAGGCTTATCAGGGGTTATATGATCGTTTAGAATATTTCGGACAAGACGAGAATAAGGGATATGATATTAATTTCGAAACGGCGTTGAAATTAGCGAAAACACCGTATTGCTGGGTAATAGGAGACGGAAACAGATTGCAGGCACAGAATTTTCCGGCAATAGTGAAAACTCTTTCCGAACAAATGCCGGATATTTATATTGTCGATGAGGTGCATCGGGCACTCTCCTCTTTTCCTCCTAAGGTTTATACTGATGCAAGCGATCTGTTACATGATTTAGGCTGGCATATGACTTTGCTCTCTTCTACTATATTTTCCCAAAAGATTATTCAGATGGGAAATTTCGAGAAATATAGAAATACACATTTCTTGCATTTGGGAGTCGTATTCGATTCTCTTGCCCGTCTTGATAAATTTACAGCGGTATGGAGCGGTTTGGATTTAATACACGGCAGTATGCTGCCGAAAGGAAATAGTTGGAACCCGGGTCGGGTTATGGAAATTTTCGGAGGTGCGTGGACTGAACTGATTCTTTCTTTACCGGATAATCTTTCGATGGAGGCGAAACGCTATTGTATAGCTTTTCATGGTAAAAAAACACGTCTTTTCGGGAAACGGCATCTTAAAAAACAACGGGCGGCCGGAGGGCTTGATTATTCTATTTATAAAAAATATGAGAAATATATCCCTTATTTTGCTCCGGGGAAACGTCTTCGTATCTTGATTTATTCTTTTTATCCTAATTTTTTGAATCGTTATTATTGGAGGAATAAACGTTATATCCGAAAGACGGGGAAACCTCTTTTTTGATGGGATTGGATCTGCCCGGTCAGAAAATATAAAAGCCGTTTCAGCATTAGATTCATTAGCTGAAACGGCTTTCAATTTAGGTTATCTTTTATTCTTTTTCTGCTATAATCTCGAATATTTCTGCAGTACCTTCTATCCTTATTTTTTCTACATTCTTATTTTCTAACTGTATTTTGGAGAATGGCGAATCGAGTATTGTTTCAGAGACCAGATTACCTTTTGCATCTAATTGTTTACATTTGAGAGGAGTTGATAAACGATTTGTTAACAAGATATAGCTTTTTATGCCTTTCTCTACTTCAAAAACTATAGATTCGCTACACTCAAAAGATGTGCCGAGATTACGGTCAAATGCGTAGAGAGCTTGTTGCCGGTCTTCTGTTTCTAATTTGAATCCCAGATTTTCTGCATGTAGAGGATTTACCTCGAATGAACGTACCGAGGCATAGTTGGTCCGTTTAGAATCAAGGCGTTTCAACCGTACATAACGGGCTTTTACAGGATCACCGTTCCAATGAATAACATATTGTTTCTCTAACTCTCCTGTTAAGGCTTTCCAATTATTCCCGTTTTCGGAATATTCAAGGACAGCATGGTCGAAATAATCCACATCATCGATCGAATTTCTCCCTTGTAGGATGGATATTTCTGAAACTTCTCGTATTGTTCTCAAATCGACACCGATCCAGTCTCCTGCTTTCTGAGCAATACCAGAAGTGTAATAAGTCGTGGTATCATTGTCGAGCATCAATTTGGTTTGTGTGGTACTGGAATTTCCGAACGAACCGATGCCTTTATAATCCATCGGTATCTCTCCGGTAAGATGTTTCAAAAATTCGTGAGCCATATCATCCATTGCGTTTTCATAAAATGGCTGAAGTTTCATTGTCCCGGATTTATGAGCTTCGTAATTTTTTCGGTCTTCCTTGCTCATTAGATTTTGTATGTATTTGTTCCAGAATAATGTATCATTCTGTCCGGTACGATAGATGCGGGTTAGTTCTACTGCACGTTTTCCTCTTGTCCCTAATTTCCCGAACTCCGTTAGCCATGGGCGAAGCTCTTTCATCAGGTTCTGGTTGGTGCAACCTTTTTCTATTTCAGCAGGAACGTTTTCGATTTTTTCAAACTCCTTTTCTAAATTTCGGGCAGCTTCATCTGTCCAGTTTGCAAGCCTGAAAGTGGTGGTTTCCCATGATTCATCCCGACGATAACCAGTTTCTGTATCGCAAGAGTGAATAGCAAAGGTGCGATAAGCATCCCGGGCATTCGGCATCAGTTCGTTTAAGCCTCTTTCCCAATTATCTAAAGCGTTGTAGGCAGCAATGTTCCATGTATAATCTGCGACCCCATATAAAGCCAATTTCGAAGCTTCTCCGTGTTCCATCGGATTGCTGACAATTCCGCAGACTTCTTTTTCTGTGAGCGATGTATCCAAGCCGTATGCCGGACCTTGTAAGAGAATATTGCGCACATAGTCTGTTACAGGGTAGTTCCACCAATAATAAGCCGGTCGTTTAATACGGGAATTTATAAAATCCAGTGTTTCTTTAGTCAGGTCGCTGCAAACAACATCTCCCGTCCAGAAAACTTTTATATCAGGATAGAGAGTTTTACCGTAAATAGCGAGGCTGCCTTTTTCCGTAGGATCTGCCCAAAGTTTGGAGTAGTCGGTCGGGCAGACAGTGAGTGGAGATACGTCACCTTTGACTTTTACAAAATCATCCGTTAACCGGTTCAATAGTTCGGTTTGTTTCGACGGATTAGTTCCCTCCCCCGAAATATCATCGAAAAAAATTGCAAAGTGGCGTACTCCAAGATCGTACATCCAATTGAATTTATTGACCAGATTTTTGTAGTCTTCTTCGTTCCATTTAATATCTTGTCCCGGATGTATTGCCCAAACAAAATCTACACGATTCCGTTTGCTGGCTTCGATCAGCTGTTTAATGTTTTTTGCCTCTTTTTCAGGATAGGGAAGACGCCAATTGGGACAACTGTGATAAGGGTCGTCTTTCGGTCCGTATAAGTAAGTGTTCATTTTGAACTTTCCGTAAAAGTCGATAAGAGACATTCTTACTTCGTGAGACCATGGAGTTCCGTAAAAGCCTTCGACCACTCCGCGATTCGGCAGGTTGGGATAATCGTTGATTTCCAGATAAGGCAATTGCTTGTTTGCGGCAATCGGGCTTTCCAATAATTGACGTAAAGTCTGGATGCCGTAAAATGCTCCCCGTTCATCATATCCGGTAATGGATATGCCGTTTTTATGAATATTCAGGGCATAAGCTCCGGATACATTCTTTACTTTTTGTTTTTCAGCGGCTTTTTTCCCGAAGTCAACGATCAGTTTTGCTCCATTTTTATTGAATGTGACAAAATTTAAGTCGCTTGTAAATTTTTTCTGTTTATCTTTCAAGATAAATCCTTGAGAAATATCCAGTTTCTCATTTCCTATGAAACTCAGCTTTTGTGGAGTCGGATTGATGACTAACCCTTGATGATCTATTTTTCTCCCCGGAACAGGTAATACATCTTGTTTTTCTGAACGTTGTGAGGATAAATCGAAATTTGTTTCTTGTGCATACAGATTACTGCACATGAGTACGCCTGCAATTCCTGCAAATAATGTCTTTTTATAATTTGTCATTTTTAGTATTAGTATTTAAGTATTTACACTTAATAAACGTTACAAATATATTGTATCTTATCGAAATAAAAATTGTTTCAAATCAAAAAAGCTATTAAAAAATATGTATTGATTGAAAGACTGTCTGAGTTTTCCGGTAAAATTTATGTATTCGGATTTTTTTGAATCTCTTGTCAGTTTGTTTTTTGTTGGAAAATTTAGACAGCCCTTTAAATATTTTTTATTTCCGGAAATGTATTAATTTTTCGATGATCGGGCTCCAAAAAGGAAGCATTGCCGGTTTGTTCCACCCATGACATCCGAAAGGAAGTTGGTGTCCGTGTATCTGAAATGCCTCTTCCGGTAATTTGTCGAATGCAAAAGCGATGGCTTCTCTCCATGAGGGAATTCTGAGTTTATGTTCTTTCCGGTTTACTTCTACTCCCCAGAATACATCTTCGTTGAATCGGTTATGGTTACATTGAGATATGTATTTTTCTATTATCGGTCGTTCATTTTGGGCTATTTCAAAGAAGGCGGATACTTTGCGTAAAGAAAAACCTCCATTGCCGACTTTATAAAAAAGTTCTGTATAATCCGATGCATTGAATAGTTTGTTATAGCCTTTTTTCAGTTTAAAAAACAAATGATAATACCATCGTGTATATTTACGTTTAGGAATCCATGGTGCGCCTATATAATCGAAATTGTGACTGCACCATTGTTCAAGTTCGTCTCTGAATACGAATGCATCGGTTTGATGTATGAGTATATATTTGGTATCTGAAAATGTTTTGTAAAATTCAGAAGAGAGCATTAACCGGTTATACCCTTTTAACCCTTTAAAATATGATTTGTCAAAAGAGTATGTTTCTCTTTTGCCATATCGTTTCTCTATTACGGTCATGTCTAAACCGTCCGGAATCACGAAACATATGCTGTAACGTTTTAATATATCGAAACATCGATCTAATGATATCCATTCGGTGTCGGATAATTCCGTTGTATAGATTGGTATGGTTACTTTTACTAAATACGGATCAACCATTATTTCTGCACTTTCTTAGTTCTGCAATTGGTATAAATAGCAATAATACCTAAAATAAGAATCAGTCCGATGCATACGAATGCAATTCCTACCGTGATGTGTATTGATTGAGGATCGAAACGGAAAATGATTTCATGATCTCCCGATGGAATATCCAATCCCCGTAATACATAATTTACTCGTGCCATTTCGACCGGTTCTCCGTCTATGGAAATATGCCATCCCCAAGGGAAATAAATTTCGGAGAATACTGCGAAATTATTTTTTGATGTATGAGATTTATATTTTAATTCATTGGGTTTGTAAGATGTCAGAAAAATCGTATCGCCTGCAGCAGGAGCAGAGATATTTGTTTTTATTTTGTCTGCGAAATGACGGTCGGCGATCACTGTTTTCTTTTCATTAAAATCGTCTAACGCTTTCATTTCCTGTTCGGCATTTTCTACCCATTTAATTTCGGATACAAACCATGCATTGCCCGCAGCTTCAGGATTTTGTACTACTTGAGGTGCAGCACCGTTTTCCCCGGGAAGGATAAAATATTTTGTATTGAGCATGTTTATCACATGCGGGTTGTTTTTACTGAGCTGGTACTTGATCAAGTCATCATATCTCCGCAATTTTGCAGCATGATAACCTCCGATAGATTTATGTCTGTAAGAGGTGATGGCATCGTTAAATGGATCATACAGAAGATTGTATACCCGATAATTCGGATCAGGATCGGCGAGTATTTGCTTGTCTATTTCTGTTATGGGGAAGGGGTCTTTCAATTTTTTTGCCGATACGAAGTTTTCGCTGTTCAAATAACGCTTGTTTACCGGATACATGTCGGCAAGAATAATAATGCCACATAATGCGACCAGAGTTGTTTTGTTGATTTTACCTTTGGCAAATAAGAACAAAACGATAGAACCTGCCAATATGAACAAGAAACTACGTAATGCATCATCTGTAAAAATAGATTCCCTTACCAGTTCGAGGTTGTAGAACACATCTCGGTATTCCATATGTTCGCCCATGAACACCTGTTCTTCCGAGCTCAAGAAATTAAAGAACAATCCGGGGAAAAGGAAGAATAAAAGAGATATGCCTCCGGTTAGAGCAAAGGAGATGATACTTTCTCTCTTTTTCTCGATGAGGATACGGGGATTTGTGATTATTTCTTTCAGTGCTAAAATCGCTAATAAGGGAATACAAAACTCTGCTACCACAAGAATACTTGATACTGTCCTGAATTTGTTATACATCGGGAAGTATTCGATAAAAAATTCGGTTAGCGGTAAGAAGTTCTTTCCCCATGACAAGAGCACCGTTAATATTGTTGCTGCCAGTATTGCCCATTTCAAAGGACCTTTAACGATAAAACAACCCAATATGAAGAGTAACATGACGAATGCTCCGACATATACCGGACCTGCCGTTCCGGGTTGATCTCCCCAATAATGATTCCCGATTTGAGCTACATACTCCCGTACTGAAAGATCTGCTTTTTGCATAGCTTCGGTATTTTTGGCGATAGCTCCGGTTGCTCCCCCTTTTACGTTCGGAATCAATAATGACCAAGTTTCTCCTATTCCGTAACTCCAATGAGTTATATATTCGGTATCCAGTCCGCTTTTAGCTGATATTTTTTCATTGGCATTTGTGAGTTCCGCTTGTCCGCGCATCGTTTCTTTAGAATACTCATAAGTATTATAAAGACTCGGAATATTCGCTCCAATAGCCAGTAATCCGGCACAAATAATTACTCCGGTGGCCTTAAAATATTGTGGAAGTTCATGTCTTTTTTTGAAATCGAAAAAGTAGGCAATAACCAAAGCGGCTATAAAGAACATGAAATAGTAACTCATTTGAATGTGGTTTGATGTGATCTGCATCATTCCGAAGAATCCGATTAATGCAGCACCTCCGATGTATTTACCACGATAGGCCAGTATTATACCGGCGATTGTCGGCGGTATATATGCCAGAGTGATGAATTTCCAGATGTGTCCGGCTCCTATGATAATAAAGAAATAAGAAGAAAAGGCGTAGGCAATTGCTCCCACCAATGCAAGATACCACCGGATTTTCATTGCCGATAATAGGATGAAAAAACCTAACATCATAATGAATACGAGTGATGCCGGAGATTGTAGTCCGAGGTGATATATTCTTCCGATTTGTCCCATCCAGTAATTATTGGCATAACTGGGTGAAATTTGGAAATTAGGCATTCCTGAAAAAAGCGAATTGGTCCAACGTGTCGTTTCTCCGGTTGCTTCACGGAAAGCTTTTCCTTCCTGACCGATTGCGATTCCTTGTTGAGTATCTCCTTGAAATAACACTTTCCCCTCTAAAATATCCGGAGAAAAATAAATATAGGAGAGAATAATCATAAACAGAATAGAACCGATATACGGAAGAGTTTTCTTGAAGTTTATTTTACACATGACAAAAAATTTTCTTTATTATTCTGTTGCAAATGTATAGAAAAAAATAAGAAATCGGCTTTTCTTCTTTTGCCAAATCCAAAATATTAAATACCGGTTATTAGGAGCGGTTTAATTTTTGTGAGGATTTTTTATTCTGTTCTTAACCATTTGTTACGCAAATATTTTACCGGATACCACGCTGCGGGTAGTCCTAATAACGTGACAATTGCCAGTACGGCAAGTGCATCGCTCCACAAAAGACGTACAGGATAAGCATCTACGATGAATGCTCCAGAGGTTTGACCTAATCGGAGTAATCCGTATTCTTGTTGTAGCCAACATAAAAATATCCCGGCGATGAGTCCTGTCCCGGCTCCGATTGCCGAAATAAGCCACCCTTCGGTTAAGAATATTCTGGAAATAAGCTTTTCATCAGCTCCTAAATTTTGCAAAGTCTTAATATCGTTTTGCTTGTCTATGATCAGCATCGAAAGAGATCCTATAACGTTGAATGTGGCGATCATAAGAATAAAAGCCAGTATCAGAAATGTCATCCATTTTTCTATTTGCATCATTCTGAAAGAGGTCTCTTGCTGCATCATGCGGTCTTTGACAAGATAATCTTTTCCCAGATGTTCCGATAACGAAGCAATAACGCGCTTTTCGTTAGTTTTGGGTTTTAGCTTTATTTCCAATGCGGAAGCTTGTTGAGGATAGTCAAACAGTTTGGCCGCCATGTCTAACGGAACAATAACCATTTGATCGTCATATTCAGGTTGATTTACACTGAATACGGCTGTCGCGAACATCCGGTCTTCATTAAATGCATTCGAGGGATTTGCTAAATTTACTTTTGCTTTGCGTTTAGGAGTATAAACAGAAAGAGGATATACGTAATGTGCTCCCACCTCCAAACGGTTTGCTACTCCGACTCCTATAGTTGCATAATTGGCAACGGAATCTTTTAAAAAAAAATTCCCGTCTAATAATATGCTGTCGATATTGCTTACTTGAGAATAGTTGTCCGGCACTCCTTTTAATAATACCGGCATTTGCCGGTTCCGGTATGTCAATAGGGCGTTCTCTTCTATTACCGGAACGATTACGTCTATTTCTTGCCATTCTGCAAGAGATTTTATCGAAGGATCTTGCAGCGATAGAGTCTTTCCCGTGGCCGGTGTGACTTTTATTTGCGGATCGAGAGAGGAATATAGAGAGGCTATAAGATCTTGAAATCCGTTATAGACCGATAATGTACAAATCAATGCCATGGTAGTTACGGCGACACCGCATATAGATACCATGGATATAATATTGATCGCACTATGAGATTTTTTTGAAAAAAGATACCGGATCGCTATTTTCAAGGAAAGACTCATCGCATCTTTGTTTATTTATTCAATAACGTATCGATATTTTCGATATAATCGAGAGAGTCGTCCAAAAAGAACATCAGTTCGGGTGTCTTACGTAGTTGGAATCGAACCCGTTGTGCGAGTTCATAACGTATCGACCGTGCATTGTTTTGTATCGATTCAAGAATTTCTTGTGATTTTTCCGGGGGAAAAATACTTAGATATGCTTTAGCTACGCTTAAATCGGGACTTACGCGTACAACGCTTACCGATATGAGTGTGCCATGTGTTTTACGGGTTTCGTTTTGAAAAATGTCACTTAGATCTTTTTGAATCAGACGGCTTATTTTACTTTGTCTTGTAGTTTCCATAATTTGAATATTTTATTTTTGATCCGGGATTTTTTGAAAAAATCCGGATCGCAATGTTACGACAGTTCAATATACGAACTTTTCGCGAAATTGTGACCCGGATATAAGAAATTTATTTTTTCCAGATTAAGGTTAGCCCGTCACGTAGTGGTATGATCACTTTTTCCACACGGGTGTCCGAAGCTATCAGATCATTAAATTTCCGAATTCCGACGGTTTGTCCGTCTCTGGCTTGCGGGTCGATTACTTTACCGTCCCATAAAGTGTTGTCCGCTAAAATAAATCCTCCCGGACGTACTTTGTCGAATATGAGATCATAATATTCGCAATAGTGGCGTTTGTCGGCGTCGATGAATACCAGATCGAATGTTTCATCAAGAGTCGGTACGACTTTTATTGCGTCTCCTATATGGAGGTGTATGTTATCTTTGTAAGGGGATTGCTCCAGATAAGGCCGGGTGAAATCTTCCAATTCGTCATCCATTTCAATTGTATGAAGCACGCCTCCGGGATTTAGTCCTTCTGCCATGCATAAGGCAGAATAACCTGTAAACGTCCCCAATTCGAGAATTTTGTCGGGACGAATCATCCGGCAGAGCATTTTAAGAATGCGTCCCTGTAAATGTCCCGACAGCATACGCGGACGCAATAGATTGACGTGAGTATCCCTATTCAGTCGTTTCAGATATTCACCTTCTTCGTCGATATGGCTCAGGATGTATTCTTCCAGCAGTTCTTCCATGTTTCCGATGCTCCTATCGCAGATCTTCTAAGTTCGGGAGTAAGTAACTGTTGTAACAATCCAATACTTTTCCTACCGGGTCGATCTCAAGGAATGTACTGCCACCTCCTTCTCCGAAAGCGCCTCCGATATATGCTATTAGGTCGTCTCTGGTTATCCAGCCGCGGTCGATCATCAGTTTCAGTCCGTTATGAAGATATTCTCTGGAGGTATTTGTTTCCGGTTGATATACGGCAATTACTCCATAAGACAAAGCTAACTCACGCATTGTCGATTCTCGGTAACAAACGGCAAGAACGGGATATTTTCCTCTATATGCAGCGATGTTTCGAGCTGTGCGCCCGGTATAACTGTCGGTAACGATTGCCTTTACACCGAGTTTTATCGATGAACGTACGGCTTGTTTGGCAAGAAATGCCGTAATATCTTCCTTGTCTTCTTCTGTCGATACTTGGATATCGTTATCCGATAGTTTTGTTTTTTCGGCTTCTTCCGCTACTTTCGACATTGTAGCGATAGCCTCTACCGGATATTTACCGTATGCGGTTTCTCCGCTGAGCATCAAGGCATCGGTGCGATAATAGATGGCGTTAGCGATATCTGTTACTTCTGCCCGTGTGGGACGGGGATTTTTGATCATCGAGTGTAACATTTGTGTCGCTACGATAACGGGCTTTTTGGCTTGTACGCATTTCTTGATAAGAATGCGTTGTATTCCCGGTATTTTTTCTTGGGGAACTTCGATTCCTAAGTCTCCACGGGCGATCATCACGCCATAAGCGACTTCGAGTATTTCATCGATATTGTCGACTCCTTCCTGATTTTCTATTTTTGCAATGATTTTTATGCTACTGTTATGTGCATCGAGTATCTTTTGTATATCGAGGACATCTTGTTTATTGCGTACAAAAGAATGTGCGATAAAATCGATATTGTGCTCGATAGCATATAAAATGTTTTTACGGTCTTTTTCGGTCAGAGCCGGAAGATTGATGCGGACACCCGGTACGTTAACGCTTTTTCTTGATCCCAGTTCTCCTTCATTTTCTGCAATACAAAGTAAAAAGTCGTCGTGTTTTTCTATAACTTTGAATTCTATTTCTCCATCATCGATCAAGACTAAACTGCCGACCGAAAGATCTTTGACGAAATTCGGATAAGAGATGCATATATGCTCTTTAGTCGTCAGTTGATTAGGATTACCACTCATTTTTACATAGTCTCCAGTCGAAAAGTTGATGCGTCCGTCGTCAGCAATCGCTGTGGTCCGCATCTCCGGTCCTTTCGTATCCATAAGAATGGCGATCGTATTCGAGACGGCTCTTACATTCGTTATAATTTTATTGAATCCTTCAGCATCCAAATGGGCTGAATTCATACGAACAACGTTCATTCCGTTTTCGAAAAGATCCCGAACGAATTCAACGTCGCAACGTTTATCTGAAACTGTAGCAACAATCTTGGTTTGTTTTGACATAATTTGATCTATATAACTAATATAACAATCTGAGAGTATTTATTTATTATTGATTAATGCTTCGATAGCCAGTCTGTATGAATCCATGCCGAAACCTGCTATTGAGCCTTTGCATGCGGCCGCAATCATAGAGGTGTGGCGGTAAGCCTCTCGTGCATGTATGTTGGAAATGTGTACTTCTATCACAGGAACATTAATTGCACGTATGGCATCTGAGATGGCTATGGAAGTATGTGTATAGGCTCCGGCATTGAGAACAATGCCATCAGTATCTCCAAACCCGTATTGATGCAAAGTGTTGATCAATTCGCCTTCAATGTTGGACTGAAAATAAACCAATTGGTGTTCCGAGTATTTGTTCCGTAAAAATTCCAGATAGCTTTCGAAAGAATTTTCTCCGTAAACGCTTTTTTCCCGTTTTCCAAGAAGGTTCAGGTTGGGTCCGTTAATGATAAGTATATTCATAAAGAATCTTTTTTATACCTTTGTCTTATCCGAAGATTTCGATGTTTTTAATCCTTCGGTAAGATGTTGCAAAAGTAAATAAAAAAATCGAATATTTAGTTCGTAAATAAGATGATACTTGCCGAGAGTGATTTAATGAAAAAATATCTGAGTTATTTAAAGCTTGAAAGAGGGCTTTCTCAAAATACGGTCGAGGGTTATCGAAATGATGTGTATAAATTATTATTGTATATAGGTACTGAGAATTTGACTCGGGAAATACTTCAGAAAGTCGATATTCAGCAATTTATATGCGGGTTGCAGGATATAGGAATACATCCCAGATCACAAGCCCGCATATTGTCCGGATTAAAATCGTTTTATAAGTTCTTGTGTTTGGAGGATTATATCAGCGTTAATCCTGTCGAGTCGATAGAAGGTCCTAAAATAGGTCTTCATCTTCCGGAAATATTGAGTGTTGAGGAGATAAACCGTATAGTTGCCTCTTTTGATATGTCATTACCTGAAAGTCAGCGTAACAAGGCAATTATAGAGGTTCTGTACGGTTGTGGTTTACGGGTGTCGGAGTTGATAAATTTGAAGATGTCTCAAATTTATGAAACAGAAGAGTTTATAACTGTTGAAGGAAAAGGAAATAAGCAGAGGCTCGTCCCTATTTCAGAGGTTGCATTGGCTGAAATTAGGAAATATAAAAAAGATAGGGAGCTGTTGAATGTAAAGAAAGGCGATGAAGACATCCTTTTTTTGAATCGTCGGGGGGGCCGTTTATCCAGAGTCATGATTTTTTATGTTATTCGCAATCAATGTGAGATTTGCGGCATTCATAAAAAAATCAGTCCTCATACCCTACGGCATTCTTTTGCTACCCATCTTCTTGAGGGAGGAGCTAATCTACGTGCCATTCAACAGATGTTGGGACATGAGAGTATTACTACAACAGAGATTTATGTTCATCTGGATAAGGAATTTATAAAAAGTGAAATTTTAAATCATCATCCGAGAAATATGAAGTTTCGGACATAAGTCTCGTTTGAGAATCTGTTTGAATCTTTTTCTGCTCTGTTTTTATTTCTCTACAGATGCGTTGTAGTCTTTTCCCGAAGTTGCAAAGTATCTTCAGATTTTTTTTAGATCTGTATGGGTATTGAACGATTTCTGAAATATTGTGTTAAAAAGACAGTTTTTTTTACGCAAAAAATACAAAAACAAGAAAAAGGCGAGATTGAGGGCGGATTATCTGACTTTTATACTAAAAAAAAATATTATTTTCAGTATTCGATTGTCAGAAATTTAACTATATTTGTCTCGATAATTTGATGTCTTATATGATGTCGGAAACAGTTTGTTCCTATTTTTTTGCATAATAGGATGTTAAATTAAAAATTAGTGTTACTTTTGTGAATATTAAGAAGAAGTATAACCCAATTAAACAATTAGTTATGAATAAAAAACTCTATTTACCCTTATTATTGGCTGTTTTAGTGGCCTTTGTAGGATGTAAAAAAATGGGTGGATTATCGGCAGATTACTTTACCGTAACTCCCTCTCCACTTGAAGTTGTAGGCGGAAAGGTTGCCGCAACGATTACAGGAAAATTCCCTGAAAAGTATTTCAAAAAGAAAGTTACGGTTACCGTTACTCCTTATTTGGTTTATGAAGGAGGCGAGACTGCAGCTGCTTCATATACTTATCAAGGAGAAAAAGTGAAAGGAAATAATCAGACTATTTCTTATAAATTAGGTGGAAATATCACAATGAAGGCTTCATTTGATTATATTCCTCAAATGAGAAAATCTGATTTATATCTTGCTTTTAAAGTACAAAAAGGTTCTAAATCTTATGATTTGCCTCGTGTAAAAGTTGCAGAAGGAGTGTTGGCTACAGCCGAAATCAGCAATGCAGCTACTGTAAAACCTGCACTTGCAGCAGATAAATTCCAACGCATTATCAACGAAAGCCGTAAAGCAGATATTTTGTTCTTGATTCAACAAGCTAATATCCGTGCAAATCAGTTATCTACTGATCAGATGAAAGAATTCCACAACGAAGTGGCTAATGCTGCCAGCGCTGCAAATAAAGAACTTAAAGGAATTAATATTTCTTCTTATGCATCTCCCGATGGTGGTGTTGAATTGAATACCAAATTGGCTGAAAACCGTGAAAAGAATACGGTGAAATATATGAACGAACAGTTGAAAAAAGGCAATATCGAAACTGATATGACTGCTGAGTTTACAGCTCAAGACTGGGAAGGTTTCAAAGAATTGGTTGAAAAATCGAATATTCAGGACAAAGACCTTATCCTTCGTGTTCTTTCTATGTATTCAGATCCCGAACAACGTGAAAAAGAGATAAAGAATATGTCAAGTACATTCAAAGTATTGGCTGATGAAATTCTTCCTCAATTGCGTTATTCAAGAATCACGGCAAGTATCGATATTATCGGTAAATCAGATGCTGAAATCAGTAAACTCGCTGCTTCTGATCCTAAGTCTTTGACGTTGGATGAATTATTATATGCCGGTACGTTGACCGATTCTAAAGATGACAAAATCGCTATCTATAAAAAAGCTGCAGAAATTTATCCGAACGATTACCGTGCTTATAACAATGTAGGTATGGCTTATTATCAGAAACAAAATGTAGCTGAAGCAGAAAACTGGTTCAAGAAAGCTGCTAAGATCGATCCGAAAGCTCCGGAAGTTCAAATGAACCTAGGTTTGATCAGCTTGGCTAAGAATGATTATAATAAAGCAGCTCAAGAATTCGGTAATGCTGCAGGTATCGATGAATTGAAAGAAGCTACCGGTGTTCTTTATTTGAAGAAAGGTGAATATCAGAAAGCTGTTAAAGCATTCGGCGATACAAAGAGCAACAATGCTGCTATTGCACAGATCTTGACTAAAGATTATAACAAAGCTAAGAATACATTGTCTTCTATCAACAACGGAAAAGACGCTACGACTCTTTATCTGTTGGCTGTTGTAGGTGCTCGTACAAACAACGAAAAGATGGTTAAGGAAAATCTGCAAAAAGCTATCAGTTTGGATAATCAGATGAAGGCTTTTGCTGCTGCAGATATTGAATTTGCAAAATATGATATTTCTTCTTTGACGAAATAAAAAGAGTGTTTTCTTATTAAACAAGAAGAGTACCCGAATTCGGGTACTCTTTTTTATTTGAAGTCGTATTACTTTTTGCTCAAGATGTTAATGGATAAAAGTTATTCAAGAGTTTAAAGATTTCAAACAATTCGGGATTTACTGTAGGCAGATGGCGAATGTTCGGCAGAAAATATGGTATAAAAGGCCTCTTGTTTTTCAGATAAGATTTATGTTATCTTTTTTCTGAAATGATTAACAGACATTTTGTTTATTTTTGTCTATTGAATAATATCTCTTTGTTTACCTTGCATTAAGTATTTATGAAAAATGTAATCAATCAGATGAGATCTTTGTATCCTATTTCTGACGATACCATATGTATTTTGAAGAAACATGTGGAATTATGCCGTTTCCCTAAAAGATTTCAGTTGATAAAAGTTGATAGTTTCTGTAAGTTCGCTTATTTTATTGAAGAAGGAGCGACCCGTTCTTTTTGGTTGGTGAACGGGGAAGAGATAACCACGTCTTTTTCTTGCGAAGGAGGTATTGTATTCAGTATGGATGAACTTTATTATAATAGAATGAGTGAAGAGTTTGTGGAGACTCTTGAGAATGTCGTGGCCTATAAAATATCATTGGATGATTTGTTGCATCTTTTCCGGACCAATATAGAATTGGCTAATTGGGGTAGGATTATTCATCAAAATGAATATCGACGTTTACATCGTTCGCACAAAGATCGTCTTACATTGTCTGCAAAAGAGCGGTATGAAGAATTCAAGCGTCAATTTCCCCATATATATCAGAGGGTACAATTAGGGTATGTTGCCTCTTATTTGGGTATAACACTTCCGACTCTGAGCCGGCTTAGAGCCCAAAAATGATATTTAAGACGGCGAATTTGATGTAGGACAATCGAAATACGATATAAATATCGTAATTTTGAACTCCGATTGTCAAAGCCAAAGAGCCTGTCTGAATTTTATTCGGGCCAGGCTTGAGAGTTTCTTTTGAAGATGTTTTTTCTGTTTTTACGAAGTTGGTAGCGGACTATCTGACAAGAGAAAACAGGAAAAAAGACCAGAAGAAAACACAAAAATGACCTGACAATATTTTTTGTAGGAAAGTTTATACAGGCTCTAAGTAAAACTTAAATTCTAAATATATATGCAAAAAGCATTATCTTCTTCTGCATTTTCAGATTCAAAACCTCATTATGAACTTCTTGACGGGTTAAGGGGCGTTGCTGCTCTTTTGGTGATATGGTATCATGTTTTTGAAGCTTTTGCGACAAGTCCTATAGATCAGAGGTTCAATCATGGATATTTGGCTGTCGATTTCTTTTTTATTTTGTCAGGGTTCGTTATCGGATATGCTTATGACGATCGTTGGAAAACGACAATGACAGTGAAGGATTTTGTGAAACGCCGGTTGATTCGTCTGCATCCGATGGTTGTTATGGGGGCTATTTTAGGGGCTTGTACATTTTATATACAAGGTAATGAAAAGTGGGATGGTTCTCAAGTTTCTTTGTCTGCATTAATGCTTGCCATGCTCCTCAACCTTTTTCTTATACCTGCGATACCCGGTTCGAAGGTAGAAGTTCGGGGAAATGGAGAGATGTATCCTTTAAATGGTCCGAGCTGGTCTTTGTTTTTTGAATATATAGGAAATATCTTGTATGCTTTATTTATTCGTCGATTATCTACCAAATCACTTGCTTTGCTTGTTTCATTGTCCGGAATCGGATTAGCTGCATTTGCGATCTTCAGCCTTTCGGGTTATGGACATTTAGGGGTAGGTTGGACACTTCTGGATTATAATCTGATCGGAGGTTTTTTACGTTTGATGTTTTCGTTTTCCGCAGGTTTGCTTATGTCTCGAGTCTTCAAACCCGTTAAAATCAGAGGCGCTTTTTGGATTTGTAGTTTGGTAATTGCCGTATTACTCTCTGTCCCGTATGTCGGTAATAAAGAACTTTCTTGGATAAATGGCATTTATGATTCGGTGTGTGCTATTTTGCTTTTTCCATTATTGGTCTATTGGGGAGCATCTGGTAAAACAACAGATAAATGGACATTAAGAATATGTAAATTTTTTGGAGACATATCTTACCCTGTGTATATTGTTCATTATCCTTTTATGTACCTTTTCTATGCATGGGTGTGGAATAATGATCTGACATTTGGGCAAGTGTGGCCGGTAGCTTTGTTACTCTTTTTCGGAAATATTTTGCTCGCGTATCTTTGCCTGAAGTTATATGACGAGCCTATAAGAAGATGGTTGAGCAAGAGATTTTTATCTAAAAAATAACGATTGTTTTTTTAGGATAACGACCGGATAAAATCGAGCTGCTCTTTTTGCATTTTTCTCAATGCTACGATGCAAGAAATTTTAAACAGGCATTTGGTTCGCTTTGGCAATATAGTTCTTGATGTTGCTTCTCTAGTTTATCTGTTATTGCTTATTTACGCCCAACCAAGTCCATTTGTGCCAAATAAGTTCTAATGGCCCTTGTTTATGTTTCGACAACCACCATTTGCAGAACTTTACTTGCAGTAGGAATGTAAAAAATCCGATTAATAAACTGACTGTATATCCGCAATATGGTGCGAGGTACAAGCCAAATGGAAAATAAATAATTGCTCCTATTATAGATTGGGCGATGTAATTGGTAAGGCTCATTCTACCATAAAAACATAAATTGTTGACCCTATTATGAAACTTCTTGTTTTGGTAAAGAAGTATGAAAGATGCTACCAAGACCAGAGTAAAGGCTAATTTTTGCCACATGTCAAATGCCGTTCCTGCTGTTTGTCGTATGATTGGAGTATTGTCCATAATAAGATCTTTCAATGTATATAAAGGTGCAAATGCAATAGCGGAGACAATCAGTATCTTTACCCAGAAATGGAGATTTTTTTCGGAAGAAACGAAAAGTTGCTTTTTGCCGATATAGAAACCTAATAGAAATAATCCTGCTGTTTGGAAAAAGCGTCCTGCGTTTATGGCCCATAACAAACTGGCTTTTTGTCCTAATGTGATGTTTCCTAAGATGAAATCCCAAAAATTTCCGTCTTTTATATATTCTGCTACTTCTGCATACATTTCGCCTACTTTGAGGTTAGGCAACCGGTGTGTCGGGTTTATCAGATTGGCGATATAATGATACCATTCGATGGGTTGCAACAGAAAAATGACAGAGGTTATGATAATGGCTTTGTTACTCCAATTTCGTGTAAAAAATAATATCGGTCCTGTCACTACGAATAACAGTAAGACATCTCCTGCCGGGAAAAAGGCTGCATTTAATGTTGCGAAACCGACTAACAATATTAAACGCCAGAGGAAACGATAGCCGAAATCTTTACCCCGTTTTCTTTGATTGTTGGTTTGTATGTAGAATGTAAATCCGAACAAAAGAGCGAAGATGGCATAGGCTTTTCCCGCAAAAAGAGAAAAAATTCCGTTGAATATATACCTTGATCTAAGATATTCAACCAGTTTGGCGAGTCGGTCGGATAAACCGGAAAAATGAAATGTTCCAGATTATGAACCAAGATGATTGCCATTACAGCAAATCCTCGTAGAGCATCTACGACTTCAATACGAGAATTTTTGTTGATGAGCTGTTCCATGTATGATTTGTCGGTAATTTTAATATTATGCGAATTGAAATTTTATTTGTATCATCTTTATTTATTTTTTCGACAAATACAGTCTGTCAGGTGATCGTTGATGAATCCTGTCGCTTGTAGATAAGCGTAGCAAATAGTAGTTCCGAAGAATTTGAATCCCCGTTTTTTCATGTCTTTGCTCATTGCATCGGATTCGGGAGACGACACGGGTATTTCACTTAATGACTTGAATTTGTTAATTATCGGTTTTTTATCAGGGAAGAATGATAATATATAATTATAAAAGCTCCCGAACTCTTTCTGTATGGTGAGAAAAAGTTTTGCATTTGTAATTGTAGATTTGATTTTTAGACGGTTTCGTATAATGCCGTCAAATTGCATTAGTTGTTCTATGTCTTCTGAAGTCATGCGTGCAACTTGTTCTACGTCAAAGTGATGAAAAGCTTTTTTGTATCCTTCTCGTTTTCTGAGAATGGTAATCCATGCCAATCCGGCTTGGGCACTTTCAAGAACCAGAAATTCAAATAATGTTTTATCATCGGTAACAAGCCTGCCCCATTCTTCGTCATGATATTTTATATATAGCTCATCTGTTCCTGCCCAGTCACAGCGTGTATTTATTATGTCTTTCATTATCTTGATGTATAAAATTCTATTATTGTTAGTCTGATGTTATTAATATATGACCTTTGAGAGTGACGATGTGAATTTATAAAAAAATTGTGGGTTTGCTATATTGGAAAGTAAAAAAGCCGGTTTGTTATGAGATGAAACCGGCTTTTTCAATTGGGTTAGCTTCTTGTATATATTGGTAATGCTTTTTTGAATGATTGCGTGATTCGAATGCAAATTTCCGTTTAAACGGACTATTTTATTTTTGAAGCGATAGAAGCTGCTATTTTTTCCATTTTTTCAGAAGACACTTTTAACTTCTCCTTTGAGAAGTACATGTCTGTTTCCTTGTTAATAGGGATTAGATGAATGTGGGTATGCGGGACTTCCAATCCCATAACGGCTACTCCTACACGTTTACAGGGAATCGCTTTTTCGATAGCCTTGGCAACTTTCTTTGCAAATAAGGTCAGTCCTGAATAATCTTCGTCTGACATGTCGAATATGTAATCTCCTTCTGCCTTGGGAATGACTAATGTATGACCTTCTGCTAAAGGATTGATATCGAGAAATGCAAAATATTTCTCGTCTTCGGCAATTTTGTAGCATGGAATCTCACCTGCTACGATACGACTGAAAATAGTTGGCATAGTTATATTTATTTGAATTAAGTATTTTTTGAAAAACTGCCCGCAACGTACGGTAAACTATAGGATATGTACGCAGGGGCAGTCTGTATAGCAAGAACGACACCGTCCGGGCATCAAACCCGAGGTGTCGTTCCATTTTAAATCGATATATCGATAATTTCGAATGTCATAATTCCTGACGGAACTTGTATTTCTGCAATATCTCCTACTTTTTTCCCAAGTAATCCTTTCCCTATCGGTGTGCTTACGGCAATCTTTCCTTCTTTCAAATTTGCTTCGCTTTCCGATACGAGCATATATTGCATAACCGCGTTATTTTTTGTGTTCTTTATTTTTACCTTATTCAGTATCTGTACGGTATGAGTGTTCAGTTTTGTGTCATCGATCATGCGTGCATTTGCGACTTTATCTTTTAATTGGGCGATTTTCATTTCCAATAGACCTTGCGCCTCTTTTGCCGCATCATATTCCGCATTTTCCGAGAGGTCGCCTTTATCACGAGCTTCCGCGATTTGCCTTGATATTTCAGGCCTTTTTACAGTTTCGAGAAAAGTAATCTCTTCAAGCATTTTTTTATAACCTTCTTCGGTCATATAAACAATAGCCATAATTTTGATCTCCTATAGTTTAATTTTTAATTGTTTTGTCTTCTGTGTTATAAAACAAAAAAGAATTCCCGCTGTTAAGCCGGAACTCCTTTTTGTGTGTTCTCTATTGCAAAGATAAGTTCTTTTTTTTACTTTCCAAATAAAAACGACAATCTTTCTAACTTTCTCTGAATAAAACTTTTATTTTAGAACTATTCTTTATAGGAGTTTTTGAATCTCTCCTGAAATTGATTCTATTGAAGCTATCCGTTTTTGTATTGCACCTGTCCTGTCGATAAGAAATGCGCTCGGAAGATTTTTTACATTGTATAAATTCGCTACGGTAGAGTAGATGCTGGCCTCATCCCGTACGCATATCCATGGAAGATTTGATGCCGATACTTTCCAGAAATTTTCATTATTGTCTAAAGATACTTGATAAATTTCAAATCCTTTGTCTCTGAATTGTTTATATATTTTGGCAAGTAAGATATTATATTCCGGTGAATAATCGGTTTGATAAGCTGTAAAATCGAGTAAAACAACTTTTCCTTTCAGATCTGATAACTTCTGTTGTTTCCCTTTGATGTCAGGCAACGATATATCTATCAGAGATGCCTCTTTTGCTTGTTCTAACAAAGTCGGCTGCTTTAATTGTCGTTCAGCTTGAAGAGAAGCTATGGCCATATTGTAAAGTTGCTTGGCTCGATGTGAGCCTTTATAATATACATCATATGCATTTGCTACGGCACGGATGGCTTTGCTGTCTTCTTTGTCGAACGGATCGAAAATTATGTTTCCGTTAACTTGCTGGAAAATGGCAAAATAGGCGGCTTTTGATTTTGGGTTTCCGTATATAATAGGTAAGGTCGTTTTTTTGTATTGATCGAGAGCGTTTAATAGCCTTTTGGCATTCGCTATTCGGATGCTGTCCGAAGTTCCGGTATTACTTAAAATTTTATCAACTTCATTTTTTAATAGGCTTCCTGCTTTAGAAACTTCTTGTATTTGTTTATTTTCTTCCGACCCTTCTACAGAGTAATCCGTAAAAGATTTGCCGGATGTATGAAAAGCGACGGTTTCTGTAGAATCTATGGCAAAGTGTATATATGAACTGTCGAGGCGTAGCCTGTAAAATTCGGGGAATTCGGTTTTCGGGGCATAGAATGTGAACTTTCCGTCCGACTTCAATTTTATAGAATCCAAAGTGACGATTTTGTCGATTTGCGTAGCCTCGAAATAGAGAGTTTTTCCTTCTGCGTCCGAAACATTTCCCGTTACCGTAAAATCATTGCGGTGGCAAGCCGAAAAGGTCACGATAACAATTAATAGATAAAGGTACTTTTTCATAAGATATTTTTATGCTTTTCTCTTTGCAAAGATATATTTTTTCATAGAACAAACCGCATTTTATAAATTTAAAGACCCAAAATAGAGATTTTACTGTGATAAAAGGTGAAAATAAAGTGTTTGATAAGATTTTTCTTTCATTTTCACCTTGTTGCACTTAAACTTTAATTATCTTTGCATGAATTTGGAAAGAAAGTGAACAAGAAAAAATTTTATGATTAATCCTATTAAGAAAACGATCGATTTAGGAGATGGAAGAACCATCACGATCGAAACTGGAAAATTGGCTAAACAAGCTGACGGGGCAGTAGAAGTCCGAATGGGTAATACCATGCTTTTGGCTACCGTAGTGTCGGCACAGGAAGCCGGCGAAGGGGTGGATTTTATGCCCTTACAAGTAGAGTACAAAGAGAAATATTCAGCTTACGGGCGTTTCCCGGGAGGTTTTACAAAAAGAGAAGGCCGTGCTTCGGATTATGAAATCTTGACAGCACGTTTGGTTGACCGAGTATTACGTCCTTTGTTCCCTGATAATTATCATGCAGATACGTTCGTAAATATAATAATGTTTTCTTCCGACGGTCACGATATGCCCGATGCATTAGCCGGATTGGCAGCATCTGCAGCTCTTGCCGTTTCTGATATTCCGTTTAACGGTCCTATCTCTGAAGTTCGTGTTGCTCGTATCGACGGACAATTTAAAATTAATCCTACATTCGAAGAGTTGGAAAAAGCCGATATCGATATTATGGTAGGAGCGACTATGGAAAATATCATGATGGTAGAGGGAGAAATGGATGAAGTTTCGGAAGCAGAATTGCTCGAAGCAATGAAAGTCGCTCATGAAGCTATCAAGAAACAGTGTCAGGTGCAAATCGAATTGGCGGAAGCTGTCGGTTCTACTGTAAAACGTACCTATTGCCATGAAGTGAATGACGAAGAACTTCGTAAGGATGTTTGGGAAAAATGTTATGATAAGGCTTATGCTATAGCACAGTCTGGTAATGCGAATAAACATGCTCGTTCTGAAGCTTTTGAAGCTATCGTAACCGAGTATCTTGCCGGGATGGATGCTGAGGCTGCCGCAGAAAAGGAAGCTTTGGTAAAACGCTATTATCATGATGTTGAGAAAGAAGCTGTTCGTCGGTGTATTTTGGATGAAGGAAAACGTTTGGACGGTCGTACCACGACACAAATTCGTCCTATCTGGTGTGAGGTGGATTATCTTCCAGGACCTCACGGATCGGCAGTATTTACACGTGGAGAAACTCAATCTTTGTCAACAGTGACATTGGGTACTAAACTGGATGAGAAAATTGTTGACGATGTGTTGGATCAAACTCGTGAGCGTTTCTTGCTTCATTATAATTTCCCTCCGTTCTCTACCGGTGAGGCTAAAGCACAAAGAGGAGTCGGCCGTCGGGAAATAGGTCATGGCAATTTGGCAAATCGGGCATTGAAACGGATGATCCCTAAAGACTATCCTTATGTGATTCGTATCGTGTCGGATATTCTTGAATCAAACGGCTCTTCTTCTATGGCAACGGTTTGTGCCGGAACTTTGGCATTGATGGATGCCGGGGTTAAAATCAAGAAGCCTGTATCCGGTATCGCTATGGGATTGATTACGGATAAAGATAATGTGAAATTTGCTGTATTGTCCGATATACTTGGAGATGAAGACCATCTTGGAGACATGGACTTTAAGGTAACAGGTACAAAAGACGGTATTACGGCAACCCAAATGGATATAAAAGTTGACGGACTTTCTTATGAAGTACTTGAAAAGGCTTTAGCACAAGCTCGTGAAGGTCGTATGCATATACTTGGTAAAATTCTTGAAACGATACCAGAACCGCGTCCTGACATGAAACCTCATGCTCCGCGTATCGAAACTTTGACTATTCCGAAAGATATGATCGGTGCGGTAATAGGTCCGGGCGGGAAAATTATTCAAGGAATTCAAGAAGCAACAGGAGCTGTTGTTACGATTGAAGAAGTGGATAATATCGGACGTATCGAGATTGCTGCACCTTGCCGGGAGTCTATTGATGCGGCTCTGTCCAGAATCAAAGGTATAGTGGCTGTTCCCGAAGAAGGGGAAGTTTATACCGGAAAAGTAAAATCGATTCTTGCTTTTGGTGCATTTATTGAGTTTATGCCGGGAAAAGACGGTTTGTTGCATATTTCGGAGATAAGCTGGGATCGCATTGAATCGATGGAACAGTCTGGAATTAAAGAAGGAGATGAGGTTACGGTTAAGTTGATCGAAATCGATAAAAAGACCGGAAAGTTCCGCCTTTCTATGAAAGCATTACAACCTCGTCCCGAACGTCAAGACAAACGTGACCGTTCGAAAAAGGAAAACAAAGATTAATTATTTGTAGAAAGATTCTTGTAAAATAAGAATAGGGGTGTTGACACTTTGATGTGTCCCCAAGTTATGGTTAAACATTGTTGAAATACACTCTTAGATCGGAATAAAGCTCGGTATCGTACCGGGCTTTTTCCATTTATTGAATATCCCAATTTAAACCTGAAATAAAAGATAGAGGCCATCTCAAATTCAGCCTGAATTTTTGGACAGCCTCTTCTTTGTAGTACGTACGAATGTTACTTTACTAACATCTTGCGTCCGTTTACAATGTATATGCCTTTAGGAAGGTTTTCCAAAGCTCTGTCGTTGCTTACTTTGTGACGAATCAAAACACCGTCAATCGTGAAAACGTCTACTATGGTATTGTCGGTCGTCACGTTCTCGATACCAAGTTCTTCTTCTTTTTCTGCGCTTACAATTATAGCATTGTTAATTTTTGTATTGCTCGAAATCGGAATTTTGACATTCTGTTCGTTTTCGTACAAGTATAGTTCGAGCGAGTAGGGTATCTCTTGTCGCAGATTGGCCGTAGAGCCGAGCGGTGTGAGGACAAGGGTGGTTATGTCTCCGTTTTCTAGTGAAGCAACAGTACCGGTCAATGTAGCTCCGGTCTGGCCGTCCCAAGGTTGCTTGAAATATGCGCGGAATTCTATGTTACTTACGTTCTCGAGAGCTTGCAGTTTTACATAAAGTTTGAGGTTTTCTATAGATGTGAAATTCCCGTGTTCGAAACTGATAGGTGCGGTTACGTATATTGTCGGTGTTTTGCCCGAAATGGTAAGTTGCGGTGCTTTGTTCTGACCCGTAGCTGCTTCTATGCGTATCCATTCTGTGGTGCCGCTTATTTGGTAAACCGGCCATACTTCGAATGTGCCGTTCTTTACAATATCGCTCGTGTTCAGTAGCAATGCGCTGAAACGGTTACCCGGAGCAAAGGTGTAGTCGGTTATACCCGCTATAATTTTCTCACCCGTTGCTACATCAGTCAATTCTAATCCCATGTAAACTTCCTCGGTGTTGGAGATATTTATCATGTTTCCCGAAACGAATAGTTCATCACCGCGAGTTGCCGAGTTTTGCGAAATGGTAATGGCGTCTTGTGCAACAACACCACTGCTGGCTTTAGCCGGCTTTAGTCCTGTTATAATACGCTGGTCGTTATGGTAGCCTTGACCGTGAAGTCCTGCTCCGGTATAAGGATTGAGGGCATCGGTACCCGATAGGGCGAAGTATCCGTTAAAAGTACCTTCCCATCCCCAATTAATATGGAAAAGGCCATCTTTGTAACCATCGCAAACGAACGTGTGTCCGCTGCCGCTATCGTCATTACCGGAATAGAAAACCGGAAGTCCTGCTTGTAAGTCGTTGTATACAAGCGTTTCCCATTCATCATCGTTAGTAATGTTGCTGCGGCTTATCTCTGCTGCTGTTTTTGCATATCCAAAGTAATCTTGAAATGAATAAACAGCCCAGTTCGATGCGCCGGCTGTGCCTATGTTTGTGTCATTGAAAAGCGAATTTACGCTAATTGCACAGTCGAACATCAAAAGAGCCACTGCATCGGCTTGCTGTTGTGTGTAGCCGGAACGGTATGAGGGTATCATGGCTGCATAATCGTATGAGTGCTCAGCAAAGCTACTTTCTTTGTGTTGCTGTACTTCTTTGCCGTTTACGTCTATCGAGTAGTCGTAGCTGTACGATCCCGTGCCCTTTTCGGGCCATTTGTGGAAATACATGATTTGCGACATTGCGGTGGCTACACATCCGGTTAAAGCGGGTGAGATACTTGTACCATTATTGTAACTGCAAAGTTGATTGAATGGGGCTTCTTGTGACCATTCGGTTTCGAGCAAGGGCTTTATTTCTGTTTTTACGGCTTTAGCGGCGTGTGTTTGCTCTGTAACTTCCGGCATGGAGCATACTGCCTTTATTTGCCGGGCGTATTCGCCAAGCCACCAGCGCATGTTTGCGGGCAGTGTTGAGGGATTGTATGAACCCTTGTCTACGTATGCAAGTATCTTTGTTGCGCGGTCGTCGGCAGCGGTAATGACAAAACCGCCTCCAGTTATGTTGAACACGTAGTAGAGAGGAGCATTGGCATCGCTCTCGGTGTATACGAGTTCCAAGTTTGTGGCAATAGCCTTTTGTCGTATTTTGCCGTATTCAGTATTAGCAATAAAATTTTTAGCCGTTGATAGAGCGTCGGTAACTTCAATTTTACGGGCATGCAATAGCTGTGTAAGTGCGAGTAAAAAAGTTACAACCAGTAGTTTTGGTAAAATCTGTTTCATTTTGTTGGGGGTATTAGGGTTAAGTATGATGTGTATGCAGTTGTGTACAAATCTGATTTTTGTAATGTTAATCATGCTTGGTAAATATAAGAATTAAAATTGAGATTAACAAGGTAGTTTGAAATATTGATTTCTATATTATTATGGTTTTCGATATTGGCTAATTCTGGATCAAAATTAAGGTCGGTATAAAAGTTTTGTCGGGAGAAAACGTAAAAATGACCTGATAATGTTCGCTTATTAGAAAATTCAGACAGTTCTTATGAGCCTATAATACCAGTTTTAAGTAAATGTTTTTTTACTTTATTAATTAAATAAAGTTATTTAAGATTCGTGAGGTTTATCTGGAGAATCGTGGTTTGTAAAAGATAAGGAGAATTGCTCTCTAAAATTTTCGTTATTTTCTTTTTCTGAAAGATTTAATTCCTGTTTTTTTTGTGCACTAAGTATTGATTGGGCGAATGTTTGGTCGTTTTTTACACGAGTTAAGGCTATTTGTGCTGCATTTTGTTGAGCTTCTTTTTTAGAATAGCCGATCCCTATTCCACATGGATTTCCGGCGAGAATTGCTTGAAACTGAAATATGGGATTATTTTCTTTGTCAGTAAAGGCTTCGATGAGAGAGAACGATACATCGATACGGTTTTTTTGTCCCCATTCTATCAATTTTGATTTGAAATTGACTTCTTTCCGTGCAATTACCGATAAATCTATATAAGGTGCGATTATGCGGTCTTGGATAAATGTTTTGCATGTTTCATACCCTTGATCAAGATATATAGCTCCGATGAAGGCTTCGAAAGCATTGCCGTAAATATAATTGTTATGAGTATTTGTCCGGATAGAAGTCTGTACGAGTTTATCCAATCCCATTTTTATGGCAATGTCGTTCAGTGTATCTCTTTTTACGATTTTTGATCGTGTATTGGATAAAAAGCCTTCTTTTTTATTCGGAAATTTATTGAACAGGATATCTGAGACAACTGCGTCGAGAATTGCATCCCCTAAAAATTCTAATCGTTCGTTGTTGATTCGTTGCCCTTCTTGGGTACGGATATCCGATGAACGGTGGACAAATGCCTGTTCGTATAAATTTATATTATTGGGGTAGAATCCGAGTATTTGATAAAACAAAGAATACGGCCCTTTGTGCTTTTGCACAAAAAGCCGTATTCTTTTATAAAAGTTCAGAAACACGTTATCCTTTGAATTTCTTTACGATGATGCTTGCATTATGACCGCCGAATCCGAAAGTATTGGACAGAGCTACATTAACAGTCCTCTTTTGAGGTTTGTTGAATGTAAAATTCAATTTGTAATCAATTTCCGGATCTTCGTCTCCTTCGGTAAAGTTTATTGTCGGAGGAACGATGTCATTTTCAACGGTTTTTACACAAATCATAGCTTCAATAGCTCCGGCTGCACCTAATAAGTGTCCGGTCATCGATTTGGTTGAACTTATATTCAGCTCATAAGCATGATCTCCGAATACAGATTTGATCGCCTTAACTTCCGATATATCGCCTACCGGTGTCGATGTACCGTGTACATTAATATAATCTACTTCTTCAGGCTTCATCTCTGCATCACTCAGGGCATTTTGCATAACTAATTTTGCTCCGAGACCTTCAGGGTGAGTTGCTGTCAAGTGATAGGCGTCTGCAGACATACCGCCACCGACAACTTCTGCATATATTTTTGCTCCACGAGCTAAAGCGTGATTCAATTCTTCGAGTATAAGGCAAACACCGCCTTCTCCCATAACGAAACCGTCACGGCTAGCACTGAATGGGCGAGATGCCGTTTGGGGATCTTCATTGCGGGTCGAAATGGCGTGCATTGCGTTAAATCCACCGATTCCTGCTACGGATATTGCTGCTTCAGCTCCACCAGTTACGATAACATCGGCTTTTCCTAAACGAATATTATTGAATGCATCGATCAGGGAATGAGTAGATGATGCACAAGCCGAAACCGTTGCATAGTTAGGACCATGAAATCCGTAAATCATAGAGATATGACCGGCAGCGATGTCGGCAATCATTTTAGGGATGAAAAACGGATTGAATTTAGGGCCGCGTTCTATATTGGTAAAGTATCCGCCGACTTCTTCTTCAAAAGTCCGTATACCACCGATACCGGCAGCAAATATAACTCCCACCCTGTTTTTATCTACTTTTTCAAGGTCTAAAGCCGAATCTCCGACAGCTTCTTTTGCTGCAGCAACAGCAAATTGCGCATATCGGTCGAATTTGCGCACCTCTTTTTTATCGAGATAAAGTGTAGGGTCGAAATTTTTTACTTCACAAGCAAACTGTGTCTTGAATTGTGAAGCATCAAAATGAGTAATAGGTCCGGCACCACTTACTCCATTCAACAGGGCTTCCCAAGTTTCATCAACGTTGAGTCCCAATGGCGTAACTGCCCCCAGACCTGTTACAACAACTCTTTTTAATTCCATAAAAGTAGAGTATTCAGTTACTTCGCGTTAGCTTCGATGTATGATACAGCATCGCCAACAGTTCCGATTTTTTCTGCTTGATCATCAGGAATCGTGATACCGAATTCTTTTTCGAATTCCATGATCAATTCTACAGTGTCAAGAGAATCTGCTCCAAGATCGTTTGTGAAGCTTGCTTCTGGTGTAACTTCAGATTCTTCTACTCCTAATTTGTCAACGATGATTGCTTTTACTCTTGATGCAATTTCAGACATAACTTCCAGTTTTTAGTTAATTAATAAATTTACTTCTTATTTTTGCTGTGCAAAGAAATACATTTTTCTCCAAACAAAAAAAATATTTACTGTATAAAATCAAAAAAACTGCACACTTTTAGCCTATTTGTGCAATTTTTTACCTCTTGATGGCTCTCTGAAGATAAAAACTGAGCTCATTTTATCCTTTTTGATAATGATTTCCTGTGCCGTTTTTCTTTGAACTTTCAATTTTCAATGGGAAAATAGAACGGACAATGAATTGTTCTATACTGACTTTAGGGAAGAAAACGGATATTTTTCGCATTTTTATTTGCCGTTTAGAACATCTTTCGATACATAATTAAATAAATAGGATTCGATTTTTCAGCAGATCGGTAATTTTACTTTTTAATGTATCGGCATTAATAGGATTTTTTTGTCGCTCCGTATCTGTCGAGAAGTGGCATATTGATGTCTATAAGAATAATATAAGGCTTGTGCTTTTGATAGAGTTCGACGGCCTCTTCATATTAATTGCATCGTTTTTGGGCTGTTTTATAAATTTTTGTAGTTTTGTCAAGACTTGAAATGATAGAATGAAAAATGAATACACACATTGCCATATTTGCTTCCGGTTCGGGTACTAATGCAGAGAACATTATTCAATATTTTTCCAAATCGAAGAGTATTGAAGTTTCCCTTGTTGTTTCTAACAGGTCGGATGCTTATGTCCTTGAACGTGCCCGGTTATTGAAAGTTCCTGAACTTATCATTACGAAAAAGGAGTTTTCTGAATCGGAGTATTATGTACTGACAAAACTTCGGGATTTTCATATCGATTTTATCGTTCTGGCCGGTTTTTTATTGCAGATCCCGAAGTATTTGATTCAGGCATATCCCGGTGCAATTATAAATATACATCCTGCGTTGTTACCTCGTTTCGGTGGGAAGGGTATGTATGGAGATTATGTTCATAAAGCTGTTGTCGAGGCGGGAGAGAAAGAAAGCGGTATAACGATACATTATGTAAACGAACACTATGATTCAGGGGCTATTATTCATCAAGAAAAATGTACGGTAGATCCGGCTGATACTTATGAAGATGTAGCTCGAAAAGTACACCGATTGGAGTATGAGTTTTATCCTCGGATAATCGAGGATATTGTCTCACGACTATGATTTTGAGGGGGTAATGAACCCTAATTCTTTTAAAACCGGAATTTTTTCGGATGCGGAAAGCATGATTTTATATGCTCCGAATTCTCGACGAAGTCCGTAATTCCCGCGTAAATTTTCGAATTGTTCAGGTGCGGAACGCAAATTGGTTGTGTCGGTTCGGGGATCATATGACGCGATTACGGCATTCGTTATCGGATCTCCCGAACATACATTTAGATCTATTTCCGGAAAAGGGGCTGGCGGAGGTGCTATTTTTGAGGTGTCGATCTCGATCCCGAGTATTCGGGATATTTCCCGAACCATAGCCCGGGAGGCATTCGATTTTCCGTCGGCTGAGTAGCCGGCAATATGAGGTGTCGCGATAAAGGCGCTTTCAAGTAGTTCCGGAAGTATGTCCGGTTCGTTTTCCCAACAATCGATGATTATATCCGATATTTTTTTTTCTTGGTATGCAGTCAATAGAGCTTTATTATCGACAACTTCTCCCCGGGAAGAATTGATGATAACGGGTTGTTTTCTCAACTTTTTGAAAAAGCTGTTGTCGGCCAGATGAAAACTTCGGTATATTCCCGTGCGGTTAAGCGGTGTATGAAAAGTGATAAAATCGCATTCTTCGGCAATCGTGTCTAAAGAAACGAAAGTATTGTTTTGTTCCGTATTTGCCCGAGGCGGATCATTGAGCAAAACAGTCATCCCGATAGTTCGGCAATGGTGAGCGACTATCGAACCGACATGACCGACACCGACTATTCCGATCTTTTTCCCTTTAAGCGAATAATTGTTTTGTTCTGCGTGCAGAAGCAAAGATGCCAATATATATTGCCCGACCGATGAAGCGTTGCATCCCGGTGCATTCTTCCATTCGATATCGTTTTGTTTACAATATTCGGTATCGATGTGGTCGAATCCGATTGTTGCCGTACCGATAAATTTGCAACGGCTTCCTGAAAGAAGATTTTCATTGCAGCGTGTACGAGTGCGTATGATCAAGATATCAGTATCCTTTACTTGATTTTTTGTTATCTCCGAAGGAGGTAAATATTTAACGTTTGCATACGGTTCGAGAATACCTTTGATGAAAGGTATTTTATTATCGATAATAATATTGATATTCTTTTTCATATCTGCGGGAAATGGTACAAAATTAACTCTTTTTTCGGTATGTATTCGGTAAAGGGCGTTAAACCGTATTTATTTGTCCGAAAGATTGTTCGTTTATGAAACAATTGTTATGTTTGTAGACTTAACTATACAATAACAGACTCGATATGACTTTTAGTGAAAAAAGTAACCGGATATTTTGGAATGCCACATTGGCTTATCACAATATAGATGACGTGGATGCTGAGATTCAGAATCCTTTTGAAGAAAAAACAATCGATTATTATTTGTATCTGAAAAATTGGATCGATGCCGTCCAGTGGCATTTGGAAGATATTATTCGCAATCCGGCTATCGATCCCTCAGAAGCGTTGCAGATAAAACGCCGTATTGACAAGTCGAATCAGGATCGTACCGATTTGGTCGAATTGATAGACAGTTATTTTTGGGATAAGTATAAGAATGTAAAGGTGGAAGCAGATGCAAAGATCAATACCGAAAGTCCTGCATGGGCAATAGATCGACTTTCTATTCTGGCCCTTAAGATTTATCATATGCAGCAGGAGGTAGAACGCCGTGACGCTTCTCCGGAACATATAGAAAAGTGCCGTGAAAAATTGCGGGTGTTGCTTGAGCAACGAATCGATTTGTCTTCTGCGATAGATCAGCTTTTACTTGATATTGAGTCGGGGAAGAAATATATGAAAGTATATAAGCAAATGAAAATGTATAATGATCCGGCCCTGAATCCGGTGCTATATGGTAAAAAATAATTGTTCAGTGATTTTTTCCCGACCATTAAAAAATATCTTGATTATTCGGCTTTCTGCATTGGGAGATGTTGCGATGACTATTCCGGTGGTTTACTCGTTGTGTGAAGCTTATCCCGATGTGAATTTTACAATGCTGACTACTCCTGTGGTATCTCGGATATTCATAAACCGACCGGATAATTTAAAGATTTATCCGGCTGAAATTCGGGGACGGCATAAGGGGATAAAAGGTATTTATGTACTATATAAAGAGCTTCGGGAGTTATCATTTGACGGGATTGCCGATCTTCATAATGTTTTACGTTCACGACTGTTGTGTGCTTTATTGCGTTTTTCAGGAGTGAAAAGCGTTCATATAAATAAAGGTCGGATTGCTAAATGTGAAATTACGGCGCGTCGACATAAAAAGTTGCGGCAATTACCTACATCCTTTCATCGTTATACGGATGTGTTCAGGAAACTCGGCTTTTCTTTTCCTGAAAATTTCGTTTCGATTTATGGAAAGCAAAAAGCCGCTTTACCGGAAATCTTATTATCGGAGATCTCTTCTGAGATGCACTGTATAGGTGTGGCGCCATTTGCAAAACATCAAGGAAAGATATATCCGGAAAAGAAGATGGAACAACTAATATTGATGTTGGCGAAAACGGGAGAATATAAAATATTTCTTTTCGGCGGAGGGGAAAAAGAGTCTTTGGTTTTAAACCGATGGGCATCTGATTTCCCGGATAAGGTTGTTTCTTTAACGGATATGAAACTGGGTTTCTCCGGAGAATTGGCCTTGATGAGTCATTTGAAATTGTTGGTTTCGATGGATTCTGCAAATATGCATTTGGCTTCTTTAGTCGGACTTCCGGTTGTATCTGTTTGGGGTGCAACTCATCCCTATGCGGGTTTTTTGGGGTGGAGACAATCTTTGGATAATGTCGTTCAGCTCGATTTACCCTGTCGTCCATGCTCGGTATTCGGAAATCGTCCTTGCTGGCGGAATGATTATGCTTGTTTAAATGAAATTTCTCCTGAAGAAATAGCGGATAAGATAAAAAAGGAAATATATGCCCAAAAATAGTTTTGTAAAAAGCTATATTCGGGAAAATAGGTATATTTGTATAGAATTAACGAAGAAGAGTCTTAACTCGGTAATATGAATATTGTAATTAATCCGGATTATTCGAAACTTTCACTTTTTATAGAGCAACTTCCCTCTGATTTCAGTAAGGGAGGGGATATGATTTATGAGGCCCGTAATCAAATTAAGAAATTCAGGGTACAAGATATCGATGTTGTAGTAAAACGCTATAAAGTTCCGATTTGTATCAACCGGATTATCTATGCTTTTTTTCGTCCTAGTAAAGCGAAAAGAGCTTATGAGTATGCTATGTTCCTTTTGAGTAAAGGAATACGCACTCCTGAACCGATAGCTTATATAGAAGTGAAAAAAGGTCTGCTTTTTTATCAAGGATATTTTATAAGCAAGATGGAAAATTATCCTCGAATGATGCGTGACTTTTATAATTCGATAGGGTCGGGAGAGTATATCCTCGACAAGTTTGCCGAGTTTACTTTAAAAGTTCATGAGTCGGAAATCTTGCATCTGGATTATTCTCCAGGGAATGTCCTTTATGAACAAGTCGGAGATGACGTGCATTTTAGTTTGGTAGATTTGAACAGGATGCGTTTTGGCAAGCTGACGAAAAAGGAGTGTCTTCATAATTTCGATAGAATCAGTCCGAGTGATGAAGTAACTTCGTATATTGTTACCGAATATTCCCGTCTTCGGGGCTGGGATATTGCGTCTTCAGTGGAAACAGCATTATATTATAAGAGAAAGTTTTGGGAAAAAGTAGCTAAAAAAGCGGCCCTGAAAAATAAAATGCGCAAAGATTCTTGATTTTAACGATTTTGTTTTGAAGTTTAACCAGATGCTTTTTTCATAAAGATCGTTTGTCCCGAAATAAATATCTAAGTTTGTTTTTCGAAAGTATGAAACATTTAGCCTGTATATGGAATCTGATTTTAATATAAGAGAGCAAAATATTTCTGAAAATGAACGGGAGTTTGAAAAAGCCCTTCGTCCGCTGACTTTTGATAATTTTAGCGGACAAGATAAAATTATAGAGAATCTGAGGGTTTTTGTTATGGCTGCCCGTATGAGGGAAGAGGCTTTAGATCATGTCCTGCTGCATGGGCCTCCCGGATTGGGAAAGACAACTCTTTCGAATATCGTGGCGAATGAGTTAGGTGTGGGATTTAAAATCACTTCCGGACCGGTATTGGATAAACCCGGAGATTTGGCCGGGATTTTGACCTCGTTAGAACCTAACGATGTTCTTTTCATCGATGAAATACATCGGCTGAGTCCCGTAGTAGAAGAATATCTTTATTCTGCTATGGAAGACTATCGTATCGATATTATGATCGATAAAGGTCCGAGCGCTCGTTCTATACAGATCGATCTGAATCCTTTTACTCTGATCGGAGCTACTACCCGAAGCGGGTTGTTGACCAGTCCTTTACGTGCTCGATTCGGCATTAATTGCCATCTTGAATATTATGATCATACGGTATTGAGCCGTATCGTCTTACGCTCTGCCTCGATTATGCAAGTCCCTTGTACGATCGAAGCTGCGGATGAGATTGCCATGCGTAGTCGGGGAACACCCCGTATAGCAAATGCTTTATTACGCCGTGTGCGGGATTTTGCACAAGTAAAAGGTAGCGGAAAGATAACGATAGATATTGCCAAGTTCTCTCTGGAGGCTTTGAATATAGACCAATATGGATTGGACGAAATCGATAACAAGATACTGATCACGATTATCGATAAATTTAAGGGCGGTCCCGTAGGGCTTACGACCATAGCTACTGCTTTAGGCGAAGATCCGGGTACTCTTGAAGAAGTTTATGAGCCGTATTTAATTAAAGAAGGATTTATTAAACGGACTCCACGTGGGCGGGAAGTGACCGATTTGGCATATACACATTTGCATCGGTCCCGTTTCTCGGAACAGGGTTCTTTATTTTAAAACGATTATTTATGTCCGGAATGAAAAGTCTTGCCAAGGATACTGCGATATACGGATTGAGCAGTATCTTGGGGCGTTTCTTGAATTGGTGCTTTGTTTTTTTGTATATTAACGCACTAAAAACTACCGCAGAGTACGGGATAGTTACAAATTTATATGCCTATATGGCTTTGTTGTTGATTATTCTTACCTATGGACTCGAAACCGGATTTTTTCGTTTTGCCAATGATAAGGAGTATAAAGACCCTCTTAAAGTATATACTACCGGCCTGATTTCTTTAGCATCCACATCGTCTTTGTTCTTTATATTGGTGCTTATTTTTTTGAAGCCGGTTTCTGCATGGTTGGGGTATCCCGCTCATACCGACTATGTTTGGATGGTGGCATTGATAATCGCAATAGACGCTTTTACCGCTTTGCCGTTTGCTTATTTGCGTTATCAGAAACGTCCGATACGCTTTGCCGCGCTTAAACTTTTTTCTATATTTCTGAATATCGCATTAAATCTGTTCTTTTTTTTGTTGTGTCCGTGGATATACAAAACTAATCCCTCCCTGATTTCATGGTTTTTTGATCCTGATTTTATGGTAGGCTATATTTTAGTCTCCAATTTGATCAGTTCGGGAGCTGTATTATTAATGTTGATTCCTGAAATATTTAAGATTCGTTATCGTTTTGATGCGGTGATCTGGAAACGTATGCTTCGTTATTCATTCCCGTTGTTGATATTGGGTATTGCCGGTATTATGAATCAGACATTTGATAAAATGTTTTATCCGTTGTTGGCTGAATCACGGCCTAATGCAATGTCTGAGTTGGGAATATACGGTGCAGCTTATAAGATAGCTATTGTCATGGTTATGTTTACGCAGGCGTTTCGTTTTGCTTATGAACCGTTTATTTTTGCAAAAAACAAAGAATCCGGAGATGAGAATAAAAAATCCTATTCAGATGCGATGAAGTATTTTGTTATTTTCGGACTCTTCATATTCTTGGGGGTGATGTTTTATTTGGATCTGGTACGCTTTCTTATGCCGAAGGAGTATTTTACAGGCATTGAAGTCGTTCCTATCGTTATGTTGGCAGAGTTGTTTTTCGGAATATTTTTTAATCTTTCTCTCTGGTATAAGCTCACAGATCAGACGCAATGGGGGGCTTGGTTTTCTTTATTCGGGTTTGTTGTTACGGCGGCTATAAATATAATGTTCGTCCCTCGTTTCGGGTATATGGCATGTGCATGGGCTGCTTTTTTCTGTTATTTCTCGATGATGATGGCTTCCTATTTTATAGGACAAAAAAAATACCCGATTAAATACGACTTGCCCTCGATGGGACGTTATGCGGTATTGACTCTTGTTTTATATGCTGTTGCGATATGGGTGGATATAGATAATCTGGTTTTAAAATTATTGTTCCGTACAGCACTTTTATCTGTTTTCGTTGTTTATATGGTAAAACGGGATTTACCGATAAAAGAGATTCCGTTGATAAATAAATTGATAAAAAAGTGAGGATATGTTTTTTAAAGAGTCGTTTCTTGCTGTCAGGCAGTTTTTGGGGCATTATTTAGACCAGAGTCAGGACCGAGAAAGTGAACAGGTGACAGTCGAGGCCATCCGTGAAGGGATAGAATTTAAAGGCTCTACCATATGGATACTTATTTTTGCCATTTTTATTGCTTCTTTAGGGCTTAACACAAACTCTACGGCGGTTATTATTGGCGCGATGTTGATTTCTCCATTAATGGGGCCTATAATGGGCATTGGATTGGGGCTTGGAATCAATGATTTTGAATTGATAAAAAAGTCTTTTCGGAATTTAGGTGTGGCGACTATTTTCAGTGTATTGACCTCTACGCTCTATTTTTTGATTTCTCCGTTGAATGAAGCCCGGTCGGAATTGCTGGCACGTACATCCCCGACGATATATGATGTGTTGATTGCTCTTTTTGGCGGATTGGCAGGCATTGTAGCCATGGCTACCAAACAAAAGGGAAACGTAATTCCGGGAGTGGCTATTGCTACGGCTTTGATGCCTCCCTTATGTACGGCAGGTTTCGGCCTGGCCAATGGAAATATGCACTATTTTTTCGGAGCGTTTTATCTGTTCTTTATCAATTCTGTTTTTATCGCTTTTGCAACTACAATGGGAGTAAAGGCAATGAAGTTTTCTAAAAAGCAGTTTGTCGATAAAGACCGTGAGAAAACCGTACAACGTATTGTATATTCTATTCTGCTCCTTACAATGACACCGAGCGTGATCATTACCTATAATATGATACGTCAGAATTACTTCGAGACATCCGCATTCCAGTTTGTGAATCAGCAGTTTAATTTGCCTGATATTCAGGTTTTAAGTAAAACGGCTTCATTTGAGAGCGGACAGAAAGTTATTCGGGTTTCTCTTATAGGACAAGAACTTTCGAAAGATTCGATATTGGCGATCGAGTCTCGACTGCCCAAATATGGGTTAGCCGGTACAAAATTGATCCTTTCACAAGGATTTGCATCCAATAAGGAGATTGATTTGAAGAGCCTGAACAGTATGATGTTTCAAGATATTTATAAAGATAATCAGCAACAGATTGCTTTATTGAATAAAAAAGTCGATTCTTTGCAAACAGTCGTGTCTCGTTATCAGCAGTATGATACGATAGGTGTTGCAATTTCACCCGAGATTAAAGTCCTTTTCCCGTTAGTTGAAAATATTGCAATTACGAAATCTGTATTCAGTAGTATAGAAACCGGAAAACTGGATACGATGACGTTAGCTGTGGTACGCTATGCGAAACCTATGTCAAAAGCAGAACAATCGCGTTTTGTCCGATGGCTTGAGGCAAGGCTTGCTGTAAAGAGTATAAAGATAGTACCGGAATAGTTCATTCTTCTATATAGAAACGGCAGGTCCTTTCTACAAGAATCTGCCGTTTTATGTTATAAATTCAAATTGACAAATTATAGGACCATTTATCAAATAAATTCGTTCCCGAATTTTACTTTTGCATCATTCACGATCTGTCGGATACGTTCTTCTTCATCTTTTCTGCAAATGAGCAGTACATTGTCCGAATCGGCGACAATGTAGTTCTTTAAGCCTTCGATGACGACCAATTTATCTTTCGGAACAGCAATGATGTTGTTATCGCTTTCATAAATGAGAGATTTTCCCTCTTGATTTACATTGCCGTTTTTATCTTTAGACGAAATATCATAAAGAGATCCCCATGTCCCTACATCTGCCCATCCGAAATCGGCGCAGAGAACAAATACATTCGATGCTTTTTCCATCAGTCCGAAATCTATGGAGATGTTTTGGCAAGCGGGGAAATTTTCCTGAATAAATTCTTTTTCTTCAGATGTGTTGAATTTTCCGATTCCAGATTCGAATCGAGCCGAGACTTCGGGAAGATATCGTTGGAATGCTTTAATAATGGTCTGTACATTCCAGATGAATATTCCGGAGTTCCAGAAAAATTCTCCGCTTTCTACAAAAACTTCGGCCAATTCCTGATTCGGTTTTTCGGTAAACGTTTTAACGGTGTTGATATCTCCGTTACTTTCATCTCCGATCTGTATATATCCGTATCCGGTCTCCGGGCGGTTGGGTTTTACTCCTAATGTAAGAAGAGCCGGAAATTTTTCTACAAATTCTAATCCTTTATCGATACATTCCGCAAAAGCTTCTTCTTTGAGGATTAGATGGTCTGACGGAGTTACTACGATATTGGCTTCCGGATCGATAGACTGTATGCGGTATGTTGCCCAAGCAATACAAGGAGCGGTATTTCTTCGTTGGGGTTCTAACAAAATATGTTTATCATCGGCATCCGGTATTTGTTGTTTTACCAAACCTTCATATTGTTCGTTCGTTACAATAAAGATATTTTCGGGAGGAATGATTTTGCGGAAACGATCATAGGTCAGTTGCAAGAGAGTATGTCCTGTTCCGAAAAAATCTAAAAACTGTTTGGGGCGGTTTGTTCGGCTGACAGGCCAAAACCGGCTTCCGATTCCGCCAGCCATAATGATGCAATATCTATTTTTCATACTATAGCTTTTTTTGTGTCGGTTGGGCGAATAAAATACAGATTAAATGCTGTTTTTCATTTATTTGTCCGATTCTATTCCGAAATATATTTTGTATTTATACCGTTTGCTAAAGTAACTAATATTTTTCTTTACAAATCTATATATATCCTTTTTTTGAAAAAAAAGTCTGAAAAGCTTGCCACAATCAAAAAGAATATCTACTTTTGCCCCGTCTAAAAGCCCAGATGGCGGAATTGGTAGACGCGCTGGTCTCAAACACCAGTGGATTCACTTCCATGCCGGTTCGATCCCGGCTCTGGGTACAAACTAAAAGCTAAGTATTTGATGATTCAATGCTTAGCTTTTTCTTTTGCCTAAAATTTCCCCGCATTTTCCCCACACGTGCAAAAAAGTGTAGCAGGAAGACATTATTTCCTTTGGCTAAACATGGTAAATATACTACCTTTGAAAAGAATAAAGCCTATTAAATAAAAGTAATGGAACAAGGTGTTTGGCAAGAAATAGAACAGTTATATCAAAAATTTCAGAAACTTGGCATCAGTGAAGCGGTGGACTATGATAAGTACTACCTCTATTCTCTCATTACCCATTCTACAGCCATAGAAGGTTCAACGTTGACCGAGTTTGATACGCAGCTTCTCTTTGACGAAGGAGTAACAGCAAAAGGGAAACCGCTTGTATATCATCTGATGAATGGAGACTTAAAGCAGGCGTACGAACTGGCTAAAGCTGAATCCGACCGTCTTGTACCGATAACTCCTGCTTTTTTGAAAACATTGAATGCAACGTTGATGCGTACCACAGGCAGTGTGATGGGTGGCTCTTTCGATTCTTCAAAAGGAGAATTTCGTCTATGTGGGGTTACGGCTGGTGTTGGCGGACATTCTTATATGAACTATCTGAAAGTTCCTGCTAAGATAGATGAACTTTGCGCCATTTTGCAAGAGAAGCAAAAGACCGTGGGAACATTTCGGGAACAGTATGAACTGAGTTTCAATGCCCACCTTAATTTAGTAACCATACATCCATGGGTGGATGGCAACGGCAGAACAGCTCGCTTGCTGATGAACTACATCCAATTCCTTTATAATCTCTTCCCAACTAAGATATTCAAAGAGGATAGGGATGGATATATCCTTGCTTTGCGGCAATCGCAGGAAGAGGATAACAATCTTCCTTTCTTGGCGTTTATGGCTGAGCAATTAAAAAAGTCCCTTTCTTTGGAGATTGAGCGATTTGACTCTTCACAGAAGAGAGGTTTTAATTTTTTGTTTTAGTAATTGTGGGAACATCTAAATACAATTATGCTTATAATGAAAATAAAATTGTTATAGACATTAGAAATGTATCTGCTGAGTATAGGATAAAGCATAGTTTTTATTGTATATCTTGTGGCACTGAAATGGTTGCTAAGCTTGGTCATAAAAACATTCACCATTTTGCACACAAAAGTGGGGATGAATTTTGTAGTAGTGAGACTTATTTGCATAAACTTGGTAAATTGTTGTTAAAAAGCAAGTTTGAAAAATTCTCAACATTTGAAGTAGAATATCTTCGCGATATAGAATGTCAAAAACAGTCGTCTTGCCCTTTTTATAGTTCAGAATGTATGGAACATAGTTATGAACTTTTTGACTTCAAGAAATACTATGATACTTGTGCAGAAGAACAATTTTTCAATAATTACAAGGCGGATTTACTGCTTTCTGATAGCACAGGAAAATATCAAGATGCAGTCTTTATAGAGATTTGTGTTACTCACGAATGTACCCAGGAAAAGCAATATTCAGGGCAGAGAATTATTGAAATTCAAATTAAATCCGATGATGATTTATACTCATTGATAACTGCTCCTATAAAAGAAAGCAAGAGTATTAAGTTTATGGGATTTAATAGGATATCGAAGATTAAAAAAGTTTTGGCAAAAAGGAATTTATTTAGATTTCAATTATTCCAAAGTGGAGCTGCTTATGTCTCTAATTTTGAAGAAATGCCAACTTGTGACGTTAAAAAGCAAAATACAAAATCTATTCTTGAATTAAATATTGATTATGGATATATTGGCGATGTAACTGTTTATGATTATGGACTTATAACTGCTATCAATATGGGATATGAGGTGAAAAATTGCAGACTTTGTAAATATCAAAAGTCTGGTTTTGAAACTTCTATGTCTTCAATCTTTTGCTGTTTGAGCAAAAAATATGGTACTCCTGCTTATCCAAAACAATCTGATGCAGGTAAATGCCAGTATTTTCGCTTAGACAATATGCGAATCAATGAAATAAATAAAGAGCTTCCTCACGTCCCTATTTCAATAGTTGAATGATATTATTTTACAAAATAAATTATCTATAAATTGTAATACGTATTATTTGTTTTGTCGATACAAATTTTTAACTTGGCCAGCGTTCTCCAGTCCTATATAATTTTGGTTACAATATTTAATCGTGTATTCCTCTGCTATATAGAAAGCCCCATGAGGCATATTCTCATAATACAAAATTAGCTTGTGGTTTTGGAGAATTTCAAGTTCCCACTCATATTTTGCAATAGTGGGGCTGACAGTATTGAAAATATACCTCCAAAAAACATGTGAAGCCGTTTTATCATTATTGAAGACATAAAATGGGATGTGCTCTTTATCTGTAAATTCATACCAATACCCAAGGATATTTTGCTGTAGATTATCAAAAATATTTTCTTTTTTAATATATATTGCCGTATTTCCATCTATTGATAACGAGAGTTGCTTTTCCGAGATGTTTGTAATGCGAATAGAATGATTAGACATATTTCCATTCCAATCATTAATAAAAATATAGTCCGAAGTAGTACTCCAGTTCCCTTTATGTTCTTCATCTCCTTTCATTAAAGTATTCGTTTCTATATAATTGCCGGCAGAATTAAATGTTAAAATTTGATTATATATATTAATGCCTTTAGCACCAATTATGGAGGCTATTTTCCCTGAATAAAAATGCCATTCTCCTATAAGGAGAGAATTATAATTAGAACTATCTTCATTCTTTTCTTCTTTGATAACCTCTTCGGATAAATTAGGTGTATTTTCGGAACAAGAAAAAAGAGAAAAAAGTACTGCTATTATTCCGGGTAATAGATAAATTCTCATATTGGGTATATTGATAAATTAAATTTTTTACTCTTAACTACAAAAATAGTATTTTTAATGATTTTAAAATATTAATCTGTATTTTATAGACTAAAGCTTTGTCCTTTTTTAAATCGAGATATTTTTTCAAACCTTTTTTTTGAATTAGTGGAAGGCTGTATTTGCTTTATAACTGTTTATTTACTTTAGTCTGCAAATGCAAATAAATTGATAAAATTTGCTGTGTTAGATATGTATTTCGATATAAGATTAAAATTAAATTTATTTACTTAAAGAAAAAATCGTAACTTTGTTTTCTCATTCTGAGATAGGGTGTAATTATATTGTAACACAATTAAGAGTCGGTCCGAACGGAAATATGTTCTGAAACAGTTATTGTCTATGGCAGATCATGAAAAAACTTTGTCGGTGATTATTCCTTCGTATAATGAAGGGAAAACTATTTGTGACATATTGTGTCGGGTTTTAGAGGTGAAGTTGCCGTTCGGTTTAAAAAAGGAAATAGTCATCGTTGATGACGGTTCTGAAGATGAAACAGTCCATTCTGTAAAAAATTTTATTCGAAATAATCCGGGAGCTCCGGTAAAATATGTCGTTCATGATATAAATCGGGGAAAAGGGATGGCTATCCGTACCGGGATAAAACATATTACCGGAGAGTATGTGATTATACAAGATGCCGATTTAGAGTATGACCCGCACGATTATTCTTTGCTGTTGCCTTATTTGCATTCCGGTGAATATTCAGTTGTGTACGGTTCTCGTTTCCTGAATAGGCAAAACCGGCATTCTTATCCGGCATTTTATTGGGGAGGCCGTTTGGTCTCGGTTATAGCAAGTTTATTGTACGGACAGGTCTTGACCGATGAGCCGACTTGTTATAAAATGTTCAGGTCGTCTTTGTTAAAATCGATACCTCTTGACTGCACCGGCTTTGAGTTTTGTCCGGAAATAACGGCTAAAGTTTTAAAAAAAGGATATAAGATAAAAGAAGTGGCAATAAGCTATACTCCTCGATCTGTGAAGGAGGGGAAAAAAATAAAATGGACAGATGGCCTTGAGGCGATCTGGGTTTTGTTGAAATATCGGATAAGGTGATATTATGGGAAGTAAGGAAAGAACAGTAAAAAGCCCGAAAACGGAAATAAACGGAAAAGCCGTGAAACCGGCTTATTCCAGATGGTTGTTTAAGAATATCGTAGCAGTTGCGCTTACGTTGTTTTTATTGAAGGTCGTCATGGTTTTGCAGCCTACCTATAACTGGGTATGCTTTACGATGCTTCCTGAAAATATGGAAATTGTCAGGAAATATCCGAACCTTAATTATGACGGTAGAATGTCTATAAAGCTCGGAGCTAATTATATGTATCTGAAAAATACTCGGGAACATACACCGGAGAATGCGGTTATTTTATGGCCTTCTTCAGAAGCTTTTACAAAAGGGAAGAGCCCTTTTACGGCTGAGATATCGAATAAAATATATGCGCTCCGCTTCCTTTATCCCCGAAAACTGGTTATCCCTTTTGATTTCGGGAAAAGCCATTATGTCGATGAGATTACCCATGTCGCCATTGTAAACGGTGAAGGATTTGAATATGTCCCTTATGAAGTGGAAAAGTTCGAAAACGGTATTTTACCGGTTAAGAAACCTGAAAACAAATAAGCATTATGGTATCGTTTGGTATATTTCTTTCGTTCCTGACAGGATTTGTGACGGTCAATCTTATATCATTGAAGTTCAGTTTGATCGAGAAACTGGGACTCTCTTTCCCGATAGGTATAGCTTTGCAGACTTTGTTGATGCTGTTGATGGATGCCGTCGGTATTCCGCTTACAAGAGTCTCGATTTTAGTGGCGAGTGTCTTGCTCATCCTATCGCTTTCGTTCCCGATGATTTTCCGTCGGAAAGAACTTGTTCAGGAGATTCGGAAACCGGTCTCTTTCGATTTCTCCGGTTTTAACCTGGTATGGCTGCTGTTTGTTCTCCTCATTATCATTTTGGAATATATGAATTTCTCTCGGTGTGTCTATTTCCCTACTTATGACCGGGACAGTCTTTCGGGGTTCGATACGATCGGGTACATCATTTCCCAAGAGCATACGTTAAAAGGCCTTTCCATATTTCAGGGAGATTATATGCCGTCTATACACCGACCGGGAAGTTATATTACCTATACTCCTATGGTTCAGCTCAGTTATGCCTATGTTTATTTATTGGGAGCACCCATGTCGAAGTTGATTCCGGGGTTGATGTATCTTTTCTTCCTGATTGCTTTTTATGCGGTCTTATGCCGGGTAGTTAACCGTACAGGCGCTGTAATAGCCACTTTCTTTATGTTGATAACTCCCGATATGCTCGGTTTCTCTTCGCTTTCGGGGACAAACGTCATACATGCCGTAACCGCTTCTTTGGGAGTCATATATCTTGCCGTCTGGTTTCGGTATCGTGAGCGGAAAGACCTGTATCTGGCCTCCCTTTTGCTGGCATTGAATATTTGGACACGTACCGAAGGAATCGTATTTATCGGTGCTGCACTTTGTGTTGTCGGTTACGACTCTTTCAGAAGAAAACAGTACAAAGACTTATTGCCGGTTTTGTTGTCATTGTCTCCCGCTTTGCTTTGGAGTCTGTTTATGAAACTGAACGGACTGTATGCCGAAGGTATAGCCATTGTCCGCCTTTTTTGGGATGGGGAGAAGGTCGAGACTATCTATAACTATATGAAAAATCTTTATGTCAATAATTATTATTACGGCTGGTCGTTTTCCGCTGCTCTTCTTTCGCTGCTTGTCAATATCCGGAATGTGATAAAGACACGTGATAACCTTCGTCTGTTATCTATGATTCTGTTGGCATCTCTGTTCTATGTGATTATTTTATATCAGATCGATTATAAATGGGATACGATAGAAAATGTTTTGGCTTATTCCGCCAAGCGTTTTCTTTTCTGCTTTGTCCCTTGCGTATGGTTCTTTACGGTGACGAATAAGATTGTAATGACCGGATTCGATAAGTTGGAAAAATATTTAGCGCTCAGATAGATGCTAAGTATTTATTGGGCAGGAACTTGTGTTTTCCCCTGTTCGGTTTCTAAAAATCTACGTATTTCGCTTTTGACGCGGAGAGTATAAGTGCTTTCTGCTTTTAAAGGTTGTTTCAATATCCGTTCGGCAATGGTGATTGCGGTCGTCGTGTCCCCTCTTTGTAATGAGTTTTGCCATAACAAATAGTTGGGAGTTATTTTCCCGGGAACCATAAAAGACGCTGTTTTCAAATATTCTTCTGCATAGTCGTATTGTTCAGAGAGCATATATGTTTTTCCTATATTGCAATAATTGCTGCATCCCGCCGGCAGTCTCGGCAACTTTTTTATATCCGGATGTTTTTCCAGCCACATGCTGTAAATATTGTTGAATGATTCGCTATATTTTAGCTGTTCATAATGTCGGTCTGAAAATAAAATCGCTTCCGAACTGTTTCCCGTGAAAAATTTTTCGAGAGTTTTCGCTCCGTTATAATAAAATCTGATTTCCCGAATTGAAACGGAACAGACCAGAACCGATAGAATTAGCAGGCTTCCCGTTGTCAAGGCGGATACCGGTATTTTAAATACCTTCCGGCTCTCGATGCATCCCGAAAATATTCCGAAAAGGACAAATAGAGGGAAGACCGAATTCGGATAGGAAAACAACGAAAAGCATAAATAAGCGATTAATCCGGCTTTTAAAATCCGTTTTGTCCCGTTTTTCGATCGGGATAAAAATAGAGAGAGCAAAAAAACTCCGATTGCCGATAATCCCGGGATTCCGAGTTCTACCAATATATGTAGAAACTCATTGAAAGGGTAGACCGTATCATCGGCAGTTTGAGAAAAGCGCGAGTCGGGATGCGTTTCGAAATAGTGCGCTTGGTGCAGCATATAATCCTGTCCGAATGATGCGGTTCCGTATCCTGAGAACGGCTTATGACAGATCATTTCCGAACATACTCTCCAGATCAGGAGTCTGCCGTTTGCCGAGTTTTCCCGATAATTGAATATAAGGATGGATGACAATATCAATATTCCTCCGATTATCGGGATAATATGCGGATGCTTTTTCAGAAAAATCCGTATTGTTTGAAAGAAATAAAATGAGCAACCTGCTGCTGTTGCTATAAATGCCGCGCGCGAATCGGCAAAACAAAAAGCCGTTAGCATTGTTCCGGCGGCAATAATATATATGCTATGTATTATTTTGTTTTGCTTTCGGGTTTCATATATCCGGCACAGGCATATAACGATGCAGATAGCCAAAAATCCGCCTAATGGTCCGGGATTGCCGAATGATCCTGTAATCTCGAACCATTCGTTGTTACTCTTCATATATCCGGTTTTTTGGAATAAGACTATTGCCGATTGCATCGTTCCGCTGAGAATAAGTGTCTCCGGTATTATGTCTGCACATCGTATATTCCGCATCAGAAGATAGACCGCTAATATGGCACACCATTCTTCTACCGGAATAAAAATCAATCGGCCGTTTTTAATGGAATTAAAAACAAGAATAAAGGAAAATAGTACGATTGATATATCGGCATAAGATATGTTTATAAATTTTTGTTTGGAAAAACCGGTTGACTTTGAAATTGCTGTTCCGGCATAAAGGATGCTGCAAAATAGCAGAGTACAAACTATAAGTAGTTCTTTTCCCAATAAAAGACTGTGACAGATATTCCAGAGTATAGGTAGAGAGACGATATATATGCTGAAAATCAGACCGGTTAATTTATCTGTATATTTCTTCGGTTCTGTAAATTCATCTACTCTTGTTCTATTTGTTTCTGTCATTGGGAAATCCGGTAAGTATTTGTAGTTATTTTAGCTGTCTCAATCCATATTTCTGTCTTGTTGCTTTGGGAACGTTTTCTCGAACCTGTTTTTGTGCATACCCGGCTGTCGAGATCAGTAGCAGTGCCGATAAAGTGATTAGTATCCGTTTCATACTCCTGTCGGTT